>ERZ791610.9-NODE-9-length-180991-cov-6.319771_pt1 | contig 180991 bp, 210 predicted proteins | sample MGYA00510061_ERZ791610 | MGnify/ENA primary metagenome ERZ791610 (study PRJEB30046, sample SAMN00791922) | human gut metagenome | study: EMG produced TPA metagenomics assembly of the A metagenome-wide association study of gut microbiota in type 2... | reverse complement strand
TTGGTATTGAGCACAGTATAAAGGTCCATCAAGGCCTTACCCTGAGCCGCCGAAAGCGGCAGGTTAGGGTTGTTTGTGACACAGTTATTGACAATATGCCCCAACAGGCATACGCCAGTCATCCATGCCTTAAAATCTTCGCAAAACTTCTTTACTTTTCCCCATCTGGTCTTTGCCTTTTCCTTGACGGCCGGCACCGGAAAGTTCTCAGAAGATGCTTCAAACGCCGAAATCACCGTTTCTGCTGTGTCGCCGCCTGCGGAATCAACCTTATCTGCCTTCAAAGTCTTAACCCATCGGTATAAATTTCCCAGAATGTTTTTCATACTTCCCTTGCTACCAATATCTGGATACTTTTCTTCCTCCGAATTTGGTTCTTCTACTGATGCCACTGTATCAGATGCATCACCACCAGAAGAATCCATTTTCTTCTCTTCCATTTTTTTCTCCAGATCAAGCACGTCCTGTACAGTAGCTACACCTGCTGTATTGATTGAAATAGACAGCTGATCCGCCTGAGCTATGCTGATCTGAACATTATAAATAAAAGACGAAGGGGCAACTCCATTGAAAGCGGGCATCTGATCCGGAGTGGTCGCTTGGCAGACTGCAAACAATATCTCCGTTTCCCCATCTGACGCATAGATACCCACATTTTGTATCAGATATTCCTGCGTGATCTCACTATTATCAAACATCGTTCGGATACTAATCAGTGTATCATTTGCGATTTGCACATTAGATGGAATCACCGTCTGTTTCACATCCTGAAGTTCTGTCAGTTTTTTTAAGTTTGTACCTTCGGAATATGCATACGATGATGTTCCTGCATGGGAAAACTGTATCGTAACCTCACCAGACACCGCTCTGGCTGCCAATGCTTCTCCCGCTTCTGTAATGACTGCTTTTTTATATACTCCCATAATAGCCTCCTATATTGTCTGCATAAATGCACTGGACATGACACCGCCAATATATAGTCCTGCGGAACTATAATTATTAACCTGCTGATTTGCATGTATCTCTATATGCGCCGGTATAACATCCCAGAGCAGGTTATACAGCAGATCAACCGCCCCATATCTCGAAGATGTAACCGAAATCTCCAGCTTACAGGCCACGGCATCTACACTGAGGGTAAAATCTTCTCCAAACAATTCCTTTAACTGATCCATCAAAAAGTCGATAGAAAACGGGACGATCGTGTTGTATTTCTGTAATAATCTCTGCCTGCGATATTCAATTGTTTCACCTGGAGATGCAAATATATCAAACAGTGCCTCTTTCTGTGCCAATGTAGACTCATCTGCTGTTTGGATATAAAAATTTTTTCGGATCTGCTCTATATTGGCCTCCAACTCTGCAAGCACAGCCTGATCCGTTTTCATAAGCTCCTTAAATTCCAGGATCTCACGGAAATATTCCGGAAGTGTCTGCATTAAATCAATTTTCATGAACCGTCACCTCCCCAAGAGAAGGAATCTGCTGCAATTGCGCGGTCTCTGTCAATGTCAGATCTCCTGAAGATCCATTGATTAAAACATCCGTAACATTGACAATATCCGGGATTTCCAAGATAGATGCCACGATCCTGGATGCATACACGGCTACCACATATTCGATTTTCTGCCCTTTGATCGCATTCCCCCAGGTCCTGCACACAGATAATAAATACGCCTGTATTTTCTGCTCAATCTGTTCCTGGTAGGCTTCTGCTCCAATCCTTACCGTAGCCGCCAGCTGAATTGATACGGATATGTTAAGGGTCAGATTCGTCGCTGTTGTGATCGTCACTGCTGCTCCAATGGGCGCCATGCCGTAACCATTTCCTGAAGGTTCAGATCCGCCCTGCTCCGGAGGACAGATTGCTTTTTGCACCTGTGCAACAAGTCCGCTCTCTGCCGGTGTTAATTCACTGTCCAGAATGCTGCACAGCACCGTTCCCCCGCCCTTCCATGCAGGATATACCTGCACAGCTCCTACTCCTTCAATGGCAAGGATTGTGTTTCTGTAAGCAGCTATATTTCCGCCAAAGGAAGCCACATCGAAACTCTCGAAAAACCGTGCCCGCAGGGAATCATCGTTTTCCTCATCTGACCCCGGAGTTTTAATTTCCCCAAGCTCTGCACTTGTAAGGCCGGAAACCGCCGTAATGGGAAGCATATTGCCGGTATAAGAATTTCCTATGGTTCCCGGCACTGAACAGGTCATTTCATACACATACCGGTCTTTTTCGCTGCTTATCAGTCCACCGCTCCTAAATATGACAGATGCTGCCCCGTTGATGGTCTTAAACAGGGATCCTTCGGGAATCTCCACGTTGAATGTCCCCTGCCGTACCGCCGGAGTAGGCGCTTTCCGGACTATGTTGCGTTCCGCACAGACATAATCCAGATACTCCCCTACTGCAGTACCTGCATAAGCATTTTCCTGTACCTGTGACAACAGCATATACAAGCCTTCCAGATACCAGGCAACCGGTCCAAGCGCAGTCTGGATGATACTTCCCTGACGCCTGTCGATCTTATCAGATACCCGTCCTAACAACTGCGTCTGTATTGCCTTTTGGGTATATCCTTTAAAATCAATCACATTTCCACCTCCTCTGAAAAAGTCCCGTATACAGTTACAACGTCAAATGATACTGTCAGAATTCCACTGTTCTGTTCCAAGCATTTAAAATTCTCCACTGATAAAATCCTGTTATCCAAAGAAAAAGCCTCCTCGATCCTGCGGGGAAGCTCACTTACAATATAATCATATTCTTCTCCGACCAAATCCTCCAGTTCAGTCCCAAAATTGCTGTCATAGATCTGCCAGCGGAAGCGCTCATTCTGTAGAATAATTTCTACCGCCTGCCTCATAGCTCCCAGTCCCTCGTCCATCCCGGAAATCTGTCTGGAAGACCAGTCGATCAGGAATGTGTTTGTAGGCTGCTCTATATGCTTTAAGGATGCATCCAGACCTACGCCATCGGGTAATGTTGCCATACTTCCTCCTTACTGTGCCTTGGAAAGGACAATGTAACGGTTCCCACGGGAAACCCGCAGCATAACAACCTTGTCCCCTACAGCCAGCCCTTTATTGACTGCAACGGCCCCTCCACCGCCTCCCTGCACCTGAACGGTCTTCGGGATTACGGATTCTGTAAGGATCAGTCCGGCCTCCGGCTTGGGCTGGGAGGTTCCGTCTACCAGAATGGAAAGAGGCGATACCGTAGCCACAGTTCCGAACGCAACCTCCGTAGGCTTCATTGCTTTCTGATTTTCCTGCATGATTTCCTGCATTACACCTAATAGATTAGACAATATTTATTCCTCCCAACTGTCCAAAGTCTTTCACTTCAATACTCATGGTATGATCGTGTTCATCCCCCTCAAAGGTATGTGTTACCTTTTCTGCTATCATAAGCCGTGAAACAGCAAGGCCATCCACAGCCCCGATCCTCACCGGAATAATCATCCCGGCCCGAAGACCCGGAATACCAATCGAATCCAGCGATAATGTTTGCAGCACCCGGTTGTAATATTGCAGATACTGCCTACACATCTCATCGATCTGGGCTTCGTTCAGATTTTCGTCTACCTCATCATAATACTGGAGCAGACCCCATTTCTTAATGGTATCGCTGTCCTCATGTATATAGGCATCCGTCCGGCCGCTGTTCTTATTTTTACGCACCAGCTTCACGCGGTTATATGTATTGCTGTCAATATCCCGCTTATAGGTATAATCTGTTACCAGGCTTTTATCTCCCAAAAGCGTAGTAATGAACATATTCTTTGCTTCCGTCAGACACAGCTCTCCGCAATTATCATAGAAATTATAGATCTTTCCGGTCTGCACAATCGTTTGGGCCAGGGCGTCAAATATAATATCCAGACATCCCTCATTTTCCTTGTCCAGATACGGGAACGCATAACCCGCATCCTCCATGGCCCCCACTTTCAGGCCAAAATCCGCTGCGATCTGCCCGATGATCTGGGGCAGGGTCATATTCTGGAACAGATAACTGGCATTCGCTTTCAGGTATCTCAGCTGATCTCTGGCCGTATATGACACCTCTCCGTCCTTATTACGTTCTGCGGTAAAAATATACCCTTTAAACATCTTTACCCCTTCCACGGAAAACTCTACGGAGCTCCCTTCCGGAATAGCGACCCCGCTGTCTTCCAGACAGGTAAAGGTGAGGGAGCCCGGTGTATCAAACCGCTCTGTTATAAGTTCAATTTCCCGGGCTGTGGTCGCGTAATCTGTAATTACTGTCTGTGTGGCCCCACCTGGAGCCGGTTCCGTTGTCTGGACCTGTAATGTTATACTGCTCATACGAATCACCCTGTTATCTGAAGCTGGCTTTCCTGTACCCATCCATAAGAGCCAACATGAACCGGATAAGGATTTCCGGAGACAATCCGTGTCACGGTAGTGCTTATATTATTCGCTGTACCATGAGGCTTTCCGCCGTAGCTGTCATAACAGTATTCCCCATTTACCACTACAGACGCCCCTACCCGCAGCACCGGCGTTTCCACTGCCCTCTGCTGCTCTGTGGATGCATCGCTTTGAACCGGTTCTCCTCCGGACGCCGGAGGCGGGGTTGTAACGATGCTGACGGTTTGCGGAGCGTAATCCCTGTACTCCTGCAGCTCCAGCGAATAGTACATATCTCCCGGCTCTCCACCCTTATCGGTAGTCTCGAATTGACTGATAATACAGCGCATATTTGTATCGTACAGATCCGAGCGGCTGATAATAAGCCGCCCCTTCTGTTTGCCCTTCATTGCCTTACTGATCTGCTTCTCATACCACTGCGGGCTTTTTGCGCCCTTATTGATATAAGGATCTGCACTATTCTCGCCAGGGAAAAAGCCTTTCCAGGAAACTTCTCTTAAGCCTGGCCGCTTCTGCACAACAACCTCTCCCACGCCGATGATATCCTGTTTCTTGTTATTGCTTGGATATTTAATTTCAATCTCCTCCGGATTGACCGGTATCCGGATCTTTGTACTTCCAAATTTCAGATAGATGGAAGTTGTATTTTTAAGCTGTCCCATCCCATCCTCCTATCCGTGCGATACTGCTGTTCCGGCAGCAGCCTGTTCGATCAGGATCGCTTTCAATTTATCCGCAATATCACTGGCAGTCAGATTCTTGGCAGCGCTTTCCGGAATGGACACATGGATCTGCGGCGCCATAGTCTGAAGCTCTATGTTATTCATATAGCGGCGTTCTGCCAAATCCCTGTAGATCTTGATATCTTCATCGGAAAGCTTTACATCATCTTCGATCTTGCCGACTTTCCCAACCTTGCCAATGTCTCCAAGGTTGTCCACAGTTGGGATAGATGATGCGTCAAAACCATTCAGGCCTCCCAGATTATCCGTCAATGACTCCAGGCTGAGATCCATGTTGTCCAGCTTAGCCCCCAGACTTGCACCAACATCCCCCCATTGTTGCGACGTCGCAACCACATCGAGTTCTGACATACGTTTGATCTGGACTGCATTTTCTCCGAATGTATCATCAACCCAGCCGGACATCTTGCCGCGGAATCCGGATACAACACTGGCCATATCCGTTCCCAAAAGTGCATCAATGGCTCCGGCTGTTGTTTCGACAATTCCCAAAATTGTATCAAATACATCAAAAAATAACCGGGCGGTCGCTCCCAGAGGATCGTTCCAAACATTCGCAAAGAACTCCGCAAATGCAGCAATCACATTCCAGAGAGATGCAAAGACATTGTAGCCGACTGCATACAGCAATCCTAAAATTTGTCCAACAAAGCTCCCGACTTCCTGCATTCCGAATCCAAATTGTTGGGCGGCAATCAGGGCTGCTGAAAAAACAGCTATCAGCAGTAATATCTGCCAGTTTGCTGCCGCCCAGGCTGCAGCTGATGCCAATGCACTTCCTACATTGGCCATGCCTGCTAAAATCGCTTGTCCATTCAATATGACAAGCGCCACCCCTATTGCCGCCAATATAGGTAAAATAAAATCCAGATTATTGGATACCCACAAAGCGCCCTGACCAATCGCAGATAACGTCCCAACTCCTATCTGTGCAAGAACTGTGAACAAGGTAATTGCCTGCATAATAGCCTGCTGACCTTCGTCTGAATTCAAGAATTCACTCCATCCAGAAAAGCTATCCTGCAAGTTTTTTTGAATTGCGTTTTTTCCCATGGTAAAAGCTTCTGCCAGTGTCATAGGCATCTCTTGAAATTGTGCATCTATCTCATCCGTCGCTTTCAGCATAGCATTTTTTACTACTTCTGCCGTAATCTGTCCCTCTGATGCCATATCCCGGATTTTACCTATGTCCTCTCCCAGGTAATCCGCAATCGTTTGGATGATATTGGGCGCTGCCTCAAAGATTGCATTCAATTCCTCACCGCGGAGCACACCAGCACCCATTGCCTGGGTCAGCTGCAGGGATGCTGAGGAAATCTCCTGCTGCGATGCACCTGCAATCTTAAACTGCTTATTTAAGTTTTCCGCAAACTGGACAATCTCTACACTGGAGGAAAATGCCTTACCGGCACGCTGTCCCAGGCCAGCTACCACCTGTGCCGTAGCATCATATGCAGACCGGGTACGCTGCGCCGACACATAGATCATATCCTGCAATTCGGCTGTGGACTGAAGCCCATCATTCATTAAATTCAGGCGGGCTGTAATCTGTGTCTGCTGATCAGCAACCCCTAAGAAGGATCTTACCAAACTTACCGCACCAGTTGCTACTGCGATCTGGCGGAATGTCCGAAGAAGATCACCTGCTGCTCTGCCTGTCCGTTTGGTTTCTTCTGTATGATTCCGCTGATTTACATCAATCTGCTGGATCGTCTGTTTGATCTCATTCATTCCCTGTACAGAAATATACTGGAGTGCATCGGACATCTGATTGATACTCTGTGTTACTCCATCAATGGACTGTCTGGTTTTCTCCGATTCACGGGCAGACTGTGAGGCCAGATCTGTTATGCCATTGTTGACAGAAATCAGGCTTGAAAGAGCCTGCTCCCCCAGATTGATGAATGTATGGAAAGAGGAAGAAAACTGATCTGTCAATGTAAGTGTTTCATTTATTTTCCCCATCAATTTTACCCCCTTGTCTTTTTCTTGATCTCTTTATGTTCTTTCTCCAGAAGAGCCGCCATAAGAAGCCGTTCCTGTATTCTCAGATTCATAACTTCACTTGGGAAAATACCATGATCACACAGCATTCTTTGCATAAGCTGTACCGTCATGGTATTTTCCGCTACTAGTTTTTTGCTTCTTCATCCAGTTCACTCAGTTCTTCATCATCGGTCACTAAATCATTGATCTTCTTGATCTCCCTGACTAATCGGTTGTACTCCCCAACAGTCAACATACGCCCTGGTACATCCAGCGGATCCACTACTTTGTAATGTGCGCATAATTCGGAATCCTTAAAATTAGGGCTTACAACACAGGCTCCTACTAACAGCTTTCCGTACTTATCATCATCAAGTTCCCGGATCAGCTGGCCATTCATCTTGCTCTTTCGAGTAGCCTGCTTAATCAGACGGTTATTCGTCTCCTGATCAATTACACGAATCACAAACGGTACTGGCTTGCCATCCTCCCCTACTGCTCTTTTTGTAATTACTACCTCTTTCGTTTCCTCCATAACCGGCGGAAGCAGGAATGCTTTAATATCTCCCATAATAATTTCAACCTCCTAACTGTTCCGGGTCTTTAAACCAATTCAGAACCTCGATATTTGTGTAAGAAAATCCTACTTCCATCTCCAGAAAATCAGCGTCTGCATCCAGAGATGAAATGGGGAGTTTCTGAAGTTTTACATTGTAAAATACCACTGTCTGCGTCCCTACCGTGGAAGATGGATCATCATTTGTGATCTGGATCGTAAAATATGGTAACTTCCCTGTCTTCAAATAATCCTGAAGCATTCGCAGGAAATGCGGCGTTCCATAATAAATGGTCATGGAACCTGTCAGAGATACGCCCGTAGTCTTTTTCTGGACCAGACGGGTCCCTACTACCTTAAAGTCAGATTCCTGAAATTCTGCATTGGAATCAAATTTTTTTAGTCCAAACATCTCATGGTTTTCGCCATCAATTGTCATGAACCCGCTTCCTGCCTTTCCATTTAGGGCGTCCCGTTCAAGTAAAAAGCTCATGTACTACCTCCTATTCTGCTTCAACGTTTACAGATACTGTAACCGTCATGAAGATCTTCTCGATGCTGTCCACCGGCTGGATTTTCACGGCGATCAGAACTGCATCAATGCTATTTCCGGCCTCCACCGTTACATCCTCAGCCTCAAAGTTCTGGACACCGCTATTTGCCTGCATATCGTTCAGATACCCTACAATCCAGCCTTTTAGCAGGCTGCGGCCGGTCTCATCATTACTTACCTTGCCGATGAAATAATTACTGAAATGCTCATATACATCATTGCAGAACTGATTCAGCACCCGCATAACACGGTTTTTGGAATATTCCTCACCCTTATCCACTGCAAAGCTGGTAAATGTGTTAATATCTGTGCATACCTTAACTTTGTCAAAGGTATCAATAAAAACAATTTCCCCGGCCTTAATTGCCTCTTCGATCTGCGCATCCGTCAGCTTCGGGCAGGCTTCCAGCGCGTTGGGATAACGAGAATAGGTCAGGGACTGGTTATACAACGCTCCTGCCTCTGCTCCGCCTAACCACCACGTTGCTTGCTGCGGAGTTAATACGGTTCCATCGTCCAGCTTAACTCCGTTCTTGACTGAAATTACCCACTCACTATTTGATACAGAAGCATCGGCCATAACCGCCTGACATTTCAGTCCCACATTGTTTGAGACACGCTTGACAAAAGCAGCTACTGCCTGAATCGTTGTCTTATCCTCACCGTCATAGACCATTACATCAAACTTATATGGCTCCATTGCCGTGAGCCATGCGGCATAATCCGTGGTTGCTACAGTAGGGTCCTTTCCTCCTGTCAACTTTTTCCCTGCGGTCGCTTCAAGCTCTCCGGATCCGCTAAATACAACCCACACATTCCCTACAAGCTCTTCTGCCGTCTTGACTGTCTGTTCATCTCTCACAGATCCATCAACTACAGTTGCGACCTGGAAAGTCTTTTCTTCATCCGGATCCGCCGAAATAATAATGGCAATATCATTTCCCCGTACACCGTCATACACAGCCGTTGCGGTCAATGTCCCGATTGTTGCAGTTGCTTTTGCCCCACTGGTTCCTTTGGGGCGGTATAGAAGGATTTTTGATGGCCCTGCCGTGGTATCGCTTCCCTTCATCATTTCCCTGAGGAACAGCGCTTTTTCACTTGTAATATCGTAGCCGATATATGGTGTCAGATCCTCTCCTGGGATAATCGTCTGTACAATCCCTGACGGTCCCCAGGAAAGAGGTTCTGCGATCGCTACAATCCCCCGTGTTCCAATATTTGCCCTGATGTTGCCCTGCGACTTGGTGTTGATGTATACACCCGGCTGGGCTTTGTTCTGGCTTGTCCATGTGCCTCCTGCCATTTTTGACCTCTCTTTCTGTATAATACGTATTGCTTTTATACGTATTGCGTGGTATAATACTGATTGTAAGGAGGAATAGGAAATGCCCAAAAAGCCAATCGAAATGGAAAGAATCATCCTCTCCGATGGTTGGGTGTTTAAATCTCAGACCGGATCCCACCGGCATTATACACACCCGACAAAATCAGGAAAAGTTACGATTCCTTTTCATTCAAAAGAATTGCCAAAAGGCACTGAAAATTCCATCTTAAAACAGGCGGGGCTGAAATAGCCCTGCCACCCTAAAACAGGAGGTATGTATATGTTATCTGTGTATCCAGCTTGTTTCTGCAAAGAAGAAAACGGCTACTCTATTTTCTTCCCCGATCTTAACTGGCTTGCTACCTGTGGAGATACTTTAGAAGATGCTATGGAAATGGCTGTAGACTGTCTGGCAGGCTATCTTTATGACTGCAAAAAAGAAAATGAACCAATCCCAACTGCTTCCGAAATGAATACCCTCTCTGTAGAAGCACAGCTAAAAGAATTTTATGAAGATTCTCCCATTCCTTCTTACTTTATAAACATGGTGTCTGTCGATGTGGAAGCTTATGCAAAAGAGCACTTTGAGAAATCTGTAAAAAAGACCCTGTCCATTCCGGCATGGTTAAACAAAGCCGCCTTGGAGCAGGGCATCAACTTTTCTCAAACTCTCCAGGAAGCCCTCCTTGCAAAGCTCCGGGCATAATCCTAAAGGCCGTCCTAAATGGGCGGCTTTTTATTTGTCCTTTAATCTCTCATCTAAAAGCTTTCTTGCCTCTTCGATAGTATATTCTGGTTCTGTCAGGATCACCCTGGCAAAATCCCGCTGATACCCGGCCAAATGCTTGCTTTTCAACAGTTTACTGGTGGAGTATTTTTGTCCGTCTCTTTTGTGCGGCGTCGCAACAGTAGACTTAGACTCTGTACTCTTATTTGCCTTTGATGCCATAACGTTCCTCCATTTCCTGCATTGGATTTCCTTCCTCCGGCAGCCGCACCCGTTCCCTGATGTGAAATTGATAATGCAGCTCCCCGTCTTCCGTCTGCCACTGCCTCTCATAGGTCCGTATCCATGCTGTTTCACTGCCTCCATCTGAATAAGGGAACAATTCCAGTACCGAATCCAGATAATCTGCAATCTGGAGAATCTCTGCGTTGGCATTAACAATGTTACGTTCCTGAACAAACACAATGTCCACACCCAGATCACGCAGGAACCGCTCCCCCACCTGCCCCTCTATGGTAGAGGGCATGAAAAAAATAAAAAAGCAGGGTGGTTCTGTTCCCTGGGGATTGGGACTGTCATAAACCGGATACGTCGGGTATCTGGAAGTAAGGACGCCTGCAAGGCTGTTTACAATATGATCCAATGTAAAAGTCATTTGAACGCCTCCCTTACCCGCTTATCCAGCTCAATACGGACCACAGAGCGGTATTTTCCGATTGCTTTCTGCTTCATGTATTTTCCTTTCACATAGGTAGTCTTTGTACCGACCATCAGACCGCCTGAGCCGTCTGGAGACCGTTCCAAAAGAGAACCGTTCTTAATCAGGCCCGGAACAAAATGCTTGTCCACACGATGACCGTCATTCACATAGGAAGCATACTGCATATGATTGTTTAATTCTGTCCGCACGCTTCCCCCCGAAACAATAGGCGTTGTCTGGCTGTCCGTAGCCCAGTGCTGGGCCATATCCCCCGACCGCATATTGGTTCCCGCAATCGTTCCATCATTGGGCGGTGTATTCTCTGTCGCCACCCGTATAGCCTCAATCGTGGCGCCCTCTGCCACCTCTGCCATGATCTTTGATACGTCCTGCCCGGCCTTGCGCAGTTCATTTAACCTTTTCCTCATCTGAGCACCAAAACTTGACATCTAATCACCTCACAACATTGTCTTTCAGCAGCCCAACTTCTTTATGCTCCAGACCGGTCATTCCCCCGCCTACTGGATCATAATAGGCCACCGGTGCTCCGGCCACATACCGTTCCGGCTGGTTTGCATGTCCCAGTGCTCCGCCTCGTATCACCTGCAGCTCATCTCCCGCCCGGATATCCACAGACAAGTCACAGGCTAATTTCTCTGATGCCCGTTCTCTGGATGCATTATCCGTCATCACAGGGCCGTCCTTCTTTGGGCTGTAGATTCGGCATAAAACAGGAACCGTGTTTACTTTCTGCCGTTCCTGCCGGGTCACATTCCCCTGTTTCTGAGCTGACACTCTGTAGATATCAACGGTATCCGTATACCACCCGGCAAAAATAGGATTATCAAATAGCATACATACCTCCCATTCCTACCATACGGGCCATTGTGACCAGCTGGGAGCCGTACTGGGTGGTATTCCAGCTTCCCCATTTTTCGGTTCCCGCTGTCACAGCGCTGTTGTCATAACTGACAGAGGTATCACCCATGGACACTGTTTTTACAACGCCCTTTTGCTCTGCATTCCCTGCTGCCTGTCCAGTGCTCTGGGAACATGGCGAATACGTTTTAAGGTACATCGTGGAAAAATGTGCTACATACAGCCCCACTGCATACCGCCACATACTCCCCCATCGGGATGGCAATACACTGTCATTTGCCTGGTCTACGAATGTCTGAAGCATGGTTTCCGGGATCAGGCTTTTACGCCGGATCTCTCCTGAGCCCATGACCGTATATTCTTCCTGACAAAACTGTGGGAAATCCTCCAGAAAAGCAGGGATGGTATAGGAACCCTGCTCCCCTGGCTGAGGAATATTTGCAGCTGTCGATTTTGCACTGTGAAACGCATCATAGATTGTCCCCATACCATCATCTCCTTATTTCTTTGTATTTTTCTTTCCAGAAGGCTTTTCATCTTCCCGAACCGCTTCTGCCGCATTTTCCTGCGTATCTGGGCGAATGTCTGCCCTTTCTGCCTTTTCTGCAGCCGCCTCGTCCGCAGTTTCCAGCTGTTTATCCTTCCTGCCCTGAGGAGTGGCGATCATACCGGACTCAATCGCAGCCGCAATGAGCCAATGCCCTGCCACGTCCTCCGGAATTTCTCCGATATAATCCTTCGGAATTACATAGGGATCTGCCCCATCCCTCGGAATAAGAAATCTGTTTTTTGAAATGATAAACATCCTGTACCTCCCTTAAATTCCATCTACATACAATACAGTCTGATCGTAGAATACCTCTACCTCAGACACATTGGCCGCATATGCCGTGTCATAGCAGAACTGCTCTGTGTTCGGCCCTGTCATGGCACGGGTTAACGGTGCAAGTTCATCCATAGCGAGATAACGCTCTTTATTGCAGTACACTGCCATACGGTCCTTTTTACTGGCTCCTGCACCCTTACACCAGGATGTGGCGCCAATATACAGATCCACTCCGTTCTGCTTTGCCACATTGTTTTCCAGAAGGAAAGCAAGGATCGTCTTTTCTGCCAGATCGCTCACTCTGGTGGTTGCCAGATAATTAAACTGTTCATACGGCATAATGATATGGTTCGGGATTGCATCCCGGTCATATTCTGCCGCCGCCCAGGCTACCAGGATGGCCGTATTGATATCATCCAGAATCTGATCCGGCGTCTTACTCTTAAATGTAGTGCCGCTGGAAGATCCTGTAGCAGCTGCACTGGTGATCGTAACATCCGCATTGTTTAACAGGCCGGTGGTTCCGTAGCGCTTGAATCCTGCATATGTGTTTTCCTCCATATGTTTATCATATGTCAGGCGCAGGCCATCCCTAAGCAGGCTGTCAAGATTGCGGCCTGTCATATTGCCTCTCTGCATATCAATCCACATGACGCGGGTTCCCATGGCTACCATGTGGGACTTATACATCCCCTTCTCAAAATTCGCCTGGATCATGGGGATACCGTTCGCACCTCCGGCGTGATGCAGATTATCGCCAGAGCCTCCGGCAGTGCCGTATCCTACCTGCATAGCGCTGACAAATTCAGCCCAGCCTCCTCCCACTCTCATAGGAATATCACGGGCGTATGTAACGCTGGTCAGCGGTGTTCTCACTAACGTATCTCTTTTTTCCAGCTCTGATGTTAAAAATGCCTGTCCGGAAGCAATCCCGGCGGCATCCATTGTCATGCGAGCAGCGTTTCCGCCAGTGGCACTCCCACCAGCGCCCCGTGCTACCTGCATGCCTAAATCCATTGTACCTACATTCTGAAATACCATTTTGATCCTCCTTATGCGTTAATCATTGTCAGGATACTCAGTTCAGCCACGCCGTTTGCATCAGCGTTTCCTCTCCACTGAACATTTGTCAATTCTACAGTATTTTCACTGTCTGCCTCTGCCTCAAATCCCCCTACCAAAGCCTTTGGATGACTTCCGTTTGCTTTAGTACGGACATATACCTTTCCTCTGATAGCCGGGGTTCCTTTCTGGCAGATTACGTTGATCCGACCACGCTTTAATACAGGCACAGCCTCTCCTGGCTGATATCCTCCGGCGTTCTGGTTCAGATAATCCGTAGCGGATTTAATCTCTCTGGCTGCCACACCCACAAACTGATCTGCGGTGCTGCTGCCGCCGAAGGGAACCACTGCACCAGCTGTCCCATAAACTACAGCCTGTCCGAATACTACTGCGGCATCTCCCTCCAGAGGATGGGAATCCACGATCATATCCGGCTGTCTGGAATAACTTCCGGCGTATCCGTGCGGCATTGTTTTTCCGATTGTCTGTCCTCTCATTCCTGTGTACCTCCATTCTTATGCGGATTCATTTTGTCATAAGCGCTCTGCAGCCTGCTTAAATCTGCATCAGGCTTATGATCCGCTGCATTCTGTGCATTATGCTGGGCTGCCTTCATAAGCTTTGCAATATCCCCGTCAGCTCCGGATCCTGTTACGCAGGCGATCAGGGCATCCGATACCGCCTTGCGCTCCTTTTCATCTTTGATCGCAGCTACAGCAGGCCTTGCAGCCTTTAAAAGAGCAGCGGCCAAAGCCTTGTCCACTGTAGGGGCCTGTTCACCGCTTCCCTCTGTCGGAACTACTTTGGCTTCCTTCTTTTCCTCTTTTTCTTCCTCTTTCCCCTCCAGCTTCCGGATAGCTGCATCCATCGGATCCTCTTCTGGTTTTTCCTTTGCAGCTTCATCAAACAGGTTTAATAATCTGTCGATTTTCTGATCCAGAGCCGTTAAAAAAGCGGAATCCTGTACCGTCTGAGCGGTACCCTCTTTTTCCTTTTTGCCTGGCTCTGTTCCATCACCGCCGCCGGAAGAGTCCTCTTCCTCAAATGCATCTGCCGCATCCATAGCCAGCTGTTCAATTTCCTCCGGGCTTTTATCCTTTACGGCCTGCCCGAAGAGTTTGAAAAATAACCCATTCTTTTTCATAGCTTTCCTTTCCGGCTTCTCAGCCTGTTCTTTTTTTAATGTATCTGAATCTAAAATTGCGGCCCGCTTCCCGGCTCTTCCCCGGTTTACGACCGCAATGTGATTCCCTCTTATATTCTTTTGGCAGAATGCTCCGGAACCGTCCGAAACATATTCGCACTCATACCCGCAGCTGATCTCCCTCTTCCCCTGCTGGATCGCATCAATCAGGCTTCGGTCATGGATATGCAGGTCTGCAATTACATAACCTTCCCATTCGTCAGTCCCTTTCCTGATATTCTGAGCATGACCCTTTTCGTACATGCTCACAGTATCCGGGGTAAGAAGCTCCGGCGGATGATCGTCCGTTGTCGGTTTCCCTTCAAAACTTGCCAGAGCAGCCTCAGAAAATACTTCCTCAGGTGGCCGATGAACGATTACCACCTTTTCTGCATCAGCACCAGAAAGTCCCAGCTCCCGCCCCAGATACTCCTGGTCTCCAGTCCGGGCAATCGGAACATTTCTGCAAATCAAAAAGCCCTCTCCAGTTTCAATCTGATTGGGGCTTATGGTGTATCCGTAATATGCAAGCATCTCTCTGTTTCCTTTCCGCACTTCGTACACCGCCTCACATACCCGCCATAAGGGCCATAGCGGCGGCACCAGTGCTTTCTATACAGGTGCTCACATTCAGGATTCGCCCTGCAAAAGAACCGTTTCAGCCAGTTTAGAAATCTACTCATTGTGTACTCCTTCCTGTTGCGACGTCGCAACGCTAAAAATGGGTACAAAAAACCACCGGCCATTTCTGACTGGTGGTATTTCTCCTCAATTATTTTTGCTTATCTTAACTCTGTAGCAAAGTATACACTATAGCTCTCTCCGCTGTATTATAAGACCTCTTTTATATCTTCCTCTGCCAGCAACTCTCCGTTGCCATCTCCATACTTTATTCGGGCAACCATAACATCCGTATCATCTGTATCTGATTTATTGGCATATGTGAGCATCTCAAGTCTACATTTAACGCGCCTGCCATCTGCTAACAACAGCGTTAATACCTCTCCGCGTTCTCCCTTTTCAAATATCTTCTTTAAGTTTGGTGATATCTTAGCCCTGTACATAATCAAACCTCCTTTACCGGATGCAGGTGTACGCCCTTGCTGGAATAACGAATTGCAAAACGCTTTGTTTCTTCGTATCTTCCTTTTCCAAGGTTAAAGTACCTTCCAATCGGTTCTTTTGCGCTGATGTATTCAATAGGGTACTGCTGATTCTTACGGAATTCAAATTCTCCTGTCCCAGAATATTCATCCACCAGCTTCTGAACATCCACACTTTTATAGAACATATCTGGTGCTGTTCCTTTGGTTTCCAAATCAGAACGTACCCTTTGTCTCCACTTTTTAGTTCCCTGAATATGTTCCTGCTGTTTCACATTTCTTACAGCTATGTTTATAGATCCATCTTTTAATTTTTCTTTGAATTTGCGGGACTTTTCCAGATTTTCAACTTTTTTTCTAAGTACCTCAATTTTTTCACCTTCAGTATACTTCATTTTCTGGAACTTTGCAAAATCTTTCGGTACTTCCTCCCCTAAAACAGCCCTATATTCCTTATGCTGCCTCATATCCCGCAAAAGCCTCTGCCGGTTCCGCTCCTTCTCCCGATAAGCCTTGATCTGCTTCTTCGTCCGGGGATCCCGGTCAATAGGATTCTTTTCAGGATTGGAAAAATCCTTATCCTTCTGGATCTGCTTTTCTGTCTTTCCTATCGTTGTATATTTAACCAATGAATGAAGGCAGTTAGGATGAATATTCAGGTAGGTATTCGTCAGATCATCCGCCCCATCCGGATCTACCTTCCCGAAAGCCAGAGACAACGGAGGATAGTCCGGGTTCATTCCGCTTTTACTGTACACTCTTCCCTCCAGAGCCGCGCATACCTTGCAGGTGCTTCCAACCTTCACGATCTGCCACAGATCGTAATCGTCAGCCGTAAGAAGGGCTGCCACCTGGGCCTGACGGGCTGTTGTGCGGACAGCCATGTTCCCATAGCTCTGCAAAGACCACTTTCGCCCCGCCTTATCCACAAAAGCGGTAATCCCCTTATTCTGCATCTCCTGTACCATGGCCTGACTGCTGTTGATCCATGGAGTTCCTGCTGCCTCCTTGCGCAATACCTTTTTAAGTGCTGTTTCCCGGAAGGGATCAGCCTCCAGTCTCGCAATCGTGTAGACCTTCCGTACGCTCTCATAAGCTGTTTCTGAGGCCTCTGTAAGCTCACCCAGAAGATTATCAGTCAACTGCTGTATAATAGCAATCCGGGGCGCTGAGAATGTCTCAGTCATCTTCCGGGCATTCGAGTAACCCGAAGCATCCTTATCCGAATGGTAGAATATCTTTTCTATCATCGTCGGGACATAGGCCCAGGACTGATCTATCATACTTTGCAGAATCTTCTGGACACGTTCCAGAGCAGCTACCTCAGCATAATCTACATGGCCCACCGACCGCTTACGGTTGATCACATTTATGATTTCCTGCTCTGTCCGCAAAAACAGCATACGCATATAAGCCGTTACATCTGCCCGATCTGGTAGAAGGATCTTCATCTGCCGTGTCATTCAAAATCCCCCTCATTGCCTGATGCTGGTTCCCGTGGAAGCTCTAAGCCCATCAGAGGATCCTGCATCGCTCTGGAACTGCTGTAAGTCTGACCTCTGCCCGCCTCGATGCTTTCGTCCGTGATTTTTCCAAACATTCCGGTTTCTTCGGTCAGTGTCTGGAGTTCCTGCTGTGCAGTAGCAGAATCGATCAGATCATTTTGGTATACCGCCAGAATTGCATTCGTTTTGCGTTCTGCAATCTCCGCAGTTTCCTTGGCATCTGGGGTCTGCATGGGTGGAAAATCAATCTCCAAATCATCCGGTATCTGTCCCCAGGCCGATAATGCCATAATCGGCAGTAGTCTCTCAATGATAGCCCGGAAATCTGTTTCCCGCAGGCCGTCTATGTAATCATAATAATTACGCATATCAGATTCGCCAGTAGCATTCATCCCAGCAGGCGAGCGCCCGAAGAGCTTCGTGACCGGTGTTCTGGCTGCACCTGCCACATCCATCATCACTCTGTCATACACATCAGCAAGGCCGGTAAACGTATACTGGACATTGTGCATGGCGTCGCCCTTGTTGATGATGCGGGTTCCGAAGTTGCTTTCCATGATTGCCTGGGCCTGCATCAGGTTCCAGAACCTGCGCTGCATCTCTGTATTTGCCGTCCCCAGCAGCTGATCCAGTCCATCCGCTTCGAGATAGTTGACATTTGCCCGGAAAGTCAGCGCTGCAATATTACCGGATACATTGTCCCGCTTGACAACCTCGCTGTAAATCGCCTCCAGCTCCGACTCTCCCCAATACTGTTCAGCCACCTGTTCCAGCCACGGCAGCTCCCGCCCAATGAACCGGATCACCCTGCTGTGATGCACACGCACAGCCGTCTGGCCTGTAGTCTCATCCCGGATAATATAATAATCCGGCAGTCCAAAATCAGGATCGGACGGATCTGTTACCACATCACTTTCCGGATATACACCACTCCACCGGTCCAGAATCTGCAATCCCAGGAAGCTCCCGGGCATTATGCTGTCCAAATCCAGAGGCTGGGACATATCATTTTGTCCCCTGATAAGAATCACTCCAACTGCACCACCATACAGCCTCCCCCAGCACAAGCCTGTCAGCAATTTCTTTCGCAGCTGGGTGGTCCGTTCTAAGCGGGCCATCTGGTCGATATATTCCGGAGCGATACCCGATCTGATCTCATACCATTTTCGGATCATATCATTGGGGATTGTAGCTACGATGTTCTGAACAATCCAGTTATCCCGGTACAGACTGGTTAGGAGCTGGTAGTTCTGGGTCATACGGGTCAGGGGATATTCTGTCGCCTGCAAAAGATCCATGGTACCGAATCCAATCCGGGCCGCAGGATTAGAAAAGGCATCCATCGTAACTGTGGATGCCTGTGTTGTGTCTGCCCGTGTACGGCGGGTGTTTCTTCTCTTGGACATAATCAATTTTCCTTTCTATCAGCCACATAGGTTACTTCCATCTCTGCCCCTGCGTCATTACTTACAACCGTAGTCGGGCCATATGTCCGCAGGGCCTTGTAGGCGGCAATCTCTTCGGGGGTGAGATCGCGCTCAATGGGGGTAGCGAGAACATATTGAAATTTAAAATCTCCTTTTTCTTTTAGCCAACTATTCCATATCTCTACGGATTTGAATTCACTTTCCGGTGGGAACGACGCTGTTATTTCCAAATCGTATGAATATATTTTAGGGAGATTTACGATATTGTCATCCCAAATAAAATTCTTGTACGGCAAGTAATTACAAAAGCTTCGATGGATAGCAGAGGACGGACGGTCGTTGATTAGTATTTGAAAATTATTATTGCCTGAATTTGTTATACGGTGTTTCCAAGCTTCGGTTCCATCTAAAATTCGTGTTTCAATTCTCTGCACATACTTCCCTCTCCCCAAGTCCACTTCGTCACAAACCCACTGCTGACCGTCCGCGTCGGTGTAGTTACCGTCCTTGCTAACCGGTACACCGGGGAGGCCGTTAGGAGTTTGGAGGGTGAGGGTCTGGGGTTCGCGGTAGGGTTCGTAGGTCTTTATATCTCCAACAGCAAGCATATATTCCAGCCCAGACGCCGATGAGAGTAAATCATAAAAACCTTTAACAGGCTTACTTCCTATAGAACTGCAAACCCTGGTTTGTCCTTTATCAATACCAAACCAGACATTCGAATCATCGGTTCCGATAAATTTAATATTGCCACCATTTGATGCTTTTCCATTCGTCATAAGAGTAACTACCGTGTTTGCTTCCAACGGAAATTCGCAAAAAACATTGTAATTGTTAGGTTTTAACAGATTACTGCCAGCTACCTCAATCTCAATACTCCCGCCCTCTCCAGCACTCACTATCTCCTGCGGATACTCCGGGCTGGGGGACGGTTTGCCGCCGGTGTAGGGTTCGTGGGGTTTCTCTTCTGCTCCTTTGTTAAGCATATACCAATAATCATTAAAATTAATAATATTATTGGAATTCGCATCATTTCTATATGCGATAGTCACGTATCCATTTATGCTCGGAAAAGTTCTGCTTTGCCCTTTATATACCCCATTAGTAGCAGTAGTATTTTCGGGAGAAATTTCTTGTACATTACCGCTTATCAGCATAATATATGCACTTGAATCTGTAGAACTTTTTGGTATATTGGATGATAATGTAAAAGTCCCTTCTCCAACTGGGAGATTTATATATTCAAATGCTCTAAAATTATTTTGCTTTACTTTAGATTCGTCTAGTAACTGCGCCCCAGTCGTTTTCACCTGCGTACTCTTCCCAAACACCCTCAGCCCCAGGAACGGACGGCCTTCTGTGGCATCATTGATGATGATTGTGGTACCGGAAGCAACTGCCTCAATCAGCTTAGGGCCTCGGCGCATACGGTACAATCGGCCTGAATCTAAGCCAATATATCCCATTCCCGTAATCATGTCTTGCTTCAATTCATTCATACTCACCACTTAACCCTCTGAATCTCAACACTGTTTTCCTCTGCTATTGCTGAATACACATATAGCGTATCAAAAGCCATCCCCTTCCCTATAGCCAGGACATTAACTGTGATAAGCTGTGCCACATTTGAAGGTATTCTGATCGTCCCCCTAACACCTGGAGCTACATCAGAAGATGCGGAAACATATATATCATTTTCCCCAAAATTCTTTATCAGTACCTCTTTTGTAATCCCTCCCAAAGGAACTGAAACTTTATTCTTTTCCAACGTAGATATCGTTCTTACATCAAAAATCATTTTCTTCCTCCATTAGCCTGTTCGGCTAATATCTGTTTCAATCTGTCCGCTATTTCCGAAGCGGATAAACCACTTTTCGTTTCAAGGCTCACCGTTATATCTGGAGACAGTATCCTGGATGCCTGTCCCACATTATCAGCAGCAGGCCGGAGGATCTCCAGCACTTCGCTGTCCCCGCACCGGGAGTATGTAATACGTTCATATCCATATGGAATATTGTCCTTCTCTTCGCTCATGATGCTATCCTCCATTTTGGTAATTTTGTCTTACAGTAATACCGTAGGGCGTCCGGCCCATGGTCCTGCTGTTTCACCGGCTTTTCCTCTCCGCGTTCTGCCGCCTTATCATCCCACACATAAGACTGCATTTCCCCAGTCAGCCCCCTGCATTTGCGGTTGATCCTGATGCTACGCTTAGCCAAAAGAGTGGATACAATGCGGATTCCATCTATTACCTCGTTATCTGCCGGCTTCACATAATAGCCACGCCCCTGCAGCTCGGCTATAAAAGACGCGGCAGAGGGATCCACAATGATCTCGCACTGTTCCTCTGGCCTGTTCCCCATGAACTCTGCCATATCATCTGCATACTGGGAATCTGTTCTCTGTGGGTTAGGGCTGCGCCTGGCCTCTTCTGATCGGCTGTCCCAACGATATTCCCGATCAACCCACAATGTCTGTCCATCGTCCCAGATATCCAAAAATACACAGGGGTTCGTGGTGCCATAGTCCACTGCAATACCCCGAACCGCTGTGCTTTTCAGCGCCACCGGGCGTTGATCGTCCGTGTACAGATTATCATCTGTAAACATGGTATAAATCAGGCCCTCAGCGGCTTTCCATAGCCCCTTGATATACCGCAGGTAGAAAACGCCGACATACATACTGCGGTATCTGGCCTTAGTCTTCTCAGACAAAGACAGGTTATCATCCATTGTAAAATGCAGATAAAGAAGCTTTTTATCTCTGCGCTTGTCAATCCAATTTACTTTGAACCAGTGCACAGGGCCCGCTGGATTGCAGTTAAACCACATCTTAGAGCCTTCCACCGAAAGACGTCCTGTTGCCTGGTTCACAAATGATTCCGGCATCAATGCCACCTCATCAAAGAAGGCACCTGCTGCCGTAATACCTTGAACCAGATCCTGGGATCCTTCATCTTTTCCACCGAATATGAAAAAATAATTTGTCTTACCTTTCCTGGTAACTTCCAGCATGTTGGGAAGATCTCCAGAGATATGGTAAATCCACTTATATCCCCGACTGGTAAGCATAAGCTTCAGATTCTGCAATACATTACGCTTAAAAGAGCTGATGGTCTTTCCGGCCATGATGAAGTTTTCTCCGTCAAACCGTTCCATAGCCCACATTACATAAGACAATGACATGCTTACAGTCTTTCCGGATCGGATAGCTCCGTCTGCTATAATCCCTTCCGCGTCCTTTACCGGACTTGAATCAGCCCACCAGGTAAATACCTGGCGCTGCTTACGGGAGAATTTCTGAAATTTAAATATCGGTCGTTTCCTCTTCATCGTCTGCGTTCTCCGCTTCTTCTGTAAAATCAGGCCAGTCTTCATCGGCAGCATCATTAAATGCCTGAAGGAATCCATCGTCTTCCGGTTCTTCCTCAACATCCTGTCCAGTCTTTGCCTTGGCTGCTGCCGTTCGTATCTTCTGCTCCTCCAAGTCCGCTTCTGACTTTGTGGTCTGTCCTAAGGTGTCGCGGATAGCAATATAAGCTTTTACATCTCCCGCCAGAGCCTCCCGGATAATGGCTGCGTTGACGGCTGATTCCAAGGTGCTGTCCAGTCCTAATGCCTCCAGCAGCGGCGTCCATTCTGGATTGTCTATTTCAGCCGTGAGAAGGGCATTCAATATCTTCCGAAAGTCGGCCTTCCTACGCCGTGATTCGCCGGATGCTTTTCCTCCTCTGCGTCCATATTCTCGAGCTTCGCTCGGGCTTAAACGTCTTAAGTTACCATTGTTTGCCATCACCTCACCTTCCTATCTGACTGTATTTCTGAAATCAAAAAAGGCAGCTAAGGCCACCTCTCGTTCGTGTTTGTTTTTGGTATAGAAAAAGAGGCAGCCGAAGCCACCTCCATTTCAATATCTTGTACTTATCCCCACATTATCCACAATATGTTGACAAAAGAAAAGCCCCTGCCGGAGCAGGAGCCTCTCCAAAGGAGAAAAATCATGCAAAAGAAAAACCAACGGACCCTCCAGGAATCGAACCCGGGACGATGTGGTTTGCAAGCCACCTGCTCTACCACTGAGCTAAGGATCCACATTACCAGGTAAACTACACTCTCATTTTCTGAGCCGTCTTGCTTTATCCGATACCTGGCGTTTCGGACTCAGAGCCTCTCATCCTCTCCTGGAGGAATGCCCGCAATCTCAGGAACTGGAATCGAACCAATGACCTCGTAGTTGTATTATCGCCGGCTTCTACGTGCTCTACCACTGAGCGATCCTGAGAAAATATATAGGAGAAGGGGGCGTCCAGCCCTGGGATGGAACCAGAGCCAGACGAACCGGCCACCGGGCTGTGACACCCTGGCGACCGTCGATTTAAGTGCAAGCCGTCGGCTGTATGCCTTTGGCTTCATGGTACACTATAACATTTCAAAACCGAACAGTGTGAACAAATCGAACAAACTTTACGCCACTAACATAAATCTTTCAAACTCCATCCTTACACTATCCGCTGTAGCCTTCCGCCCCATCTTCATAGCCACCTGCGCCCATGTCATATCCTCAAACACCCTGTACCGGATAATCCGCTGCATCCTGGGCGAAACTGTATTGAGCCATGCCTCCACTTGACGTTTAATCTTCTCTGCGTTCTGTATCCGCTCCTCCAGTAACTTCTCCATCCTATCCAACTCGTCTGGATCCTTAACGGTAGCATACCCAAGCCCCTCCAAATGATAGGTCTGTAACGTGTAAGGGAACTCATGCGCAGAGCCCTTAACACTGTCCTGCTGGATCTGGCTCCGGTGCTTCCTCAACTTCCGGATCTCCTCCTTGGTATCCTTAATCAGCTCACAGGCATCTATGTACTGCTCTAATATCTGCTTGTCCAACGGTATCACCTCCTCGCCCTCAAAATCCTCTGTCTGGCCTCATCCCACTCATCCGCCCAGGTTTCCATATCCACTCGGACAATCAGGTACCTCTTTTGGTACAGGATTCCCATGTCGCTGTACTTGTCGACCTGAGGCCTGCACTTCCAGCCGAATCTCTTTTGCAGCTCAATCCCGCTGTACCGTCCCACAAGCTTCCCGCAATCATACAGGTCATAATATACTGGCCCCGGCATAACATCACCTCCAAATCATCAGCACCGCCATCAGAGAGCCCCAGACCATAAGGTAATCCCAACGATCAATGTTATGCCGTATCAGATTGACCGTCCCTGTTATGGCCCACATGATAATCACTACGCTCTTAAGTACATTCACGGCCACAACCTCCCTGTTTTCTCGTCTCTTAACCGGATCGTGTCCTCCACATGGTAGCCCATGCACTTCGCGGTAAAGAGCATCATGCGGACGGCCTTGCGGTAATCTTCTGGCGGCCTGTCCGCTTCATGGATCGCAGCTCCTGCGGCTGGATCCGGATATCCTTCATGATTCTTGTACATTGTGCTTCCTCCGTTAAATATCAGTTTAACCAGTCTACTTCTTCTCCCGGATAATATGTTGGTTCCTTTTCAAGATATCCGTTAATCTCTTTTTCGATTCCTTCACGAACTTCTTTCGGAATAGAATCCATTACATTCGATAACCAGTCTTCATGCATATCATCCTCTATGCATTCAAGCGCATAATACAAATCAAATGTCGCATACGTTTCCTTTGCTAGTGATACTTTTACTAACTCTTTATCCAGATACCAATGCGACTGCATAAATTCAGCTTTGTCCATTATTATTGCATCGTAATTTGAAGGTTCTATCACTAAATATGCATCATTTTGTATTTCAGATAATTTTTTCATTCCACACCTCCACTAAACCTTAATATCGTCCTATGTTTGCTATTGCCTGAAATATTGGATAGAACTGCTGTGGTACTACTGCATTTCCCAATGATCTAACACGGTCCACCCCATTGGGAAGCCCATATAAACTTCGGCATAATCTGGATTGATATGTGTCATATCTTCGCTCTGCGTCCTGAAACGGCTCGCTAATTTGTCTGACCGATATGTGTGACTCCCCCAATATCTGTTTTTTGCCGTTCCTCTCCACTCCGATGCAGTCAGTGTGGGCAACAATCGCTGTCCGATATCGCCTGTGCATGGCTCCAACACCTGCAGCTGGTAATACAAACGTCCTTGTGGCGTAACCTTGGTTTTCCAAGTCAGAAAGCACATCGTCGAGTGCCATTCTAATGATTCCAGCAACATTTTCTCCAATAACCCAAGAGGGCCTGAGTTCTTCGATAACTCTAAGCATTTCCGGCCAGAGATAGCGGTCATCCTCCTTGCCCTGCCGCTTCCCGGCAACAGAGAATGGCTGGCAGGGGAATCCTCCTGAAATAATGTCAACTGTATGTAATCCTGTTCGTTCATAGAAACTTTCTCCCGTTAATGTCCTTATATCTCTCCAGCGTGGGATATCGGGCCAGTGCTTTTCAAGTACCTTTGTAGGAAAATCCGCCCATTCACACTGTCCCACCGTCTGTATTCCAGCCCATTCTGCCGCCAGATCCAGTCCCCCAATGCCGGAGAATAAACTTAAATGTGTCAACATTTTATTCTCCAAATCCTTAATTTTACATAGGCATAATCATAATTGCCAAAAAGAGCATTCCCAACATAATCAAAAAAAGTTCTAAATCTTCTGGCTTCATACTTCTATCTCCAAAACCTCAAATATCTTACAGTAACAGCCTCACCACAAGACGGACACCTGATATACTGTTCAAACTCATTCATCCCCGTCTTAACAGTACTTATATCGTCCTGTTCAAATTCCAGCAAGGCGTCACAATTGCCACATGTCATCCTACGTTTTTTCCCGTACTTAATAACTTTTATCACTCGGATACCCTCCTTCAAAACCTTAATTCTCTCTAATAGCCTGTCCACACCATTTGCAATGCCCTGCAAACAGATCTGCATCTCTTAGCCCGCTACCACATTCAGGGCATTCGTATTTTTCTCCCATTGCCCAACAACTTGGCAAAGCAACCTTCGGAGTTTGTTTTTCCAATGCCTCATATGCCAGTTCCAGAGCTTCATACTGGTCGGTTGTAAGCGCACCCTTATGCATACGCTTGATAATATCAATGGCCTCTTCTGGCTTCATGCTTTATTTCTCCAATCTCTCGATACAACAACTACTTGTTTAATACCACAACTGTTTACTACAACTAACGTCTTAATCTTCCTAACTAAATTTTTCATGCCATATCTGCTTTTCTGGAAGCTGTTCAAAGGATTCCCGGCATATTTTTGCCGCTCCTTTCCATCTGTGACCCGGCCTCATATCTCCCAAAACCGAACAGGTGCAGTAATCATCCAGATCAAGCAGCTTATCACATCTACTGCACTGATACGCTCTCATTCTCTCTCCTCCTTCCGGTACGGCTCCGGCAGCGGCATCCAGGCAATAATCCTCACCGACTCATCACCCAGATGCCAGGAGCCAGCATAATACTGCACAAAACAGCATCTTTCTCTATATTTGTCCCAGCCGATTACACTATTAAGAGATTCTTCCGGCAGTCTCTCCTCCACGGGAATCCAGCGGTGCTCTGATGTTTTTCCGTTCGCGTTTAACGCCTTGATTTCTTCCGGTGTCAGCCCGGTATCCTCATACGCTGCCAACCGCTCAACCAGCTCATCTTTCTTGTTTGGACTCCAATATCCCGTCTTGATCCCGCTACTGCGGGGATGTGTTAATCTCTCCATGGCTATCCCTCCTTCTTCCCGGCATACACCCATAATGGATATGCTGCTCTGTTCCTCTCCTTGTTTTGATATATACATGATCCCCGGCTATATCCTTCCCGCATATGCTGCAGATATAGACCGGTTCACTCTTTGGCTGTTTCATTTCTTCTGCCCCTTTCTGCTTCTGGCCTCCAGTTCATCCATAACAAAATTAACAAGTGGAGACGCTACCGGCTCTTCCTCCGTTGTAGGGGATGTACCTTCCCACTTCCGAACCATATGGTTCCCGTACTTTTCCTTGATTGCATCTGCTTCCGCTCTCAGTACATCCCATTCCCCTGAATCTTCTGGCGGCACACGGTCACGCCATTTCATCCAGAACCGGTTATAGACATCCACGAAGATATCTGATATAGTTTTATTATCCATTTTTCCTCCTGTCGTCACAATGCGTTACAGCTTCATGTAACCAAATGATAGGCCTCAAACCCGCATAAATACTGGTTTTTTTATGACCGGTTACAAAGTTACAAAGTTACAACACTTTTTTCCCTATACGCGCGAGGCACATAGATGATTAAATTGTCTGACTTCTTTCACATACATATGCCTTCCTATAAGCTTATAAAAAACCTGTAACTTTTGTAACTTTGTAACCGCACCCCTCAAACCCGCATAAACACTGGATTTTTCGGTTACAAAATACGCTTTTTAAATTGTAACCCTGCCTCAGGATTCTGTAACGGCTTCATTTAAACGGCAGTTCGCCGTCCTCCACAGGGATAAATTCTTCCTGCGGGTAAATCTTCTCAGCCATGTTGATACACGCACACCGGGCCGCCTTTCCATTGACCTTGGCAGATTTATACAGGTTATCCTTCCCTTTTGACAGCCTTCCCGCCTGATCCAGCCATGACAGCAACGCTCTGGGATTGTATCCCCCTTCTTCACAGATGCGCTCAAACACGCTCTTGATTATACGCACCTCATCGCCGGATACAGAGCCGTAGCAAGGATCTGCGCTGGGGTCAAACCTGGCAGCATTGCTGACATAAAAATCCTGGATATATTCATATCCGCGGGCACCGATATCTACCGCCTCCCTGGAATGGAGGTATGGTTCTATATCCCCAACCGTCAAACCCCTGCCATCGCAGAAGATCCATTCCGTAGCCAGCGCATCGGCTGTCAGCAGGATTGCAGCTGCCATGGTCTGTTTTTCCGTGCTGGATGTCCCTATATCACGGTAAAACTGCTTATAGAGGCCGGCTGCCTTTTCTTTTGCCTGATCGGTGGACATAAATGCCATGAACAGTTTCCCGGCATACCCATAGTTAGACCGGATCACATCCAATACCTCAACTGCATCCTCAAACAGCATCTCCCTGCACTCAATTTCTATGATACGGTTTACCGCACCCGCACCGGATGCAGCATGGGTAATGGGGGATTCTCCTGATGTAATAGTGCAGTTCTTCCATGTAGGGGTCTTCTGTAAGCCTCCGGCTTTTGCCCCTCTTGTCTTCCCAATTCCTTCACACAGCATATATACGGTTTGTTCAAAGGATTTTTTATCTTTCACAAGCTGGAATTCATCCAGTATCAGGGGCAGGTTGTTCACAAAACCGGCCAGCTGCTCCAGGCCTACAAGGGTGCCGTTAAATGTCTGGAGATACCCGGCCCCGTCATTTGGGTCAGCCCATACAGAAACTGCCAGAAGCTGTGCCACTGTCTTTCCTGTTCCAGATCCGCCCCACAAATGCAGGAGGAAATTCAGCTTTCCAATGGCTTTAATAACGATTGATGCAAAGGCTGCTGCCAGAGCGATCCTCGCCGCCGATCCTGCCTGCCTGACTTTTCTTGCCACGCCGAGCCATTTCTCATAATCTCCATAAGGGTGCACCGATTCAAACACTTTCCGAAAGTTCTCCAGGCCGTCAAACTCCAGGTTTTCCATATACGGACTGAACAGCCCGTTGGATGTCCATCCCAGATGGCTCACGGACTGGGCCTCCGGGATGGTGTTATGGTTCAGATCCTCCAAGTCCTGAAGGTATTCCACCAGGAAGGCTGCGTTCTTGTCCGATACCGAAATGTCCTTATCTGCCAGCTTCTTGATCTCCCTGGAACTGAAAAGGGTGCTTTTATTGGCAATCACCTCCCGCCAGCCGCGGAAATCCCTCCGAAACATAATCCGCAGCCGCACGGTCCCGTCATCAATATTTACCAGGCGCTGCACGGGCAGGATCGGGTGCACACAGGCAACATCCATCCCCTGTTCGCCGTTCCTCCGGAGGATCCCGTCATCATTGGCAATCCAGTCTCCGGTCAGCAGTTCAATGGGCTGGTCCTTAAAATCCGTCAGGTTATTTACCACGCTGCTCAGCCCGCTCCTGCGTTCTTCGTGCTGTTTCATATATGCCTTTACCATGGTCCCGAAACGCCTGAACCCGACACGTTCTGCGTTTGCATTCAAGTCATTATAAAGCTGCAGGTATGCAAACCCATTGTCCTTATGTTCAAACAGGAGACGGTATGGCTCTTCTGTATTAAATTCTTCCCTGCTGTACTCCTTCCTGATCTCATCCATCCCTGTTTCTCATTTCCTCCTGTTCCTGTTTCGTTCCAAATGCCAGTATCTCGTAATAATAGCGGTTCCTCTCCCTCAGGCTGACTGCTGCCTCCCAGACCTCCGAATACGGCTCCATACCAGGGATCAGCCTGTCCAGCATCCGGAGGGTCCGGCAGACTTCGCCCAGACGGCTCCATTTCCAGGCGGTTCTTTCCCGTTCCGCCTCACGCTGCTCTTCCCGTTCCCTTTTTATCTGTTCCCTCCGCCTCTGGGATGCAATCCGGCTGCAGGGCCGGTATGTGCCTCCCAGGCTCAGGAATGCTTCTTTGAATGAAACGCCCTCTATTTCCTGAACAAACGTAAAAATATCCCCGTTTGCCCCGCAGGCATGGCAGTGGTAGTCTTTTTCATACACCTTCAAGGACGGGGTTCTGTCCCCCTGGTGGAATGGGCAGCTGATAAAGCCCGCCCGGTTCGGATGGAACCCATAACGTTCCACAATCTCGCGCATACTGTATGTGCTTTTAATCTCATCTGCTGTCAACTCACTCACATCCCTGCAGATATTCTTTCAGTTCCCGGTACAGAATGTCACGGATCAGCCTTCCGGATGTTTCCGGCTTGCAGAAATCCAGCTGCATCCCATACCTTGCCCGGAACGCATCTATGCTTGCAATCAGGGCCTGCGGGGTAAGGAGACTGCGGTACTTACCATTATAGGCTTTCTCCCAGTTATCTCCCTCCACAAGCAGGTACACCCTGATCCCGGCCGCTCTGGCACGCTCAAACTCCCTTTCAAACCGTCTGCGCTCCCTTCCAAAGCACATACAAAGTTCATCCAGGTTCATCTTGCGTTCAATGACTGCCCTGGCAGAAAAATCAAGGACTTCTCCATCCGGCAGTGTACATTTGCAGGAATAATCCCCTACATCCAGTTTGGCCCTCTCATAAGGCAGTCCGGCAGCTTCCAGGCGTTCCTTCAGGCGTTCTGTAGGCTGCTCCCTCGTATCTACCAACAGGACCATCGATTCCAGACATTTGTCGATTTCAAAATTCGTGTACGGCATCCCAGGGCTCCTTAATTGAACGGGAGGGCTTCATCGTCCACCCCGTCCGGTATATTCATAAACCCATCGCCCACAGAAGACACATTCGATTCGGAAGGCTGCCCGCTGTTTTTATTCAGCAAAGTATCCGCCGGTATCTCAAACTTACCGGAACGGATCTTTTCCGCTGCCACCAATGAATGGCAGTTTGTAAAGAATCCATGGCGCCCTTCAAAATCATATTCCTTGTTGTTGAACAGGGCTCCAATTATTTTTCCTTTCAGGGTCTGTTCATCCCAGTTCCAGTGGTATCCCTGGTTGGATGCCTCAAAATGCATTACGGTTGTCTTGAACCTCCTCTGTCTGGGTTCATCTTCCTCGCTTCCGTCATCCTTCGGCACCCGGAGCCGATATGTACCTTTCCATTTCTTATCTTCTCCCGTCTGGTTCTTATAATTTCTTTCATAGAATCCTTTCTGTTCCCCTTCATCTATGTCAAAATAAAGGATAACCACATCTCCCCAGTCATTGGACTGGTACTTCACATCCAATATACGGAGGATGTATCCCCCGGCTGGCAGACGCTCGCTGTCTGTATATGCCTGTGCCTTTTCGTAGCCATTTAATCGTTTCATATTGCATCTCCTCACATTTCTACCGCGTCAAAATCATCCATGGCATATTCATAGATCCCCTGGCTGATGTAACGGTTATATCTTACATTATTGATTGCCTTCTCTTCTGACACGGCCCATGTCTTTGCTTCGTATTTCCCGCCGCGCATAACAAGGTAACATTTCTTTTTTGCCCTGCTGCCAGCCATGGTCAAAATTCCTCCAGGGCCTGGATCACTTTCACAATGTCATTTTCGATCTCAAAATCTTCAAATGCACCCATGGGGGATTTTGCTGTACTGTTATTGGCCCTCGTTTCAAACAGATACTTCCCATCCACACACTTTGACAGAAGTACGGTTGTAAACTTGCTTTCCAGGACAATCTTATTCAGCTTTTTTCCGGATGTTTGGATACGGGTAAACCGGTACCCGGCATCATCTGTCTCTGTCTGGGTATGGGCCGTGAATACGATCGTCAAGTCATCCCTGTAATCGTAGCATTCCACAATCAGATCCCATACACAGGTTGCCAGATCTACCCATTTGTCATATCCCTTTTCCTTGCTTCGCCGCATCTCATCAGCAACCATAAGCCCGTTTATGGTGTCCACAACAATCGTCCTGATACGCGGGCAGTCCGATGCAAGCTTTTTAATATAAGCCCTGACAATGTTTGCGTCGTCACACTTCAGGTAATTTTTGTTCTTTTCGCAGTACTGGTTCCTCCACCCTTTCCAGGAAAGCCCCTTTTTATCTGCGTCAATATAGTATGTACTCTGTGGATCCAGGTTTCTCATGGATGTTGTCTTTCCGGATCCTGATTCTCCGGCTATGCAGATTACTCTTGCCATTTATCCTTCCTCCTCAATCTTAATGATCGTGTCATTGGATGCATATTTAATCATGCTGGATGCCAGTTCCTTTACTGACAGGCTTCCCCTCGCTTCACGAAGCAGGCGCTCCAGGGTATCCGCTGCTTCTGAGCTGATCTTAATGACTGCATCCCCGTGTACATCCCGGTTGATCTTCACACCTTTTGGTTTCCTGACCATAATCACGTTAGGCATTTTCACGCACCTCCACCATTTCCTCCGGCTCCATCGCCAGGGTTGTATGTATGCCGCCTGCATGACAGCCTACATTGATATATCTTTCAGCCGGCTTTACTGCATCTACCTGGAAATTAACCCAGTTTTCGTAATCCCCGTACTCTACCCGGATCACCTGTCCCGGAACCAGTTCTTTTACCTTTACTTTCATTCTGCTTTTCCTCCCTGTCCCTTATCTTTCTTCTCAGCCAGTTCAAAGCCCAGCACTGCCGCCACAGTCTCACATTCAATCATCGTATACTTGCTTGCCTGGATAATTCCGGCCAGCGCATTGACCCGTCCCATAAGCATCAGAGCCTCTTCATACTGGTTGTCCGCACAAAAAACATCATTTTTTCTGTTTGCCATCTTGTTTCCTCTCTCATTCTCCCTTATAATAGAGGGTGTTGATTTTTTATTTTCTGGGCCTGCCACAGTTGCCGCTGTGCAGGTCCTTTTTTATTCTTTTCCTCTCCCTCATATTTCTATAACCGTCCGTGTTTCCTGATCGTAGATCAATCTCAGTTTGTCTCCATTCACATCTGTCAGCTCTGCTTCATTCTGGCTCTTCATCTCAAATGATATATTGTCCATCACAAGGCCTCTCTCTTCCAGTTTTTCCAGATGTTTACGGATCTTAAATTCCGCTATTGTCTTTGCTCCTCTAACCATCCTTTTCTCACCTCCTTTCACAGTGTCACAATCCCACAGGCCACCAATAGCAGCACCGTCTCCATCCCCAAGAGGAATGCCATCACCGTAGACAGCCGACCAAACAGGCGCACATCCTTATGGCTCTGTCTGAGCTGCTCCCCAGCGATCCGGCCCAGCTTCAGGATCTGCTTCTCTTCCTCCTGAGTGATTACAACGTCCTCCACTGGGGGCTGATACTTAATTGCTTCTGCTTGCATTTTCTTCTCCTCTCCATATGTACCCAGTCCACTCCCATAACTTTTTGGGACTGATATAGTAATTGGTTCTTTTTCCTGATTCCATCTGTTTAAGATCTGTAACCTGCCGTTTGTCCTGAGTCGCTATTCCAATAGGCAGCCATCCAGAAATGATTCCTGCCTGAATCCAAGTAGCATCCTTCCCGAAAACCCGTGCTGCAACGGCCACCGGAACGCCTTTCTCTCCAAACTCGGGTACAGAATTCTCACTCATAAGCATACGAGCTATATGCTCTCCTATTTCCTTCGCCTGAGTCAGTTGTATTACGCTCTCTGTCATGCTCTCACCTCCCGTCCTCAGTCTCTGCAAAATACTCCACCGGAACATCAAAATACTTGGCGAGGATAAGAAGTTTATCCAGTTTTGGATTACTTCGACCACTCTTCCAATCAGAAAAAGTAGACTTCGTAATTCCAGTATCTATTGATACTCTGTAATCTGTCACATTTCTTTTATCTCGTAATGTAACATATTTTTCATACATATTTTTCTCCTTTCCGAACTTTTCTATTGATTTTAGTTCGGAAATCAGTTATAATACATTTACCAGACATAAAATAACAAACAACACTTGGCTGTTTTGATTTCCGAACTTTGTATTTGTATTATAAGACGGATTTCAGAACTTGTCAATAGTTTTTTGTACGGATTTTCAAACTTTTAAGGAGTTCATTATGTACGAAATTTATTGCAAGTTACGAAATGAAAAAGGTGTTAAAGATTCTGACGTTGTAAAAGCAACCGGAATTACAAAATCTACTTTCTCTGATTGGAAAAGTGGGCGAAGTAAACCTAAAAATGATAAGCTGCAAAAGATAGCTGACTATTTTGGCGTAACATTAGACTATCTAACAACTGGAAATAATGATATGATAAAAGAAAAGCCCCCTATGTTAACCGCCAGAGATGAAAGAGATATAAAAAAGGATCTTGATTCGCTAAGAGAAAAATTACTTAATAAAGATTTAGGGCCTGCTGCGTATGATGGGGAAGATATACCTGATGATGATATCGAACTCTTTTTAGGCCAAGTGGATCTTATGTTACATAGATTAAAAGTAAAGAACAAAGTAAAATATGGCAACAAAAATAAAAAGTAGGTGAGTCCAGCCTTGAATAACACGATTAAAAAGAAAGTTGCTTATTACATAAAAAAATATCAGACAAACGATCCTTTTACTTTAGCTGAAGCACTCGGAATTGAAGTTGCAATTGGTGATATCGGCACGCGATCAGGATGCTATATGTATCTAAAGCGTAATAAATGTATCTGGATAAATGAAAATCTTGAAGGAAATGAGCGCTTATTTGTCATGGCGCATGAATTAGGTCATGCAATTCTTCACCCTCGTGAAAACTGCTATTTCATAAAGCATAAAACTCTCTTTCTTAATTCGCGTAAAGAGCAGGAAGCCAACAAATTTGCCGTTGAATTTTTAATTTCCGATGAAGTTCTATATGAATATTTCAGATATCAGGACTATACGATCGAACAGGCAGCACGTGTATTGGGTTATCAAAAAGAATTGATTGAATTGAGATTAAAATAGCCAATGGCGTTTTAATAAATAAAAGCAAAAGAGGTATGTGGTATGAAAAAAAGAAAGTGGTATCTTCAAACATGGTTTATTTGTATTCTATTTATGTTTTGGCCCTCTATTATTTCTATTATTGTAGGAATAGTATTGCTCACATTACAAATGATTGAAAATAATAAACTGGAAAAAAAATATGGGGATATCGATTCCTTAAATAATAAAATCACTAATCTTGAAAAGGAAATTGATAATAAAAAAACAGACTACAATAATCTATGTGATGCAATCAATGTCTTAGAAGGTGATGTTTTGTGCCAGCATTATTGTTTTACTGATTATGATGGGATTTCATCTGAAGAATGCAAAAATAATTTAGCTGTTCTAAAATTGGAGGAGCAAAATTATATCAAAAATTCCAATTTTATAAAGACATACGGAAATTCTCCTAAAAAAATGTTAAATGCCAATACCAAACAGATACTGCGCTGCTTTAATGCTGAATGCGATAATGTTTTATTAAATCTTTCCATTAAAACCATTGATTCTGCAAGAAACAAAATAACAAAATCCTTTGAAACTCTCAATAAATTATTTGACGTTGATAATGTACAACTGAATCAGAAACTCCTACAATATAAATTAGATGAACTGAATCTTGTTTACACATATGAATTAAAAAAAGAGCAGGAACGCGAACAGCAAAAGGCTATCAAAGAGCAAATGATAGAGGAAGAGAAGGTTCGAAGAGAAATAGAACGTCAAAAGGCCAAACTCGAAAAAGACCAGACCCAATGTTCCAATGAAATCAATCGTCTTATACAGTATATGCAAAAAACCCAAGATGATGTGGAAAAACAATTATACATCGATAAAATCAAAGAATTAAATGATAAGTTAAAACAATTAGAAGCTGACAAAGCAACCGTTCTGGAACGTGAGGCCAATGCTCGTGCAGGTTATGTCTATATTATTTCTAATCTTGGCTCTTTTGGTCAGGATGTATATAAAATAGGAATGACACGTCGCCTAGAGCCTATGGATCGTATAAAAGAACTTGGAAGTGCTTCTGTCCCCTTTGAATTTGATGTACACGCCATGATATTCTCGGACGATGCCCCTGCTCTTGAAACAGCTTTACATCAAGCTTTTGAAAAACAAAGTGTAAATCGAGTAAATTTAAGAAAAGAATTTTTTAAAGTATCTTTGGATGATATAGAAAAGGTAGTTAAAGAAAATTTTAATAATACAGTCAAATTCACACGAATTCCAGTGGCTAAAGAATATAATGAAACTCTTGAAATTTTAAAACAGGAACAGTCTGCTTAATAACGCAAAAACCGCCCCTGCGCCAACAGGAACGGCTTTTAGATAAATTCTGTACAGGCCACGGAGGCCAAATACAATATGATCTCAACACCCATATTGTACCATACCTCCTTACACCTGTACAGGTGTATTTTTTATACCCAAAAATGTGCGACGTCGCAACAATAAGGAGGAATAATTATGGCACTGATTCAATGTCCGGAATGTCAGCTACAAGTCAGTGACAAGGCCCTGGCCTGCCCCCATTGCGGTTATCCGTTGAATCGAACGGTTATCCAGAACAATTATAAAAAACGTGCCAGACGAAAACGGCTGCCTAATGGTTTCGGAAGCATCACAGAAATAAAAGGCAAAAATCTGCGCAATCCCTTTTGGACTCGAGTCTGCGTTGGAAAAACAGAATTCAATAAACCCATACTGAAACCGCTGAAGCCCAAAGCTTATTTTCCAACTTACAACGAAGCTTATCAGGCCCTGATAGATTATAACCGCAATCCTTACGATCTTAAAGATGATATTCTCGTTGAAGAACTCTATGAAAAATGGACCGATACCTACCTGAGCACCTGTGATGAAAGCTATGCTCGTACGATCACATCCGCCTGGGCCTACTGTTCCAGCATCTACCGGATGCGGGCAAAAGATGTACGGGCAAGGCATATAAAGGGAGTTATGGACGAAGGATACCGCATCGAAACACGCGGAAAAAAGAAAGGTGAGAAGGTATTTCCCAGCGCCGGTACAAAGGCACGGATAAAATCTCTCTTTAATTTGATGTATGACTATGCACTGGAATATGAAATTGTGACCGTGAACTATGCCAGAACATTTGATATATCGGAAGACATTATGAAAGAAAAAGAAGCGTCGAAGCGAAGCCACATCCCCTTCTCAGACAATGAGCTTAACATCCTATGGGAAAATGTCGGGAAAGTGAAATACATAGACTGGATCCTGATTCAATGTTATATGGGATGGAGACCTCAGGAACTTGCCCTGCTCCGTTTGGATGAGATCAATCTCGAAGAATGGTATATGCAGGCCGGAATAAAAACGGATGCTGGTAAGCAGCGTATTGTCCCAATCCATACCAGAATCCGAGACTTGGTAAAACAGAATTATGATATTGCCATGTCTCTGGGAAGCCCATACCTCTTTAATGATAAGGGGCAAACCCATGCCGGCTCTTATAAAATTACCTATGATAAATACAGCTATCGTTTCAAGGCTGTGATGGCAGCGCTTAATCTCAATCCAGAGCACCGCCCTCATGATCCCCGAAATACCTTCGTCACCAGGGCAAAGAAAGCCGAAGTTGATGAATATGCATTAAAGGAGATGGTGGGGCATAAAATCCAGGATATCACTGAATCCGTTTACACCCTCCGGGATCTGGAATGGCTGCGGTCAGATCTGGAAAAAATCAGGTAGGGCCAATTTTCAGCCCTACCTGACGGTAAACAAATACGGTAATCAAATAATAAACAAGTAGTAAACAAGTTATGTGCATTTTCCTACTTTTGTATACTTTTCCGTACTGCTTAAATCCTTGATTTTACTGGATTTCTTAGAACTTGCCTTCCTTAGCAGCTTCTTCAATCGAAACAGGAAACCTTGATTTTTAGCCATTCTTTTATCAAAAGTATAGGAATATTCAAGAAGTAAACGACATTTCTACACCTTTTTATACACCGTTTCACCCTGTAGTACATTATTCGAATTATCAAGGATCTTTTCTCCATTTGAATCCTGAAGAGGGTCAAGAAACGAATATCGCTCCGGATAATCGGCAAATGCTGTTCCCACAATCTGCGTCCCGTCTGCTCTGTGAGCCGTATAACCTCTTAGCAGAGTTTCTTCTGTCACAGTATCCCCAGTCAAATCTATGAGGGTTCTGCCGCTGTAAACGACTTTATTTGTAGCCATTTAAGCCTCCCTCCTACCCGATAGTTACCGTAGTACCTCCAGCGGGATTCTCGCTTTCGTTATATGGGATTGCTTTGACTGTAACCTGCGATAAGTAGTTATATCCTTCCTCAGAATTCGGAAGCACTGTCTGCTCCTTTGTAGAAGGTGTAACTGTCTTTGCCTGTGGTTTGGCATCTTCCGTACCTGACATAGAACCTTCTACACCAAGCAGAGTAATACCCTCTCGAATATTATCCGGAATGATTTTCTCTTTTTCTGCTGCCGAAATCCCAACTTTACCAGAACCATCGTGATGTCCCTGCGGAATGGTGTACTCTTCATCCTTTGAAGAAATTGTACCTGTCACAGCTCCGTTATTCTTCATGGTTCCCGTCAGTTTCTGACCTCGTACATACGCGGTCTTTCCCTGAAGAATTTCAGCAACAGCGGCTGTTGCATCAGAAGAATCTACGTCATATTCACAAGTACCTGTGATCGGCTCCCCTCCTTTGTCATGGGCGGTAAAGCCGGAAAGAATCTTATCAGCGGTTACGGTATCGCCGGTCAGGTCGATCAGTGTCTCTCCACCATAGATTACTTTGTTAATAGCCATATTCTCTCATCCTCTCTTTTGGAAATAAAAAAAAGAACGGTTTCACGCTCTGTCCGCTTGCTACTCATCTTTATTTGCCTGCTTAATGATCTGATTTACATAGGTACTGAGACCGGCCATTAAAATTCCCTGAACAATTGCGATAAATATAGCCATTGCAATCTCCTGACCACTCCCTAATGGAGAAGTGGCCAAAACCCAGATTCCGCAAAGGACGATGCCGCCGACACCGAGGATCAACGGAATATACTTGTCCTTGATTGCCTGAGTCTGCTTCAGCCCCATACCGCAGAAGTAAAGGACAATCGCCACAACGATTAACTCAGGCTGCACATAGTTCATAATCTGTTCCATCATTTTAATTCCTCCTACTGATTTTCTTGAATATAGGTTGATTTGTGAATGGGCAACTTATTGATCTCCTGCATGACTTTTTTAGCTGAGCCATTTCCGCCCATCTCTTCATAGGGCTTGTAGAGATAATCGTGCAGATTTTCATATTCGTCCTGCGTGATCCATCCCCGCTCGATGTAGGACATTCCCAGATAGATAATTCTATCGTGAGCAAGACCAATCAGCATCTGCGTCCTCACATCTTTTTTCTCACTTTTCTTCTGGATATACGCCCAAAAACCAGAAGAGGCGACGACTGCACACATAATCGTCACCACCATTTGAAACCATGGTTCCATTTTAGTATCCTCCATAACTATTTGATTTTATCGGTTATGATCATCCTTTTGCTGATGATTGTAATCGACTTTTCAAATAAATCTTCATAGAGACCTATCAAATTTTTTCTTTGTTCCTTCGACAAAAGTTTGTAAAAGCTTCCCATCCAGCCCCGAAACATATTCTCTACATTTTCATACGTTATCTCCTCGTTTTTCACTTTGACGGCGAGTTTCTTGAGCTTTCTGCGCATCGTAGTAACCCGCTTCGGATTGATTCGCTTAATTACCTTTCCGGAATCTGTTAAACTGTATTTTATTTGCAGAAATTTGTACGTGCTGGAAATCTTCACAATTCGAGTTTTCTTCTTATTGATATGGATTCCATATTCTTCTGCAATTTGATGAATATGATCTAGCAGATCAAAGAGTTCTTCTTTACTCGGATTCATGATATACCAGTCATCCATGTATCTTCCATAAAACTTCTGGCTTCTTACATATTTGACGTAATTATCAATCCGATACGGATAATAAATCCCGATGACTTGTGATAGCTGGTCTCCAATATTAACCGACTTCTCCATCCACTTTTCGCCTGTCAGCTTTGACTCTGGAATGTTCCTATAATCTAACTTGTTGAAAGTGTCAGACATACATGTGGCATATTCCTCGTCCGTCATGTAAGAAACATCGATTTTAAATCCGTCAAAAATCTGGGTTAGCAACCAGTCAATGAATTCGTCATCATCGAACAGCTTTAACAATTCCCGTTTGGCAATTTCATGAATGATATTATCGTAAAACTTGGAAAAGTCTCCGAACAATATCCATCCTTCATTTCCATACAACCGATAGTATTTACGGAGATGAACTTCGAACCTGTCCCGCTGATGAGAGATACCTCTTCCTTTAATCGAAGCACAATTGTCATAGATAATATGCTTCTTCACTTCGGGAAGCAAGACTTCATCGCACAAAACATGCCGAATAATGCGATCCCGAATTTGAATACTTGTAATAGGTCTTACTCGGCCTCTCTCAAACAGCGTGAATTCCTGTGTCGGTCCATTTTGAAGAGTCCGATTCATCAGGTCGTCTTGAATGGAAAAGATATACCGAAGAAAATTCATCATGAATTTCTGCGTTGTTTCCTTCCACTTGCTGGTTTTGACAGAAACCTTGTAAGCTCTATACAAATTGTTGGCGTCACAGATAATCTCCTCATAGTTCATAAATCATTCACCGTGATAGCAATACTTACCGTAGTAAATTGCGTCCGGCTTTGCTATTTATCCATTCGGAAAGGACAATGTCTCCTTCTCTGTTGGTTAAGCAGAGAATCCGGACGAACTCCATTAGAGTTCGAAGCGTTGTTGTAGTTCGTATTGCCATTGTTGTTCACATTAGCGAAATTAGCCGAAGAAACGACGCATAATTAGACATTACCCTTTTAACTGTGACTTGATTCGGTTATCTCGTTGACGCCACTTCTTTATCAATCCGATTTCTCGGTCGATAGCTTTAACATAGCGACTGTAGAGATTAACGTCCACTTCGAATATCTCAACGATTCGTTGCAACTCTTTCAAAAGCTGCTCGCAGTTTACTATGGCTGTATTCTGATAATCTCTTCTTTGCTCATATTCGTGCAGCGTAGTCGGATAGATAGAATTAGCCGCTCGGACATTGCTAGTCAGCATAGAAGCCAACTGGTCAATTCGATTTTTATAATTCAGCATTAAATATCTATACCTTGAAAAATCTTCTGTTGCATCCTTTCCGTGAGCATATCTTACCCGAACAAGCTGATCCAAATCTTTCACTCCGAAACTACGCTGCATAAGGTCAATCAACATATCATGCAATTCAATGGAATATGTAATCGCTTCAAATTTGGATTCAGTCCGGTCACTCACAAGGACACTCATGCATAATCCTTGTCTGTGATCTCTTTGAATTCTTCTTCCGTAATCCAGTTCTTTTTCACTGCATTCCGAACCCGTACTTCATTCCACATACCCAAATTGTAGTAGCGTTTTACCTTGTCGTAATTCTTGCTATGTTCCATAACTGTTTCCTCCTTTTATAGTTCGATTTCAGACATCATGGCAACATATTCGATATCTGACTGCATTTTAACAAAGGCCAACTCTGTTTCTGGAACCTCCCGCAAGACAAACCAATACTTGTCATCGACCTTGGTAATCTGGACAAGTTCCATGTTCATGTGAACTTCATCCTTTTCTCCATCGTTGATTGTTACGATCGAACAATTTCCGTCAAAAACGGACTCATTGATTTCCGATGAAGATATAAAGTTATTACCGTTCAACCTCAAATTATCAAGAACAGTTTCATCGGACAGAGTAATCTTATAAATCTTATCCTCCATTTTGATTCACACCTTTCATTTAGATTTTTCTTTTTTATAGCACAGATTGTTGTCACCTGTGTACGGTTTTCGTAGGGGCACAGGGCCCCTGGATTTAGACTAACCAATAGCGAAGACCGGACGAACTCCACCAGAGTTCGAAGCGCCGTCGTAGTACGGATGGCCACCGCTGCCCACAAGAGCGAAAGTAGCCGAAGAAACGATATCTCTGAGCCAGAACGTTGCACGATTTGAGATCATATTCGGAACCACCGTAAACAAAGCAAGCTGCGTCTTTCCGATCGTATAACGGTTCACAACGACCGTACCATCTCCTGCCGGAGTAAAGACAAGGCTTCCGTACATCATAATTTCATTCGGAAGTTCCAGCGTAGAATCAAACCAAGCACCAGCCGAAGGATATCCATTCGAAACGGCGTTTGTCAGATATTCACGGTGGGTGAGAATCAAGTCACCAAAGGCACTCGCCGCCAACGTTTTCGCCTGCGCCAGATTCTTGGTGTACATTTTAGAACCAACATAGCCGCCGGTTGTGATGTTCGTCTCATTCATCTGTGTGTTGTAAAGAGGTTTATCCGGCATGATAACCAGATGGGGCGTGGTGAAAGCCGTATCGCCGCAATTATACCAGTAATCAAAATCTACGATTCTCCATGTATAGCTGCCGATAGACCAGTAATCTCCAAGGAAAAATCCTTTGAAGGTTCCGTTCTTGATATTTGCCTTCTGGTCGTCTGTAATAACGCTCCCCAGATTTTTTCCTCTGTAAATCATGCGGCGCTGCTCCTTCGGAACAAAAGCGTCCAGAATTGCAAAGAGTGCATCGTCCGCACCAATCGCTTTGTTCCCTGCTGCGGTGCCAATCAATAACTTATCATCCGCAGACAACGTATTGATTTGCGTAAGTTCCGACAGATTGACGCCGGAAATGAAATCCTGAGAACTGGTAAGCCCAATCAAGGATTTAATAAAATCAGTCACCATAATTGTTTTGGTTCCATTGTTACCATCAATCAAAACGATGTTGCTTTCATCTAGTGTCTGGACCTTCTGATAATCCGTAATTTTCATCTCGATATGTCCTCCTTTTACCTAATACAAAAAATAACGCGGCCATCAATTGGCTGTCCGTTGCTATCCAGAATTAAGGAGCTGGAATATGCACGCGCCACAATCGGGTCCACGTTACTATCAATGATAGTTCCTTCTGATGAATCGAGAAGATTATCGTAATTCTCGTATCCATTGTCATAAAGATTGTTGTATACGGTGAATTCCGTCCGAATCCCCTCTACAATTTCTTCAAGAATTGATGTCCTTTTTTGTAACTCTAATATCTGGTTTGCCAGATTTGCTTCTACATCCTCCGAAAGAGTATCCTTCAACTGCTGGAACCACTCATCAAACAATGCCTGAGCATTTTCTCTCCATGCAGCCATTTCAGATGTATTATTGTTTGTGTACTCGTTAAACCAGGTCGCCCATAACTGTTTCCAGTAAGCACTTGTTTCCTGCATATCTGCCGTTTGAGCAGCATACCAGTCGTTCCATTGTTTTTCCCATGCCAGATAAGATTTCTGGATTTCTTCCGTCTGGGCGTTGAACCATTTTGACCACTGGTCTTTCCAGAAAGCATTTGTCGCTTCCATATCAGATGTCTCTTTTTCATAAAATGCATCCCACTGGTCTTTCCACTGAGCAACCAAGGCGTCAATGGACATTTTCTCCAGTGGAGCTGTTACGAACGGACACTCCGATGTACCAACAGCATTGTTGATATTTGCCTGACGGATGGATGTAACTCCAGAATTTACCCGAATATAGGCTAATGGATACTGCCAACGGTCGGTCGTGCTAATCATTGTTGGTTTCGCTGGATTAGTAGCTGGCGTACCTTTGATGATTTTAATCGCATTTGCACGAACGGATTCACGAGCATCTACTTCCAAAACAACCGCATCAATCCGATTTAGAATCACTTCCGACTGTGGTACAGTCAAAGGAAGCAAGGCGTCATTCAACGTCCATGTATGATTAAACCAAGCTCGGCCAATTCCGACATTCACCATCATGCCAGAAGACTCTTTCACCATCATAGCAGTCCCAACATGCTGCAAAATGCCGTCACGTATGATCCCGTCAAAAATGCTTGACATTTGAATGGCATCGTATCTCCGATCTTTATTCTTTGAGTTATAGAACCCATAAGTGACACTCATTTTTCTTCACCCCTTTCCTGCTATTCTACGGTAACGAATGTCGGATACGAGTCGAGTCCTTCTTTGCTCTGAGAGCGAATGAATTCCGTTACCCGAGCTTTCCCCTCAATTCCGTATTCATTCACAATCTGTACCATATCGCCTAAGAAGAAATCCTCTCCATATCGGTACATCCTCGTTGATTCAACCTTTCCCTCAAAGGATTTGGTTGCGATGTTCTCAGCCAGATTCTCTAAACCTCTTTGAGAAAGCTGTGCATTATACTCAGTGTCCGTCAAGGTTTCATTATCCACGGTCGAAGAAACATCCCTAGCATCCGTATAAAGCTCCCTTCGATTCAAACCTGTTCCGGCACCAGATGCACAAGCCACGGTTGTAGTCCTCCGATCGGCTCCTTCCCCCTCTCCGGCAACCAAAGTAACTGTTTTCAAAGTCTTCTTTGATTCCAGATAATTGGTATTGATTACATTCTCAAATTTTGGAGAAAAGATGACATATGGATTCGTAAACTGGTCGTAAGAACGATCTGCGCCTGCATAGAGCTTAAAGACGAACTTGTTATCATCGGACAGCTTGATTCGGAAACCGACATTCTTGGAATCGCACAGCTTTTTAATGGCATCATACAGATTGTCTCCGGTAAACTGTGCATCTACCGTCAGTCCGGTAATCGCCGGGTCCGTGGATGCCTCGAATATCAGTCCTTCTACCTTTCGGGAAGCATCGGAAGGATTGATGATATTCTCATCCAGCAGCTTTTTGATTCCATTTTGAAAGTTTCCGCTCAGAATCGTTTGCTTCCAAATAATGCGGCGCTCCAGAATGGATTCCAATGACCTTCCAGTGACCGTAAAGTGGTTTCCGTTTTCGGCATCAGACTCAATCTTTCTGTCCTCGACAATCATGGTCTGGTCGGATTCTTTCAGCCAGAGATAGTAGTCGTCTTTCAGGATTTCAAGAACAGAATCGTTAATGCTTGTATATACCTCGAAATCTCCATAGGCAGAATACCGCTCCGTCCATATCAGAGACTCAAAGGTATCAAGCACAGAAAGCATTTTCAGAGAAGTGTCCAGAACAATCAATTCCATAACTATACCCCCTCAAACGCTGTTCTGTTTTCAATCTTAAACTGCACATTGGTCGTTCCTTCTTCCACCACATAAGCGAAAATATTATCGCCTTTGGATAGCTGAAACCAGTCAGAATCTTTATCAAGGCAGTTTAAAATATTGGTGTAGATACCGTTTCGAAGAAGCGTAATTGATTTATCCCCTTTAATGGTGGAGATAATGATTTCATCGCCGGCAACCATTCCAGAACCGGTTAGCTGCTTCAATTTATCAGTATCAATACGCATTACTTCTCTCGTCCCGGTATTGTAAATCGTGATGTTTCTCACATTTCCGATGGCATGGATGGTAATCACAACCCCGATCTCGGCATCACCGGAGTAATACACCGTCTGCTCAGTTTCATTCTTAATCTCGCCAAATTCAATCAAGGACTCGGTTAAAGATTCATTCGAAAAAGCGAACTCAAACAGAGGTTCCACTCCATAGAAGATAGTGGTATTAGTTCCATCCGGACCAGCAGAATAAAAATAAGGATCAGGACACACGATGGAAATCTGCGTCGTCTCATCGCTGCTGAAAATATCTGGTTCATTTGATTCCACATAACCGTAAGTCTCACAAATACGATTATCTGTCTCTATGAGAAGCGTTACTTTCTTCTTTATCGGAAAATATTTGTAAGAGTCATGTCTTGTGTCTTCGATCTGAGGATTAAACATCAGTTTCAGAGACATAACAATATTTCTGGAATTTACTCTTGCCGAGTTATACAGCGAGCCGTCATTCGTAGAGATTTCTGTCGTGTTAATATCTGCCTTGCTCGGTCCCAATCCACTGATAGATTGAACAGCGAACCCGGATTCATCCGGGAACGCTAATTCAAATCTTTTTGATTCGCCCAAATAATTAGTTACAGTTACTGCTCTAATCATGTGTTACCCACCAGCCCTTTCATCGCCGAAAATTGATTCTTTGTCTGCCGATAAATATCAATTCTCGACAGAGCCTTAGGCGAATAATTGTTTTGCGTGAATTGATAGGTATTTCCTGTAGGAGAACTTTCTCCATTTTGAACTTCTATCTCGGAAACTCGGTCATTCATCCCAGTGCTGACAGATAATGCCTGATTTCTGCTAAACAAAGCATTCAGCCTTCCAGTCCCTGCTTCCACAGCGGACAGGTCAAGAACCGGTCGAATGGTAGGCTGAACATCCATATCTGCGTCCACATAATCTGCAATTCTGGAAATGATGTCGTTCAGCCCGTCAATAGAAGATCTGGCAATTTCCCGTCCAGCCTTTCCAGCCTTGGAGACATTATCGATCAACGCATTTATGAAGCCGACTCCTGCAAAGTTACCAATTCCATAAAAGCGTTTGGAAGGAGAATGCTCGTCCAGTTCGTCTTCCGCTGCTTCAGCCGCTGCGGCTGCCATAGCTCTTGCTTTTGCTTCTGCTTTCCAGGTATTTTCACTGATACCATCGCAGAAACCATCGACCAAGTATGAGCCGGCAGATTTGAACTGGCTATAATAATCTTTGATGGCGGTTATGGAACCACTCAGCATCGTTGTAAAAGCGGTCCGGAGTTCACTATCCTTGCTTCTCACACCGGCGATAAATTTAACCATGCACTCTCTACCTGTCGAGGTAAATTCTGCATACTTATTTTTAATCACCGTAAGGCAAGCACTGATAATGGTTGTGAACGCCATCCTCGCACTACTGTCCTGCGATCTGATACCGGCAATCAGCTTCACCATTGTCTGGGTTCCGGTTGATGTGAATTCTCCGTACTTATTTCGTATCGCAGTCAAACAACCGCTAACGATATTGGTAAAGGTTGTTCTGGAAGGACTATCCTGAGATCGTACTCCGGCGATAAATTTAACCATAAGTGTGGAACCACTGGTTTGGAACTCGCCCTGCTTTCCGTTGATAGCTGTCAATACAGCCTGAACCAGCGTGGTGAATGTTGTTGTCAGTTCGGATTTCTTCGCATTTGCACCATTGATGAAAGACGACAGCATACTCGAAGCCGCAGCCGTTACTTTCGATTCTGCATTATTGAACGCATTGATAAATCCGGTTACGCCAGTTTCTCCAAGAGTTGTCAATGCAGAGCTGAAAGAAGTCATACCGCTTGTGTCCAGACCGACCATCCCATTTGCCATGCTTACAAGCCGGTTTGTCTGGGTAATCACTCCGGACAGCAACGTCGTATCAATACCGCTGATGCTGTTGTAATAATTACTGAAATGGGAACCGAACGATGCCATATCACTACCAAAACTGGCAAGTGTCATATCATCGGAGAACCATCCGCCTTCTTTTGGAAGACTTTTCTGAAGCTCAACAATGGATGTAGCAGCATTGGTTGTAGTGGTAACGATGTTCGCATCCACATCTTTCATATAGTCGGAATATTGTGCGAAGCTCTTACCAAAGGAAACCAAACTTGTGCCAAAGGCGGCAATATCATTGTCTCCTGTAAACCAGCTTACCAATCCACCCGTATTCGGTAACGTATTCGCCAACTCAACTACTGCTTTGCCAGCCGTTGCGGAATTTGTAACGGCCTCCACATCAATACCTGCAATTGCGTCAGAGTAGGATTTCATCGCTCTGCCAAATGGCACCAACTTCTCCCCGAACGTGTCCATGTCGTTCTCTCCTGTAAAGAAGCCCACGACACCGCCACTGTTGGGAACAGTATTTGCCAATTCGATTAACGCCTTTCCCGCCGTAGCGGATTCCACGATCACATTTGCATCCAGACCTTTTACAGCCTGTGAGAACAGCATCATTGCCTCGCCGAACGGTACAAGCTGCTCACCAAACGCATCCATGTCATTTTCACCGGCAAAGAAACCTACCACGCCTCCGGAATTCGGAATTGTGGTTGCCATTTCAGCCATGGCCTTTCCTGCGGTAGCAGCATTCGTTACGGTGTCAGCATCCAGTCCTCTTACGGCATTTGCAAATCCCATCATCGCCTCGCCAAACGGAATAAGCTGAGCTCCGAATGCGCTCATATCATTTTCGCCTGTGAAGAATCCGATAACCCCTCCAGAATTCGGAAGAGTTGCCGCCATCTCCGCAAGCGTCCTTCCGGCAGTAGCCGCATTTGCCACCAATTCCCCGTCCATACCGGCAATGGCAATGGAGAAATCCCGCATCGCTTCACCAAAGGGAACGAGTTGGGTAGCAAAATCGCTCAGGGAAGATCCCCCTGTAAGCCAGGAAGTCAATCCGTTCAGAATATCGGCTGCTGTCAGGATAAGGATGGTTTCCGCCAATGCTTTCACACCGTCCAGCATGGAAGGATTAAGCTGTGTAGCACCTTCGATAAATGGCTGCACATTCGTCATAAATGCAGAAAGGTCTGCGCCAATTTGAGGGAACTGACTGGAGACTCCAGACATGAAGCCGCCAACAATGCCACCGACAAATTTACCAATCGCAGTACCAATTCCCTGAAGAAGATTTCCGCCCTCACCGATAAGCCATTCCAACCCAGGAATCTGAGCCAGAGCGCCGACAGCCGCCAGAACCAATGCCAACTCCGCAATGACTGCACCCATTCCGAGAACACCAACCATAGCCCCAGGTACCAAGGAAGCAACAGCACTGAGAGCAAGCATAATTGCTGAGAGCAAACCAATTCCAGCGATTCCTTTGATGAGTACATTCACATCAATACCACTCAAGGCGTCGATTACCCCGTCAAAGAAAGCCATCAGTAACTCTACGCCAGCTTTAATCAATTCCGGTAGTTTCGTTGTGATAGCCTGAATAATCCCAATCAGAATATCGAATAACTGCTCCACGATGGTCGGTGTGTGTTCGACCAGAGCCGAAAGGACACTGTCGATCAGGACAAATAGCCCGTCCACAACTGCTGGTACAGCCGTAACCAAAGCATCGACTGCGGCAAGAACCAATACTGTAAATGCCTCGGCAATAGCTGGCCCGCCATTTGCGATTACTCCAGCAAGAGAAAGGATTCCTTCCCCGATAGATTCGAACAGCAACGGAATCAAACTGAGAATACTGGATACTGCCACTACTAGAGATGCTGCTCCCGCCGCTCCAGATACTGCCAAAGCAGAAAGTCCAGTGGAAAATGCGAGAATGCCAGCACCTGCGGCCAGACATCCTACTCCCAACACAGCAATGGCGGCCGAAAGTCCTAAAATAGCTGGGGTCAATGGCCCTAATGCCACTCCTGCGACACCGAGAACCGTGAAAGAACCTGCCAGTGCCACCAACCCTCTGGCGATGCTCTCCCAAGACATATTCCCCAATGACTTGAGAACCGGGGTAAATATCGCCAATGCAGCGGACACGGTAAGAACCGCTGCCGCACCCGGAAGTGCAGTTTTCATTGCGTTGAGTGCCACAACAAGAATGGTCATGGAACCTGCAAGGGTTACCAGTCCTCTGGCGATTTCATCCCAGGACATTCCGCCCATATTTCGGACTGCTTCGCCGATAATGAGTAATGCTGCACCGACCTCTACCATTCCAGTCGCTTTCGACACCATTCCTTTTGGAAGTAGATTCATCGCAACTGTCACGGCCGCCAGAGAACCGGCCATCGTGGTAAGACCTCGTCCAATCTCTCCCCAAGTCAGGTTCCCCATCTTTTTCACTGCTTCTCCAAACACGAGCATGGCTGCTCCAAGAATCGTCATCGCTGTAGCGGTGGAAACTACATGCTTCGCGTTAGCCGTAACTTTGGTGAATACCGCCAGTTCGGTAAGAACCACGGCAACCGCAGATAGTCCTTGAATCAGGTTTGAAGTGTCCAGATTTCCAAATGCCTTAACCGCATCCGCCAGAATATTGATGGACGCTGCAAGAAGAACCAATCCGGTTCCTTTCAGAACACCCATTCCATCCAAATCTGTAGCCTTCAGGAACAACGCCAGTTCTGTGCAAAGAACGCCGACTCCGATTAGACCTTTAGCCAAAGAGCCCACATCCAAAGCTCCTAAATCTTCAACTGCTCCTACAAGAACTCGAATCGCTGCCGCAAATACTACCAAACCGGCTGAACCTTTTATCAGCCCCTTCGATGTTTTGGAAAGCGCTGTTGCAGATGCTACCAGAATAGCGGATAACCCGGCAACGCCAACCAATCCTTTCAGAAGCTCATCCCAATCCAAACCGGATAATTTCTGAACTGCGCCTGCAAGAATAAGAACAGCGGTAGACATCCCAATCATCGCAATGGTCAACTGGCCCATTCCTTTGATTGCCGCTCCGTTCATTATCTTTTCAAAGATGGCCATTGAACCAAGCAGTTCGACGAACAGAACACTCAAAGCTCCCAAGGACGCATTCAGCTTTTCGGAATCAACCAGGGATAACGCCACAATCGCTGCGGTCAGGATTGCCATAGCGCCGGCAATCTTCAGAAGAGTGCCAGCTTTCAGACTTGACTGCCATGCTTCAAGACTCCCCTTAACTCCATCCAAAATATCTTTGAATGAACCAAGAATTCCGCCGCCGTTTTCGGTGATTTCCGATAGAGAGTCAATAAACTTTTTCACCCCGATTAGAATTGCAGAAAACAATCCGGTATTGATTAAATCCAAAATTGGGTCAAAACTTGCGGTATCAAATGCTGTGAGAATTGCTTCCCCAAGGTTTCCAAACGCATTTGCGACAATGGAACCCAGCTTCAATAAAACAGGCGCTGCCTTCTCGACAATCCCAATAATTCCTTCAAATGCCTTCTTTACCAACTCTCCTAATTTTACAAACGGTTCAAACCGAGTCTGTACCTTATCCGCAAAATTATCGAGACCACTGGTATCAACATTCGCAAACTCGCTGAACGCATCGGCAACTGTTTTTACAAAAGTCTTTATTCCATCCGCAATTGGTTTCAGGAAATTCCCGATTCCTTCGATAGCTTTGTTAAAGGCATCAGACGATTTAATAGCTTCATCAATACCAACAATGAAATCTCCAATGCTGGCCGTAAACCCGAGAATTCCATCTCCGGCCGGAGCCACATAACCAATCAGATCTGCAAATCCACCAACAAGCGCTTTGACACCTTGAAGTCCAATATCAAATAAAGCGAATACCCCTTTGAATGTTCTCTTCAGGTTATTCGCTGTTTCTTCGCCCATTTTGAATTTTTCGGTAAGTTCCTGTAATCCTACAGTGAGATTGTAAAGCTGTTCTCCGGTCATCGGCGGAAAGACTTCTCTAAACGCTTCTTTAACTGGCTTTATAATGCTTAAAACACCCTCGAAAGCATTCCTTACCGCTTCAATCAACGCAGTTCGTCCGCCAAGATCTTTCCAATCCTGCAACATCTTATTTCTCGCTTCGGCAGAAGCATTTACCATGTTGCCAAGGGCGTTGCTAACCTCAGTTAAAAGTTCTTTTGCCTCTTCGAAATCACCAATGATGATTTCCCAACTCTGAGTCCAACCAGACTGAACCGATTCTTTCAGGGTGTCCCATAACTGCGTGAATGTCTTTACCTTGGTAGCTGCATCCAATGCTGTCTGAGCCAGTTTTGTAATCTCTTTAGCTTGTTCTTCGGTATATCCCTGAGCGATAAGATCTGCTTCTGAGTAAGCTCCAGACAACTGTGTCAGAGTTTCGGTCAACACCTCTGTTGTCAGCCATCCACCTTCGGTCAGAGAAGCTCGGAATGAACCATACTGTTCAATCATCGCATCCATGTTGGTTCCGAAATGTTCTGCGGTTCGAGTTAAGGCGTCTTGAAATAGCTGACCGCCCATTCCCGCATTTACAACGGAATTCCAGTCTTGCAAACTAACCTTGCCCGCTGCAATCGCCTGCGAAAGCTGATACATAGCGGTACTGGCCTGATAAGCATTAGAACCCGAAGCTGCTGCTAAGTTGGCAATACCTTTGATTGATGTTACTGATTTATCCAAGTCAACACCGGCAGCCGTGAAAGTGCCAATGTTACGGGTCATTTCCGTAAAATTGTAAATCGTCTGATCAGCGTATTTGTTCAACTCATCAAGAGCAGCATTTACCTGGTCAATGGTTGTCCCCTTGCTCTGTGTATTAGCAAGAATGGTCTGAACTGCATTGATCTGTGTTTCATACTCCTGAAATCCAGTCTTAATTGGATCGATTGTCAGTGCAGAAACAATATTTTTACCAGCATTTAACGCTGAATTTGTGATGTTCGCCAGAGCCGTAACTGCCATGACTTCCAACGCCGAAAACCGCATCTTTACGGTTTCGACCGCATTGGAAAGCGGAGTCATATTGCAATTTTTTGCTGCGGCATTAACGTCATCCAATCCTTTGGAGGCACCTTTCAATTTTAAGCTTTTTTCGAGCTTTTCAATTGAAGATATACTGGTCTGAACATTCTGCTCAAACTGTTTGTTATCGAATCGCATTTCAACGACTCTTTCATCAATCGTCTTACTCATAGCTTAGTAACCTCCTTCCATGCGTTATTTGCAATTTTGTCAAAAATAGGCTGGATAGCAGGATTGATGTAATCTCGCCCCTGTACCCAGCCGCCGTTTCGAGTTCCGTGTCCATACTGCAAAATAACAGCGATTGGAACTCCATTTTGAACATTTGAATTATGAAATGAAATTGTAACTGAACCTTTCCGATTCTCAATTTCGTAATACCAGGAATTCGCCGTCTCCCCAGAATCCACTGGTGTTGCAGACGCAAGGGCGGCTACTCCCTCTTTACCAAACTTGTCCAGGTCTCCGATGTGAACCGCTTCTTTTGCTCTCTCCAGAAAGCGTGTCAACTTGGAGAAGTCACCCTTTTGTCTGAAACTTATCATCGTGCGTCCTCTTTAAATTCGAGTTGCGTAATCCAGTGAGATCCATCCTGCTCCGGATTTCAACTTACCCCATCCAGCATTAGAACCAGCACCGGTTTTAACCTCAACGATGGTGTAGACTCCTTTCGGACAGAAACCATTGGTTCCGTAATTCGTTCCGGGACCTTTACGGATATACAGATCGGAAATGTCCACCTGAACCAGAAAATTTCCAGAAGGCTTCTCTACTGATCCACCAGAATCAGAAGAAACTGCGCCTTTATAGGTACAGTAAGCTTCATGAACGCTGATCCATCCTGCACCGGATTTCAACCTGCCCCAGTAACCGTTCTGAATTTCAGTAATCGTGTAAGTACCTCGGTCAGTAATCATCCCATTGGTTCCGTAATTCGTCCCAGGGCCTTTGCGAATATTCAAATCACCGATGTTGACTTTGTAAAGTCCAGTTTTGTAGGTTTTCTGGACGCTGTCAGTCGTACTTCCGCCAAGCTGAGCAGTTACCCGATTCGCAAGATTCCCCAGCCTGGAATACAGCCAATCCCCAGGACAAGATTTGTTGGCAAACCACCGATGAACCGTAAGGATCATCTCGTTTGATTTGGGACTGTAGTTCAGAGATTTGTCCTTGTCGCCAAACCAAAGGAGTTTTGTCTTACCATTTCTCCGGCAGATGTCAACACACAGAGCAACCAGCTTTTCATATACTGCATCAGTCATGGCATACGGATGAGTCATATCACTGGCACATTCAATTGTCACAGCACGCTGATCATTCGCATTGCTGGAAGAACACCAGCTTCTGTTTGCTTCATCCACGCAAAGAACCACACGTCCGTCACTACCAATTCCATAGTTGCAAGAAGCCTGTACGTTACTACTGTCAAAGCAGCCCCCAATAGATTCCGCTGAAAGCTGACCGACCACACAATGCGGAGTGATCCGGTCGATTGAATGCGTTCTGGCTCCACTATGGTTTGGACTTTTTACCGTACAATTAACCAAGCTGCTGTTACTCATAGTAATCACCCTTTCGTATTCCATTTCTTTTTACGGGCCGCATTTAGTGCCGCATTCCGTTTCATAATTTCTCTGCGGCTATGTTTCTTCGGCGGCCTGCTCTTCACATCGCATACTCTTATCAAAGTAAACAGTTTATTGAGATGCCATTTCTGACATTCAAATGGAATGTTTAAAGCTATCATCCAGTAATAAACGAGTTCTGCCGTAATCTGCTCTCTGCTTCCCTGCGTTTTTTTTTCCTCGAAAAACCGGGTGGCAGTCATAGGAAGAGCAATATACCGATTGACCTCATTGATATTGCTGTTTGTCAGATAGTTATAAACTTCCGGGTTCACGTTCTGTGTAAGAGTCATACATTTTACATAATCGATGGTTTCTTCCAAAGTTTTTTCCTGCTTCGTCAGAAACGGCTTATTCCATCTCGATTCCCATTTTGAAAGAGAAACAAGAGAATGCTCCAATTGCAAGGTCTGAGCCTTTGTGTAAACAAACTCTTGCTTCACCTCATCCCAGAATTCCGTGGATGGTATTGTGATTCGGAGCATCTCTCACCTCTCCTTTAATTCTGAGTGTTTGCTGCAATTGCAGGAGCTGTGGCAGAATTGCCGATGTTCATCACCGCATTCACAAAGTCTGCTGCTGTCTTGTCATTCGTAACCAGTTCCTCAAAGAGAATCTCATAAGCAGGAGATTCCATAAAGGATCTGGAAATCTCCTCAGACTTCATAAAGCGACGGCCATCTTCACTCTTGACACCGTAAGCTTTCTTAATGAGATCTTCAAAGAATTCCATAATCTGGCCGCCATCAGCGCCGGCACCAATACTTTTGAGCTGTACATCATAGCCGCCCTTCACGCTTGTCTGCATCTTGACAATTTCCGGCTTTGACAGATGGAAATAGAAATCCTCTTTTCTTTCGACACCGTTCAGATCGATATAGGGAATGGTTTTCTTCAGCATAATTTTTCTCCTTTCAAATAAAAAGAAACCCCGCACATTGAATACGAGGCTTCCTATACGTTATTCTGTTTCCAAGGTAAGCCCAGAAAGACCATAAGTCTTCGTGATGCTTTCCTCGTTGTGTGTGGTAGTCACCTTAATGCTCTGAGTATCCTTATTCTTGATAAGGAGTACGATGTTCATGTCGTCATCTAGCGCAACCGGTCCCTTAGTACCGCCTACGAGCTCAACAACCGTCTCTGCTTCAGCCGGCTCAGCCTCAATCTTGAGAGCCAGGTAATTTCCTTCCTGCTCAGAAGTATTACTACTGAAATCAACATAACCATTGACATACTTCAGAGTGCCTGTCACTTCATCATCAGCAACAACCACATCACTCTGCAATTCATTCACTGCTTTTCCAAATAAAACAGCCTCTCCGTCTTCAGGCTTAACAGAAAGGCTCATTAAGGGAGGTCTTCAGCAGCCAGAAGTTCAATCACTTCATCAGGAAACGGCAGTCTGGGATCAACGCCATCGTTACCCTCTGGAGTAGTCGGGTCTTTACCATACAGGATTTCTTCCAGAGCTGCCAGCTTCTTCGCATCAATCTTAGTAGAATCCAGTGTAAGGATTGCGGTGGGTTTCAGCTTCTTACCATCGATTATCTTCGCAATCTCCGCCGGAGTCGTGCTGAATTCCCAGGACAGAGCGATTGCCTCCGGGCTGTCATTCACAGTGGTATAGCCTTTCTCAGAAACAGAGGCAAGGCAATTATAAACAAGATGCAGCTTATAACCATAGTCATTGGAATCTACATCATTGCCAAGAATGGTGCGATAAGAAAGTCCAAACTGCTTCCTGCTCTGCTGTCCTGCAAAGACACCAGGAGCGACTTCGACGGAACCGTCACACTCCGCAAATTCATCCGGAGAAGTATAAGCCTCAATCGTTCCGCCGAAATCCTCTGCGGACATCAGGTTCAAATACTTGATGTTATCCGCATAGATCGGGGAAGGCTCTGCCCCGGAAGGACTCTCTGTCACCGCGCTCAGACCGTTCCAAGCAACGCCTTTGTTATACTGTCCACCCGTCTGAATCGGGTAGAGAACACCATGATCAACACCAGTTTCGTAGAGGCGTTCCCCAACTTTATCCCAAATAAGCTTACTCATTGAATTATTCCTCCAATCTTAGAAATACACATTAAAAATGTAGTGATTCAGGTTATCTTTTTTGAAATGCCGGTCAAACCGGCTCATCGGTAAATTCGTTACTTTCCGCACCAAGGATGTATCCGGATCTTTATCAATAACGGTAACGGCATATCTTCGATTAGATAAATATACCCCGTCGTTTGCATATGTCTTGTCTATATCATCAAGGCTATATACAATGGCGGGGTAATTCATCTTAATAGATTCCGGAGGCTGAAAATAACATCGGCACTGTTCGCCTTCTATCGGGCAAGATAAAATCTCGCACAGTAGATTGTGGAATGCGAGTCGTCGATCAGTCATTATATACACCTCCTACCGTCAGAATCAGACGCGGATACTGTACTTCAACGCTGGAAATCTTCCACTTCTCTCCCATGAACTCGACATACCGCATTGCGTGAAAATTCTGATAAGCAAAAGGATCGGCCACAATGCTGATCTCATTGGAAATGTTGATATCGTCATTGAGTTTATCGGAAGTCTGATACCGACTGGTATTCCGAATCAAATCGCCGAAATACTCTCGCTCAGTAATTTCCCCATCCCAAACCCCCGGACGAACATCCTTTGATACTGCATAACCGATTTTCCCAAAAAACTTTGCCATTTTGAATTTTCTCCTTTACTCTGTCTCCAAAATCAATCTGGTAAGTCCATATGTCTTCGTAGCGGAATCTTTCCCATCGTCTACCGTCACCTTAATGCTCTGAGTATCCTTATTCTTAATAAGGAGTACGATGTTCATGTCGTCATCGAGCGTAACCGGTCCTTTCGTGCCGCCTACGAGTTCGATGGTCACAACCGCATCTTCCGAATCAGCGTCCACTTTCAAAGCAAGATAGTTTCCTTCCTGCTCAGAGGTATTACTGCTGAATCCCGTGTATCCAGTAACATGCTTCAATGTACCGGTAATCTCGGACTCTCCGATAACAATATTCTCCTGTAACGATTTTACTGTTTTCCCGAGTAGATTGACTTCTCCATCTTCGGGACTAACGGAGAAGTCGATTAGGGGTTTACCGTTACGTCCTCTTCAATCGCAATTGCAGAGTACACTCTGGTCAGAGCGCCGGAGCATCTTGTCTCCAGAAGGGACTTCTCCTGGTTAAAGTCGATATCGAACTGTGTGAAGTGGGTAACTTCGCCGCCCTTCGTAGCGCCAAGAGAGTAGTCGTTCAGGTTCGTGATGATAGCAAGCAGCTTCTTGGTCTTGCTGTCGTCCGTCTTACGGGTCTTGCCTTCAAACTGCTCAGCCGTATGGATTTCCCCGACATTCAGAGCAGAAGCCAGCTCCGATTTAGAGCTATAAATGCGGCGGCCGTTCATATCACGAGCCAGGAGCATTACATTGAGCATGTGAGGAGTGATGTACATATCGGGAGTGCCAGTACCCTTATAATCCTCTCTTGCATACAAAACCGCATTGATCATTGCTTCAGCGTAAATATAGTTCTCGCCAAAGTTCACGCCGGTATTAGTACCCTGAAGTTCCTTTTTTGCGGCGGCAACATCCAAATCTGCATGAATGGTATACAGGTCATCATCGGTCCAGATAGGTCTGATCTTATCCGGATCGATCTTACCCTCATCACCATCATCACGACCGTCCCCCAGCATCATCGCAATAGCCAGCTCTTCATTGAGCATCAGGCGGTCGATGTCATACAGATACTTTACATAATCGAAATCCGTGATATCGACAATGTCATCGCGATGCAGAGCATTCTTCACATAAACGGTCTGCGGATCGGTGGTTCTGCGTACCAACTTGAAATTTCCGGCCTGCTTCTTCTCTTTTCCTTTCTTGTAGCCCCTGGCGCGAAGTGTATCAATACCGCGAATATCGGTCTGGCTGGTTCTGATTCTGGAAATCGGGCTCTTATGTACTTTCTTCATCACATTAGTAATCCAGCCCTGGTCATTGGTAATGAGTTCAGGAGCCCCCGGACGCACTTCCTGATATTCCGGGAACAGACTCGTCACATTTCCGTCGCCGGTCTGAACAAATCCGCCGCTGACAGCATCATGCTGAAGACCGTTCTGCTCCGCATAAAGCTGAAGCGCTGTCTGGAAAGTACCAACCTGGCTGGTCTTCGCCACCTTGATGATGTCTTCCTGTGCGGAATGCGTCAGAAAGCCACCGGTTTCGTTTTTCTTATCGTTGTCAAACACATTATGCTTCATCTCGGTATTTCCTCCTTTAGAATCGTCATCATTTTTATCTTCAGGCTTATCGGTTTCCCCAATAGCCTGTCCGATCATTGCATAAACCACATTTTTCTGCTTTTCGTTGAGGGTATTAAATACCTGCTCAATTGTCTCGTCATCTTCCTCAGTTTTTTCTTCAGAAGTCTTATCTTCCTTAGATTTGGATTTCTCCTCCGTCTTCTTTTCCTCGGATTTGTCATCCTCCTCGGCGGAATGATAAATCATAATGTTCTCGTCATATCCAATAATGGTACGGTCTTCTGAAGTCTCACCGTGAGCCATAACAGAATCAATGAAAGCTCCCGGATTAGCTCCAGCCAGAACAAGGCTCAGTTCATAGATAACGCCATGCATCACATTCGCTCCGGCCTGTTTAAGCTGACCGGCACAAATAGAAAGTGAACGAACATCTCCGTGCTTAACTAGCTTCTTCGCTGCCTGTCCGGATTCACTGTCATTGAAACTACAGTAGGCATAAACGCCCTCATCACGATTTTCCAGTACCCCATGACCGAGTACACGATTGGGATCGGAATGATTATGTCCCCAAATTAGTGGAACAGTTTGTCCATTCTGGTTCTTAAACGCATCCCTTTTGATGGTACGGCCATCGGTGCAAAGAAGATCGTTTCTAGTGGCCCAACCACTAAAATCGTATTTCTCCATTTTGAAAATCACTCCTTCTATCAGTATTGTGCGAAAGCCATTGCTACTTCCTCCGTTTCCTCTTCTTTACCGCTTTATATTCGGAAGCTATCTTGTCAAATTCTTGCTGATAAAGATCTTCATAAGTGGCATCAAGATTTTCTTTTGCCCCTTTATAAGCTTCCCTTGCGGCGGTAACGGCAGCCTTTAACTCTGTACTAACTTTTTCTCTTTCCGATTTAGCATTCGCAGAATTATCAGCCCTTTCTTCTTTGGTGTCCTCGGTAATTCGCTTCTTCTTAAGACTTGCGGAAGTTCTCACCTCTTCCTTTTCAGCTTTCGCCTGCTCACTCACCTTAGATTTATCCTCGCTGGCATCATCACGAAGCTTTGCGATTTTCTCATTTCGCTCCGCTACTCGCTTTGCCCTTTCCTCTTTGGATAACCCGGATGGAATTTCTATTGCCATTAAGCGTTCGATCTCAGTATTCTTCTTTTCATCGATACGCTCTTTCTGGTCTTCTGCTTCTTCTCCAATATCCTCCAAATCAGATTTTTTACGGGAGTCAACCCTACTCCTTCTTGACGAAGATTCCTCGGTAAGCTGAGTATTCAGTTCCTTTAATTTAGCCGAGATCTGCTCTCGGGTCGCCTTGGCCTTTGCTCTCAGCTCAGCAATTTTTTGTTTCCGTTTTTCCTGTTCTTCTTTTACCTTTTCTTTCTTCTCACCAGAAATCTCATTTTTTGTATAAGCCCAGACTTTCTTTCCCTCATCGTTAAGCTTCGTTGTGGAACGACGCCCTTTGAGTTCTCTGGTTCTCATATAATATTCATGAGCTTTCACCGGGTCGTAATAAGGAGATGCATAGTGTTGAAGAGGCTCGTTAATATCCATTATGTCTCCTCCTCATCATCCGAAACATAGCTTCCTATAATTTCATCAATCTCCTTTTCAAGACCGTCAAGCAGCTCGTTTACGATACTGTCATAATCGGCTCCGGCATCACTTTCATTGGATTCGACATCAGAACTACCGTTTGAAGGATCAGATTTGGCCTCACTGATATTGCTGTTCTTCAGCGCATCAGCTTTTGGATCATCAGACGGTTTCATACCAATAATCTGGCGAATTTCGTTTGATGTCATAATCTCATTTCTTGTGAATTTGTCAGCAATTTCTGACAGATCAGCTACTGGTACAAGTTTGAAGGGGTCACGGAAGAACAGAATCGATTGCTTTTGAGACCTGGCTGTTTTAGTAAGGAACTTACGTTTCATTTCGTCAACGATTGCTGAAATGATCGGCTCAATAGTACGGTTGTAGTAATTCAGCATGGTCTTCTCGTCTGCGGAACCATCCAATATGCTCTGAGTGATACCTAACTGGCTGTATAGCATACTCGTTAGATATTCAATCTGCTTCATCAGATTATTTTCCACAGAACGATTCAACTGTGTGATTCGCTCCGTACCATCGGTATACGCAATACCATATTTAGAACCGGCCAACTGACGCTCAATCTCGACACGCCTCTTCTCAGCCTGTTGACGCCTTGCTTCTGTTTTTATCACATAGGGAAGCTGGATAATTAAATCGAGTTTTCCTGAACTGCTCTGCTCATCAACAACGTCCAATAAATTCAGTTTTCTTATCAAACGCTGCATCGTTGAGTTTGGCTCATTCATCACCGCATAAAGCGGATTTTCAATAATAGCAACCGTATCTTTTGGAACTACAATGTCTTCCTTTAATCCAGTCCGCTCATTATAAACTCTTGCTTTGATATGATTCGGAAACCATTCCAGAATCTTCCCGGTTCGCATTGTCTCGATTTTATAGGAGCCTGTAGTGTCAGGGTCATCATCCGTATCCACCGGGATAATCGCCACACATCCCTCATCAAGCATTGACAAAACAACATCCTGAAGGAAAGCTCGTCCAGTCTGGTCAATGTTGGCTGATAAATTCAGACAATCATTTAGCCCCGAAGAAATTTTTTCAAGAAATCTTTCGGAGTCGTCCAGACGGACATGTTGAATGTTAATTGAAGCGCAATCCAATGCGATTCGATTATATACAGAGGTAACGATAGATCTTTCATTTCCTCTTGTGAGTCTTGGACGGTCGGGCCTGTACGAATATCCAACCCCTATGTCCCGATAGAAACCTGTTGGGTCTCTATTTAAAAAAGCGTTCCAGGCATGTTTAATCCTGGAACCAATTGAAACTTCCATTTTGAAATCGTCACCTCCTATTCAAAAGCATCTCTGTTCAGCTTGAAAGCAACAAACGCATCCATCATAGCTGCCACAGCATCAATCTTTGCGTCATATCGCTTTTTCAGCAATTTACGATTTCCATTCGTATCTTCCATAACGATACAGTTCCCCATTGCAAAGGTCATAAGTTCTTCATCAAACAAAAGCATCCGCTCCTCAGAAAGTTTCTTTAACTCTCCCAAAGGAACGGATTCTGTCTTAGCACCCTGTATTACCTTTTCGATTCCAAACGGGCCATTTTCAGAAGACCATCGCTCAATGAACTCCTTTGCGTTGTACGGGTCATACCCCAAGCAACGAACGTCATAGCCAAATTCTGCGATATGGTTATCCAAATCTTCATAGACTTCCATCATATCCAAAACGGTTCCCTCTAGGACAATCAGGCTTCCTTCATCCATGAATTGGTCGTATTTAATTCTCATTGCTGCCGGAAGTTTCATCAGAGTCGATGAAGAAATGTAGTTCCTGGTTTTAACTCCAAAGGAACCATTCGATAACGGGAAAAGGAACGTAAAAGCACAGAAGTCATCCCCCTGCGACAAATCAATTCCCAAAGAGCAGGGCATCTGCCAATAGCTTCTCTTCTTATGAGGAAGAGTTTCTTCATATGTGAAGTAATAGGTGTAGCCCTCCATCGGCAATCCAAATCTCTTAGCCAAGATATCGTTTCTGGCCGCCGGAGACTTCTCTGCTCTTTCCACATCGAGCTGATAGGTCTCATAGCTTACCGTTTTACCGATATTGGGATTCGCCTTCAACCACATGTCTGGATTTCCAACTTCATCAATGGAATCAAGCTTATACCACCAAATGGAAACATGTGGATTGACATATTCTCCTTTAAGAATGTCCATCAACTCCATTTTGATTGTATCGCCTGCTCCATTTCTCACTGTTCCCTCTGAACTCGTGGCAACAATGATATAGTCATCCAATTTCGATGCTCCTTGCTCTAAAGCGCCCACCACATCTTCCCTGGTATCACCGGACAGCCACTCATCCACTGTAGAAATCTTAGGTCGTAATCCCTGAAGCTTTGCGATGGACATTGGCCGCACTTCCAAAAGCGAACCTGTGAGAAAATTCTCAATACCCTTTTTGGTGGAGGCCAATTTCATTCTCTTTGCTTTAGAACCAGTCGTATTCTGCAAAGAGCCCTCTGTCAGAAACCGGAACAATGGACCTCTCGACCTTGTAATCGCAGTGCGAAAAGGTGACATTACTTCATCCGCCTGTTTCATGGTAGGAGCTGTCGTGACTTGATGAGTCGTGGATGTGTCGATATTCAGCCCGTAGGAATGAACACAGGTGTCATACAAAGATTTAGCAGCTCCTCGCCCAACGATAAGATATTGTTTCTTCGTCAGACGCTGCTTGATTCTTTTATTCACATATCGGCCGCCATGTCCGTCAGAACTTGGCTCCCACACACTTCGTTCGACGAAGTAGTACCATCCATAAAGCTGCTCACCCCACAATTTAAACGAGTCCAGCAAATTCAAATCAGAACCGTCCGTCAATGTTAGTTCTGATTCGCAATAGGCAATCCATCCTTCGACGGCCTGGTCATCATAGTAAATACCAGGATTGGCTATTAGGTCGTCAATTCGGTTCATCTCCATAGAGATTTCTTTACAAACCGGTATCTCTCCCCTGATTACGGCATCCCGAAACATGCCGTAGTATTTGGGAACGGCAGTGTTTGATAATGCCATAATTGAATCACCTACTTGCTTGTTGCTTTCTTGATGACCGCGTCAATTCCCTTCGTCATGTACTTCGATACATAATTGGTGGCGGTCTGCTTTGCGGCATTGGTCAGCACATCCTGTACAAACTTTCTACCGACAGAAATTTCTGAACTGGTAAGCTGTTTATACTGCTTTTCCATTTGAAGACGGTTGATCTTTGAGCGGAGTTCCGAATCAGACATCTTCTTCACCTCATCATCGGAACTCGTCTTCTTTCCACTTGCTCTTGCAAGTTGTTCTGGAGTTCTTCGGACGCCCCATTTCATCCCAAGAATCCCGTGATGCTGTAGTAATGCTTCATTACTCATTTTGAATCTCCCTCCTTTGCGATATATGATGTCACTCCGTTTGCTGCGTTCCCAGTCTCGTAATACGGAACTTCTGTTACCACAATATTTCGATCCAGAACTTTATTCTCAGTATCCAGCATTTGAGATTGGAATGCTTTCGGTGTTACCCTATACTCGCCATCGTAGGACTCGTGTTCTTCGGACTTTTCTTCGTCAGTTTCCGCTGCAACATTCAGTCTCCACTCCGCCTCAGCAATCATCTTTTCCATAGACGCCATTACAGCGGAACTCAAAGGCGGATCGAACAGGAGCTTTACCTTCATCTGCATATACGACTTTACCAATTGCAACTTTGTCTCGTCAGAAATGAATTCTTTCCATGTAGCACTTTTATCCTGAACAGAGAATCCAGATGGTGGACCAACACCAAGTTGCGTCAAGATCATAAATACTGAATTGATATGTATGATAAGATCTGAATCAAAGTGCTCATACTCTTCTGTAATACCCAGCATCTTTTTAATTGATGTCAGTATGCTTTCCATAATCGCTATAACCTCCTCTCCATCAATGTTTCCAGGGACATGTATCGTTTCTGCTTCGAACAATAGGTTCTGTGACAAGAAGACTTTCATCTCCATAGTGAATGGCATTATGTGTTGTAAGAATTGTTGAGATGAGAAATTCTGGATTTAAAAGAAAATCGCTTCTCTTTAAAATATCCTCCACGGAAATCGGATTCATATGGTGAATCAATATCTTCCCACATATCTCACGACCTTCTATTCCGAGGTCACATCCGTTATCTCTCACAATCACAAAATCACGAACTGACTTCCACTCCATAGACCGATAGAAAATCTGATTCAGATATCGGTCAAACCCAAACGTGTCTGCCCCGATGACTCCGCCCAAACGAAGATACTCGTATCGTTCTTTAAAAGTCTTCAATTTTGATAATTCCGAATATGTCCTAATCATCATCGTTACCCTGTCCACTGTATATACGAAACGCATTGATGGCGTCCTTATAGAGATCTTTAATCTCATCTGTGGAGTCAATAGCTCTTACTTTTGCCCGCAACAGATTGTTCTCTTCCTCCAGTCTCTCCCTCTCAAGCTTCTCTCTGGAAGAGCCCAGTTTTAAATAGTGAGTAATGACCTGAGAAGAAGCAGTCCCTTCCAGCAATTGTCTTTCAGCCAGGTCAACAGCCAGAGAAATCATCTGAAGTTCCCTTGCTTCCGGAGTCAAAGCAGGACGAATCTTTTTGGAAGAACCCATCGATTTAGAACTCTTTACTTTTCTAGCCATTTACTGCCTCCTTCCCGTCTGTTCTTCAATAGTTTCATAAAAGTTTTCCGGCAGTATTTAAAAGAACCCACAAGGCTGACTGAAACTTTTTTACCGAAAGGAGAAAAAAGAGTAAAAAGAACCACAGCTTATTACTTAGCCAACCTTATGAGCTCTGTTAAATACTGCCGGAAGGTAAAAACATTCTCCGAAAAATACCCCCGGGGAATTTTTAAAGACCGCCGCGATGACGGAGGGGGTGCGATTTTTGCTGCCCCCCCCCCTATACCATCTGATACCTAGACAGCCACCGCATCTCGCGTAACTTTTTTGTAAATATTTCGGAAATCGTATTTTACAATCTCGTCAATTGCTCGTTCAACTTCCAAGTCATTCTCTTCATCAGAGAGTTGGTCCGATGTTCTGGCAATTCTACCAAGATACGAACATGAATGATAACCTTTTTCCTCATCAAACAGTAACCATGAAGTGAACTGTTCAAATGGATCAAAAGGATTGTCAATGGTTGTAAGCATACACTTCTTCGCCATTTACTTTGTTCACTCCCTTCCATTCAGATACTTCGACACAGTAGAACTGGAAACACCCAAAGCTGCTGCTATCTCAGCAGTGCTATAGCCAGAAGCATTCAGCGCCGCAATACGATTTACTTTGGCAGAGCTAAGGGTTGTTGTTGCACGAGGGGTAGCTCTCTGTCTGACTGTATCAATGTTTGTATTGTTGAGGATCTGAGTAAGCTTGTTCTCGCTGATAGCGCCGGCTTGAATCGCTTCCCACTCACGATCTGTAATCTCGACAGGGGTTCTCTTGGCACCAACAGCAGTACGGGCCGCAGTAAGGGCCTGTTGATTAGCCTTCTTGATTTCCGCCTTTGTCATATCGGGGTTGTCTTTCTTCTTAGCGGCCACAATAGAGTTTGCCATGGTCTGTGCTTGACGCTCGCGAGGGGCGTTCTTTAAAGCCACATTAAGTTTACCCATAAGAGAATCAACCTCTGTCTGGTAAGTCTGTTTTGCTGATGCAGAATAGGCTATCTTTCCGCTATTAACCATCTCCCTACGGGCCTGATTAGCCAGGGACTTCATAGTATTTGCATAGTCCGCATACGCCTCTTCCTGTGGTGTCCCAGAAGAGAGAGTGCGAGCGTCTCTGGTTTCTGCCATCTTGGCACTCTTTTGAGTCCGCACCTGGGTCTTTCCGTTCTTATCTATGTACTCCTCCCTGACGCTCTTCCAGCTTTGTTCTCCGGTTTCCTTGTCAATGATCGGGCTTCCTTTTCTTTTCAACACAGAAGTCTCAGACTTGGCACGAGAAATCAGCGTAGAAGCTCCGCCATAACCATCATCGTCATCGTGAGCCTGGTACTTCTTCTTCAAAGCCGTAATACCATTGTCCTGCTCACTCTTCTTGTAGTCTAGCTTATGCTTCTCCGCATCGATGACGACCATACTGTGACGTACAGCTCTCGCAAGCTCATCTTGAGTAGCACCTTTCAAAGTCATGTCGGTAATTAGATTTGAAATCTTACCCATTTCTGTCTGGGTGTTTTTCATAATCTTAATCTTCTGACCGCTGCTGTTACAATAATCGTCACCTTTCTTAACGGTCCCATAAGACATCTTAGGATCGAATCCTTCCAACCCCTTTAATTGTGGAGTGGAAGTGATCTTCACCCTACTATTAGAAGAATTACAAGGAATCACCATGACAGTATCGCCATCGAAGTCAGCTCCGGAAAGACGGTCAGCAACCTTTTTGTTAATGCCAATAGCGTCTGCTGGTGTATTCCCAAGAACTCTTCTTCCTTCTGGCTGCTTATTATTAACAGTTAAGATTGGAATCTCAAAAGTTCCACCATGTGGATACCGCACAAGAGCTACTGTTTCTCCATTCTTGTAGTTCGGAGCATAGACCTCATTGTCTTTGATAGATGTCAATGGAAGAATAACTTGATACTTCTGTCTGGGAAGAGCGGCTGCCTGTAAATGAACAGCGGCTGCATCGCAGTCATCAGCAAAAGATTTCAAAAGAACCTTTTTCACTGTTGGATTCGTAAGAGAACAAATCTCATCAAATTCAGACTGCTTGTCTGCGGCCGCTAAATTCAACTGCTTCTTTATCAAAGTTCTACTCTGTTTCGACAGAAACTGAGATGGGAGCTTGTCTGCCCATTCGCCCCAATCCCCTTCTTCTGCTCGCTTGTTGATAAGGGAAAGCTGTTTCTTCCCATTTTTATCATAGTAGTAACTCTGACCTCCTCTTTCAGTAGTGGGGTTATCCGGGTCATTAACTCCCTCTTTAATTAAAGAACCGAACGGGTTATCCGGGTCATCTTTGATTGGTTTCAGAACATCCATTTTAGGTGTCCCTTTTTTCTTATTGGTGTTGAACATAACATCCACACCATCAGGAAGGTCATCCGAATAAACCGCCATCCCTTTGATGTAGTGTGTCTTGTCGACTAAGATGCGAACCTGAGCATAATGGGATTCTCCAAGAGACAGGTCATCAACACCTCTTCGAATTTCCACAACACCATCCTTCAATTCGCCGCCATCTTCCGAATACCGAATCTGCAACCGCTTTGAGTCCATGCTTTTGGGATAAACAAATTTGGGATCAAAAGATTCCCCATCATCATGAGAGACATAATCTTTCAGAGAATTGATATTCTCAAAATCGTAAATCTCTTTATGCTCTGTTCCAGGAGGACAAATCACACGAAGCGTTGTTTTCTTCCCAGGATTTGTTACCTGATCCACTCGTCCGCCGTAAACAGGATAACCCTCCATCTCCAGCATATAGAGTGCTTCATTCAGTTTCTCCTTGGAAATTCCGAGTTCACGTTCCACACCGGCACCAACATCAATCATGCCTTTTTCGTCAATTTGCTTTTTGATAATTTCAGCAGTTGTCTTAGCTTGGTTCATACGAACCTCAGAATTTTCATTCAAAAGCGAACGAACAGAAGAGTCGTTTGCGAAGCCCATTTCTTTCGCAATTTCATTTAAGCTCAAACCATCTTCTCGAAGAGATTTTGCTCTCGCCACATCCAACGCACGACGTTCATCTTTTGCTAACGATTTCTGCGTACGGTATTGAGTGGTGGTTAAACCCATGGCTTTTGCAATTTCGGTATCACTCATACCCAGACTTTTCAGTTCATCCACTCGACTCAGAAAATCTCCACTATGCTGATACGGATTATCACCAGATCCCCACGGATAACGACCGGAACGGCGGGGCATTCCATAATGCATCAAAATTTCTTCTGCAATCGGATTCATAAATTAGCCCTCCTGTTCTTTGATTTTGTTGATTACTTTGTCGAATGTGATGATCTTGTCCATGATGGGAACAATGGTTTCAGCCGTTGGATTCTCATAAAGAATCTGGTTGTTCTGATAAATCCGAAGTTCCATTTCAATGTCGGCTGGCTTGATTTTGTATTCCAAACAAAAAAGAGCAGCATATATTTCAAGCTGCTCCATGTGCGCGGGAATGACGCCGGTTTTTAAATCATGAATGCGAAGCATACGATTTCGAAATGCAATCGCATCTGTTGTTCCAAAACAATTCTCCGAATAGAAAAGAGGCTGCTCAGGAACCATCTTGAATCCTATGGCATCATTCACATACATATTCAATGTTTTCTGGGACTTCGGAAGTTTCTGTCCAAGTGTGATACATTTTGCCGCAAAATCGTGAAGCTCTGTTCCTTTTTGAGTTGCAAGGAATTTTGAATACGATTCTGCAACTTTGGATTCGTCATAGTTAATCCAGTGATATTTACTTGCGCCAAGAAAGGCGTGTTGCCCTTCAAGAGCAGAATGCTTGTTGAAGATCATGTAACACTTCCTCCTTATTTTCAGGACAAATAAATCTTGAGAACGACATCTCGTTCATTCGTCCAACATAATATTCTTGATTTGGTTGTTTCTTGGCGCGAACACTTTTCTTACATTCTAAAGTGGCCCACTTATTGTTATAAAGGATCAGCAAATCAGGAATTCCCTGAATGTGGCTGGAATCCAGTTTTGTTACAATGCAGCCTTTGAACATTTTTTTCAGTTCTTGGATCAGTTTATTCTGAAATTCGCTTTCCAGCATAAGTAAGCCTCCTTTCTCCAAAATAAAAGAGAGAATGGCCATTTTAACCCTCTCTCTTCATAACAGTCGATGTATTTTTCGCGCGCAAAAAGAAACAAATGAAAACATAAAAATAGCCCGTACCCCCAATTCCAATAGGTACAGGCTAAATAATTTCTTTATTTTATCGGGACTCAACTTTCACAGGATTTAGATAAAAAACACCTTCATTCTCACTAAAATACTCAACTTCAGCGGTCACATGTACATTTGATCCGACACTTATATAATCAGGAAGATATAAATCCTCGATTCCCATTCCATAAGTATTCACATCTTCAAACTTAAAGATTGGTCCAGGATTGACTATTTCATCATCTACATAATTACCGCCGCTCATCAAAATATCATATCGAGTATCGTAATCGCCATGGTTTGTAATGTAGGTAATACAACCATCGAATACTATCGTTGAGCCTTTATATTGTTCTGCAAAAGTGGAATAAAAATCGTTTATTTCTCCTTCAGTCGATAAAAGTTTTTCGAGATCAGCACAAGTTTCAATTGTGAGTATCGATTCTACTGCTTTGTCTTCGGCTTTTTCGCTTATTGACTCCTTCGACTCCTCATCTTCTTCCAAATCACTCTCTTCCGAAAATGTATGGTAAGTAATAATAACCTCTACATCATTTGAATACCATTTATCAGCGGAATAATTTTCATCACCATCAACAGAAACATTTTCAACTTCTCCATCTTTCGTCAGCCAACCTGTTATTAAATCATCAAGCGCAACTAACGATATGTTTGTAAATCCACGTTCTTCAAAATCTTCAACAACTGACTGATAATCCCTTCCTTTTTGAGCTCCCGATGCAGAAGGTGTCTTTGCTTCGCCATCATGTGTCTGAGAATCAGAGCAAGCAATAAGCAAAAACGTCATAAATGCTGCGATCATAAACATAACAATCTTTTTCATTTTCAATCTCCTTTTAATGGTTTTCTTCTTCGTCATCGCCGGGAATATTGTTTTGCTTAGAAGTTAAATTGACCCCAATGGCGGTACCTAAAACTGTAATAACACCCGCCACCACTCCACTCACAATCCCTATTAACTTTATGCGGTTAGCCGACTTTTCGGAATCCTTTTTCGATATTTCATCGGCAACCTCTCTCATTTGTTCGAGTATGTAAGTCTTTTCTTTAAAGGTCAAATTGTCATTTTCAAGAATACACTCAAGAGAATTCATCACACGATTATACATATCGTAACATATTTCCGCACCATCCCTGTCATCATTCATCAACTGTTGTAGAATACCTCGATACTCTTTCATAATTTCAAGAGATGTCGATACGAAGTTAGGAAACTGCTCTAAAGCCTTCTTTGCCACTTCAGGTTCCATTCCCGGAATCATTGTAGCAAATGCTATGACTTTATCCTTTGTCAGATGACGAAAGTCAGGAATATCTAATTTTTTTAGAACTTGTATTTCTGTATATGGTCTATCCACAATGTCACCGTCCTCTAGTCAGATAGATTTTGGCGCAATAAAAAAGGTGCGGCCCCAACAAGAGACGCACCTAAAAAAGTGTTCTCCCATTGTTGCCACACAATCTCGTTCCGTTTAAGGTATGAGTAAAGAGAGAATACACCTTTTACCAAAGTGAATTCCCTTAAACGGATTCGATATTAGATTGTGTGGCTCTTACAGTATATCACAAATTTTTCCAGAAGAAAAGAAATTTTTCATTATCTCTTGACATTTTCTTTAAGCTGTGATATATGCCTGTTTTCTGAGATCATCATAGACCATCTTCATTCCATTCTCAAAATACACTACTATACTCATATAACCGAACGGACGAAAATATACGGATGACCGCGACAACCTTGGATAGATTGACTTAAAATTTTCATACAAGCTCTCCCAACTAATCTTGCTCATGATTTCCTCCATTTTTTTTGCTCGTGGCCAAAAACCCACTTTTTTTGTGCTATTACTATATACTTTTAAACTTTCTATCATAATAGTTTAAGAAAAAAAGTGGGAAAGTGGGCTTTGAGCCCGCAAACCCGCATAAATACTGGGTTTTTACTGACCAAATTGGGGTTTTAAAAGTGGGCAGAAAGTGGGCAAATGGCCACAAATTTGACCAAAATCGTCCGAATCCTTCCCCAAAATTCCCTGCGTTTCTCAAAAAGCCCACATAAAAGTGGTCAAAGCCCATTTTTCAAAACCTAAAAGTGGGCGTGATTTTCACCCACTTTCAAGCTTTGTACGGACGATTTTCAATAGTTCCTTCTCTGATAAGGTAAGTGCTTCTGAACAATTGGCCGGTAGGAATACTGCTTAACGAAGGATTTTCTTCGAGATTTCCGCAAAGACATCCCATATCGAGCCGGAGAGCTGAGACTCTTTTTCTTCTCTTTCTCAGGTGACGAAACTCCAAACGCCTTGTTCAGGGCATCCACCATCTCTTTTATAGATGTCGTAAATTTTTCCCAAGCTTCTACAAGAGCATCTATAGTCTTCTGCCAATCACCCATAAATAATCACCTCCAAATTCGTCCGGTTCGTTTATCCTTAATGACGATCCGCTCTTCAATGTGAAAGTCGGACAGTTCACAAAGCGTAAAAATCGTATCCAGCAGCTTATGGAACCGTTCTTCTTCCTGCTCAATGTTTCTCAGTGCTTCACAGGCAGTCGGATCGGAATACCCTTCTGCATTTTTACGATAATCATTTTTAACGCCCATCTCGTCCTCCCCACCGGAACGAATCGTCCATATAAGTTGCAGAAGAGCTGGTCGCCTTTAACACAATCAGTCCGATCAGACCCACGAGCCCAACAATACACGCAATAACTCCCATTACACATTTCATGTTGCTTCACCCTCACTTTCAACTAATTTCACACCACCATATTCCCACAAATCCTCTTTCAGTTTTTCCATATCCAACTCACCATTTTGCCAGCGTTCGTAGTATTCCAGAACTCGTTCGGTGAACTTCGGAATTCTCTTCGCATAGGATTTTGTCCAATAATGGTCCATCAGCACTTCCAATGGCAAAGTCAGAAGCAGAACCATCGCAGTATTTACCGCATCATCGGTAGCCTCCTGCTTTACTCTGATAAGTTCGTCTCCGATTTTTTCCCGAACCATGACATCGAGTTGTGCCTTTGTGAGATTGTATGTAGTGGTTTTCTCTTTTTGCTTTAACTTTTGAGCACGTCTTCTCTCGGCTCGTCCCATCGTCTTCCTCTCCTTCATAAATCCAATTCTCTTTCGAAAAGAATAAGCATCCACCCATAATCAGGGTAAATAAAAAGAACGTTGCATCCCATTCAACCGGGACTGACAACGCTCCTAGAAGAATAAACAGAACGGCGTGGATTTTATTTTTTACTAACTTATGACTCCACATTTTTTCTTGCATCCTCCTTCTCTTTTCCGATTTTAATAATGCCCGCCTCAACATCGCTCATTTTAGTCATAACTCCGTTTTCTCTTAATTTAGAATAAGCTCTGGCGGTAGCACAATGTTCAATGCATTTACAGATTCTACAAATCAGAGCATATACATAAAGATATACAATGCTAAATAAAATCACATAATGAATAGATGCCATTATTACGCTCCTTTTAATTTTTTTAGTTTGTAGCAACTCAGTTCAAATTGAGGCTTCACACCACTTCGATGTGCGATGGTACTAAATTGAATGCCTTCTCCATATTTTGCTTTCAACCGCAAAACATCCGGATGGTTGGGTTTCCAAGTTGCTAATAGTTCTTCCAAGGTGTTGTAAAATATAGACTCATAGTATTGAATCATGTTTTATCTCCACACCCTACCAATGATAATGTCTGAATATGGAAGCGCCTCAATCCACTTGCAGAATTTTACCCACTCATCCAGCTCATGATTTCTTAGCATGGGATAAATACCGGCCAGCACTTCGTAATTCAGCATGACTGTCCATTTTTGGTTATAAGAAGAGGGAAGAAGCTGAGTCATCTGCCACCATGCCCGTTTCGCAAGCTCTGTCCATTCGGAACCTCTTGATTTAAAATCAAGATATCTATCCCTAGCTCCATTGAGAGCAGAAATTACACATCCCATTGTTTTAGCCGGAGCATATATTGCGTCAGCATCAGTAAACTGTTCACCCCACATTCCAAAATTCAAAAGATGTTCTGTGCTAAAATCTGACCACTCAAATTCCTTCGCAGTAATCTTATGCATCGTGCTACAAGAGTTCGCAACAGTTCCAACCTCGTAGGTATAAAAATCTTTCCACCAATACAGCGGAGCCGTGATGTCCAGATTCACCGTAATCATTCGCCGATACCTCGTATCCGCAAGTCGCATCATCAAATCGTGATCTGCTTTACCGAGCTGCCAGGAATGATCGTATGTATGCTCGCAGGAATCATAATTGGCACAGTTCTCACATCCGATACCATCATCCCCACCTTTGCAGATTCCACTATCGGATTTCTCCCAACTGTTCATCGGGTTCCGTATCCCTCGAATAGCATGTTCCCAACCCATAACTTCAACGTTTTCAATTTTAATCATTGTCTTCTCCTTTCATGGGTTCCGGTGCGACTTTAATTTGATACTCCAGTTCTTGAGCCATTTCCTTTAAAAATCGAACCATAGTATCTTCAAACTGATCGGTTATAAAATGATGAAAATCATCTAATGTAACTTTACGAGCTAACCTATACCATTGATGGCAGTATCTTTTATCCATCTGAATAACGATAGAATTTGTTAAGACTTCATATCTCCAAAGAACTTCAAAATGGCGTTCTCCGAGTTCTTTTAATAAACGCTCAATCGTCATCGTTTTTTCCTCTCTATGTCTCTTGAAATTATACCTTTATCGTCCAGCTTTCTTTTTATCTCGATAAGTTCCTTCTGATAAAAATCTTCCATGCGATTTTTAGGTCGTTCCAAATATATCGACTCGGATGTACGTTCTCCTACTAAATTTCTAAGAACATCGGCAGTCGTCTGTCCTGAACATCTATATCCTAATCCCATAATATAAGTCTTCTGCCAAATGAAGAGTTTAAAACCAAGTGCATCTTCAATTCGTTCAAATAAATTGTTCCACATAGGATCGTTGACCGGACTATAAATCCACTCTGGGAATTCGTTTTTAATCATCCTTACCAATCTCCTTTCCTACTTTTTCGTGCGCAAATTCATAGATATTAGCGCATCTTTCTCGATTCTCACAGTAAACGGTTTGTGCGATAATTTTGCCATCCGCATACAATCTCTCAATACATGGTTGAAAACCCGCGCATTCTTGACAATACCCCTCTACATGTAAATCGATCATCACAAATTTCTCCTTTCCCGTTCCAGCTTCACATCAATGGCTTTCTGTAAATCCTCTGGCTTAATATCAAAAATGGACTCCAGGAAGTTCAGACAAATATAAGCATCTGCCATCTCTTCCAAGAGTCCAATTCTATCGCCATAACCTCGAACCTGTTTACTAATCTGCTGCTGAAGCTCTGCGAATTCCTCCATCGCTACGGTACATTTTGTTTTCCAGGAATGTTTCTGAAGACTTCTCCGAATAATCCGCCGCCTCTCTTTTTCGGAAAGCTGGATGTTGCTTTTTAATCCCTGGAGAAACCTATTCCGATTCATACTGAAGTTCCTCCTCGCAACGCAGACAATCATTGTTCGCTGCTCCGAAGCAGCCGTTACAGTCTTTCTTCATTTTCTCCAGCCGTTCCTCATGCATCTTCTGGCGTATTTCATATTCAGCAACGTCGATTTCAACGAAGTCCTTTTCTCCCTCTTTGAAATACCGATTGATCTCCACGCGTTCTCCATCCGGCTTGATGATATAAAGAATTCCAACCGTATCATAGTCTCCGTTTTTTCTGTCAGTAAGGAACTCTTCACAATACACATAAAATGGCTTACTCTCTGGAAAATATGGCATGGTAATTGGGAATTTTTCTTCCATTACTCGGTCAATCAGTCCGCTATGATAGGAAGCATTTGGATTATCTAGGTTCACGCCATAGAAGCGATTAACATCACGATATTTAACAGAGCCGTCCACATATACATATTTGAAAAGAGAACTCATTCTCTTACACTGATAGTTTGCGACTTCCCCGCGATGTCCACCAAAGTCTGTGGTATTGTCCCACACGTCTTCTGTATCCTCAATCGAAGTGAGTGGCTTACATTCGATCAACCGATTCAGAATCTGTTTTGTCATACCAATGCTGAAACCGCTATGACCGTCTTCACAAAGGCTATTAAATGCTTTTAATGCACTTTCGTAACAAGCACATCCGTAGTCCCATTCTCCAGGTTCACGATCAGGTGCTTCGCGTTTGCAGGCAATTTCCACTTCTCTCTCCGCCCATGATTCCATATTGGATTTCTCATGAGAACCAGGATCTTTAGTTTCAGATTCAGCTTCTTTCTCCCAATAAGAATCATAAGCATCCTTTGCAAAATTCTTAGCGTGGGATATATCCGATGTATGCTTACATTCCACACCCGGACAAGTATCGCCACAACTTTTACCATCGCAAAGATAAAGAACATCGGTCACATCATCTTTCAGCGGCCAAATATTCCGGTCATCTATATACTCATTTGCAAAAATCTTTCTGGTATCAGAACCAAAGTTCTCGATGATTTCCGGAAGATTCTCATTGACCGCATCAAACACCAGATTTCTCTCCTTACACCACTCAACAGCTTTTTGGAGCATGTCTTCCACGCGGCAGGTCCAGAGAATTAACTTATCTCCATCCTTTTTCCGATTACGAAGATACTCTATCAGTTCTTCGTTTGGCTCTCCGATTTCTGGCCAGCTGTTTTCGCATAAAGTTCCATCGAAATCCACCGCAATAATTTTCACTGATTTAAGATTCATACGTTTTTTTCTCCTTTCTTATAGCGGACTCATCCCTTATGCAACTACTATATCCGCCTTGTGGTCGCCCTCATTATTGCTCGACCCTCTCCCAAATTCTCCAATTACTCAAGCCATTTGTTGTCGATATAATAGAAACTGTAAACACAGACTCCAATTAAGACCATCCAAATAATCCAGAATATCCACATTGCAAAATCGGTTTCTAAGTATTCTATAGTTTCATCAATCTTCATATTTTCATAAAATGGTGAGTTATCGGCTATTGTTTTATCAGCCAGTTCTGTAAATATGGTTCCGGTAAAGTTTAAACCAACTCCATAATACTTATAACGAATGTGCCCGGATTCTTTAACAGTGTCTATATATTCCTTTCCCGGCAGGTCGATTTTACTAACTGAAAAAACGTGATTTAAAAATGATATTTCATCACATATCCGTTCCTCACTACCAGCATAATCCCATGTCCAATAGGTTTCCGTTGTATAGTAAGTATGGGTTTTTCCATTCATAGTTGTTGTATGTGCAACCTGGCGAGTATGCATTGTATATCGTTCTTTCACTTTTTCAATATAAATGTATTCTCCACCAATTTCAGGATATGTAACTGTATCGACTGCTTTCAAATCGCCATATACAAAAGCGTTCCCGGCATTCGTCCTCATTCCATACTCAAACAGTTCCTGCGATTCTATTTTTATTGCCTTGTTGTATTTTTCATTTTTATCCAATTGATAATCCGAAATTTTTCCAGCGTTAAGGACTCCAATCAGAAGCATAATAGCGACAATCGATACACTTACCAGTATTTCCCGTTTCGTAATCTCGAAATTTCCGAAGTCAAAACTTCTACGCTTGCGTCCTCTCATAGCTTTTACTCTCCAAACAGATTCTGCGGAGCATCGGCAGGAGCACTATAATCAAGATAGGTATATTTCCGAACCTCATATCCGAGAATATTGAGAAAAAATCTTGTCGGGAATTTGCGTATATATCGGTTGTATTCTTTTACCTGCTTATTGTAGTTACTCCGATATTCTGCAATTAAATTTTCTGTAATTGAAAGTTCATTCATTAACTCTTTATAATTTTCATTAGATTTTAATTCTGGATACGCTTCTGACACCGCTGTGATAGCTGTAGTAACGTTTTCGATATCACCGGTAGATCCTCTATTTTCAACAATCGCCGTCAATGTTTCCGCTTCATGCTTATCGTACTGCTTAACACAATTAGCAAGGTTGTAAACCAAATCTACACGTCGTTTTTCCTGAACTTTAATGTCAGAATCAGCAGTATTAACTTGCTCTTCCAAGGTAAATGCTCTGTTCTGGGAACTCTGTATACAAAACACACCTAACAAAATAATAGTAATAATACCAACTGCTACAATTAAAGCTACTTTCCAGTTGTTTTTAATTGTTTTCATGATTTTTTCTCCTTTTTACTCTTCTGAATTTATCCACGCTCTTTATCGTTCCTGTATTCTTGTTGATAATGCGGTAATAGAATTCCGTCTCCTCAACCAACATCCAATCTTTACAGTTTAAATAATGAGCAGATAAGCATTCTTTTTGCTCTCTGGTTAATTTTTTCGGCTGCTTCATGTGGTTTTCTCCTTGCTAAAACTGGTTTTCTTTGATTTGGGGAATACCAGCTTTTGATAAATTTCTTTGGCCTCTTCTCCCTGATAGGCGTTGATGATTTCGACTTTGCCTTTCTCCTGCTTTCCAACAATCAGAACACCAACATCTTTTCCATGAGAAAAATCCCAACTCACGATAACACTATCTGTTGATTTCATTCGTCATCACCTCCCCAAGTTTATTTTTGATGCGTCCTAAGATATCCTCCACCAATTTTCTCGTATTCGGATGCAGTTTTATATAGTTTTTGTGTTCTTCATACCAGGAGAAAACTTCCAGCAAGTTTCCTTTAAACCAACTAAAGGACCACCAATCGCAAATCATCTCCAGAATATAACAGTAAGGCATCTCTAAAATGATTTCGCCTTCTTCCGGATCATCGTTAATCAGTACCCAATACTGCCAATGATGAGGGTTGCGATGAATGTGTAATAACCAAGCTTTTCTAAAATCCTCAACTACTGAATAAGAGCGATTTCCTCCATAAAAGTAAATATCATAGGGGCCGTATTCATCAGCCTCCGTTTTGGATTGGTCATGTGCAAATACGATATTATGCTCCGCGCCGCTGGCTTCCGTGATCTTAGGGAGATTTTTCTGCAACCAGCGAAATCCTGCTTCAACGTTAGATTTATGCTGCGCCAAATATCGATCGTATTGGTAACTCATTTTTTCTTTTCCTCCCACTTCATAGGTTTCTGGGAATTGAGATTGTATCCATAATCCAGACACTCATTACATGGGTCGAATTTTTCTCCCAATTCCTTGTGTTTACAGGTTTTACAATACTTTTTAAAATCCACTTCCAAATACTCTTCGTTCATGGTTGATCTCCTTTCACCACTTCACAAACCTCGATTCATTAAAATCTCTCTTATCTTTCAGTGCCTTACTAATTGCCAAATCAATCCCACTACGAGATTTCAAGTGATAGTAATACAAATCTTTGAATGGCGTATTCAACCTGTCTATTCGCCCCGCAGATTGCTGCATGATTTTGTAAGAATAGTTCTGTGAGTAGAATATAATGGTATCTGTCTTGATGCAGTTCCATCCTTCGGCTCCAGCATTGTATTGAACAAGATATACCCAGCTTTTTGACTCTGGAATTGGCTGGTGCTTATGGCCATTCCACTCCGCGATTTCAAAAATCCCATCATCTTCATAAATTTGAAACAACCCCTTCAAAAGCTCCAGCTCATAATCAAAGTTGTAAAATATAATGGCTCTGGGATGCTTCTCTACAATTTCCATCAAGGCGATCTGTCGTGACTCGTCCGTATTCACGATTTTCCGCCATACATAGCAAAGACCGGCGGCATTCGCAATCGGCTCATTCTTATACGGGTCCCATCGTGTTCGTCCAACATCTTTGTATCGCTCTATGCTGTATCGAACAAATATATCTTCGTGATGAGAAACCGTCTGACGCTTGAAATCCATATTCACCAAAATACAATTTCTGAGTCGAATCAATCTCCCAGTATTCAAATATCGGTCAATCTTTGGGTATTTACTGAATCGACTATAAACCACATGTTCTCGGATGAATTCTGTCCGGTTTTTGTAAAACCCATTTGCGATGAATACCGGAATATAATCCTGCCAGGTATCTCCCGGAGTTGCAGACAATAGAATCCACTGATTTGATTTGGTGATTTTCAAAAACGCCTTCACCCAAGCTCCGGAGCCTATCACTCTCTGCTCGTCAAATATAAAGAAAGCATCCTTTACATCCTCGTACTTCTTGATATTATTCCAGGAATCCACGACAATCTGATTTGAATATAGATTGACATCCTCGTGAACCGAAAGAAGGAAGGGCGAAAGATCACCCTCCCATTCCATCGTGTCCCGCTTTCTGGCTGTTGTGATGATGTATAAGTCCTTTGGGGGATCGTCCATCGCAACATAATCCTCAACCCCCATCAAGCAATCCGGATTTCCGCCATTCTGGAGATAGTAATAAGCTAATGCTGTTCTTGATTTTCCGCTTCCAACGCCGCCACACAGAATACAACCATTTCTCATTTTTTTTACTGCTGCTATTTGATAGTCATACAATTCAACGGCCATTCCGTTGCTCCTCAAGAACCGCTGTTATGCTGTTTTTCAGGTTCGCCATATCCGAATACATCTCGTTTTCATTCTTCGTGCAGTCATCTTCTATGGGAGCCATATTTAACAGACTATCCAGCTCTTTTTCTAATGCTTTCAATCGTTCATTCACGCTTATCCCTCCTCATAAACTTTCATATACTGTGAAATAATCTTCTCATAGTCCACACATCTGAAAAATATATAGGTGTAAACCAGTAATTCTTCAAATCATCAGCCATAGTCATTGGTTTGATCAAAGAATTTCCAACTTTAAAATACCCAGCAATTCCTAGAAGAGAAAGTTGAATATAGCACATCAAAGCTGGAACTTCTTCAATGTCTTGTCCGGAAACTAATAAATGGTTTTGATAATTATAATTTTCTTTTTCTAGTTGCTTTCGTGCTTCGTGAATAGCAGCAATCAAGTTGGCTCCCGCTCCGCAACATGGATCGTTGATGGTAATATAGCCATCTTTCCTTACTTTCTCAGTTACATCCGTAATGGTGATTTTTGCCATAAGCCGACACATGTCATAAGGAGTAAATATTTGTTTCAACTCATCGTAGCCAAGATTTAAGCTCATATACATCTTTCCTAAAAAATCCTGCTCCGGATTCATTTCTAAAGACATGACCAGATTTGCAAACAACTGTGGAAAAAGTTCCTGTTTTGACTTACTGTAATGGCGAATGATATCCAAGTATCGTTTCTCTCGCTCATCAAATTGAGATTTGTCCACAGAATTTGATATAGAACAAGCCGACATAACAATAAAGTCTTTCCAAATATCCCACGGTCTGTTTTTTTCTGAAACAAGTTGACGAAAGATGTTCATAAATTCTTTCTCATATCTGTCGGGTTTGAAAGTGGGAAGATTTTTCATTTTCGGCTTCGGTGATAAGCTTACTTGAGGTTCCTCTTTATGAACTACAAAGTCGTGCTTCTCTGATATTTTCTTTGGTTTTTCGACCTTGGAAATAGAAGCATTGATCTTCGGTTTCGCTGTGGTTCGCTTCTTTTTCCGATTCCAAAATGCCATAGCTTTTCTCCTTTCGCAAAATAAAGGGCTGTTTCCTCTAGCCTTAGGACATTTACCTTGCTGGCAATATCAGGCACCCTATTTGTCGCTTGTTAGTGGAATGGAACTTCTTCCGGGCCTTCTTCCTCCGCATACTTTTCAGCAAACTCATCCTCTTCGATGGTGACATACATCGTCTTCAGATAAGCCTTAATTCCGGTCTTACCATTCACTTCCCAAGAATACGGTCGAATCGTCAAATCAACATTCCGAATCTCCGCATAGTCCAAAGTGGAAATGGATTCATCATCCAACGGTGTTTTTGTCTTTCTGGTAATTATATACACCTTAGGCGGGATATTCTCGAAGCTGACTGCCACCTGAATATAATGTCTCGGCTCTTCATCCTCGTCTCTCGGAGCCAGCACTCTTACATTCCATCCATCATTGGAGAGTTTCTCCGCCTGTTCCGGATCTTCGATGATGACACAGAAGTTCCGGTTTCCAGCCCGATTGTATTTAGACTCTTCGCCTCGGAAGTTTCGAAAAATAATTCTTGCGTTTTCAATAATGATATTGGGTACATTTTTGTAAGCCATAATATACTTCTCCTCTTCTTTAATTAAATGGTATTTCCTCATCAGCGTCTTCTGGAATGTTCATAAAGTCCTCGAGTTTAGGTTTTGGAATATAAGGATCGTTGGATATGAACCATTCGAAGTCACCGTATTTGGATATGGTTTCCACTGCGTCGTCTACAAGCTTGTCATAATAGGAACGATCAATAGAATCCTCTTTGGAGAGTTCTTTAACCATTTCGGACTCCAACCACCGATAGCCCTTTGATCCGGTAGCTGCATAATATTTCCCATCTTTTTCCCGCATGAGCAAACCGCCGCCGGCTCCAGGCTTAATTGGACAGAACTGACCAACTCGTCCAATGAAAATATAATTGTGAGTCGCCTCATCTTTTTTACAAAGTTCGCTGTATCTTTCTCCTGCTTCTTCGTATGTATATCCATATTTAGCTGCAACATCTTCAAGAGATTTTCCTCCAGCCGGGCTATGCCAAGCCTTATCAATAGCACTTAATTCCCTTTCTTCCTCGGTTGTAAGCTGCGGAAGTTTCTCGTTCATGTCCAAATATAAAGCGCTGCTTACCGACTTGGTTTCACACATATCTTTAAAGACAATTTCTTCGCCACTGAAAAGTTTTTTGAAGACATAGGGAATCTGGAACTGAGTTCCTGTGGCTGTCCATTTTCCGTCTTTATACTTGGCAATATAGACGGCGTCATTCACCAGGCACATCCGGTCGTATGTAGCCTCGTGCTCAAAGGTATAACCATATCGCTTTCCGTAATCCATAACAAACTGGATAATCTCCGGCGTCGCATCGGGAATCTTGATAGAATCCGTCTTAATGTGAGCGACAGTAAAGCCCCGTTCCTGTACCTCATGCTTGAGGTTAATCATGAACAGAGCTCCTCGTTTGGCTACAATATTATCTTTGTTTCTCGGATCACGGAACGGATTCTCGAAGTTAGCAGAAGTCAGACCATATACCGAGTTGATTGCCGTCTTCAAAGCATTCGCTAAATCCTTTGCTGTCATCTCTCCGTCAATGACCTTCTGGATATATGGCGTCAACTTCCCATCCAGCATATGATTGATTTCGTCCCAAGCTTCGTGTTTGATGCTGACTCGTCCTTCCACAATGTCACGGAAGGCTCTCGTAAATTTCACGCCGAACAGAACCTCTGCGATTGCGCTGTGCGGATGCATAGAGGAAATATCCAGCAATGCCACATTTCCATACATACCAGGTTCTGCGTAAACATAGCCGCCTTCTCCAACCTCTTCTCCCCGATATGTCGATTTTCCATTTTCATACTTATATCCAGGAAAATATGGAAGAAGGCTTCCTTCGTCACCATGCGTTTGTGCCATCATTTCGGGACACGCTTCGGCCAGGAAAGATTTGGTTTCTCCATCAAGATAGTGTACCGGCTCTGCGAGATTTCTGTAATTGAACTGATCCTGTGGTTTCCGCTCGTTTCCAAATATAATCTTCTGGGTAAGTGTATTGGTTGTATCGTTCACCGTCATACCAGCCAAATCCGCCAGAATCTGTCGTGCTGTCCAGTCAGCCTTCAGATAATGGAATGCCGCTTCGGTTGCGATTACATCGTTATCACAGTATTCAGCAACTTTGGTCCACAGTTCCTCCGGAACTGGTTGATCCCACGGAAGTCCCAACTCCTGATGGTGGATACCCATCTCGATTTCCAATTTCTTCAGGCTCTTTTTATTTCCAGCAGATGCAAAGTCATACACATCTGTATAAGAAACATTGTAGGCTTCTCCAAAGAAACAATTGGGGCTGCCGCTGATGATTTTTTGCGAGAGGTTATAAAGTTGCTCGTTTGTATAACCCATGAGTCTTGCATACAGAATATGATTATCATATCGCCGGCAGTTAAACCCAACCAACCGGAATCGCATCAGTTCCTCAATCTCCGTTGGAGTCGGGTTAATCATACGCACCACAGGCTTTCCTTCACCCTCGATTTTCCAGTTCACAAGAAACAGATTCGGAAATACCTCGATGTCATAAAATACCAATTTTGCTTCTTCATTTTTCCCCGCTGTGGAAGGGTCTGCCGATTTAAACTGCATCTTATTAACCAGCTTAATACAGTATTCGGCCTGATGCGTACTATTCGCAGCAAATGCCAAAACCGCATTCCGCATGTCTGTCACATCGTAACTCAAATCGCTGGAATATGCGTCCTCCAGTATTTTGTAGATAAAGTCGATACTGGGCTTAGTACCCGGATGAATTTCTTTATTCAGATTTCTCTTGATTAGTGTTCTAAGCCCTTTCTCGCTTTTAATCGCTTCAAAATTTACCATTTTATCTTCTCCTTTCGTCGGTAAACCAGAGCTAATCGTTGCGATGGGCAAATCATTACACTTTGTAAATTTTCTTCGTAATGAGCTTTTACCCGTGAACACTTTCACTTCGATATGGTCGTCATAAATACGACTCAGTTTTTTCACATCTCCCGTATAAATATAATGAAGATGAACCCCCTTTCCGCTTTTACTTAGCTCTGCATAAGTCGCCGGCCACTTGCTTGCTTCCTCCGCATTCCGTTCGAAGGATTTGTTCCCTTCCTTATCCGGAATATCAAAATCAATTACGATGTGGTTTTCCGGGACTTTAACATAGTGGGTTTTAGAAGTATCCAAATCAGACAGCTTCGTTTTTACCTTGTCCCATTTCATAGAAGGCGTTTCTTTGTCCGTTGCATACTGTGCTGGACAATCGGAACACACTTTATCAAAAACGGGCTTGACCGCATCAAATTGTAATAATGACGGTTTTTCCTCCTGTTTTTCCACAATCGTTTCCTCTTCGAATTTTTCAGTCCGGAATCCGATATAATAGCTTCTCACTCTTGAACCGTCTTCCATATTGAATCGCTCTTTGTAGTCATGGAAATAGTTCTTCAGTTCTTCTTTAAAAACTCTCTGAGAAAACGGATAGCCTACTTTTGCTTCATCACAATAGGTCTTATACATTTCCCAGGCAGCCTTTAAGGTTGTACCGTTTTCCCGTTTGAATACATGGTAGGAATCGATAATGAAGTTATAGAAATCATTAGATGCTCCCAGCATTGCAATGGGGATATAGTCGTCATATAGACCAGGATTGTTTAGATAGATTTCCTGACAGTGATATGCAATCGCTCCCAGTTCGAATTCAATCTGTTTCATAATCGCTTTGTATTCTCTCGGATTCAGTTTATTTCCCGAAGGAGATACGTCAATCAGCCGTCGAATCAAACCGGATTTTGCATCTGTAATCTTTACTGGCTTGTTGGTGCCCATGAACAAAAAGCATTTGAATCGGTTGGAGTAAGTCGATTTGAACTTCTCATTTACGGTCATCAGCTCATGGGACACCAAGCTGTTTAACCTGGTATTGTCCTCAATTCTTGATAAATCACCATCATGCTGGATCGCAACAAGCGGATTACTCTTGAACGCCTCCAACGCAAATGAATTGCTGGATGAGCCAAGAGCTTTTGCGTCAAAGACCGAATAATATCCTTCAAAGAGCTGCTGAATGATATTGAGGACTGTGGATTTACCTGTTCCGGCAGCTCCATACAGGACCATAAACTTTTGCAATTTTTTCGATTCTCCACATACAACAGAGCCAACAGCCCATTCAATTTTCTGTCGCTCAGTTTCAGAGTACAGAGTAGACATCAATTTGTCATAAGCAGACAAATCGCCAGCTTCAAGCGGATATTTCAGCTTTTTACTGGCGTAATCTTTTTTATCGGTCTTTGTATTGGAGAATATCAATTTGTCATCCAGCATGTGGAAAGAATCTCGCATTTGCTTCTGACAATATTTATGCCAGGAATCAATCATCCCGGATTCCGCATCCCACATGTGAAGAACTTTAATCTCAGAGTCAAAGCGCTGGCGGCTTTCTTCTGCGTATCTATCCAGTTCACGGTCAATGAGTTGCAAAGCATCTTGTTCATCCGTAGACCATAAACCTCGTTCCTCAATCCAGATAGCGTAGAAGTCACCACCTCGAATCATCAGATCGGAGCTTTTCTTAATAATGAACTTCGGATAGATTTCAATTACACCACGCTTTGTACTACGTGTGGAAATCATCAAAAAGTCGATCATCTCATTTTTTACTCTCCTTTATCGCGCTTCATTTCCTCTATTGTCGATTCCAGTTTCTCAATCCTCTTTTTTTGCTCCACACGATCCAGTTCCAGGAGAACCAGATTAACCGTCATGATAAGAGCAATCGTGCTTAATTTCCGGTTATAGCGGGCCTGTTTATTCAAAGATTTCCGAATGGATCGGATTGCCGACTCCGAATTGCTGAGACTTCCAAAAATATAATTCATAACCTCACACATCTTACTTTTTTCCTCCCTTCATTCCATTCAGAAAGCTGGTAATCGTCTCAAATTTCCAATCTTTCTGGCTATGATAAGTGAATATAAACTCCTGACCATTTTTCTGGCGGATACGGATGCTGTTTCTCCCATTTGGAAACCACATATCAATCCGATCTCCAGAATAATCTGGAAAATAAAGTTCAAACCACTTCATTACTTCGCTGTGGCTCATAGTAGTCTCTCCTTCTAAGTATTTTCGTCTAAGTACCAGCACATCTGATACCAGATTTCAACAGATCTCAAATCGTATCGGCTGTGATTTACGGTAAACAGCCCACCGTCACCATTGCGGCTATACTTTCGATTCAGAAACCTCTGAATAACGTCCTCGACATAATTCTGGTCAAACTTGGAATCGTTCATAGAGCCTAGACCAAGGTTTACAATCATATTCCAAAACCACTGTCCAGTTCGGTTTCCGATGTCCGGATCGTCCATAATATGTTCTTCACACCGAATCGCAAGCGCGATCATCATTTCCAGCACACTGCAAGTCCGATTATCCAAATAGGTGGAAACCATAGAGCTGCTGTATCCGGTTTCATAACCAAACCGATACCTTAAATCCACTCCATCTTCCGCCCGATTTCCATCCATCGGAATACTGTAAGTAAATTCGATTCGATGCAGCTCTCTTAAAAGCTTTTGATACGACAATTTCTTTGAATATCTTCCATCAAATACAAGCTGATACATCCAGTTAAAATATGCATCATTAAGCTCGTTCTTTGTCATTACTCCTCCATTCGATGTGGCATTGTTTTTACAACATCGGAATAGTTTCTCTGGTCAAGCAGGATTTCATAATCACACTTTAACCGGTCACTTCGGACAAATACGGAGTCATCCTCATATTCACCAAAATGGTTCAGGGATTCCTCGCCGACAATTTCATCCACATCGTCTACCTCTTCATCATTTTCATCAGCCAGGACTTCGTCTGCATAGTAAGTGAGGCTGATTTTTTCATACTCTTCAAATTCACCAAATTCCTCCGGTGAAATGACGTAAGGCTTTTCCACAAACGCCTCTCCTTTCTTTTCCTCGACACTTCTGGAATAATCCGTATAACCCTCTTTCCGGATGATAGATGCGTACTTTTTGAAGTCCACATCACCCTCTTCCTTCGGAGTTCTGTCTTCTGCTACTTTAAGTCCGTCCCGAAAGCCTTCTACGAAACTCTTTCCGGCCTTTTCTATACTCTCTCTTGTGGCATAAGCCGCTTTCACAGAATCAATTTCTTCCTGAGCAATCAACTCATATTTCCGTTTCAGCAGTTGCCATGTGCATACAGAGCCCATCCCTGCTCCAGCAATAAAAGCAAGGAAAACCATTCCTTTACTGCTCATCCTCTTCCTCCTCGTTTTTAATTGTCATTACGGTTATTGCCAAACCGCCAAAAAGAAAGGAGACACTCAACAGAATGCCTCCCATAATATGTCTTTTTCTCTTAGTATCCAGAACATAGTCCAGTACCGATATCACATTCTCCAGACCGTCCATATCAATGCTCCCTTCCCGTTGATAGAATTGCAATTCCACCAACAAAGCAGATACCGGACATTGCCGCCAGTGTATAAGACACAAATGCTAAAAGATTACGCATGATGATTCTCCTTTCTTCACTCATACCTTGAAAAATAATGATTCTCAACTTGGAACATCGGAACGCCATACGCACTGTATTCTCCTGCCGTAAAGAATACAACATCGTAATTGCTCCTTGACTCCAGTTCCTCATAGACAAGGTCACAAATATCCGCTCGGACTTCGCACCTGTCCACTCGACCATTCCACATAGATGAAAATTGATTCGGTTGATAAACCACTTCATATACCGTATCGGGAAAATGTTCGGAATCTACCCGATTCAATATAGTATCGATAACAAGGCGTTTTCCTTCTTCACATTCACCTTCGGCTTCTGCCATAGTAACTAGGGCGATTAACTCTACATCTTCTCTCGACATTTTCGGTATAACTTCTTCTGATCCCTCCATTTCCTCAGTGGCAATTGGAATGGATTCCTCTTGCAAAACTGTAATAACCGGTTCTGTCTTTTCGACAACGCTGGCCCTAGGTATTGCTACAACGTCTTCCCCTTCTGAGTGAAATTCGGATACAAAGAACGAAGATGCTATCACGATACCACACAAGATCGGAACCGCTATTACTTTGATTAACTTGCGCATAAATTCCTCCCAAATAAAAACTATCCCCAAGAATCGTAATAACTCCTAGGGATAGTTATAAATTTATCTCTCACATCAAATCCCAGATGTTCCCATCCACATTAAAATCCAAAAGGATTGCCTGGTCGAATCCATTGACATAATCCGAATAACTTAGATTATCAGAATACAGACCGAAATCAATGTAATTATCTCCTTTAGAATTTTCCGGATTATAAACCCAACCAACAATCTGTCCGGCTTTTGTTCTCGGAAGTCCGAGCATCTCATAGACTTCATTCAGAAATACGCGCTTCTTTGCTTTCAACAAGTCGTTTGCATAACGCTCTTGGGCTTTGATGAACATCAAATTATATTCATTGTTGCTTTCCCAATGAGGATTAAGAATGGAATTTCCATCCTCATCCTGCGTGTACTTTTCAAAGAATCTGGCATAACCGCTGATATCCGCCGGACTTACCACAAAACCATTCTTCTTAACTTTCTTCTCTTTTCCAGTCTCTTCATCGATAACCGTTTCATCAAACTTTTTGGCTTTGAGATTATATTTCAGTTCACGGTCAACCTCTTCGCCAAATCGTTCGATCACACGGCTGCGATACTCTTTAAATCCTTTATCAATAGCTGCATAAGCCGCACTTAGAGCTACATTTCTCTTACGAAGAATGTTATTAGATGCCAAAATACTGGTGATTGACAATGCACCGAGTATGACTGAAGGCCCATACAGTTTGGCAAATTTCATACCGATCTGAACATAAACAATCGCCAAATCTTTTTGGGCATCCTCGCTGGAATACCGCTCCTTCACGGATTCGTCTGCTTCACATTTATGAATTGTTTCGACATCTTCTTTTGTCTTGTCCAGAATTTCACCCACTTTTGTCGTTGCTTTACAAGCCATTACCGCACTTGTAACCACGCCGATAACTCCAGCCACAACGAGAATCTCCGGACTATGCTTCTTTAACTGGAAACTGGTTTTACTAAGAAAACCATTCATGCTCTTTACAATCTCTGCTTTTTTCATGATTATTTATTCTCCTCTTCTACTTTTTCTGTTTTCTTTAAATGGTCGATCAGATGCTGCGTGTACCAAAGGATTTTCTCCAAATCCTGGACTCCGTTTTTCTTCTTCCAACGGCAAGCGTATTTGATGATGTTTGCGGTATCGGTAGCCTCAATCCCCTTTAAATCAGAAGTAAAGGCTTCGATTACATCAATAACTTCCATACCCGTTTCGGAAATATAATGATCCGGATGAGATACCATCCTGTCTTTTGACTCATACATCTTGAATCCCTCCTTTACAACGGCGTTGGTTTAGGCAATTTTAAAATATAACCATCCCTTACTCGAACCGCCCTGCATCCAGCAATATCAGTCCATCCGTATTTATTGGCAGCATAATTGTCATTGGACACGTTTGCCAAATCATAAAGATCTGCAACACTAACTACCTCATACTGTGCAATAATTTCGTTCATGGCGTCTAATACCGATTCCGCATCTCCACGAGTTTCGAATAAAAGCTCATCATATTCGTAGCTCGTCCGGCTCTTCGGTGCTGTATAATCTTTCTTTCCGCTGTCGTAATACTTCTGATAGGATACCTTGGATGCTGTAGAGTTCTTTTTTGACTTCCCAGTTTCTCCATAGAGGATCATATCAATACCATTGGTAACTATATCGGAAATTGCCTTTTTTATTGCCGGCACCAGAACATCCATCACAATATAAGATTTTACGTTATTGACATCTTCAGAAATGAATACATCTGCAAACTTCTGCATTTCTGATTTTTTCTTTGATTTTACCGTCCCGGAAATCACTTTCTCTACACGTTTTTCAGGAACAAGATTTTTCTGCTCCTCCTTTGATTTGTGGGAATTCGGCTTATATTCCTCCATTAAGTTGTCTCCTTTCCGCTCACCAAACTGATCTTTCCAGGCAATATAATCTTTGTACCCGGAAGTCGGTTGTTTTTCTTTTTAAACTGATAAGTAAGGTTTGACCTTGCTTTCTTTTCTGAAACTGCCCGTGTAGAAGCAATCCAGCGATTTGCAACACAATTGTCAAATTCCATAACTGGGCCATCATACGAATACATGTTCATAAATTTCACCTCCGGATAAAAGAAAAAAGGGGAAAGCACCTTGTTACAGGTACTCTCCCTCGTGTTGAAACACATTTTTTCGTTTAGGCTTCTTCGGAATCCTCTTTTTCATTCTCAATGATTGGTTCTTCGGGTTCATCCCACTCAGCATCGATAATCTGCTGCTCCTTCTGAGCTTTGATTTTGGCAATCATCGACTTACCAACATACCTGTAGATTACAACACCTGCAAGTACGGCTAAACCGATACCGGCCGCAACCTTAACCCCCTTACCAGAACTCGCTTTAACGATTTCCTCTGTGGCTGTCTCCATAACCTCTTCGTTGTTCATGATTTCATTGGTTTCCATGTTTATTCTCCTTTCAATTTTTGAAAATGTGTGGTTCTTCTTCCATTAAAGCCACTGTTTTTTTCGCGCGTCACATCAGCTCACTGAAATCGTATCTCGGAGCAATACTGTAATCAATCACCAGGCAGGGAGTTCCATCGCCGGCCAATTGAGAACTAAATGATAGATTAATATACCCATTATCAATATTCCATCCCAACTCATCGCCGATTTTGATATTATCCAGACCGACTTCGTAGTAGAAATCATTTAAGGATACATACATCTCATCGCGCATCTGACGATTTAATTCACATTCCGCTTTCTTAATTTTGTCGATATCGCCTTTAAAATATCTGCCAGAAATCGCGTCATAGCAGAGCGTATTTCCCTTTTCTGTAATGATTACCTCTCTTGTTACCACTGGATTTTTCTCGATTTTATCCTTTGCAACGGCATCTTTCACAGTTTCGTGCTTCTTCTCTCCGAACATCTCAACGACTTTTCCCTGATAATCCTTGAGAGCGGATTCCGATAAGGTATATGCCGTTGCAAGTGCTGCATTCCGTTTAGCGTTTACTGAGCTGGCTCCAATTAAACATGCAATGGAGAGGGTTCCCGTAATCGCTGCCGGAATATAACATAACCAAGTTGTTTTTACCACATCCGCGACTTCAAGCTCCTCGGCTCCAATTTCCTCTTTTCTTTCCTCAATGAGAATCAGTGCTTTCGGCGTTGCCCGGACCGCCATGACAGTCGTTGTGATCATACCGGCAATACCAATTCCTGTAAGAATTTCAGGGCTGTGCTTTGCCATGGATGTTCGAACTGACGACAAAACTTTTGATATGTTCGATTTATTCATTATCTCATTCCTCCAAATATCACACTGAATATCGTTTTAACCATGTCAAGAGCCTGATTCTCAGTAAAGCCGGCACGAACAAAGCTGTCCATAATTACTTTGGTTTCCGCTGTTGCTTTATCGTACTGCTTATATTTTTCTAACTTCTCAATTTCCTTTTTCAGAGTATCAATCTCATTTTCTTTATTCCAAATTTCCATCTTTAACGCTGCTTCTTTTGTAACCATTACATCATTCTGACAATAATGCAGAATGTCTTCTGAACCAGCATCAAAGCCCCAAGGATAACGGCCAGATCTACGGGGCACAGGGCCCCTGGATTCCTGCTTAACCAACCAGAATTCCGGACGAACTCCAAAAGAGTTCGAAGCGCCGTAGCCGTAGAACGCATTGCCACCGTAGATCACAAAAGCGAAATAAGCCGAAGAAAACTCCTCTTTTGTAGCATTTCTCAGCCATCCCCACGTAAGCTGATCTTCAAAACAAGCAATTCGATTCTTGCACTCTTTCATCAAAGGCAGCTGTTCATCGCTATCTGGTTCCAGATTCTTGTTATCCCATTCGTCTTCGTGACCAACAATCTGTCCAACAGTTGGAATAGTAAGTCCGTAAATCTTATCACGCAACTCTTCTGGAAACGCCATAAACAGAACTGTATCCATCCACTTCTTCAGATCGGACTTTTCAAACCCGCCTTTTTTTGTAGAGCAGTTATTCATCGGCCGGCAGGTAACATATTCGTCAAATATAAACATGACGCCCTCGTCCGTAACCTTGTGAGCGGTCGCGGTAAACTCTCCAAGCTCTGCCAGCGGAATGACCATCTGATCTCCTACCTGAATGTTTGCTGTTTCGATTTTCTGCTTTCTTAATGCCTTCATAATGTTTCTCCTTTCGAAAATAAAATTTGTGGTTATAAAATAAGACCGAGAAGTGTCTCGGCCGTATTTTCTGCAACTTGAAATATGTGGTTATTTGCTGGATTTTCCGACAGGTAAAGAAAAAGTTCCATTTTCAATATAAACCCTTCTATCACTAAATCGGCTTCTGTCATCGGATGATCCATAATGGCCAGTAGAATCTCGTCAACCGCCCACCGTTCATACGAACGTTCCATAATGGCTGATTTAGGCCAATTTTCTCCCGGTTCAAACAGATGCATATTCGTATAATTCATGATTTTTTGAATAGCCTCATCATTCATCAGCACTTGCTCCAAACTAAAAAGAAAGAGCCCTTGTTAGGACTCCTCTTCGTTTTCATCATCTTTTTTGGCAAGTGCCTCGTTTACCTTTTCTTCAATTTTCTCATCCATTTTCTTTTCGTTTACCCAATCGGTAAGAATACTTACTCCAAATCCGATCACCGTAACTGCAATCCCAATGGCTTTGATAAAATTTTTGTTTTTCATAAAGCATTAGCCTCCTTTTCATAATACGGTCTGTAATTTTTGCGAATCATTCAAATTTGTTGACCGCCATCGTGTCTATAATGATGCACTCCAAGCCATCTTCCAACGTTGATTTGTAATTATCAAAATCCAACCAATAGCAATCCATTTCTTCTACCATATAGCTGATATCCCATCCGAGTTCATCGCCTCCGTCTATGCCTTCGACACCTAAAAATGACAAGTATTCATTTAATGAACAATCGCCTTTAATGGAAAGATTCCGATTTACATGATATTGAGCGTTTAACACCGCTGCCATTGTGGTTCTAAAATACTTCTTTGAGGCAAGATCATAGAAAAGCAACCGTTCACTTTCAGAATCCATGTCCATGTTGTAAACCTGATAACCCCAGTCGTAGGAAGACACCATGGCATCTTTCGCCATTTCCGCATGGATTTTATCATCCGCATCCTCTCCGTAAACTGTCTTGGCTGACTTCCGATATTGCTTATAGGATTCATTGAGCATAACGTATGCACTCATCAAAGAAGCCTGTTTCTTTTGATTTAATGCATTCGCTCCAAAGATACAAGCAATAGTTGAAACTCCCAGCAGTACAGAAGGAATATAAGTCGGCCCCGCTACTCGGACGATTTCTAATTTAGTTAGATTTTCGCCCTTCTCCAGCTCTGCCTCTTTCAACAGTTTTATTGCTTTAGGGGTTGCCTGAACAGCCGTAATGGTTGTTGCAATGACTCCAATAGAAGCTACTACCGTTAAAATTGTCGGAGATGAGCGATATAATTGACGCCCGACTCTTTTCAAGATTTTAACTTTTTGCATAATGTTCTCCTTTCGTTTTATCCTATTCCATGGCATATAACAGATCTTGAATATTTTCTCCAACCATCTTAGCGGTGGTAAATATAGAACTGTTCTGTTGATTCATAGAAGCAAAGTCATCCATTTTTTCTGTAAATGATTGAGCCATCGCTTCTAAATTTTTTATGGACGTTTGGGTCTGGGAAAAAATATGATCAGCTACATAATTTCGAAATTCTCCAATCGCCCACAATGTATTGCTCACCCTAGTGAACTCTTTCTTGTCGAATACCGGATTTGGTAACCATTCGTCCATTTCGTACATATCGCATAGAATCAACGCCAATTCGTCCAAACTCAAATTTCTGACCACCTCCTTAAAATCCCCCTTTCTTGATTGATAAAAAAATAAAAAGAGAACCAGTATCGGACTCGAACCGATTACCTCCACGGAAGTGTGGCGCTCTACCAATGAGCTAACTGTTTCTCCATAATAGGAATTGTAAATTTTGCGAAGTAAAAAGAAAGAGCCATTGCTGGCTCAATCCTCTTAATTTAAACCGATTTTCTTCAGAATTATCATGAGTTCTTCTTTGCTCATATCCGCATCAATACTTACATGTACGTGCGCTTTCTCGTCTGAAATCGAAGCATTCAACTCGTTTAACTGGATATCCACGTTATATCCCAGTTTTTTATGTAATACCCCTTTTGCTAATTTCGAAAGCAACATCCGTGTAAATTTTGAGCTGATTTTCATTTCATCCATCACCCTTAAACCCCTTTCGCTTTTAATCAGTTTTCCATAAAAGGAGCTGTGATTTTTGCGAAGTAAAAAGAAAGAGCCCTTGCTAGGACTCCTCTTCAACAAACGTACAAAAATCATTTATGGATTTCTTCAATTCTTTCTTTTCCTTCCATGTGTAATATACCTCTGCTCCGATACATCCAACAATAGTTAGAGCTGCACCTATTCCTACGCCAATCAAAGTATCTCTACATCCTTTGGTGTAGCAAGCATTTGCAAACCAACTTAATGCTTGAATGTCCTCATCAGGTATGTTATTCGTTTTCTGGATTTCCATAGTGATCTCCTTTCATAAATAAATCTTTGTTTTCATAAAGGAAGATGTAAATTTTGCGAACTAAATATCCCGTCTGTCAAAAACAGTCTCCCATCGTTCCCTCTTAATCGGCTTCATTTTCAAAGCCCACATAATCTGGCGAATCGTTACAGTAGGATAAAGCCCGTCCGTAGCCATCCCTGAACGCATATCAAAATATTTCTTAAAAAGTGGGTGTAAATATAAATCATCTGTAATCCATGGGTCTACTTCTCCCCACCAGGTACTCTTCGTTTTCCCATCAAATCGCTGCTGGATAACTGCCAGTCCCTTTTCTCCGATTTGAAACAATGTGCAGCAATGATAGACCGGATGATTACAAAAATATACTTTCCCGTACATCGATAAATAGATGTTCGGCTTTTCATAATGGTATCGCATCATTTATTCTCCAAAAAGAAAAAGCCTATGCCGAAGCATAGACCTTCTCTCAATAATATTTTTAGTCATCAAATAGCTTACATGACGTTTTGCAATACGGATATGGTCCTCCGCAGGCTCTGCATCCGGCTGGCGGAATATCTCCTTGTTCCATATCGAGCATTTCTTCCGTCCATTCTACTTCTTCATCGGACTCATACTCGTAATCCTCTTCGTCCACCTTTAATCCACACGATGGACAGATATAAACTCCGCATCCAGTCTTCGGATCTTCTGTTTGCCTCATGACGGCTCCACACCGATTACAAATCGCATATCCGTTATTCAGGTACTCAATCAATTCAATACCTTCGGGTTTGATAATTTTGTGGCTCATAAATATTATCTCCTTTCGTTTTTCGAAAGAACCGCTATTATTGTACGGTTTCTTCCGGTGTACGGTCAAGAGACAAAGAGCTCTTTGTAGCATCTCCTTTCCATAATAGCGTCTGTAAAAATCACGCAAAAACGAAGAGGACATGTATAAATCACGCCCTCCTCATTTCTGACCGGTTAATTACTTCTTTGTCGGTCTAAAACGATTGAACAATCCTCTGAATGTTATTGAGGTATAGGTTCCCGTTTCTTCAAACTTAAATCCTTTCCGCATCCAGTTGCCATAGAACATCAGTGGTATGAGAAGCTCTGCCGCTGCAATCCCCAGTTTGAAATATCGATCCTTCACTTGCTCGTCAAGCTGAGAACGCTTATACTGCTCATCCTGTACGTCAGCTTTGATCTGTTCGTCCAACTGTGATTTCTTAATCTCGTTCTCTCGGACATTCGCTTCACTTTCCAACGTACGCCGGCTTCGCTTATCCTCTGCGTCCAGCTCACTTTTAGTTTCCTCAATTCTCAAACGATACAGCTTTGCCAGATCCTCTATAGCCTTTGATTTCTCTTCGCTACCCGAATTCAGAGAAGATATCGCCTGAATCTCCGCTGCTATCTCCTCATTCAGTAATTCTTTGATGTTTTCACTCATTTTAGTTCTCCTTTCGTGAATTCATTAACTGTTCCATAAAAGGACTTGTTATTCGTGCGAAATATAATCTTTGATGTTGACTTTCAAGACTACATATCTTTTCTTATATATCGCATCCGCTCCCTTATGGGACAGCTCCAAAAACAAATAAGGTCCGCTGTCCGGATCAGATTGATCGATTCGCAGCGAACCAACGACATCCCTTCGGAATACCTGTCGTCCGAAAACAATTCCGATAATGATACCAACAATCATGCAAAGAATGAGCTCCATATTCCATCCCGCCTTTCAAAAAGATTTTTCTAAATTTCCCACCCGGGATTTTTTCAAATATCAACATAGCATGTCTTTCAGATACCTTGGTACTGTGTTTTAACCTAGGATAAAAAGAAAGAGCCATTGCTGGCTCAATCTTTATCGGTGTTAAATCACTTGATCGACAACGGTTTTTAGTTGCATCGCCGCTGCTTTCGCATCGTATGTTTTTGATAACGACATCGTTCGGTTTCCATCCGCTAGTAAACTAAACGCTTGTGCTCTTTGTACTTGTCTAATTCCCAACGCGGCAGGTACCAACGATAGCATTAAAACGCCTCCCGCAACGACTGTAAAAGCTGTGGCATAAGTTAAAACCTTGTTCTCAGTATCCATGAACTTAACCTCCTTTCACAATAGGAGATGTTATTTCTGCGTTCCATCGCCCTCATACACGATCTTCTTCCTCATGTCGGACCAGGCAATATATCGTTCTTTCCGACACACAGGGCAATGGAATTTACACACCTTTCCTCCGATGTCCACAACCTCTTTGCTGTCCGCCTCCAATCGACTCTGGCAATTCGGACAGTTGAAGCGATAGACTTTCTTGACTGCTATGTCTACAATCTTCATTTCAATCCCTCGCTTTATTCAGTAACCAAAAGAACCGTCTGTACAAGTTGTAATAAACATCCTTGCAGCATGGAATATTTAACCTAGCTTTCAATATATCGTAGGACCACCCTTCGGTTACGCCTTTTAAAATATAATTAGATAGTTCCGCATCTGTCGCAATCGCCGTTTGCTCGACCGTCTTCATACGCTCTAAATAGTGAGATCGAGCTTCTGCACATCGAGCAGTCGGATCGCCAACCACCCTGTTCTTTGAAAATACTTCCATATCAGAAGGCCGCCGGCTAAGCCCATCCAGGGCGGCGTATGCTTTCTTCCATATCGGATACTGTAAACAGAAATGCTTCAGTTCATAGTAGCGATGACGTTCAATCCAATATGGATTTTTCTCAGATAATTCCGGGCGAATCGTTGTTCCCATATTAACGCTTCTCTCCTTTCCATAAATATCCGGTTTCTTCCCAGAGCCGCTTCGGAGAAATATAAAAGTTAATGCGTCCATACTTCGAATTCATCTCTTCAATATTGGTAATCAACTTTCCGTTTCTAGTAGCCTTTCCAATAGGAAGCCATCCGGATATGATACCGGCTCGAACCCAGGAAGCATCTTTCCCATACACCCTGGCAACGACCGCTACCGGAACAGACCCCGGCGCAAATATAATTTCTTCCATTGGCTGTTACCTCCTTTCAACGGCTATTCTAGGATAAGAACCGCAATTTGTTAAAACAACCTCAGTGGCTATTTACATTGACTGAATGAAAAACCACAGTTAGAATGTAAAGTATCGAAAGGGGAACTATTTTTAAAGGGATGGAGGTGATGGTCATTGGTCAAAAAGCAGTACGTCTCTTATTCTAAGTGCTTTAAGCCGAAAGAGGAATCCAAACTTTTACCCGAGTACCTGGTTTTCCTTCTGAAGAATAAAGACACCAAAAAGCCTATGAATTACAGGCAATGCTACACAAAGTAATTCATCACGAGAAGCCGCCACCAACGGCTTCTTTTGATTTTTAACCATTCTCCATCCCTTTAAAAATAGTTCTCCAAACGATAAAAAAGAAAGAGCCCTTGTTAGGACTCCATTCTCTTGAAATACAATTTTTGTAGTTTTGCTCTCATTCTTGTCAATTCAATTTGAATCGCTTCTGCCTGACCAAAATTCTTACATCGTAAAAGCATATCCTCGAATATACGAATCTTAGTTTGTAAGTGTTTTTCCTCTTTTGACATCCTGAATCTCCTTTCGATTTTGTCTTTCACAAAAGGAGTTGTAATTCTTGCGAATTCTTCCATCGAGCCATCGTCATCTCGCATGGATAATCTTCATATCCATATGTCTCGCAGGTAATGAATCCCTCTAGTACGCCACGAATCACTTCGGCTTCGTACTGCTTATAACGGGAAATATAATCCGGCAATTCTCTGCGTATCTGTCCGCAGGAAGGACAACGAAACCGATTTACTTTTACCCATGAAGTTTTTCTTCCTTTAGTCCGAACAATTCTCAATACATTATCGTACCTCTTTAACCTTACTCCGCAATTCCGGCAGGTTAATTCCTCATTGCTAACCATATATCCATCCCTTTAAAAAGTTTAAGTGTAGGAGTTGACAATTCCTACACTATCATATATGATTACTGATGATAAATCAACCTTGCCGCACAAAAATCTCGATTTATAAAATATTTAAGGAGGTATTGAGAATGTTGATAAAATGCCCCGAGTGTGATCTACAGGTTAGCGATAAAGCTACTTTCTGCCCGCATTGTGGCTATCCGCTACAACCCGATATCAAACAACGAAAGCCTCGAAGCAAAAATAACAAGCGAAGGCGACTTCCTAACGGTTTCGGACAGATAAGCGAAATCAAAAATCGGAATCTCAGGAACCCCTTTCGAGCTATGGTCACAGTTGGAAAGACATCCACCGGACGTCCAATATGTAAACCATTAAAACCGGAGTCATATTTTCCAACGTACAATGATGCATATACGGCCCTGGTGGAATACAATAAAAACCCGTATGATCTGGAACCAGATATTACGATAAAGGAACTGTATGAAAAATGGCTCAGTGAATACTTAAAAGATGCATCTGATACTTATATACGTTCTGTAAATTCCGCATGGACATATTGTTCTTCCATATACGATATGCGCGCAAAAGATGTTAGGGCTCGACACATTAAAGGATGTATGGAAGAGGGATTTCGAATCGAAACGAGAGGAAAAAAGAAAGGAGAAAAAATCCATCCATCGCCAAGTACAAAATCCAGAATAAAATCTTTATTTAATACTATGTTTGACTACGCTCTTGAGTATGAAATCGTTCCTATGAATTATGCAAGAACATTTGAAATTTCTGGAGACATTATTGTTGAAATAGAGAAAAACAAGAAAAAACACTTTCCATTTACCGATGATGAAATGAAAGTTTTGTGGCAAAATGTTGATAATGTAAAATTTGCTGATTGGATTCTCATTCAATGTTATATGGGTTGGCGCCCGCAAGAACTCGCTACCTTACGGTTGGACGAGGTCAATTTAGAAAAAAAGGTATATGCAAGCTGGAATGAAGACAGAAGCAGGGAAGCAACGGATAGTTCCTATTCATCCAAGAATCCTAAAATTCGTTGAACGTAATTATAAATTTGCAATTTCTATCAATAGTGAATATCTTTTTAATGATAAAGGACAGACACATTCCGGTTCCTGGTCTGTAACGTACGACAAATACGCTAATCGTTTTGAAAAAGTGATTAGTCAATTGAATCTAAACCCGAATCATAGACCTCATGATCCACGAACAACCTTTGTTACGATGGGAAAAAAATCCGGTATGGATGAGTATGCACTTAAAGAAATGGTTGGACATACCATACAAGACATAACAGAATCTACTTATACTGTCCGAGATTTGGAATGGCTGAGAGAAGATATAGAAAAAATAAAATAGCTTGTTTTTAGTGTAGGAATATGGGTGTAGAAGTAGTGTAGGGATAATGTATGAGTTACATACATTTCCCTACTTTTTTCTACTTTTAACAACATCTTAAATCCTTAATTTTACTGGATTTCCTAGAATTTCCCAGCCTTCGCCGCTTCCTCAATGGAAACAGCTACAGCTACAGTAGCGCCAACCATTGGGTTATTACCCATACCGATCAGACCCATCATCTCAACGTGAGCCGGAACGGAGGAAGAACCTGCGAACTGCGCATCAGAGTGCATACGTCCCATGGTATCGGTCATACCGTAGGATGCAGGACCTGCTGCCATGTTGTCAGGATGCAGGGTACGGCCTGTACCGCCGCCGGATGCTACGGAGAAGTACTTCTTGCCCTTCTCTACGCACTCCTTCTTGTAGGTGCCTGCTACCGGATGCTGGAATCTGGTTGGGTTGGTGGAGTTACCAGTGATGGAAACGTCAACGCCTTCCTTCCACATAATAGCAACGCCCTCTGTTACGTCGTTAGCGCCGTAGCAGTTAACCTTTGCTCTTAAGCCCTCAGAGTAGGACTTTCTCCACAGCTCCTTAACCTCGCCTGTGTAGTAATCCATCTCTGTCTCAACGTATGTAAAGCCGTTGATTCTGGAGATAACCTGTGCAGCGTCCTTTCCTAAACCGTTTAAGATAACGCGCAGAGGCTTCTGACGAACCTTGTTTGCCTTCTCTGCGATACCGATTGCACCTTCAGCAGCTGCAAAGGACTCATGGCCTGCCAGGAAGCAGAAGCAGTCAGTCTCCTCTTCCAGAAGCATCTTGCCCAGATTTCCGTGGCCTAAACCAACCTTACGCTGGTCAGCTACAGAACCGGGAATACAGAATGCCTGAAGGCCCTCGCCGATGGCAGCAGCAGCGTCAGCAGCTCTTCTGCAGCCCTTCTTGATCGCGATGGCTGCGCCTACAGTGTAAGCCCAGCATGCATTCTCGAAGCAGATCGGCTGGATCTTCTTAACCTGAGCATAAACGTCAAGGCCTGCATCTTTTGTAATCTTTTCAGCTTCCTCGATAGAAGCAATGCCATAGCTGTTTAATACGGAATTGATCTTATCAATTCTTCTCTCATATGATTCAAATAATGCCATCTTCTTTATCCTCCTAATTGGTCCTCATCATTCTTTGCGTGGGTCAATGATCTTAACAGCGTCATCTACACGGCCGTACTGTCCCTTTGCTTTCTCCCATGCAGTGTTAGGATCGTCGCCCTTCTTGATGAAGTCGGTCATCTTTCCAAGGTTTACGAACTGGTAACCAATAATCTGATCTTCTGCATCCAGAGCGATGCCTGTTACATAACCCTCAGCCATCTCCAGATAACGCGGACCTTTCTTAAGAGTTCCATACATAGTACCAACCTGAGAACGCAGTCCCTTGCCCAGATCCTCCAGGCCAGCGCCTACAGGAAGTCCATCCTCAGAGAATGCACTCTGTGTTCTTCCGTAAACAATCTGTAAGAACAGCTCTCTCATAGCAGTATTGATCGCATCACATACCAGATCAGTGTTCAGTGCCTCAAGCAGGGTCAGTCCCGGAAGGATTTCAGATGCCATAGCTGCTGAATGTGTCATACCGGAACATCCGATGGTCTCAACCAGAGCCTCCTGAATGATACCCTCTTTTACATTCAGAGTCAGCTTACATGCGCCCTGCTGGGGAGCACACCAGCCCACACCGTGTGTAAGACCGGAAATGTCTGTAATCTGCTTTGACTTTACCCATTTTGCTTCTTCTGGAATTGGAGCAGCGCCATGATGAACGCCCTGTGCAACTGTGCACATTTCTTCTACTTCATGTGAATAAATCATGTGTTAAAACTCCTTTCAAATTGAAATTTGATGTAACAGTTTAGGACGGCGTGATAGCAGAAACAAAAACAGACGTCAAACTTGCTTGTACGCACAATTTTTCCCCTGCCTTCACATCGGATGGACATCCGATTTCTTCAGTCGGACTGAACATCCGGCTGAAGGATGCCGTCCTGCTCCATACAGTTTAATAAGTATCGTGTTCCTTGTTAATTTTATCACGTTATACTCGTGTTTATTTTCTCACAAAATACGACATTTGTCCAGTGATTTATCCCTGTTGCAACTGCCTATTTTTGACTCTTTTTTACAGAAAAATCAGCAATTTTTATAGATTCTCTTCCCTTTTCTGACTCTTCATGGGGAATGATGGCATGCAAAACCAGGCGCTTTCCCCAACCGTGACAGGTAGAAAGGGTCAGAAAATCTTCATTTTCATATTTTTTAATCCCCGTATCATAAAGAGACTGTTGGGACATCGCAGTAAAATAGGCTTCCCGCTCTGTTTTTGTCATCCCTGCCTGATACGGTGAATGATCATTTTCCTGAACCACATGGCAGGAAAAAATAGGGCAGACAATCCATTTTCCCTGCCTGAAAATCCGAATACAGGGCGATTTTCTAAAAAACTCCGAATCCATATAGGCCTTAAGGCCTCCAAACATGGAGCCGTCTTTCATATTATGGCCATAGAGAACCGTGTGGCCGGACGCAAACGGTTCCGTAAACGGATCTGTAAAAATTACTCCCGATACGCTGTCCTTCCCCTCAAAGCTGTGGTTCAGATAAAAGGAAGTGTCTTTTCCTCTGACTACAGGATAATCCATCTCTGTTTCCGGAATATGGAGCCAAAAGGAATACTCTGGATTCATCATCCGCAGCATTTCTTCATCCGGCACTCCCCCATTCTGTTCCCCTTTCTGAGAAATGCCGTTTCCATCTGCCAGAACGATATTTAAATCCCCGTCTTTCTCTGCAAATGCGTTATTCCGGAGAATCTCATAATCCCTCCTGGCCTGATGATAAAGCTTTGATACCGAAAGAAACTGAAAAAAACATACGACGGAAACAACCAGAAACAGTATCGGAACAAAATATCTCCTGCACGGCTGTTTTTTTAGAAAAAATCTCCGCGCACAAAGCCCCCAAAAAAGGGCAACCGCTCCCAAAAGCAGCAAATCCATCAAAAAAATGGACTTTCCTGCTCTGATTCCTTCTGTTATCACACTGTTTTCTGCTAAATTCTGCCCCTGATTTTTAACAGCCGCTCCATTTTGCCCGGCATGTACCAAACCGCCGTACTCCACCCGGCAGTCCCAGACCTTCCTCTTTCCATAAGCAGTCAGCTTCCTGTTTTCATCCCCTGAGCTCGTATCTTCTCTCCGGATCCCCTGAATCTCATAATCTGCCTCTGAAAGTCCGGCTGCCTTAAGGAGCTGTCCGCCCCGGGACAGAAAGCCCTCCGGCTCTCCATCCCAGATTACTTCCTCTTCCAGTACATATCCCTGAACATTTTCTCCTAAAACAGAAAGCTCCAGTTCAAAATCCTCCTGCCAGCGCTCATTGCCATATTCTCTGTGGATCTCCGGAAAAATTCTCTCTTCTGTTTTACCTGTCTGAGGATTTTTCACTGATATACGGGCCGTTTCCGGAAGAATCTCCCTTTTCTCTACCGCTTCATACAGAATCGTCTGGGAAATATTCTCCGTATTTCCCTCACAGACCGTCTCCGCATGAGCGGAAACAGAAAACAGCAGACAGGCTCCCGTCAAAACGCCAATCACTGCCAGCATTTTCATTGTTCCAAAGCGTCCCTTTCTCTTTCCTTCACGCTCAGGCAGAGTAAGGAACATTCCTGCAAAAAACAGCAGTGACAGAACCATCCATTCCCGGTACGCCATGGTATCTCCGGTGCGTATGCTCCCTGAGCCGCTGCCTGAACCATACGTAAAATTGCCAAACCGTTTTTTCGGCTGATACACCGCCCGTATCTGTCCCAGGGTCTTCTTTCTCTTAAAATTATAAACCGTAAGACTTCCCTCTGTACCTCCGTCCTCTTTTATGGTAAATTCACAATAGCTTTCCGTTCTCTCATAGCCGTCAGGCGCCATTGTTTCATAAATACGGTACGTGCCGGGATGGGGCGCATGGAACACAAATGTACCCTTTCCTTCTGGATTTTCTCCTGAAATTCCCTCTTGTACGATATGCTCTGCGCCCGTCTGCCCTTCCACGCTTCGGATTTGCAGAGCGGCTCCATCCAGAGCTTCCTTTGTATCTCCGTCCAGTTTTCTTATAATTACCTTCATTTCCCTGTCTGTTATCTCATAATCCCCCCGGTATATCTCCCCCTGGCTGACTGTAAAGCTGTGAAGTACCGGATCCAGTCCATAGCCCTGAGGCGCTTTTGTTTCCCGGAAGGTATAGGTTCCATCAGAAGGCTTTGGGATGGAAAAATATCCCTTTTCGTCACTTACTGCCCGATCCATCTCATTTCCCCACTGGTCATAAAACGTAAATTCCGCTCCTGGTACAGGCAAATGATTAACATCTGTCTTTTTAAAGGAAATGTACTCCTTTTGAGGCCTGTGGCTGCCTCCACCGCCGGAAGAAGTGATTCTCGTATTCGCAAAGGAAAATGTCTGAATTTCAGCGGATTGATCCTCTATTTCGATTTCCATATCCTCTGCCCTTTCATAGCCCTCAGGAGCATAAATCTCATGGATCCGGTAGCTTCCTGGCTTAAGCCCCGCAAAGGTCTTTGGAGTCTGCTCTTCAGAGATCCACTCCTCTATCACTTCCCCTGTATCCGTTCGGATCAGCTGCAGCCTGGCTCCTGCCAGAAAAGCTCCGGAACTACGGTCCGTCTTGGCAATCTGTACAATGACTGTATAATTTTTCATCACCAGCTGCAAAGCCTCTTTCATACCGTCTGCAATGGTAAAATAAACAGGCTCTGCCAAAACATTGCAGCCCTCCGGCGCTTTCTGCTCTGTAAGGCGGTATTCTCCTTCTTTAAGCCCCTTTTCTAAATGAGGCTGATCTCCGCTGATCCACTCTGCCGCTGTTTCCCAGCGGATTTTCCCCGTATGGCCTCCGTCCTCCGCAGATATCTTTCTTTCTAACCGAAGCAGGGCGCCTTTTAACCGTTCTCCCGTATCTCCCAGCTGTTTTTCCACCTTCACCCGATTACTGTCGTTTTCCGGATCATGCTGCACGTTCAGGATCTTCGTCCTTTCATCCTTATATTCAAACTGAAATTCAAAGTCCGGAGCTGAAAGCATATGGCCGGGAGCTGCCTTTATTTCTCTGCACACATAGGTATAGGGGGCAAAGCTTCCGTTAGAGGCCAGATACCCGGCAGGCTGCTTTTCAAACACAGCCCTTCCTCTGAAATCGGTGACTGCCTTCTGACAGGAAATTCCCAGCGTTTTGTTAAAGAGCTCAAATTCTGCTCCTTCCAGTAAAAGTTCATGATCGTCTCCATCATGCTTGATAACCTGCAGCACCCCATCGGGGATTTCATCCTTCATTTCCAGTTTCTGAATTACTCTGGAATCTATAACGGAAAACGGCAGATCTACGGACTGTAAAAAACCATAAGGCGTCATTTCTTCTCTGAGAATATAATCCCCGTCCGGAATATACTCAATCAAATGCGGCTTTAAATCCCCTTCTTCAAAACCCTCCGGGATGGTTCCCGCCTCTGCCTCTTTCTGTGTATATTTTCCATCATTTCCTGAAATCCACCTTGCTTCTTCCTCACGGCAGCTCCCATCCTTTTCCGGGATATGGAGGATCAGCGCTTCACTGGATATCCTTCCATCTTCTGATACCGGATAAATGGAAAGCTCCGCTCCGGCCACCTCTTTCCCGCCGGAAATCACACGTTTGGACACAGAAAGCTTTAATGGCTCATCCTTCATAGACCACTGTCCTACGGATACCATATGACCCTTATCGGGAATCTCAATCAGGATTGGATCTGCTGTGGCATACCCTTCCGGCGTCTGAGTCTCCGCCAGTACATAGCTTCCCACCGGCAGATATTCCATCCGGACCGATGCATTCTCTGTATAATAATACCTTCCCTGAAAGGTTCCAGGGATATCATTATACTGATAATCATATTTCATAATAGGGTGAAGTCCTGCTGCATCCGTTTCCACCCGTCCGGTAGCTGCCACTTTCTGTCCATCCTCCCATGTAGCTGCCCGGAAGGTAAATACAGCCAGATCCTCCCGAATGGCCGGATGGCCCTCTTCCATCACCGGCCTTCCCTCTGCATCCAGAAGGGCTCTGTAAAGGGTAAGTCCTGTTTCTGTATCACCGCAGAGCACCTCGTCCCGCTTTCCATCCAGTTTCCAAACCTCAATGGCTGTAAAATCATCCTCCATTTCAAAGCTCTGAACATGGCCTATTTCCTGTATTTCCACATTGACAGACTCCGACTGTACATAGCCCTGGTCATAAGGACAAAGCGTTTCCTCCAGCACATAAAATCCAACGGGAATGTGGTCGATCCAGTGAGGTTCATCCGTAGGGATGGGATTTCCCTGTGAATCCTTTTTCATCACGCCTTTATCATCATACGCATATCCGCTGATCCAGGCGGCCCAGGGCTCCCCCTTTTTGTAAATACCGGTTTCTTCTGTTTCCGGTCTCCCATTTTTATCCAAAAGAGCTCTGTAAAGGGTCATCTCTGCCCCTTTGATCTCCTTTTGTGTGCGGATATCAATTTTTGCAAAGGCAGCTTTTGTAAATTCATCCTGATGGAAATATTTCTGAGGTCCTTTCCTATCCTCAAGGATCAATCCCTGATACGGAGCCTGGACATATCCCTGCTCAAACGGAACGCCTTCCTCCTGTAAAATGTACGCTCCAAAGGGAAGGCGGGCGATCACATGAGCTTCATCCATCCCTTCTTCCTTTCCATCCGGGCCTGTGCTTTCTCCTGTAACCCAGCGTTCTTCTTTCCATACCGGCTCTCCGTTTTTATAATATACCGGAAGTCCGTTTTCATCATCTGCGCTCTGCTTGTCCTTATAAATAGAAGGCGCTCCTCCGTTTTCTCCCACGCAGATCGAACGCACCGGGATTTTTTCTCCCTTTTCATCTGCCCGATATGCAATGATCCTTCCATAATCATCCCTGACATAGGCCATACCGGAGGCTTTATCTGCAAAGCATATAACATTTCCTCTCTCATCCAGTACCTGCAGTTCTCCTGTGTGGATATCCTCCCGCAGCCGTCCCTGGCTCTTCTCCTTCTCTAAATCGTAAAAATACAGCTCTATGGGTTCATTGGGCTGCTTTTGATCCTCCCAGAGATCCAGCTTGCCCGGCCCCAGATCTGTACCGCTTTTTAACAGCTCCCTGTGGGTACCTGTATGCGTATTTACTATTTTTTCTGTCCTTCCCTCACGGCTCAGGACTGTAACACCCTCATACCCGCCGTTTTTCTTTGGCTCCAGACAGCTTCCTTCATAAAGCACCAGTTCTGCCCCGGAAACCGGCCGGTCAAAACGGATGCCTTTTCCCGTAAATGTACCATCCAGCTCATACAGAAGCTTCACCCGGTCCATAGCCTTTAATTCCTGCTCGGTTCCCTCTATTACGTGTTCGGAATATGAGTCAAAGGCCTTTGTTACATAGCCGGTCCATATTTGCTTTTCCTGATCAAAGGTAATTTCCCTAACATCCCCTCTGGCCTCCAGCTTTTCCTTTCGCCCGCTTACTTTATAGAGGAGAAGATCGCCCCTGTCATTTACATAAATTTCCTCCTGATTTCCTGTAAAGCCTCCGCTTGCTTCTTCTTTTCCCTGAGCATCTGTCTTTTTTAGGCCGTTCCCATTTCCAACCAGAGAATCGCCGTCCTCCGTCTTGTAGATCCAAAGCTCTGATGGGTAATCCTGTACAGGTACCTCACTTACCTTCTCAGTGCCTCTGCGGTTTTCCTCCCCGGTTACAGGAATGGCATATTCATACTGTCTGGCCGTTTTTCTCTCCCAGCCATTCCCTTCCTTTAAGGTGTTTTCCTCATAGTAAACGACCTGGTCTCCGTAAATCTCAAAGGCTACGGGCCGGCTCTTTGTATATCCCTTCGGGGCCTGAACCTCTACCAGCACATAGGCTCCCGCTCCCAGAGGACGCGCCGTTTCGATATAGCCCACAGGTACCTCACACAGTCGTCCGTCAATCACCAGCTCCTTTAAGGTAGAATAGGATCTGAAAATTCCCTTTTTTATCCCATTTTCATCTAGCTGGCTGATCCTCTGGCTTTCATCATAAAGGGGAATCCCATCCTCATCCAGCCGGATGGGAACATCACTTTCAGAACTATTGTCTGCTCCCACTCTTGGGTAAAGAATCTGCTTCCCGTTTTCATCTTTCACCGGCTTTCCCTCTGCATCCACAGCCGAACCGAAGAGGATCTGTCCGCTTCCTCCTGCTGTGCCGGTTCCTGTCTTTTTTACATCCCGCTTGGCAGCATAGATACGAAAAAGAGCCCCGTCATGGAAAATAGTTTCTCCCGTTTCTGCATCCATCTTTTCGATCCGCAACCTGGAGCTGAAATAGGTATTTTCAACATCCTCCTGAGCAAAGGAAACATAGTTAAAATTGGCTCCGCTTCCTGACGGATAAAGCGTTTCAATGCTTCCCGTATCCGGATTGACCCGGTCTGTGGCAGGGGCAAGAACCGTCCAGGGTACAAGCATGGGAGCAAATTTACCGTGAATTGCAGTGCCTTCCCCTTCCATTACAGGAACCTGATCCCGGATCTGCACCTGTCCGTTTTCCGTTTCATTTCCATCATAGACAACCCCATCCATGATTCCCTTATTCTCACTTTCACTGGTATAGCCACTGTAATAAGCCTTTACCGCCGGATTGACTCCATCCATATATTCTTCTTCATAAGGTTGTGAGGAAGTAAGGCTGTGACCGGGACGGCTGTTTAGATCCAGACCGTATTTATATACCTCAAATTCCCCATCCTGACCGTTCGCCCGGATCACATGGCTTTCTCCGTTAAAACGGATCTTATACTTACGAACCAGTTCCTCGGCAGAATCTGTACTGTTATAACGGAAATAGGAACTTCCTGTTTCATCCAGAACATTTTCTTCCCCGGTCTGCTCATTTTCCACGATTTCAGGCACAAAAGGAAGCGTAATTTCTTTTGGTTCCTCAATCCGATAATGACGGTTTGCCAGCTCCCCTTCAAAGGCAGAAGGCTGCTGCTCAACCATCACATATTCCCCGTAAGGGAGCATGATAGAGGTATCAAAATAATCATCTTTCCCATTCCGTGTGCTGCACTGAAGGGTCTTTTTATCCCGGTCTGCCCCCCCTGACGGATCCCGATCCCAGGCAATCGAAAGCTTCTCATCCAGTCCCTTAAAACGCTCTGTATAAGCTTTGGCCTCCTCTTTGGCCTGTGCAAGAGCCTGCCTGTAGGCCCTGTCTTCGTTCAGATCTGGCTGCTGCTTTAAAATCTCCTCCTTATATGCTTTTACATCCACATAAGACAATGCAAATTCTGTCAGCTTCTGTTCCGCTGCCTCAGTTCCCGGCCTTTGGTCTGCCGCATACAATGCATCAAAAAACTTTTTATAATTCCAGCTTCCGTCTGCTTTTTTCTCTAAAAGCTTCTGCCCGCCGCCATCCTTTGGCGGCAGAAAATGAGCCTGAACTGCCTCTGTAAAATCTTTGCTGCTGATATCCTCTGACAAAAGATTTCCTGCCTCATCTGCATAGAGATTTACAAGATCGCTCTTTAAATATAACCGGAATTTAAACTGATCCAAAAGCTTTGTTCCTCTTCCGGAACCACCGAAAAGTCCCAAAAGCGCTGTCATGGGATCATTGTGGACCGAACCGTATGTGTTTACATTTTCATAGGATTCCTGTGAAATGTCTTTGGAAACCCTCACAGACTGTTTAATCGCCCGTTCCAACACCTGAACCGGTTCTTTTTGCGTCTCCCCATCCTGTACCGGCTGATTCTGGCCCGGATAAGACAGCAGCACCGGCTTTATATAGCTTCCCGGATCCTGTTTTATGATAGAAGAAGCCACATCCACAGCCGCTCCCATTTCATGGATCAGATACTGATTATACGGGATTGCTGTTCCGTGAAGCTCGATGGTCTTTTTATCCGTAACCGCCCGAAATACATCCTGTACGTTCTGTCCTTTGACCGATTTCGGAATAAAATGGATCGTATAGCTGCCTGCGGATGCATCCCACACGGCCTCCACAGGCTCCTTTGCCAGAGTCTGGTATACGACCTCTTTTTCTTCATAAACAGGCACCTGCTCCATCTCAGGAATCGGATTTCCCTGAACGTCAAGCAGGATTTCCCCCTCCTTATAACACTCATAAACCGGCTGACAGCAGACTGCAGCATGATCCAGGGTGTTTTCCTCTAAAAGTACCTCGCCTTCAAGCTCTCTCTTTTCTTTCAGCGTCACTGTACGGCTTTTGAGGCTGTAGGTTCCCTTTTCGTATTCCAGCCAGTAAATTCCCTGCTCCGCTTCCTTTTTTACATACATCCGCTGATCTGCCCGGTCATAAATACCGCTCATAGGAGGAATGTTTCCCGAATGATCGTAATGCAGACGGGCAAACCACTCTCCCTCTTTTTCATAGACCGCTCCCACTCCGACGCAGTCATAAAACCCATGCTCTGTATACCAGTCCAGTATCTGACTGGCCGCTGTGGAATTATCCAGAAAAGAATTTTCTTTTTTCAACGGGATATTGACCCAGGGAGCACCCATTTCTTCCGCTGTCAGATGATAGCCAAGCTGAGCCAGCATGGCCTCTGCCTGCTCCTTTAAATAATCCTCTTCCACAGGCTGATCCCATAAGGAGAGATCCTCCGGCTCTGCTGTGCCAAAAGGATAGGGAGCTGTGCGGAAACGGTAGGGAAGCGTCTCTTTTAAAGGAAGCTTTTCCTCTTCTGAACTATCTTCTTTTAATATAGGATTTCCATGCTCGTCTGTTTTCAGTTCACCGCCTGCAGCCTTTTTATAAACAGGCGTTCCATGTTCATCCACCTTTTGCTGCGGTACTGTATTTACAATCTGCTTTACATTTTCCCTGCGCTCCTCCGAACTCAAACGGTAAAACCGCGTATGCTCCGGATAGCCTGTAATTGTAATATCATAGCCATTTTCTGCATCATACGATTCGATGGTAAAGTCATTCCAGGAGCCGTCCGCTTCCATACTGTTGTGATCAGAAAGGCCATTTTTCACCCAGGCTGAACCGGAAGAAATCACTGTAACGCTCTCATCTGCCTTCCGGTTTGTCTCTGCCTTATTAAGGCCCTGCACAGAAAGCTCATATCCCTCCGACCGGCTCAATTCCATAACGTAATAGCTGCCCATGAGAAGGGGACGTCCAATCCAGACCGAGCCGTTTTCTGACTTATAATCCGGATAGATTTTCGTTCCAAAGCCATGATCGGATGAGGTAATCTGACTGCCCTGATACAGATTTTCAGGCCCCGTAAACGCAGAAACTTCTGTACCGCTGCCATTCCACAACGTACCCGGACATTCAGTGTATGCTAAAAATGAGGCGTTCCCCTCCTTGTCTGTGGCAGCGATGGCTGTCAGCTGATCCCTGCCATATACGACACCGCTTTTCCCATCCGGATGAATAATGTCCTGAGCAGCAAAAAGACCGTATACCGCTCCCTCTAACGTGGCATTTCCCTGAGTTTTTCCATAACTTCCTTCGGGATTTCCTTTATAAAGCTCCAAATCCCGCTTATTGATATGAATCCGTCCCTCTGTCCGGTGATCCCAGATTTTGAAACGATAAAGACAGCGAAGAGGATCCCCATAATCGGAAGGATCCATTGGCTCCAGATCATCATCTATGAAATCCGGAAGTACAGCATAAAGACTGTCCCCCTCCTCCTCATCCTCTGACAGAAATGAAAAAAGTGCTTTTAAGCTGAATGGGTGTTTCTTCTGATCCTCTCTGATTTTTTCTCTGGGAGCAGAGGTATATTCCGGTTCGGATAGAGGGAAGGGGGCAACGGGATGTTTTATGTATTCAAACTGCTCCGTAACCGGCATATCTTCCTCCTCCGGCAGCAGTCCTTCCTCCTGTTCCCCCTTCTCTGGCAGCTCTTCCTCCCGTTGTGCATCATTGGATGTAGCCAAAAAGTGTATCGGAGCAGAGGAAAATGGACTTAAAAGACGGCTGCTCAAATGAGGACTTATGGCAATTTCGGCAATATCCGGATCCCTTTTCTCTGCTACGCTGCCGGATTCCTGGCTGCCCGGCTGGTTCCCGGCTTCTTGTCCGCCAGTTTTCTGACTGTCTGGCGGATTTTCTGAGACTTCTCCACCGACTTCCTGACCGCCCGATTGATTTCCAGCTTCTTCTCCGACATTGTCCTGCTTGTCTGACGGATTTCCCGAACTTTCTCTACTACTTTCCTGCCCTTCCGGCGAATTTCCGTTTACTTCTCCGCCGGTTTCCTGCTTATCTGACGGATTTCCGGCCTCTGTTCCTTCCATTTTCTCATCTTCCGACGGATTTTCGGCCCCTTCTCCTTCCGTCTCATTCCATCCTGACTGTCCTCCCGCCTCTTCCTTATTCCCGGCTTCTCCACCAGTCTGCTGACTGTCTGGCCAACTTTCCAGTCCCTCCTTATCCGGTTCCTGTGCGCCGGCCTGCTCCTGACCTGACGCACTCTGGGTCTCCTGAACACCAGTCGTTTCCCCGGCACTTTCCTTCTTTGCCGGTTCTGTACGTTCCTGTTCCCGGATTTCAAGGATGCTCCGAAGCTCTTCCAGATCTATTTTCTCCCCTTCCGGGAGCAGACAGCGGTATCCCCGCTCCTCTCCCAGCGCTTCTAAGCTCTCTCCATACGTTTTTAAAGCTGGAAGCCCCATTTCACCGGAAACCTCCATCTCACCCTGCCGTACATTGCTTTCTGCCTGGGCAGACATAAGAACTACGGTTTCAATCATGGGGTCATCGCGGTGCGTTCCGTGAATGGTATACCCGTTTCTGGCCTTTTTCTCCTCTGCGGTGTACCCATACTCCAGACGGATAAAATTTTCATACGTCTCATCCCTGTCCTCCAGCATTGCTTCCATGGCTTCTGTGCTCTGGCTATGGTTGTCTTCGTCCTCATTTTCCACATGAAAGTCACAGGTTCTGCTGCAAAGTTCCTGCTCTGCCAGCCACTGGCTGCGCAGTCTTTCATTTTCCTCCTCACAGCTGCAGTCCTCTGCCTCATCTCCTTCCCCCTCTCCCTCATGGTCGCATTCAACCCATTCCGGCGCAGGATGGCCCATACAGTAGGTTTTGCTGTAATGATAACTACGGATATCGCTGTGGGAAGCCGTTCCGTTTTCATCTGTGGAAATCACATCACAGAGAATACGTTCCTCCGGTTTTGGAGACATGCAGTTTACATAAACCTCTCCTGTGCTTCCGTCCGGATTTCCCTCCTCATAGCCGTGTTCATTGACCTGACCGAAATCAAAGGTTTCCCATACGTTAAACTCAGCCTCCTCTAAGGGCTTTCCTGTTTCTGCGCAGTATTTTTCCACCTGCACCTTATAATTGGACTCAAATACCTCTTTACGCCTGTAAAGTTCCAGTCCCGGACTTTCCTGAGAGTCCAAAGACAGGCCTGCTTCAAACCAGACCTCTGCATCCGTATCCGCCATATCCAGCCATCCCATCTGCATCTGGTATTTCTCCTCCGGCTGGAAAATGTAAGCGTAATACTTTGTTTTAATTCCGCTTAAAGGCCCGGAAGAAATCCGTCCGGAAGGTGTTTCTCCCTGATAGATAAAGGTAACAGAAGTTCCGTCTGCTCCTATTTCATAGATCCAGTTCCCGTCCGGAAACTGCCACACTGCATTCTTAAGCTGGGGGCAGCTGCTGATATCCAGAGTAAACTCATATCTCCCATCCTTGAGCTCCATTCTCTGCTGGCGTCCGTTCCACTCCGGCAAGTCCGTATTTCCCTGATTATCGTATTCCTCCAGACCATTTTCCACATATTCCCGCATCTCATGGAAAAATGGGAGCACCTTTCCATCCCGGATCACGCCCTCTAATTTGTGCATCATCTCCTCCTGCACATCCCAGGCCTCCTCATAGCCTGCAAGGCACCCCCAGAGATAGGTCTGCACCATAGCATATCGGGTCTTATCATAATAATTCCCGGACACCATCCACTCATAAGCTAATGTCATAGGAAGATACCGGTCAAAGCTTCCGATGACAGGCACAGATGCTCCCGGCTCTGCGTCATACCGGGTATAGGATGACACCGTATGATTGGGCAGCTTTTTTCCGGGCTGAAGGCAGAAGGCCGGCACATGGCCTTCCACCGGATTTACATAGTAACATGTAATCGAACGGTGGCTGTGTCCGAAAATATTGATGGGACGGTTCTGAAATGCATCTCCCCGGATGATCATTTCCACCGTGTTCTCCTTTGCCGCCGACTGGAAGGGAATCCCCGTAATGAGAATAGCGGCTGCCAGAAAAAGGGCGCAAAAACGCCTCCAATGTCTTTTATTCACTTGTTATGTCCCCCTTGGTTTCTCCTGAACAGTTACATTTGTTTTATAAAATAATCCTACCAGGCCATATATGGACATTCCCCCTTTTCATACAGTCCCCGGATATACGATCCGCAATTACGGGTGCGCAAAATACGCCTCGTCTTTCCAGACTCTGTTCTGATTCAATTTTTCTGTTTTTGTTCTGAAATGCGGCTGAAACAGCCAATAAAATGAAATTTAGATAAATGATACAGAGAATTCCGTATCGGTTCTTACAGAATAGCATAAGAAACAGGACAAGTCAACTCTCCTGTCCTGTTTTTACAGAAATTTTGTAACCGATTTTCCTGATTGTCCTAATCCATCAATCCCTTTTTCGCCCAGTCATATTCCTCCATTGCGAGAAGGAAACGAATGGATGCCTGTGCCTGATTTCCTTTTTCTTCCATATACTGGCTGTAAATCTCCAGATATTCTCCCTCAGCCATTGTCCCCTGTTCCCTTTTTCTGACCGCAGACTGCCACACTGCCCTTTGCGCCTGTTCCTTCGCACAGGCTGCCTCCCATTCTGCCTGACAGGAACGGATCTGATCCCCCAGAGTCTCAAGGGAAGCGAACATCTGGTTTTCATCCAGCTCTGTCTGTCTCTGTTTTTTGTGAAGCTCCTGATTGCTTCCTGCATTTCCCATGCGTCCGCTGCGAAGCTCATAATTATTTCCCAAAGCCTGCTGCCTGTCCTCCTGTGGATTCACAAGAGCAGCTCTTGATACATCGGGCAGGGGCATTTTTTCTAAAACAACCGGGCTGTCCGGTGAAAAGCCTGTGAGCAGCAAAAGCTCCTGACGGACCCGCTCCTGCTCCTTTTTAAGCCGTTCATATTCATTTAGGGCGGACTGCCATTTCTGATAAGCCTCCTGTGAATGGTAAGAGGTGCTGCTTCCCAGCATTTCCTGATCTTTAACTTTCTCAGATAAATGCTTTTGTGCCTCTGCCCTGGCGCTGGCCGCAGCCTGCTCCGCTTCCAGACTGTGATACGTTCCCATCAGGTTCTGAGCCGTCCAGAGCATGGTATCCTCCATCCTGCGCAGTTCCATCCGTCCTGCGGCATTTCCCGCCTGACGGATCTGCTCTTTCAGGCTGTCTGCACCATCCAAAAGAGCCTCCGCCTGCCATCTGTAATGTTCTGCTCCTGCCGCATCGCCGTCCTTTTCCCGATCAGAGGCCTCTTCTCTCAAAGCCCTCCGGCTCTCTAAGAGTTCTTCCCTTGCATCTTCCAGACGGCCCAGACGCTCTTCAAACTGCCTTCGCTCCATTTCCACCTGCGGACAGGACTCCTTTACCAGATTCTCCAGATTCTCATAACACAGCGCCATTTCCGTTTCTTCCCCTCTGCTCACGCCGGAAGCTGCCACTGTACCGGCCATTATTCCCACAAAAAGCACAGCCATCACCCTGATAACCGTCCGCCTTCCCGCTTCTTTTTTCATCCAAATCCCCTGCTTTCCTCAACCCTCATACGCTGCCAGCCCTTCGACTGCCCATTGGTAGTCCTCGTATGCCTGCCGAAAAGACAGGCCGCTTATCTCCCAGGCTGCCTTTTTAGATGACAGCTCTGCCTGAGCCGCCATCCGGTCATTGGCAGACAACAGCCCCAGCTGATATCTTCGTTCATCAGCCTCTAGCTTTTCCTCTGCCAGGCGGTATTCTTCTTTTGCCTGACCGTAATCCGTCTGAGCCTGCATCAGGCTGTTATATTTCGCCTCTATATCTGCTTCTATTTTCTGCTGCCCGGCTTCCACCTTCTGATTAAGCACATCCTTTGCGGTACCGGAATCTGTATTTTCCAGTCTGCGGCGGTCTGCTGCCAGACTGAAATTCGCAGCTAATGCCTGTGTTCGGTCTGACTCAGGGTCTTCTTCAAGCAATGCCTCCTCAGGAATGGGAATTTCTCCCAGACGAGGCAGATCATCATATTGCCATCCGGTCATAACAATCAACTGGCGGCGCAGCTCCTCCTGCTTAGTCTTCCCTGAGGCTTCTGCTGCCTGAGCCGTACAGACGGCTGCCTCTGCCTCTAAAAGCTCCGGCTGTGAAAGCATTCCAAGGGCTGCCTTCCGTCTGGCTGTCTGAACTTCTGCTTCCGCCTGCTGCAGGGTTCCCTCAAGAACCGGACGCTCCTTTTCTTTTTTCCAGTATTCAATCATCAGCCCCTGGGCCTTCTGGATTAAAAGAGCCTCCTGCCTGTCGTACTCCAGTTTTTTTACCCTGCCGTCTTCATTTTCCATATCTGCCTGATCTCTGGCCAGCTCTGCCTGAAGCCGTATACTCATGGCCGATGCCTCTGCGGCTCCATATCCGGGCTCATCTTCATTTATCCCGTCCATCATCCGGTCACTGGAGTCCTCTAAACGATCCGCCATTTCAGAATACGTATTGCGGAAATCGTCATTGGATTTTCCCCGGTAATCATCATATTCCAGACGGCTATTGATCACCTCTGCATTGTATTCGTGGATCAGATCTGCCAGTTCCTCATATTCCAGCACATCATCCCGCAGGGACGCCCATTTTTCCGGCGGGTAGGCAAATTCAGGGCTGGCTAAAACAGTCTGAGCCGCAGCAAAGCCAAAGAGAAATGTCAGGCCGATGATCTTCATGCAGCCCCTCCGGCCACAGCATATCCCCTGTGTTTTCATCTTCCTTCTCTCCCTTCTGTTATTCATACCTGAGAGCGTCAATCGGATCTGCCTTTGCAGCCTTTAAGGCCGGATACAATCCAAAGAAAATTCCAACAACCGCTGAAAATGTAACCGCAATAAGGATCACGGAAGGCTTTATCACTGTTTTTAAGCCCAGAACCGCTCCTCCCAACGCCACAACGCCCGTTCCCAAGATCACTCCGGCAATTCCTCCGCAGGCAGACAGGATGGCCGATTCGGTCAGAAACTGGATCAGCACATCCCTTGTCCTTGCTCCCAGGGCCTTTCGGATGCCGATCTCACGGGTGCGCTCCGTCACCGACACCAGCATGATATTCATAATGCCGATGCCGCCTACCAGCAGTGAAATAGCCGCAATCCCGCCTACTGCTGCAGACAGCCCTCCCATAACAGAATCCACGCTGTTCATCTCATCCATGGCTGTCTGGATATACATATCCTCCGGCTCCCTGCCGTGAAGCCCTGCGGTATAAGTCTTAAATTCTTCAAAAAAGCGGTTCAGATCCACATCCTCCTCTGCAAATACATGGAGCATATAAAACCGGTCATTGGGCCAGGTAAGAAGGGTATAGGGAAGAAAGGCAGAGCCTGTATCTTTCGTTCCTCCCATCATCAGAGCCTGAAATGCATTCACTTCCTTCCGGTAGATCCCTACCACGGTGTATTCATCCGTATTGCCGTAAATGGTGGTCCTGAAGGTCTTTCCCACTACATTTTCCGTACCAAACAAAAGCATGGCGCTGTCCGTATCCATAACCACATTTTTCCTTCTTCCAAGCACATCCCCCTCATTGAGATACCGTCCGTAAACCATATTCACCGGCTGTACCTCTTTATAATTGGAATCAATCCCCTGAAAATCAAAGCTGATGGAGGTGCGCTTATATTCCGCATCTGCCGTCGTATAGGCATTGCTGTCAATATAGGCAATTTCATCCGAAAATGCCTCCTTTGCCCGCTCCATTTCATCCAGATTGAAATAATCGCTGTCCCTTACATCCTCTACCCAGTATCCGATCCCCACATAAGCCTGAGTAATACCCACATCCTTATAGAGCTCAGCAAACATTCCCCGCATGGTATCTCCAATGGAAACAATGGCAATCACAGATCCGATGCCGATAATGATCCCCAGCATGGTAAGAACCGAACGGAGCTTATTGGCCCGGATCGCATTAAAAGCCATCATCATGTTTTCCGCTAACATGGCCGTCTCCTTTCTCCCACACCGGATGATTGATCCGGTCGCTTAAGATTTTCCCGTCTCCAAAACAGATGATCCGTCTGGCAAAGGCAGCAATATCCTCCTCGTGAGTAACCAAAACCACCGTAGCTCCCTCCTGATAAAGCTTTGTAAAAAGCTCCATAATCTCGATGGAGGAAGCCGTATCCAGATTGCCTGTGGGCTCATCTGCCAGGATCAGCGGCGGTTCATTTGCAAGAGCCCTGGCAATGGCCACTCTCTGGCGCTGTCCTCCGGAAAGCTCATTGGGGAAATGATCCATGCGCCCTTCTAAGCCCACCCGGACTAACAGCTCTCTGGCCCGCCTGATTCGTGCAGCTCTGGGAATCCGCGCATAGGTCATGGGAAGCTCTACATTTTTAAGAGCCGACGTACGGGAGATCAGATTAAAGGACTGAAACACAAAGCCGATCTTCCGGTTGCGGATTTCAGAGAGCTGATCTGGCGTCATGTCCGCCGTATCCACTCCATCCAGATAATAATGTCCCAGGGTAGGCCGGTCCAGGCAGCCTAAAATATTCATCAGCGTGGACTTTCCTGAACCGGAATGTCCCATGACAGCCACAAATTCTCCCCGGTGAATCGTCAGGTTGATCTTTTTTAATCCCAGAACCTTAAGTGCTCCCGTATCGTATACTTTTACAAGATTTTCCAGTTGGATAAGAGGCCTTTGTGCAGATTCTCTTTCCTCATATTTCATTCTTATCTGCCCTCCTGACTCCCGGAAACCATAACCTCCATCCCCTCCGTCAAGCCGGGATCCGGAGATGTTACCACAGCCATTCCTTCCTGCAAAACCGTTCCATCTGCCGGGAGCACCTCCACCTTTGTTTCCCCGTCCGCTCCAATGGTTACGGGAATCCAGCAAATCTTTCCATTCTCAACAATCTCTATATAGGAAGCTTCTCCGCTGTCAAATACCGCTGATACAGGAACTGCAAAAGCGTCCTTTGATTCCCTGACAAGCAGCTCTGCACGGGCCGTAATCCCTGCCATCAGCTTTGTATCCGGCGTATTGACGCGGATAATCGTGGGAATGACCCGTTCTGTGGAACCGCCTCCCTTTTCTTCACCGGTAGGAGAGATTTTTATCACCTCTCCCTCCTCTTTTTTGCCGTTTAATATATCCGCTCCAATCAGCGCCTTCTGGCCTTCCTTTACCTTTCCGATGGAAAACTCACTGATCTTAACCTCCAGCTCCAGCTGATCCAGATTTTCAATGCTGAATATGGGCTTATCATCCTCTACCTTGTCGGCAAACTGGCCTACCTTGGAATTGACCCGAACTACTGTACCGTCAATCTCACTTTTAATTTCTGTCTTTTCCAGCTCCTCCTGTTTCTTTTCCAGCTCATAAGCCGCATTTTCCACCTGAAGGCCGTAGGAACGATCCGAAACGCCCCGGCCGTTTTCCACCGTATACTTCTCCATCGCCCGTCTGGCGTCATTTAAGGCATTTGCGCTCTGCTCCATATCTGCCTGTGAAATGTCTCCGGCTGCAAACAGCTGGCTGTTTCTGTCATGATCCGTACTTGCTTTTTGAAAATCCTGCACCGCCTTCTCATATCCAAGCGCCGCTTCCTTATCCTGGGCTTCCTTATTGGCCACTGCCTGCTCATAGGCATTGCGGGCAATATTTACCTCCCGTTCCAGCTCTGTGCGGTCAAGCACGGCCAGAACCTGCCCCTTTATAACCTTATCCCCTTCCTTTACGTTCATCTGAAGAATCTCTGCATGGATATTCGACACAACATCCACGCTGTCCGTACCGGATACAGGCCCGCTGATGGAAAGCTTTTCCTGTATATCCTGCTTTTCCAGAGGAATCACAGCTACCACGGGAGTCTGGCTGCCTCCCGTGGAAACCATTTTTATACCTAAAATCCCCAAACCGAGAATCCCCGCTGCCAGGATCCATTTTTTCTTTCCGGGCCGTTTCTTTTTCTCCTGTTTCTGATTGTCCATTATCTGTTCCAGTGTGCGGTCAATTTCCTCACTTTCAGATGCCCGCTCCGGCCCCCTGTTTTCTTCCCGTCTCCCCATTTCTTCGTCTCTTTGTTCCATAACTCCTCCTCACCCGCTCTGTCGGCAGCCCTGTCCTTTTCACTGCCGTTCCTGTCTCATATCATACCAAAGCCTCCCGAATATTTACCTCTGATAACTTCCAATTCTTTCTAAATGAAAATGAAAGAATTTCTAAACACGCAAAAAGGCAGGATATCCTGCCTCAAAACTTTGCCAACACAAGCACATCTCCCTCGCAGACCTTTGTATCTCCTGCCGGGATAATGGTAGAAGTGCCCCTTCGGATCATAACGATCAGCGTCCCCCCAGGAATTGTAATTTCGTGAAGATATTTTCCGTTCCATTTATAATTTTTATCCACCGTTACTTCCTGAAGGGTCATATTTCTCCGGTCTTCAAATTCCTCCGCCGCGGCGATCAGAAGATCCCCCTGCTCCAATATAGTACCTCCGTTTGGAACCAGAAGTTCTTTCCCGCGGATAATCAAAACTACTAAGAGTTCCGGAGGAAGAACGATCTCCTTTAACGTCTTTCCTATAAAGGGGTGGCTTTTATCCAGATGGAATTTCACAAAACTGATGCTGCCCTCTTCCTGATAATCCGTAAAAGTGCGGCGCACATCCGCCTTTTCATCTATCATGTTCAGACGCCTGGAAACCCATGGCAGCAGGCTTCCCTGAATGGAAATGGATAACAAAACAATACAAAATACCAGATTAAACAGGTCGTATTTCATCGGCACTCCGCGCAGCACAGCGTAAATGGCAAATACAATGGAGGCCACGCCCCGAAGCCCGGCCCAGGAAACAATTCCGATCTGACCCCAGGATGCTTTAAAACCGCCCAGAAGCGCTGTCACAGCCAGAGGACGTCCGACTAATGTCAGAAATACCATGATCACTGCCGAAGGCAGCAACACCACGCCCAGTCTGGATGGAGTCACTAACAGCCCCAGCAAAAAGAAGATCATCATCTGTGCAATTCCTGTAAGCGCATCAAAAAATTGTACCATATTCCTTTTATGAGGCATGGAAGAATTTCCCATAATGATTCCGCAAAGATACACGCTTAAATACCCGTTTCCTCCCAAAAGCACAGGAACGGCATAGGCAAGAACAGCCGCGGCAAATACAAAAATGGTCTTTCCCTCTGCAATCTGAAACTGCAGGCGGTTTAAGGCCCAGACCGCTCCCTTTCCGAAGAGAACCCCAAAAATCAGACCGAAAAAAAGCTGCTGAAACAGCATAGCCGGAACACGGATGGACGCGCCCGTGAGAAGCCCTGTCAAGATCACTGTGAGCATATAGGAAATAGGATCATTGGAACCGGATTCCATTTCCAGTAAGGAGGCCGTATGCTCCTTTAAGTTCAGATTTTTAGAACGCAGGATGCCGAACACCGAGGCTGCATCCGTGGAGCCGATGACAGATGCGGTCAAAAGGCTTTCCAGCAGAGGGAGCCTCAAAACGAAATGAATAAAAAGGCCCGTAAGCCCTGCGGTAAGAACTACGCCTGCGGTAGACAATACCACAGACCGGGCAATCACCGGCTTTGCCTCCTTAATGTTGGTTCCAAAGCCTCCGTAAAACATGATGAACACCAGGCTGACGGAACAGATCATCTCTGATGCCTCATAATCATCAAAAGGAATTTTAAAAATACCGTCCACTCCAAAGCACATGCCAAGGGCAATAAATGCCAGAAGGGACGGTATGCCAAGACGGTCCGTAAACCGATCCGTCAGGATACAGATCATAATCACAATTCCTGTGAGAAGCAAAAGTTCATTCATAGAAATCAGAGTCCTTTCCCGGCAGTATAATGGATTTTTATTATAACAGCCGGAAAAAAAGCCGTCAAACGTTCCAGCGGCCAAAAAGGAACCTTACTGCAATTTTAACGCCTTATTAACGGAGCGCTCCCATCAAACAGCCTGAAATCCCTCTCACCGTTCGATGTGATATGGGCTTCTCCTTCTATTCCAAAGACCTCACGGGTCCGAGCAGAATTCAGCACATTCAGAGGATCGCCAGCCTCCAGAATTCTCCCATCCTTCATCAGACATACCTTCTGACAATAATGGGAGGCCAGACGCAGATCATGAAGTACTATCAGAACCGTCCTTTTGCACTGTCTGAGGTATTCCATAAGAAACAGCTGATGACAGATATCCAGATGATTGGTCGGTTCATCCAGAATCAGCGTCTCTGCTCCCTGTGCAATGGCTCTGGCAATAAATACCATTTTCCGCTCCCCGCCAGACAGCGAAAGGATACTTCTGTCCTTTAAATGCAGAATTCCCAGCTCATCTAATGCCTCTGAAACCACTGTCTGTGCAGTTTTCGATTCTGCCGGCCGCTTTCTGTCTCTGTTTTCAGATCTGGCATACATTGCCATAGATACCACATCCCACACAGAAAAATCAAATACGCAGCCTGCTTCCTGACCTACATAGCCGATCAGAGACGCCAGTTTCCTGTGAGAAAGAGATGCCGCTTCCCATTCTCCGATAAAAACCTTACCCTCCGCCGGCTTTATCAGTCCCATCGCCGTTTTTATCAGGGTGGACTTTCCGCATCCGTTGGGCCCTATAATTCCTGTGACTCTTCCTTCCTCTGTACACAGATCTGCCCCTTTTACAATCTCTTTTCCACCAATACGCACATGGATTCCATCAAAACGAAGCATCATGTATTTCCACCCCCATATCCATTTCGTATCATAAGGTATAAAAAGAAAGGCGCGCCTGCAAAAGCTGTTACAATACCAATGGGCAGTTCAGCAGCGCCAAAAAGACTTCTGGCCAGAGCATCTGCCCAGATCAGATAAATCCCTCCTCCCAGAGCACTTAAAGGTATAATCACCCGGTTCGTGCTGGTTCCGGAAAGAATACGGGCCATATGAGGTACCACGAGTCCCACAAAACCGATAATTCCCGTAACAGACACCAGCGATGCCACTACAATCGAGCAGAGCCCAAACATCAGAGAACGGAAATGCTTTACAGATAATCCCAGAGCGGCCGCATCCTCATCTCCCATCATCATCATATCAAAATAACGGCTGCAAACAGTAAATATCACTGTTCCAGATAAAACGCCAACTGCCGGAAGAGCAAGATTTTTCCACTGTGCCGCCGCGATGCTTCCCATCTGCCAGTTATATACGGCAGCAATACTCTCCGGGCTTTTTGCCAGAAAAATAACAAAACTGGTTACTGCACTCATCACCGCATTGACAGCCGTTCCCGACAAAATAAGAGGCACAGGCCGTATCATTCCTCCCCCTGCCGTTTTCGCCATAAAATAAACAGTGCCGGCAGATAAAAGCGCGCCCAAAAAAGCCGCCGCAGTCGTCTGAAAGGGACCGGAAAGTAGTGAAATCGGAAGCAAAAGCGCACAGGCAGCTCCTGCAGATGCTCCTGATGAAATCCCCAGAATATAAGGATCGCCAACAGGATTCAGCACCAGAGCCTGCATAGCCGCTCCGCAGACAGAAAGACCTGCTCCGCAAAGAAGACCGAACAGAACTCTGGGCAGCCGGATATTCCATACAATCTGAAAATGAGGTACGGACCATTTTCCTGCCTTTAAACCTTCTCCTCCGTAAAAAAACTGATCCATACAGATCTCAAAAACTTCCTTTATCGGAATCTCTGTAGATCCGATATGAATCGTCCACAGAACAGATCCTAAAAGAACCATTGTCAGCACGGGAAAGAGGAGGAGCTGTCTCCCCCTCTTTCCCTGCCGTCCTACTGGAAACATTCCGGATGGAAGGTTTCAGCAAATGTACGGCAGGCTTTGGCAGCCCGTACATCCTGCATTACTTCCACCAGCGGAATCACAAGATACTTTTTATTTTTTACTGCCGGAATCTCGGATAAAGCCGGATTCGTATCTAAAAATTCTTTCTTCTCATCTACCGTCTGAGCGCCATAATCATTGATGATAATCCAGTCGGGATTCGTTTCCACCAGCGTTTCCACACTTGTATTGAACCATCTGGCTTCATCCATATTACGGGTACAGTTGATTCCTCCCGCCAGCTCAATCAGGTTGCTCTGCAGTCCCTTTGAGGTTGTGTAAATTTCATTTCCCTTAAATGTATCAAGAACAAATACCTTCGGTTTTTCATTCTCCGGTACAGAAGAAACTGCTTTTTGTGTCTCTTCAATCTGAGAACGGATATCCTCTATCAGTTCTTCCGCCCGGTTCTCTACCTTAAATATTTTTCCCAGATTTTCTATATCTGTATAAATATGTTCTACCGTTTCATCCGGTACAATCGTACCTGTAATTGTAAGACACTGGATTCCCTTGCTTTCTAACTGGTCATAGCTTCCCCAGGCAGATTCCTTAAAAGCACTTACCTGACCAATCACAAGATCCGTTCCTAAAGCCACTGCATTTTCATGGGATTTCTCCACCTCCGGAATCGCAGCAAATTCATCCTCCAACTCCGGAAGAGGGCGCTCTGCCGGATTCGCCGGAGCAATACGTCCAACTACACGGTCTCCCAACCCCAGCATAACCATATTTTCTGCTGCATAAAGATTCGCACAAAGTACCTTTTGAGGCATCTTTGTAAATGTGATTTCCCGTTCTCCATTTACAATGGTTACAGGCTCATAAGCTCCGTCAGAGCTGCTCTGGGATTCTGAAACGGCTGCACTCGTTTCCTGTACTGCCTGAGAATCACCCTGATTGCTTCCCTGTGCACTGCAGCCGCCTATCATGGCAGCACTCAGGACAAGGATCACTGTTTTTACCAGTTTTTTCTGTTTCATGTTCTTTCCCTCCGAAAGTATATGATCCCGTATGCATTTTATGCATCCTCTCATGGCAGCAGGTCTCCTGGCTTAAATTCATCCTCCGTCTTTGCCTTCCCAGCTTTTATGCCAGTGACATATCTAAAGACTTCGTCCTTCAGTACAGTAGCGGGGGCTGCGCCGTTTTTTAAGAAGCTGTCGGCTCTGCTTCTTCTAGGTCCGGCTTCCCTGTCAGGCCTTTTCAGGCACTGCCATGTATAACAGCAGCCCTGTTTACAACCTTAAAACGGTATGTAAACAGGGCCGTGTACGGGTCAAAGCTATTATATCAGCTTTTCATCATATGTCAAAATTTTTCCTTAGTTTTTGCTCATCTGCTCATTTAAGCAGGCCGCTCCGATGATGCCTGCCCCATTTCCAAGCTCTGCTAACACGATACGGGTATAAGCCTCAAAACAAAATGAATAAAAAGGCCCTTAATCCCTGCGGTGAGAATTACTCCCGCGGTGGACAGTACTACAGACCGGGCAATTACCGGCTTTGCCTCCTTAATGTTGGTTCCAAAACCTCCATAAAACATAATAAAAATCAGGGTGACAGAACAGATCATCTCTGATGCCTCATAATCATCAAAGGGAATTTTAAAAATACCGTCCACTCCAAAGCACATGCCAAGGGCAATAAATGCCAGAAGGGACGGTATGCCAAGACGGTCCGTAAACCGATCCGTCAGGATACAGATCATAATCACAATTCCTGTGAGAAGCAAAAGTTCATTCATAGACAGTAAATCCTTTCCTAGCAGTATAATGGATTTTTATTATAACAGCCGGAAAAAACCGTCAAAGGTTCCAGTAGGCAAAATACAGGATTCTAACAGATTATTAACAAAATTTGTGTTTTTATTATTTTTTCATCCATTCGCTTCCTAAAATAATTCCCCTATCTATATAAATTGTACATCTTTTACATTATTTCCAATCTTTTCATTCCCTCCAAAATAATCTTTCATAGTATTTCGACACGCTATGTTTACATTCCGCAATCGTACCTCTTGTGCATAATCCATAACAAGTCCATATATCTTAGAAGGAATTACTCCTGATTCTCTACATGGACGTATATCGTAACTGTCACAAGGCCATTTAGAATTCTTTTCTAAAACAACTCGAATATTTTCCAAAGATAATCCCCTGATCAAATTACCTTCACTACCTGAAATAAAAATACCATTTTCACCTATACAGTTTATATTTTTTATATTTACATTTTGTATATATCCCGCTTTAACTCCATCTTTGCGGTCAATTGCCGTAATATATATTGCTTCAGCCCGTCCCCACCACTGCTCAGAAAACCGTCTTGTTTCTACATTAATATCTGAAATAATAACATTTTCTACATTTCCCTTATCTCTCAATTGAATGGAAATTCCCCTGTTTGTCCGACTGATATTGCAGTTCTGTATCACTACATTCTTAAAATCCCCCTCACTTTCCGTACCAATCTTTATTGCGGAGCTAGTCGACACTAACGTACAACCTGATACAATAATATTTTCACAGGGGCCATAAGCTTCATAGGCTTTTGAAGTTTTAAGGCAAATGCAGTCATCCGCACATTCTACATGACAGTCTGTAATCCGTACATTGTGACAATGGTCTGGGTTAATACCATCACAATTAGCCATTTTCAAATTATTCAAAATTCGTATGCCCTGTACCTGAACATCATAACAACCTGCCATATGTAATGTCCAGAATCCACTATTTTTTAAAGTAACATCTTTAACCGTTAAATGATTTACTTCTTCCATTAAAATCATTGGAATTCTTGGATAGAAACTACCATCTATATGGTATTGTATTTCTCTTCCATGAAATATTTCCTCTGTCCCATCAATTGATCCATATCCAGTAATTCTTATATTTTCTTCATTGACAGCATAAATAAAATATTGCATTGGTCTTCCATTATACTCACAATTAATCCATGATGGAATCCCTTCCTTTATCTCCTGAATGTGTTCTGTAAATGATTTAAAATCATTCAGATCATTACTTGCCTTTAAAACAGCACCACTTTCAATATGAAGTTCTATGTTGGATCTTAGTACAATGGAACCGCATATAAACACATGACCAGATTCCAATGTAACCCTTCCTCCTCCATGCTCCCAACAAGTATCTACTGCTTTCTGAATTGATACAGTATCCTTTGTTTTTCCATCGCCAGCTGCGCCAAACTCCATTACATTTACATTCATTTTTCTTCCTCCAGCAATTCCATCATAAACAATATCGCAAGCGCCTGTCCATATGGCATGGGTTTCAATTCAATTTCTTTATAAAAATCTTTAGTTTCTCTTCCCATAGGCGTTCCGTAAGAAACCTGATGAAGTATCCCTTCAGTATCTGTAAATTTAAAAATTGGATCAAACGCTTTCTTTGCATGTTCACCAAAAACTGGATCCAATATTCCCATATGTACGCCTTTTAATATACCATATGCAAAACCACAGGTAGCACTTGCCTCTACATATGAATCCTTATCGTCAATCAGCGTATGCCACATTCCATTCTCTTCCTGATAATATATCAATGTTTCTACCTGACGTCTAAGTGTTTCAATTAAAAAACGTCTTACACTTCCCTTACAGTCGGTGATACTTAAAAATTCTGGAATTGCTGCTGTTATCCAGCAATTTCCCCGTCCCCATAATCCCTGAGCAAAATTGTTATTCTCTTTAAACGTCCACCCATGATACCACAATCCATTTGTTCGATCAGTCAGATATTTTATATGCAGCATGAACTGGTACTCTGCTTCTTCCTCATAATCCTTTTTATTTAAAATCCGTCCCATATTTGCTAAAAACAACACAGTCATGAACAACGTGTCATCCCACAGTTCCTGTTCATTCAATGTATCTGACGTAATATGCTGAAATCCGCCTTCCTTGGTTCTTGGAAATGAATCCATAATCCACTGGGCCCACTCCCTGCATACTTCCATATAATCATCTCTTCCTTCATGTTCTGCAAAAAATGACATTGCAAGAAGCGGAGCTGTCGTATTTACATTCTTAGCCGGAAATCCTATTTTCATCTGGCGGTCATAGTAATTCAGAAGTATCCTGCGGTATTTCTCTTCTCCCGTACTTTTATATATCTTCCAAAATCCGTACAATCCAACGCCCTGAGTCCATTCCCAAAACTTATATTTTTCGATATCATCCCCGGCTAAATTACTTCGTTCCATCCCCTTAATAAATGCCTCATCCACCTCATAAAGCACATGTTCAAAGCTATTTGCATATCTATAAAGAAGTTCCTTTATCTGATTTTTATTGTTCATATTTCTCTTATCCTTTCATTTTTCTAACAAATCTGAAAACAAAAATACCACAGGCATAAATGCGCTTTTAATCATTAACACCTGTGGCATTATTCTATTCGTTAAAATTTAGCAAATTACTCATGTACTCCTGTATAATTAGCTTTCTGCTCCTCAATTACATGATCAATAATACCATCCCGATCCATTTCTCCTGCGATTGCCCGATCCATTGCATCTCTTAATGCATTTCCCCAAGATTCTCCTGCATGGTACTGACTGTTAACACTGGTATCATAAAATGGCTGATCGCTGCTTACATTAATTTCTTCGTTAAAAACGTCCATACCTTCAATACTATATTCAGGATTGATTCCCTTCTTTCCCGGAAGATAATTTCCTAAACTGCAGTATTCAGTATAATTTTCATCCTCAAAAAACCACTCCAGAAAAATCTGAGCTTCTTTTTCCTGTCCAGTTCCTTCCATTGCATATAAATAATTTCCACCCAGACTAGTAGCTTTATTTGTTGCATATGGCATCAATACTGGACACCATTCAAAATCTTTAATATTATCTTCATAATCAGACATAACCCAGCTGCCTCCAATATGGGCTGCTACAGTACCTGTCTTGAACACATCCTGAGCATTTTCTGTTCCAACACCCACGGAAGCTTTTGAAATCCCTCCATCTTTATACATATTCAAAATAAAATCCAATCCATTCTTTGTTGCGTCACTGCGGAACATTAACTTATCTGGATCTTCTTTGTCATAGTATTGCATTCCAAACTGGTACAGGATCGTATTTAAACGCTGCTGGGAATGATCTAATACAAAACCGGTATTAACTTTTTCGCTTTTTTCTACTACCTCCTGTACAGCTGTTTCAAACTCATCCCAAGTCCAACGCTCATCATCTGAAGTCGGATAAGCTACTCCTGCTTCATCAAATGCTGTCTTATTGATTACCATTCCTACTGCTGTCGTATTAACTGTAGGTGCATAAAATGTCCCATTAATTGTACCGTTCAAAAGGAACTCCTCTTTGCTTAATTCACTCTCATCCAGAGGATGTACATAATCAACATATTGAGCCAACTCAGAAATTTTCACCAGTGCCGGTAATTCGTTTACAGCTGCACGGTTCTGAATCTGAGTTTTTAAGTCTGCATAAGCAACTTCATTCACTTTTGCCTGAATCCCCTGCGTTTTGAACTCTTCATTAAATTTTTCAACCATATGTGCCATCGCACCGCCTTCAAGGGTATCATCTGACAGAAGAATTTCCAGTTCTGTCACATCGTTTGTCTTTTCTTTTGAACATCCTGTTAAAATACCAGTTACTGCCAATGCTGCCACGCCTGCCACTAATGTTGCTTTTCCTTTTTTCATTTTCTTTTCCTCCTTTATCCTTTTACACCTGAAGATACGTTAGAATTCATAATCTGTTTGTTAAATATAATAAATATAATCAGAACAGGTATCATTGTCAGTACCGATGCAGAAAGCAATACGGTCCAATTTACTGCTTCCGCACCTGATAAAGTCCTTAACGCCAGCTGAAGAGTATATTTATCAGGACTTCTTAATGACAAAAGCGGCCAAATATAATCATTCCATCTCCATCTGAAGCTAAATATTGCAAGAATTGCTATCTGAGGTTTACATACCGGCATCATTATTCTGGCGAAAATTGTCCCTTCATTCGCTCCATCAATCCTAGCAGATTCAATCAGTTCATCCGGAACTCCTACAAAAAACTGTCTCATTAAAAAAACACCTGTCATAGTTCCAACTGTAGGAATAATACATCCCCAAAGAGAATCATAAAGTCCCAGTTTATAAAGAATCGTAAAGCTTGGACGCATAATAACTTCTGTAGGAAGCATGGTTGTTGATAATAATGCCAAAAATAAAATATTCAGCCATTTATACTTATATTTAGCAAGTGCATATCCGCACATACAACTCATAAGAATTGTAAAAACTGTAGCTACAACTGTTATAAATCCTGTATTAGCTGTATATTTTAAGAAATCAAACTGTTCTATTGCAGCTTTATAATTATCCAGCGTTGGTGTCTCAGGCCAAAATGTAAGAGGATATTTGAACAGCTCACTTCCCGCCTTGAAAGAACTCAGCAGCAACCAAATTACGGGGAATATCCATAGAGATACAAAAATGATTGCTGCTATATATGCCAGACCCTTTTTTATTCGTTCCATCTTCACACTCTCCCCTAATCATTATTTTTTTCACTCATCTTTGTTTGTACAAATGACATAACCATCAGGATAACAAACAATACCATCGAAGCAGCGCTGGAATATCCCACTTTCATCTTATCAAAACCTGTATTGTATATATACTGAATCATATATGTCGTAGATGTGCCCGGGCCGCCTCCAGTTAAAGTCTGTACCATAGCAAATACCTTAAAGGAGCTGATTACTGCAAGAATAATTACCATAAATGAAACTGGTTTTAAAAAAGGCAGTGTGATATGTTTAAAAATCTGATGAGGCTTTGCTCCGTCCAGCATTGCAGCCTCCTTTAATTCTATTGGAATCTGCTTTAATGCTCCAATAAAAATCAGCATATTTGTTCCGCATCCTGCCCACACCCCTGCCACAATTGTTGTGATAAAAGCTGCTGTAGCATTTGTAGACCATCCAATTGGATTCAAACCAGCTTTTGATAGCAAATAGTTAATCAATCCAAAGCTTTCTCCAAATATCCATTTCCATGTTAATCCAACCATAATTGTGGATAACAGAGTCGGCCAATAAATCAATACGCGAAACAACCCAATTCCCTTCATTTTTTCAGATGACAGCAGCAATCCCAATCCAAGAGCTGTAACATAGCTAAGAGGCACTGAAATGATGGTATATTTTATTGTATTCCATAATACTTTATAGAACTCCACGTCCTTAAACAAGTTAATGTAATTCTCCAAGCCAATAAAATCCATCTTTTTTAAACCATTAAAATTTGTAAGTGAATACCAAATACCTACAATTGCCGGCGCTGCAAAAAACACCAGAAAAAACAGTATATTGGGCAGGCAAAAAGCAAATGCCCATTTTTGCCTGTAATCTTTTCTTTTATGCCCACCAGCAATTACTGTACCTGATTTCTGCATCTCTTCTCTCCAATCTGTTTTTTACAAAATAACTTTTTTTACTTTTCCTTCATCTCGTTTTGTTGAAAACAGTATATCATCTTACGGGACTAATTTCTACATCATTTTTGTTTTAATAGCTATTTTTTATTGCATATCTTGCTTTTATGTTTGTTTTTTGCTTTTATTTTTTGACACAAAAATCCCTGTCTGCTTTTAACTTTTTCAAGACTTTACACAGACAGGGAACTGCTATTATTTAGTTCTGTTCATTCAGGCAGGCAGCTCCAATAATTCCTGCCCCATTTCCAAGATCCGCGATCAGGATACGGGTGTTTTTCTCTGAAGCTCTGGAATAAATCTTCGGAGCTGTTTTCTCCCTTACAGGAGCAAGAAGGGCTTCCCCCGCTCCGCTTAAGCCTCCGCCGATGCAAAGCACCTCCGGCTGAAGGATATTAATAATATTGGCAATTCCGTCCGATAGATCCTCTGTAAAACAGTCCAATACCTCACAGGCCGTCGGATCTCCTTTTTTAGAAGCCTCAAAGATGATTCTGCCATTTACTTCTGAGAGATTTCCTCCGCAAAGATTCCAGAGCATAGATATTTCACAATGCTCCATAGCCTCCTTTGCACGGCTCACCAAAGCGGCAGCAGAAGCATAGGCCTCCAGACAGCCTCTCCGCCCACAGGTACAGGGGCGTCCGTTCTGATGGATCACCATATGGCCCAGCTCTCCGGCTGCCCCATTGTGACCTTCTAAAATCTTTCCATTTAAAATAATGCCTCCGCCGACTCCGGTTCCCAGGGTTACGGCTGTCATGGAACGGCTTCCCCGTCCCGCACCGGCCAGATATTCGCCCCAGGCGGCTGCCTTGGCGTCATTTTCCCCATAAACCGGGCATGGGAATAGCTCCTTTAACATTTTAAGAAAAGGAACGTTTTCAAAACCAAAGTTATTGGCATACTCGATACAGTCCGTTTCCTTATTTACCGTTCCCGGAATGCCGATCCCCACACTTTCCACATCCTGAAAGGTAAGTCCCTGTTCCTTTAAAAGCCGGTATGCCAGATGGTAAATAGCCTCTGCCAGCTCTCCGGCAGGCCTTGGCAGGCCCGTGGGTTCCTGAATGGACGGCCCCAGCACTCTGTTTTCATCTACCAGTCCGGCAGCGATTTTTGTTCCCCCAAGATCAATTCCGATTCTCAGCATATTGTTTCCCCTTTATGTATTCATAGATTATGATCTGGTTTATTTTACCATAAGGGAAAAATGCTTTTCAAGAGGGGTATAGCCGTTTGCATACACCGTATAACCGGCGCTGTTAATCTCTTCTCCTGAATAATGCCCCTTAAAAGAGTGCTCTCCAAAACCGGGGCCGATCTCCACGGTTGTTAAACCGTCATGAATTTCCAGATACCCATCCTTTAATATCATGCTCTCTCCAGCACCTGCCTCCAGCGCAAAGGCCGGATGCTCGATGGAAACGCCTGCCGGAATACAGATTTCCAGCCGTAAGGGAAGACGATCCAGGCCCTCTGCCTTTAAGTTAAGCTCCAGACCCTGCTCCTTTTCCCGGATCTCAAGAGTTGTCTTTAACCGGCTGCTGATAAGCTTTTCCCGCTTGCTCTGATCCATTTTCCACCAGTCAGAGGTATCCTGCTTTTCCTTAAAGGGCAGATAATACCAGCTCTGTGCCTCCGCCTCCAGGCGGCAGCCATCGGGCAGCTCCTCTATGGTCTGAGGAATGAAATTGCGGATGTCACAGCAGCTCTCTCCAATTTTTACGCAGAGTGTGGTTCCTTTGGATTTGAAATACAAAAATGCACTCTTTCCGTTTAACACAGTATAAGTATAAGAGGGCTTTCTTACCCGGAGTACGCCTGCATGGCGGAAAAACTTGCGGTATTCCTCCAAAAATCCGTATTCCTCAAAATGATATCCCATCATTTCATCATGGTTCATCACAATGTGCAGACAGTCGGGAGCCAGATCTCCGCGCTCCATATTGTCCTTTATAATCTTGTGGGCAGCCCCGTCAAAGGCAGGATTTCTCTCTCTGCTGCACATATAGAGATACTGGTAAAAATATTTATCCGCATATTCCAGCTTTCCCTGATCCTGTCTGGTAGAATTCTGGGTAAAAATGGTATCGTCCGGATCCATGTAGGTCAGCATCATGGAAAGGTTGCGCTCCACATAGCCTAAAAATGCCTCGTTACCTGTTTCCTGATACATGGCCATCATGGCATTGTTTACCACTGCATTATAATTTCCCGTGGACCGCTCCGCATACTCTCCATCCTCGTCTCCGTCAATGCCCTCTGACAGATACTGTTCTGCCCGGTTTTTAAGCCCTGCGGCAAATTCTTCCTCTGCGGCAAAGAGGTTGGATCCCTGAAGAAGGGCCGCTGCGATCCCCCAGCGGTGGTTCGGTGTATGGAAGCCTCCCTCACGGATTGCATCCAGCGCCTTATGCATAATGGTTAAATACTTTTCCTTTAAAACAATAATAGACTCATCAGAAGAATCTCCATACTTTACAAGAAGTCGATATGCAGCAATCAGCCGTTTGAAGCAGAATGAGGTATCTGATGCTGATTTAAAATTACAGGAAGGATAATCAAAGCTCCCATCCCCTCTCTGGGTTCTCCCTATAAAATCCAGCGCTAAATTTACTGCTGTATACAGTTCTTCATTTTTATAAAAGCAGCTGTCCTTATGAAAATATACAGCAAGGGCAGAGGCCAATGCATAAATCGTAGGCTTTGCTTCCCAGATGTCGCCTTGGATTCCTCCATACTGCATGGAATCCTGATTTTTAACCTGGCTTCCCATAAATTGCTTTGTTCTATATTCTGCTCCCTTCAGTAGATGCGCTATATAACGTTCCATTGTAAACCTCCGTTTTTAATTCTTTCAACCTCTGTCAGCCAAACCGCTGGTGATATAACACCTTTGATATAACCTGAACCTTCTTCGTTAATACCCATTGTGTTAGTATTTTCTTTTAACTGCTTTTTAATTGTTATATAGTATCATTTTAGTTTATCAAATTCTACTCTTTTTTTGTTCAATCAGATATATATTATTGTATATTTTGTTTTTTCTGAATGATTATTGCTCTTTTTAAAATAAAACAGCCTCATATTTGCAAATGTAACCCCATAATCCATTTTTATTATAAATTGTTCTTCTTCAAACTTCCTGCAAGCCTCAGATACAAACCGTAAAAAACAGCCATAGCCACAGGAAGGATCATAAAGCTGATGCCATACCCCCATTTGGAGGAAACTGCGCCAAAGAGCAGATTAAACACAATATCTGCTACCGTAGCCGCGCTGATGATAACGCCTGTACGGGTGGCTGCGGTCTGAACCGGATAAATCTGCTGGATCAAAAGCACCATGGTGGGATACAAAATCGCCAGCGCAAAGCCTGATGCTCCCAGAATCCATACGCCGCTCTCTCCCAGGATACAGCCGGCGCAGAACATCACCGTTCCGATGCCGCCAAAGAGCTTCATGCTCTTTACCGCGCCCATTTTCTGAACCACGGGAGCAAATATCAGACGTCCTGCCGTCATGCCGCCCCAGAACAGGGACAGGCTTGCAGAAGCGCTGGAGGCTTCCATAGAAAATGCAGAGATACAGTAGGACATCAGCCAGTTCATGATGCCGTGTTCCCCAATAAAATAACAGCCCATCATGGCAATAAAAATCCAGAATATCTTTGAATCCGGCTCTTTTTTTAAAATTTCCTTCTCCTGCTCCTTTTCCTCTCCCTGTTTTGGGATCTTTAAAAAGAAAAACAGGACAATTACCAGAAAGGCCACTGCCAAAAGAGCAGCGTTGATCCATTTCCATCCCTCATAGTGGAAGGCGTATCTTCCCAGCAGAAGCTGGCTTCCGCTGGTACCGATCCCCTGGATAAAAAACAGCACATTTACCATAAGGCCCGCATAGCCTGCGAACACAGCCGGAGTCAATATATTGACCGTGGTATTTAAAAGGGTGGATGCTCCCAGAGCAAAAAACATGGATACCAGAATCCATATATAGCCGTCGGACACCAGATTTAAGGCAACTGCTCCCGCCCAGACAGCCGTTACCGCCACAGCCACATTCTTTCTGGGAAACAGATCCAGAAGCTTCCCTCCGATGCTTAAAAACAGCAGATTCCCCACATAACTGATGGTGACGATCAGCGAAAGCTGGCTCCCGTTTAAATCGTACCGTTCCTGGAACACAGGGGCAAAGATCCCCCGAAGGGCGTCATTTGCTCCAAGACCTGCCATTAAAAAAGCAAAGCATAAAAATGCAATCCACTTTGTTCGTTTCATTTTCTGTTTTCTCTCCTGTTTATTCTTTGCGCTTTCCCGGAGTTATAACCCAGGTTCTGGAAAATTCAGGCTCATTGAACTGATATTTTTCCAGCAGCTGAGGCCCGCAGCTTCCGGATCCGATGCCGCTCTGATTGTGATCCAGGCAGAGAACGGTGCATCCTGCCTCCTTAAGTTCAAAGTCATGTGCTTTTTCGGACAGTTCCTCCTGAGTATACTTGCAGGCCTGGAACATAAAGCCTTCTTTCGATGAAGCCTGAAAGCTCATCTCTTCTCCTGAAAGCTCACACCAGCTGCAGTCCCAATGGGAACCATACTCCTGAGGCTTCAGATAAGGCCTGTGCATAGCGCGCACATCTCCCTCGAAAATACCGTGCCAGGACGCCTGATGCTTATCCGGATAGCTTTCATCCGGCCCCATTCCGCAGTATCGTACCCGGTCAAGACTCTGATCTAGGAACAGGCGCAGGCCGAATCTTGGCAGGAATGGGAATTCCATATCTTTTTTTACATCCAGCTTCACCTGGATACAGCCATCCCTATGGATCAGCCAGCTGGCTTTTATATTTAAAATACGCTGGATATGAACGGCCGACAGAGACAGCTCTGTCACAAGCTCTGCAGAGCCGTCTTCTCTCAAACGAGCCTCTGTGGTATAGGTACGCACCTTGGTGCGGTCATAGCCGGCTCTCTCCCACTCCAGCCGGATCTTTCGGTCATTATCCGTTGGGGCGCGCCAGATATTGTACTCCATGGGACGGATGAGGTATTCCTTTTCTCCCTTTCTGATCCCGGAGAAAGCTCCTGAGAAGGTATCATACACATAGGTAAAATCCGCCCCGGTTACTGTAATCCGACGCTCTGTCTGCTCCAGTGTGAGTGCGCCGGAGCAGGCTGCAGGCCGGCTTTCACATCCCAAAGCTTTCTCCTGCCTTCCAGCCGCAGTCTCCGGCATCCGGATCTCATCAAAGCCAAGCTCCCAGCCTTCCTTAAGTCCTGGAACCGGAGATTTTAACAGATATCTCACTCTCAAAAAGCAGCTTCCATTTTCAGGGAGCTTCCCTGTATAATACACCGTACCGCACGTATGAGGCAGTACGGACGGCAGCTCCTTCTGTATACTTTCCTCTATGATGATCCCATCCTGAACCGCTTCCCATTTCAGATACACATAGTCCTTAAGGTCTGTAAAATCCATATAGTTTTTAAAGACAATCGCTCCCGTTTCCCAATCTGCGCTCTGAATCCTGGCCGGGCGGTATACATTTTTAAATTCCCTTAAGCCCGGATGTGGAATCCGGTTCGGAGACACCAGTCCGTCCACACAGAAATTTCCGTCATGAAGCTCTTCCCCAAAATCTCCGCCATAAAGAAAGCCTGATTCGGTTTTTACTGCATGATCGCACCATTCCCAGATAAAGCCGCCACACATTCCATCATATCGGTGGATCAATTCAAAATAATCCTCCAGGTCTCCCGGTCCGTTTCCCATAGCGTGCGCATATTCGCACATCATAAAGGGAAGATTTTCAGAAAACGTACGGCTTTCCTGCTCCTCAAAATACCGTATGATCTCCTCCTGATCCGGGTACATCCGGCTGTACAGATCCATATTGGAAAAATCATATTTCTTTACATCCGGCACATATTTGGCGCCCTCATAGTGGCACAGCCTGGTATCGTCTCTCTCCTTCGTCCAGGCCATGGCTGCTTCAAAGGCACAGCCGTAGGCGCTTTCATTTCCCATGGACCACATCAGTACGCTGGCATGGTTTTTATCCCGTTCCACACAGCGTCTTGTACGGTCCAGAACCGCCTCCGTATATGCAGGATTATCTGCAATCGGACGGTTCCACTTCTTTACATGGGTATCCCAGTCATCCACCTTTTTAAATACCTTATCCGTACCGTGACTCTCGTTGTCCGCCTCATCCATTACATAAAAACCCATCTCGTCAAACAGGTGGTAATACTGGGGACTGTTTGGATAATGGCTGGTACGGACAGCATTTACATTGTGCTCCTTCATCAGCTTAAGATCCCGTTCCATCTGCTGTCTGCTTATGGCATAGCCAGTAACAGGGTCACTGTCATGGCGGTTCACTCCGTGGAACTTTACCGGTGTTTTGTTGATAAACAGAACACCGTTTTCCACAGAAATCTCACGGATGCCAAATCGGTCGGTGATCCATTCCTTTTCGGTCTGGATCTCAACGGTATAAAGCCAGGGCGTTTCTGCGGTCCACAGACGGCAGTTTTCCAGATAAAACCGTATTTGATCCCTATCTGCTGTTTCGTTCCAGCTCTGTTCCCAGACTGCCTTTCCCTCCGGGTCAAGCACACGGATCCGGCCATCAGGACGGCTGTTGCCATAAAAGGACAGCTCCATACAAACCTCTGCCCCATTTTCCCGGATATAAGGACGGATAAAGTAATCGCGGACTGCCTCCTTAGGACGTCTCAGCACATACACATCACGAAAAATGCCGCTCATACGTAATTTATCCTGATCCTCCAGATAACTTCCGTCACACCATTTTAACACCAGTACGGTCAGGCGGTTTTCACCCTCTTTCAGATACCGGGTAATGTGAAATTCACTGGTGGAATGGGATACCTGGGAATATCCCACAAAGATTCCGTTGATCCACACATAAAAGCAGGAATCCACACCCTCAAAGTTCAAAAATGCCTCCGGAGCATCGAGACAGCATTTGTACTCAAAACTTCGTTCATACAGCCCGCAGGGATTTTCCCTCGGCACATAGGGCGGGTCAAAGGGAAATGGATACCGGGTGTTGATATACTGGTTTCCATCCACGCCGTAACTCTGCCATACGGCAGGAACCTGCACCTCTTTTCCCTTTCCTGCTCCCTCCTTCCAGAACTCCTGCGGCAGATCGTATACGCTTTCAAAATACTGAAACTGCCAGGAACCGCTTAAAAGGAGAAACCTGTCTGATTTCTCCCGATCCAGAAAGTAACAGCCTTTGCCAGAAGCTGGAATATAATACGCCCGATCCGGCTCTGTATTTACATGTAAATAATTCATATCCTCAAAATAGCCTGGTATCTGCATTATGGTGTCTCCTATGATTATTATTTTTTAACATTATACTACAGTATACCTGCTTTTTAAAGCAATAACTATTTCAATTTTGTCTTTATGATATTTGGGTATTGCATTTTTTGTTTTTCTGTGTTTTACTGAATGAAATATAACTGTTTACTATGTTCAGGGGGAACACACTTATGAAAACCTACCACAACTCTCCGCTTCTCTACGAAGAAGGCTTTTCCATTATTATCAATGAGGTAGCCACACCCATTGAAAACTCTACCTTTTATTACTTTGACTACGATAAACGAAGTCACGCTATCAACATGGATTTTCCACATTTTCACAGCTTTTATGAACTGATGATCCTCTTAAGCCCAAAGGCATACCATTTCGTAGAGGGAAAACGCTATGATATCATTGCCAATGATCTGGTGCTGCTCCCTCCATCGGTGCTCCATCAGTCCGAATATCTGCCCGGCCCGCCCAGCGATCGTATCATCATTGGATTTATGCTGCCAAAACAGATGAATTACGGTGCTTCCGGCTATAAGGAAATCCTTTCCGTTTTTAACAGCTCTGTACCCATTTTTCGTTTTCACAAAGAGGAACAGAACCGTTTATACCAGAAGCTCAATGAAATCGTAATGATTGCCAAAGATACGCCCAATGTCAATATCCGCAATCTTCTGATACACACCAAATTTACGGAATTTCTCTTTCTCCTGTATGAAATGCAGGGGCTAAACCATTACGTTCCTAACGTGGAAAACGGTGTGAAAGAAAAGATTTATACTATTACCAACTATATCCATACCCACTACACGGAAGATATTTCTCTGGCCGCTCTGGCAGAGACATTTTACATCAGTCCCTACTATCTGTCCCACCAGTTTAAAAATGTCACTGGCTACACGGTGGTACAGTACATCCAGCTGACACGGATTAAAAATGCCCAGTATCTCCTGCTCAATTCACCTATGCGTATTACGCAGGTAGCAGAATCCACTGGTTTTTCCAGTTTTTCACAGTTCAACCGGGTATTCCGAAAGTTCTGCGGTATGTCTCCCTCGGACTACAAGCTGACTTCCCACCACTCCTCCTACCGTCCTACGGCCCCAGATGAACAACAGTAATTTTACCCCGGCATTACCAAAACGCATAAAATGCATATTCCCCTTCTCAAAACACGCAAAATATGAGTAGTCTTTGTCTGTTTTTCTTTGTTATGATGAATTTAAAATTGATTCGCGAGGAGGATTTTTTTCTATGAAACGTTCAAAATTCATCAAGCAGGCAGGTGCTCTTGGAGCAGCGCTGGCAATGACTGCCACACCAGTTATGGCTGCCACTGATCCAGCTGCCATCGAACCAGTTCCGGGCCCCCATGGCTACTTTGTAGATACCTACAAGACAAATGTCATGGAAAACCAGTCCCCTGAGTCTAATGCAGTCGTAGGGGTCCTCTCCCCCTTCTTAAACATCTGGGAGCCAGGATCCAGCTGGGATAACGGAACCAAGCTTGGCGAGGACGGAAAGCGTCTTCTGGACCAGAATATCTTTACCTGCATTACCATGACCCAGAACCGCACGCCGGAGCAGGAAGTTCAGGCTTATCTCACCGACCGCCAGAACCAGAACTGGTCCGCACTGGACGGACTGGGTTCCTATGAAACCGCGTTTAAAAACCTGGCAAATGCGAAAACCTCTCTGCCGGATGCCATCCCTGCTGATGCAGAAACGAAAAAATACAGTGATAAGGGCAATGAAAATGGAGCCTGGGCCGATGAAACCTCCTCTCTCGGCAGCATGGTAGAGCTTGTAAATACAGTCCGCGGCCCTCATGCCAGCGGCAATCCTGCCAAGGTTTATTTTCAGTACATGCGTCCCTTCCGCTGGAGCAGCGACGTATCCCTCGTACCGGCTTTAAAGCCCTGTGTATCCTCAAATCCCATGGAGGACGGCGGTTTTCCAAGCGGTCATACAAACGCCGGTTATCTGGCTTCCCTTTCTCTGGCGTATGCAGTTCCGGAACAGTTTAAAGAGTGTCTCACCAACGCCTCTGAGATTGGGAATTACCGCATCATCGCAGGCATACACTCCCCTATGGACGTAATGGGCGGACGCACCATGGCAATGGCCCTGGCAGCCGCAGCCTTAAATGATCCGGACAATGCCCAGTTAAAGGCAGACGCCCGCAAAGAAGCAGAAGAAATCCTTCTTAAGAATCCTTCTGCCAAGGAAGTAACCTACTATGATGATGATGAATTAAACGCCATCCGATACAATGAACGCATGACCTACAATATGCCTCAGACCGGTGATCCCACACAGCCTATGCGTGTTCCAAAGGGAGCAGAAGTTCTTCTGGAAACAAGATTCCCTTATCTGAATGCAGACCAGCGCAGATGGGTTCTGTATTCCACAGGTCTCCCATCCGGCTATGTATTTCTGGATGACGCCGAGGGCTGGGGACGCTTAAACCTCTATGAAGCAGGCGACGGCTACGGCTCCTTTGATACAGACGTAACCGTAACCATGGACGGTTCCAAGGGCGGCTTTGATGCCTTTGACCAGTGGAAAAATGACATCGCCGGAGAAGGAAGCCTTACGAAAAACGGCTCCGGCACTCTGGAACTGTGGGGAAATAACAGCTATACCGGCGGCGTCCATGTAAACGGAGGAACGCTCACCCCAGCTTCTCCTTACGCCTTCGGATACAGCTCTGTAGACAACCATGCAGCCATTACAGAAAATGTAAACGGCGCGCTTAATATCTCCGGCGACTTTACACAGGGCGCTGAGGGTGATTTAACCTTAAAGATCAGCGGTCCTGAAGATATGCTCGCAGTAGGCGGAATTGTAAATGCAGGCGGCGACCTGATCCTTGATTTCACCAATTATTCCCAGCCAGCTTCCGGCATGACCGTTCTGACTGCCGATCAGATCAATGGCAGCTTTGCTTCTGTAAAGACCGTTGGACTGGCGGATGGAAAGACCGTAGAAGTAACTGATCAGGCAGTTATCGTAAAATAATAAAACAGCATGCCATCAGGCACACTGCATGAAGAATGCGGCAGACCCACACAAACAGTCTGCCGCATTTTTATAATCGATTGCCAGTTGATCATCCTGTATACGGAAATATCCCCTACCGGATCCAGGCTCCGTCCGCTCCTACCCGGTATCCGTCCGGGGTTGTGGCATTTGTCATCATCACACCGTCTGCTCCCAGATAGTACCAAACTCCATCCTGGCTTTCTTCCCAGTAGTTTTTTGCCATAGCACCGTTGGAACGCAGATAGTACCACTTTCCATCAATCTGGCGCCAGCCTTTTGCCATAAATGTATCTTCATCGATCCAATAGGTTCCTTCTGCATCAGAAACCCATTCCCCACTGGCTTTTGCTCCGTTATCCTTGACAAAATTCCATCCTTTTTCCGTCTTTGCCCAGCCGTGCTGAGAAGAAACACCAGGTCCGCCCTCTGTACCTGTGACCGGAACACCCGTGCTTCCTGGGTTCTGGGGAGCACCCGTATTTCCCGGTACAACCGTTACTCCTGATGCTCCTGTACTTTCGGGAGCACCGGCTGCTCCCGATGGGCCGGCACCAGCTCCGGGACCGCCGCTTCCCGCTCCTGTCTGGGAAGAACCTGCATTCTGTCCCCCAGTCTGGTTTGTTTCAAGCGCTCCTGCCTTTGCCAGCTCAAATCCATAGTCCAGCATGGCCTTTGTATCCACATAGTGGGTGGAACGGCTCTTCATCACTACCGCGATCATGCGGACTCCATTCCGTTCTGCCGCCGTTACCAGTGTATTTCCTGCCTTGGAGGTATAACCCGTCTTCCCCCCGATTATCCCCTCATAATAACGGGAATCATTGGGATTTAACATCTTATGTCCCATTGTGACCGTAAGCCCGGAAGGATTCTTTTTCGTAGCCGGAAGACTGTATGTCCTGGTGGACGCTACTGTCCTTACCACCTCATTCTGAAAAGCAGCTCTGGCGATCAGCGCCATGTCCTTTGGCGTGGTATAATGCTCCGGATCATTTAATCCATGGGGATTCGTAAAATGGGTGTTGGTACAGCCAAGTTTAACCGCCTTCTCGTTCATCCTGTCTGCAAATGCCTGGACACTACCTGAAACGTGTTCTGCCAGCGCATTTCCTACTTCGTTAGCAGACTTTAAAAGCAGGGCATACAGACACTGGCGAACCGTCATGGTATCGCCCTCCACCATACCGATGGAAACAGCTCCTGATTCCAGATTTGTAGTAGCTGATGCTGAAAATGTCACCGTATCATCCAGGCTACAGTTTTCTGCCACTAAGAGAGCCGTCATCAGCTTTGTAATACTGGCCGGATAATAGCGGGTGTCTCCATTTTTGGAAAACAGCACCTTTCCCGAAGCCCCGTCCATGAGCACCGCCCCCTCAGAGGACACAACCGGCTGGGCAATATTTAAACGTTCTGTATTTTCCTGTGATGCAGGTGCTCCCGTTCCAGAAGGCTCTGAGGAAGAGCTTTGTCCTGTTCCCGGATTTAAAGGCGTAATCGTTACCGCATAAGCCGGAAAAGACAGCCCCAAGACCGCAGCTGTACATATACCAAGAACCCGCTTCCATCTGTATGGTTTCATATATCAAGTACCTCGTTTTCTATCCAATGTATTTTTCCAGTATATCACAGTTTTCTTTTACAAAAAAGCACAGAAGTATTACATTTTCATTAAGGCTGTACCCGTTTCTTTTCTCAAAAACCCTCATTTACGCAAAAATCCCCCCTGGTTCTGAGAATAAATCCCAGATCCAGAGGGAATCCGTAGTTTTATATTTTACCAGTTTTGACAGGGAAATTAGTACATTCCGCCCATGTCAGGTGCTGCAGGAGCTGCGGGAGCCGGCTCCTTGATCGCTGCTACAACAGACTCTGTTGTAAGCAGAGTAGATGCAACGCTGGTAGCGTTCTGCAGAGCGCTTCTTGTAACCTTTACAGGATCCAGGATACCAGCCTCGATCATATCTACAAATTTCTCATTGTATGCGTCAAAACCGCATCCAACCTCAGACTCTTTTACCTTATTTACAACAACAGCGCCTTCCAGACCTGCGTTGGAAACGATGTGGAACAGAGGAGCCTCCAGAGCCTTTAAGATGATCTTAGCGCCTGTCTTCTCATCACCTTCCAGACCGTCTACTACCTTCTGAACATCTACGGTAGCATGTGCGTATGCAGAACCGCCGCCTGCGATGATGCCTTCCTCAACTGCCGCACGGGTTGCATTTAATGCATCCTCCATACGCAGCTTGGCTTCCTTCATCTCTGTTTCGGTAGCAGCGCCTACACGGATAACAGCTACGCCGCCTGCCAGCTTAGCCAGACGCTCCTGCAGCTTCTCCTTATCGAACTCAGAGGTAGTCTCACCGATCTGCTTGCGGATCTGAGCCACTCTTGCTGCAATCGCTTCCTTATCGCCCTCACCATCAACGATGATGGTGTTTTCCTTCTGTACCTTAACAGATTTTGCACGGCCTAACTGATCTAAGGTAGCATCCTTCAGATCCAGACCAACCTCTTCGGAAATAACGGTACCGCCGGTCAGGATTGCGATATCCTGAAGCATCTCTTTTCTTCTGTCGCCGTAGCCCGGAGCCTTGACAGCAACTACATTGAAGGTACCTCTTAACTTATTTACGATCAGAGTTGTTAATGCCTCTCCCTCAACATCCTCAGCGATGATCAGCAGTCTTGCGCCCATCTTTACGATCTGCTCTAACAGAGGCAGCAGATCCTGGATATTGGAAATCTTCTTATCAGTGATCAGAACGTATGGATCATCCAGATTTGCTTCCATCTTATCCATATCGGTGCACATATATGCGGACAGGTAGCCTCTGTCAAACTGCATACCTTCTACCAGATCCAGCTCTGTCTTCATGGTCTTGGATTCCTCGATGGTGATAACACCGTCCTTGGAAACCTTCTCCATGGCGTCAGCTACCATTGTACCTACCTCATCATCCGATGCAGAGATAGCTGCTACTCTTGCGATCTGAGCCTTGCCGCCTACAGGCTTGCTCATAGCCTTGATCGCCTCAACAGCTGCGTCTGTGGCCTTCTTCATACCCTTTCTTAAGATGATCGGGTTAGCGCCTGCTGCCAGGTTCTTCATGCCTTCATTTACCATAGCCTGTGCCAGAACGGTTGCTGTGGTAGTACCGTCGCCTGCTACGTCATTTGTCTTGGAAGCAACTTCCTTGATCAGCTGTGCGCCCATGTTCTCAAATGGATCTGCAAGCTCGATTTCCTTTGCAATAGTAACACCGTCATTTGTGATCAGCGGTGCGCCAAAGGACTTGTCAAGAACTACGTTGCGTCCCTTAGGGCCTAAGGTTACGCGAACGGTATCTGCTAACTGATTTACGCCTGCTTCCAGTGCCTTGCGGGCATCTACGCCATATTTAATCTGCTTTGCCATGTCAATCAACCTCCAAATTTATAAATAAGTCCGTATTTTTAATGATTACTCTACTACTGCCAGAATGTCGCTCTGCTTAACGATCACATACTTCTCGTCATCCAGCTCTACCTCTGTTCCTGAATACTTGGAATAGATTACAGTGTCGCCGGCCTTTACCTGCATAACCACTTCCTTGCCGTCAACCACGCCGCCTGGTCCAACTGCGATTACCTCTGCCTGCTGTGGCTTTTCCTTTGCTGCTCCCGGAAGAACGATGCCGGACTTGGTAGTCTCCTCTGCAACTAACTGCTTTAATACGACCTTGTCAAATAATGGTACTAACTTCATATCTGGATTCCTCCTTGTGATCATTCATTATTTTCTCTCAGCTTTTGCTGTTTCCTGCTTCTTTTGTTCACAATGTAAGTTATACCACTGCTTATTAGCACTGTCAAGAGTTGAGTGCTAATATTTTCTAAAATATTTGTGAAGTATCATTAGATCATACAGCGCCACTTACTCAAATATGACTAAAACAACGCCATTTTACTCAATTTCACAGAACACCTCATAGGAAGGCTTTTCATTTCCATACAGATCCGTCGACCCATGGATCCGCTGCTTCATTTTCCCCTCCCCATATTCCCCATAGTGAGTTCGATAGTCATTTAAGGAAAACCATACATAGCCTGCCATTTTTTCGAGGCTTTTATATACCGGGATCCGCTCTCTTAAAATCTGCGCCCTTCTCTCATCGCCCCCTTCAAAAGCTGGCTCACACAATCCAAATTCCGTAACCATGGACGGCATACCGCCAAACTTCTCATACGTCCTTCGGAGCACCCCTTCTACATCCTCACAGGGCTGCCAGAGACCCAGATACTCATTCCACATGGCAATATCGCCATACATGGCCGCATCATCCAAATCAACATTTGCATCTCTGGAAACCGTATTGGAAACATAATTCACCAGCCTGCTGCCATCCAGTTCTTTAAAATACCGGTACATCTCCTTTACATACGCAATGGTTTCCGGAAGTTCTCCCCCAAGCTCATTTCCAACGCCCCAGCAGATAATGGACGGATGGCTGCCGTGATAATGCACCATTTCCCCGGCCTGCTGCTTTGCCAGCGCAAGCTGCTCTGATCCGGCTTTCTTTGGCTGTCCCCAGAAAGGAATCTCCTCCTGAACCATAAGTCCGTTTTCATCGCACCAGTCCAGGATCTTTCTGTCCTGCTGCCAGTGGAAACGGGTAAATACGCAGCCCGCCTGTTTTAACTGAGACAGGCATTTTCTGCTGTGCTCAAAGGGCTCTGCCATGCCATAATCCGGATGAGAACCCGGCATCCACTCACAGCCCTTCATAAAAATTCGCTTTCCGTTCAGATATACGCCCGCTCCCTTTACTTCTATGGTGCGCAGGCCGATCCGTTCAGAAGCCATATCCTGTTTTGTGCGCACCTGCACCACATAAAGCCGGGGATGCTCCGGCGCCCATAGCTTAAGGCCCTCAAAGGGGATACGGACCAGCGTGTCTGTATGGATCGTTTCAGACAGCACTATGTGTCCGGTTTTGTACTCCGACACCTGAACCAGGGCCTCTTTCGCTGTTCCTTTTATATAAAACTCCAGATAACCGCTGCAGGTCTGTCCGCTTATGGATTCAATGGCATACCCTGTTTTCATTTCCATAATATCGTCCTTTTCCATCCGGATCAGACATACATCCCGGAGCAGCCCTCCGTCATCCGCCCAGTCATAATCCAGTCCATGAGGGAGCATATCCTCTTTTTTACTGTTGTCTGCGACTACACAGATCTGGTTTTTCCCCCGTACTGCCAAATCAGTTATATCCAACTCAAAGGGCGTATATCCAGAGCCTGTATGGCCTCCTGCCGGTATTCCGTTTACAAATACCCTGGCCGTATGAAATACACAACCAAAATACAGCACTGCCCTGTCCCATGGCATTTCATCCAGTTCAATTTCTGTTGTATATTCTGCCGGTCCTCTGTAAAGCTGTACCGGCCGCTCATTTTCCACATTCCATGTATAAGGAAGCGTCACTCTTTTTTCAAATCCAAGCTCCGGGATTTTAAAATCCCAATCCTTTAATTCTGTAATACACTTCATCTCTGCCACCTCTGTTATATAGACTTAAAGATTCACAGGCTGATTGATTGACCCCTGTTCTGTTTTAGTATACAATGAAGCAGCGGAAATTTCTTTTGAAATATCGCCGAATAATTTCAAAATCCTGCTGTATGGCAGAGTAGGAGGAATATGCAAAAAGGTATCTTACAGTCATCCGAGCTTTTTTTCTATTCCGGCGCTTTTAATCCCAGGCTCTTTTTTTACCCTTTAAGCGCAGGCCATTTTTACTGTACCAGGGGATACCGGATAGACCGCAGCTCCTTTGACAGTATTTTAATCGCTTACATCGTCCGCGGTACCTTTTCTTTTTTATATCAGGGACGTGAGCTCATGATCAAAAGAGGCTGCATTATTTCCCCAGCTTCTGTAATTCCTGCCCATATCTGTGAGCTTTTTGAGCTTATAAAAGCCAGAGAAGCCATAAGCATCAGCCGCTTATCCTCCAGGATATATACACTGATCACAGGCCTGTTTGAAGAAACCATGGATTCTGAGGGAGAAAACAGTTTGTCCTTTGCAGCGGTCCGCTATATGAAGGCACATTATTCCGAAAAAATAACGGTTGAACATATGGCAAAGGCAGTCAGCCTGAGTCCTTCCCAATTTTCCAGACAGTTTAAACGCCAGACCGGTGTTCCGCCCTATGAATACCTGCTGTCTCTTCGTCTTTCCAAAGCAAAAGAGCTTTTAAAAACCACCGAACTTCCCGTTCACGAAATCGCCTGCCAATGCGGCTTTGGAGGAGAATCCAGTTTTATCAGCTTTTTTAAAAAACAGGAGGGCATCCCGCCTTTAAAATTCAGAACCGTTTTATTCTGATAAAAATTTTCTTTCTCTGGATGATTTTCCTGTAATTTAATATTTTTTTTATGATTTCATGTTTATTTTTTTTCCCATTCGTATTACAATAATAGCAAACAGTCATAATCAGACAACTTATCAAAGAAAGGGGAATTTATATGGCAAAAAAAGGTTGGGGAAAACTGGTCGCTTTAGCCGCCGTATCCGGAGCTGTGGCAGCCGGTGTTTCCTATGTACTCCAGTATAAGACCTATCACAAAGAGCTGGAAAAGGATTTCAGGGAATTTGAAGAAGATGAGGATAGTGAATTAAAAAAAGATGGATCTGAAGACAGTACCTTTGAATCAGCGAAAGTAAACCGCAATTATATTTCTCTTACCTCCAGCAAAGACGAATTTAAAGTAGCTGCCAAGGATATGGCTCAGGCTACAAAAAATGTGCTCCGGGACGCAGGAAGCCTGTTCTCTGATACGGCCCATGAGGCTGTATCTGCCGCTGTGGACACCGCACATATAGCACTGAATTCCATGAAGTCAAAAAAAGAGGAATGGAAGGAGGAGCATGAAAAGGAGGATGAGCCCGAAGAGGTACACATGGAGGAGGACGGCTTCCTGGATGACGATTATGTAGACGATGATGATCTCTATGACTATGAACGTCTGGATGCCGAACCAGTCTATGCGGAAAAACAGCCTTCTGAGACCGAAGATGGGGGTTCTTCGGAAGAAGATGATGATGAAACAGAGGATGTAGTTTCAGTGGAACTTGCAGAAGATGAAGAGGGGACCATTCTCACTGAGGATGATGAGCCGCTGGTTTAGGTTTATATACGGGACAAAGCTATTTTCAGGCTTTGTCCCTTTATTTTCCCCTTATACTTCCCACCCCAGCAGGTTCATCCACATCACTTGACCAGCCTGTTCCTCGCTAATGAAGTAGCCATGGCTCTGGGCATCGGCAGACATAAGCTGATACTCTTTCTCCTCCTCCATCCAGGTCCAGCGGGTATCGATCACTGTCGCCCCTTCTGATGCCGCCATATACCAGTGGGATACCGTTCCGTCTGCACCAGTAGTTTCATAGGAAATTTCCCCTTCTAATAAATCATTCTTAAAATTCCCCTGCTTTACTGTTTTAGCCATCTCTCCCTGAGGCACATTTTCATAATAACAGTATCCTGTGCTTCCATAGCCCGTCATCCTGCCGTTTCTCCAGATTCCATAGGAATAATTGTAACGGGGGCTGTCTACATTGATAAACTGAAGAGCCAGACATTCCCCCCTGGGCTTTCCATCTTTAAAATAACCATAAAATACCGTTCCCGGCATGGTAAATATCATTCCTTCTCCCTCGATCTGAGCAGTAAAGCCGGATGGTGTGTACAGATACCGTGTTCCTCCCATTGTCTCATAAAACAGGTCTGCCAGAACGTCCTGCTCTCTGTCCATGAGCCGGGCCGCCTGTTCCAGATCCAGGCTTTCAAGGGAAGAAAAAACCGCCTCTGCCGCGTCAAGCTGCTCTGCCGTAAGGCTTAGTTCTCCAAAAACAGTCTCCGAACCGGTCGGATTTTCTTCATTCTCTTTCACTGCGCCCTGCTTATTTACCGGCTCCACCTCTCTGACCGATTCGTTTTGCATCCGGGCATTTTGGCGATTCTCTGTCATTCCCATCAGTCCACTTACCGGCAGCACCACTGCATACAGCACTGCAACAGCAGCCCATAACCTGTATCGTTCCTTTCTCTTTCTCTTCATCTTGCGCTCCTTTCTCTGCTTTCCTCAGGCTCTCTGTCCATGTACTCATTTCCAGGCTCTTGCCAGACGCATACAGCCCTCCTGTATTTCCTTTTCCTTTAAATTGGCATATCCCAAAATCACTGTAGACGGCACCAGATCCTTATTTTCCCCTATCACGGCTTCCGACATGCCATAAACCCGTACGCCCTCACCGGCAGCCCGTTCGATCAGCTCTTTTTCCGGCATCTGCCCTTTATGTGTGAGAAGCACATGGATCCCCGCATATTCTCCCCTGATCCAAAACATATCTTCCAGTTCTTTAAGACCGCTTAACAGAGCGTCATGCTTCCCCTTATACACGGCCCGCATCCGGTTTAAATGGCGCTCATAATACCCGCCTGTAATAAAATGATACAGCACCTTCTGATCGATCCGTGAAACCGTACAGGCATAAAATCCGGCCTGGCTCCGATACCTTGAAAGGAGCTCTCCAGGAAGCACCATAAATCCCACGCGGATCGCCGGGGCAATGGAACGTGAAAATGTCCCCATATAAATGACCCTTCCCCCCTGATCCATGCCCTGAAGAGCTGGGATCGGACGTCCTTTATAGCGGAATTCACTGTCATAATCATCTTCGATCACATACCTGTTTTCTCCTCTGTAAGCCCAGCTTAAAAGCTCCTGTCTGCGCTTTACAGGCATGACGATCCCTGTGGGATACTGATGGGACGGCATTACATAAGCAGCCTGAGTTTTGCTCTGTTCCAGATCCAAAACATCCATGCCATACCGGTCCATTTTTACGGGAACAACTAGATGTCCCAGGCTCTTTAGTACCCGGTAAGCCTGACGATAGGTTGGATTTTCCAGGGCAATTCCCGTCTCTCTCCCCAAAAGCTGCGACAGCAGCATGAGAAGATACTCGCTTCCTGCTCCAACCAGGATCTGCTCCGGACGGCAGCTTACCCCTCTGGCCGAGTGAAGATAATCGCGGATCGCTGCTCTGAGCTCATATTCTCCCTGCGGATCCCCCACGGCAAACATTTCCTTATTATCGTCCACCAGCGTATTGCGGCTTAACCTGCGCCAGGTATTAAAGGGAAAGCTGTCCAGATCAATACCTCTGGTGGAAAAATCCACAGCATACGGCATTTCTTTTTCAGATCTGTTTTCCGCAAATTCCTCATCTGCGTTTTTTTCCACCCGAACCAGTTCTTCGATCCTGCATACAAAGTATCCTTTACAGGGCAGCGCTTCGATATACCCCTCAGAAAGAAGCTGTTCATAAGCCATTTGAGTGGTACTGCGGCTGACCTTCAGATTTTCTGCCAGAATCCGTGTAGAAGGAAGCCTGCTTCCTGCAGAAATCCGCCCGCTCTGTATCTCTTCCTTCATATATTGGTAAATCTGTTCATACAGAGGAAGTCTGCTCTGATTATCAATAGGCACCATCAGTTCCATCATTTTCTCCTTTCATCAGGGACGTACAGAAAAAGGCCCCCTGTTTCCAGAGAGCCTCCTCCTGCTTTTTCCGGCAAAGCCGATTTTATTCTTTTTATAAAATCTTATCGTTTCTCACACAGCTGCTGCATTATTTGGGAAGCTTAAAGGAGCTCTTTAATGAAACAATCCTGTTAAATACAGGCTTTTCCTTTGTGCTGTCCTTGCAGTCCACGCAGAAGTAACCATTGCGCACGAACTGGAAGCTGTCATAGCTTTCTGCCTCTCCCAGTGCAGGCTCTACATAGCAGTCCGGCAGTACGGTCAGTGAATTGGGATTTAAGTTCAGGCTTCCGTCTTCATTTAACTTGCCCTTTTCCTCATCCACAATATTTTCATACAGACGGCACTCTACCTTCTTTGCAGTAGGAACGGCTACCCAGTGGATGGTTCCCTTTACCTTTCTTCCCTCAAAACCGGAACCGCTCTTTGTCTCAGGATCATAGGTTCCATGTACCACTGTCACATTTCCATCTGCATCCTTCTCACAGCCGGTGCACTTTACAAAATAAGCGCCCATCAGGCGGACTTCATTTCCGGGGAACATGCGGAAATATTTCTTCGGAGGCTCTTCCATAAAGTCCTCTCTCTCAATATAAAGCTCACGGCCAAAGGGAACCTTACGGCTGCCAAGCTCAGGATTTTCCAGATTGTTCGGCACATCCAGCTCTTCCATCTGACCCTCAGGATAATTGTCGATCACCAGCTTTACAGGGTCAAGCACAGCCATCATACGGGCTTTTTTAAGCTTTAAGTCCTCACGGATGCAGTATTCCAGCATCGCATAATCTACCGAGCTGTTTGCCTTGGAAACGCCTACCAGCTCCACAAAACGGCGGATAGACTCCGGTGTGTATCCTCTTCTTCTTAACGCTGCAATGGATACCAGACGGGGATCATCCCAGCCGTCCACAATATGATCCTCAACCAGCTTCTTGATATAACGCTTACCTGTAACTACATTTGTAAGGTACAGCTTGGCAAACTCGATCTGGCGGGGCGGATTCTCAAACTCGCACTCCTTTACGACCCAGTCGTAAAGAGGTCTGTGATCCTCAAATTCCAGTGTACAGATGGAATGGGTAATATGCTCAATGGCGTCCTCAATGGGATGGGCAAAGTCATACATGGGATAAATGCACCACTTATTTCCCGTATTGTGATGCTCCATATGAGCCACACGGTAAATAACCGGGTCTCTCATGTTGATATTGGCTGAAGCCATGTCGATCTTGGCACGGAGCACCTTTTCACCGTCCTTGTACTTTCCTTCCTTCATCTCCTCAAAAAGGCGCAGGTTTTCTTCAACGGAACGGTTTCTGTAGGGGCTTTCCTTACCGGGATTGTTAAAGTCGCCGCGGTACTCTCTGATCTCCTCTGCGGAAAGATCGCATACAAAGGCCTTTCCCTTCTTAATCAAGAAGACAGCGCATTCATACATCTTTTCAAAATAATCGGATGCAAAAAACAGACGGTTCTCAAAATCAGCACCCAGCCACTTCACATCCGCCTTGATGGATTCTACAAACTCTACCTTTTCCTTTGTAGGATTGGTATCGTCAAAACGGAGATTAAAGGTGCCGCCGTACTTCTGAGCCAGTCCGTAATTTAAAAGAATGGACTTAGCGTGTCCGATATGAAGATAGCCGTTTGGCTCCGGCGGAAAACGGGTATGGACATTATCATAAACGCCCTCTGCCAGATCTTTGTCAATCTCCTGTTCTATAAAATTCTTGGAAACAGTTTCTTTCTCCTCTGTCTCCAATACCATGTCTTTTTCTGCCATGATTGCTCCTCCGTACATTTCTCTTCCATCATGGAACCCAAATGATTCCCGTGTATTGAATAATCATATCACATTTTTTTCAGGGAGAAAAGAGGGAAACGTTAAGAAATAAGAATCCCTGACACTTAAGACTGGAAATTTTTTCTTTCGTCTGCTATACTAAATCAACGTGCAAAAGTGATTGAACTATTTCAATCCGGAAAGGAGCATCTATGAAAAAAGCAGCTGGATTTGCCCTGATAAAAACAATCCCTGTTTTTCTGGGATATATTTTTCTTGGAATTGCCTTTGGCCTCCTTCTCCAAAAGGCCGGTCTTGGAGCCGGCTGGGCCTTTCTCATCAGTCTCTTTGTCTATGCCGGTTCCATGCAGTTTGCCCTTATAGGGATTCTCACAGAAAGGCTGAGTTTTGCCGCAACAGCCATCATAACGCTTTTAATCAACAGCCGACACGCATTTTATGGCCTGACCTTTATTGAACGTTTTCGTAAAATGAAAGCAGCCGGCCCCTATATGATCTTTTCCCTTACAGACGAAACGTATTCCATCCTATTCTCCGCCAAAAAGCCGGATGATTTTACAGACCGTGAATGGAAGCTTTCGTCCCTTTTTATCTCCCTTTTTAATCACTGTTACTGGGTGGCCGGTTCGGTGGCAGGAGCCCTCATCGGACAATTTCTTCCATTTGACACCACAGGCATTGATTTTGCCATGACTGCTCTCTTTATTGTAATCTGTGTCAACCAGTGGCGGGAAACACGCTGTCATCTGCCGGCTAAGACAGGTTTTTTCTGCGGTATGCTCTGTCTGGCTCTTTTCGGCCCCTCCGGCTTTATCCTGCCGGCCCTTATTGCCGTATCAGCCCTGCTTCTTATATTCAGGCATACCATACAAAGAAATATGGAGGATTTCTCATGATACATTCTTCGCAAAATACTTCCTATATAATCATCACCCTTTTGATCTGTGTTCTGTGCACCCAGGCAACCCGCTGGTTTCCTTTTCTTCTTTTTGGAGGGAAACAGCAGCTTCCGGAACTGATCCGCTATCTGGGAACCGTGCTTCCTCCGGCCATCATGGCGGTCCTGATCGTCTACTGCTTAAAAGGCGTCACTCCCCTAACCTGGCCCCATGGGCTTCCTGAGCTGATCGCATCCGCTGTGACAGCAGGTGCACACCTTTGGAAAAAGAATACTTTAATCAGCATTTTTACAGGAACTTTATGCTATATGATCCTGATACAAAAAATTTTTTAATTTTTTTAAAAAAAGTATTGCAAAATACAAAAACATATGATATTATATCGAAGTCGCGTGAGACAAGAGTTCTTACGGGACAGAAAAAAGAAAGTTGCTACTGTGGCTCAGTCGGTAGAGCGTCGCATTGGTAGTGCGGAGGTCACGGGTCCGATTCCCGTCAGTAGCTGTGAAAAACCCTTGTGTTTGCAAGGGTTTTTTCTTTTGTCAAAAATGCCCGGTACAAAACCGGGCAAAATTCCCATCGGCAGCCGTCACAGTAATTGACTGATGTTGATAGACAGATCGGCGTAGATTCCCACCTTGATATTACTTTCAAAAGGAAAAATAATGGGAGCAAACTCTGACGGATCCTGTTCATTCAGATATACTGTTGTACATTTTTTTAACGGATCAACAATCCAGTATTCCCGGACTCCAGACTCCAGATACAGGGAAACCTTATGGGCGTAATCCATCCGACGGCTTCCGGGCGATACTACTTCTACGATAAAGTCAGGAGCTCCAGAACATCCGCGGTCTGTCAGCTTGTCGGGATCACAGATGACGGAAATATCCGGTTCCACCCAGTTTTTATCATCAGCGTCCAGATTAACTGCAAATGGAGCGGGATAGACCTTACAGCCGCCCTTTTTTGATTCAATATGTTTTTTTAAAAGATAGAGAATACCGGAAACAATCTCCTGATGAATCCTGCTTGGCGGAGCCATATCATAGAGCTGTCCGTCAATCAGTTCAGACCGACATCCTTCAGGCAGCGCCCAGTAATCCTTTGAGGTATATCGTTCTTTCAATAATGGCATAAAACCATCCTTTCTTTATGGGAAGACAATGATGTTGATACCTCTATACAATAACATAAATATTCCATATTGTACAGGTATGCCCTTCCCAAACGCTGCATATGCCGCGGCCTGCTTTGCTCACACAATCCCCTCAAAACTTTCCCTCAGGGTTTTACAGGATTTCCCAAACTTTTCCATCTCCTGTTCCGACAATGAAAGCTCCAAAACACGCTGGACTCCATTTTGATTGATGATGCAGGGAACGCCTGTATAGATGTCTCTCTGACCGTAATCTCCCCGAAGCATAGCAGATACGGTAAGGACACTGTGCTCATCTCCCAAAATAGCCTTGGTAATTCTGGTAAGAGCCATTCCAATGCCGTAATAGGTGGCCTGTTTTGCCTCGATAATCCGATATGCTGCCGTCCGCACCTCTTCTTCAATATGATCCAGACAGCTTCTCAACTCATTTTCCCCATTTTTTCCCAACTCTAAAATAGGCTTGGTTGCAAGAAAGGCCTGACTCCAGGGGACAAATTCGCTGTCTCCATGCTCTCCCATTACATACGCATGGACATTTCTGGGATCAACCCTCAAATATCCTCCCACCAGATACCTAAGACGTGCCGTATCAAGAGCCGTTCCGCTTCCCAGAACCCTTCCGGGATTAAATCCCGACAGTACACAGGTAATCCTTGTCATAATATCCACCGGATTGGTAGCCACCAGAAAGATACCGTTAAAGCCAGAGGAAATCACGGGTTCTATGATCGAACGGAAGACCTCTGTATTTCGCCTTAAAAGATCCAGACGGCTTTCTCCCGGCTTCTGGGCCACTCCCGCCGCTATGACAACAATATCTGCATCACGACAGTCCTCATAATTTCCTGCTGATATTTTCATATTGGAAGCTGCAAACGCAAGCCCGTGGTTTAAATCCATGGCTTCTCCCTCCGCCCTTGTCTTGTTGATATCGATCAGCGTTAATTCATCGCAGACAGACTGGTTTAAAAGACTGTAAGCATAACTCATACCCACCATTCCCGTTCCGACAACTGCCACTTTTCTTTTATCCAACCTCATGCAAAGCTCCTTTCCAGATTTAAAAAAGAAGATACCTCATTCAATAAATGGTATCTCCTTTTCATAATGATTTTATGCTTATCTGGACAGCTTTCGTTCCATTAGTTCTCCGTTGCTGCTGTAGGTCACAGCCGTTTCCCTGCTTATAACTCCCTGGCGGAACAGGCGGATCAGGCTGTTGTCCATGGAAATCATTCCCTCCTCCTGAGAAGTGGCGATAATGCCGTCAATCTGATGGATTTTGGATTCGCGGATCATATTGCGGATCGCATTATTTAAAAACATGATCTCAAAAACAGGCTGTACGCCTCCATCTACAGTAGGTACCAGCTGCTGGGAAATGACCGCATTTAAAACCATGGAAAGCTGGGTGCGGATCTGCTGCTGCTGAGCCGGAGGAAAAGCGTCAATGACACGGTCAATGGTATTGGCCGCGCCGATGGTATGAAGGGTAGACAAGATCAGATGGCCTGTCTCTGCAGCCGTCATTGCGATGCTGATAGTCTCATAGTCACGCATTTCTCCCAGCAGGATCACATCCGGAGCCTGACGCAGAGAAGCTCTCAGGCCGGTTACATAGCTGCTTGTATCTGTAGCGATCTCTCGCTGCGTTACTACGCTCTTTTTGTGGCGGTGAAGATACTCAATGGGATCTTCCAGGGTAATCACATGTGCTTCTCTTGACTCGTTAATGGCGTCAATGATACAGGCCAGAGTGGTGCTTTTGCCGCTTCCCGCCGGCCCTGTAACCAGCACCATTCCCTTCGTCATCCTTGAAACATTCATAATCTCCTTTGGAAGATGCAGCGCATCCGCATCCGGAAGCTCAAATCGCACAACACGGATAACGCCGGCCAGAGAACCTCTCTGACGGAAAATATTGGCGCGGAAACGCGATACCCCCGGTACTGCAAAGGAAAAATCATCATCTCCCTCATTTAATACACGTTCTTCGCTCCGGCCGCCGGCCAGCTCATAGATCTGACGGATCATATCGTCCATTTCATCCGGCATGATCTTCTCTGTTCCCTCGCAGATGATCCTGCCGCCAATCTTATAGGAAAAAGGACGGCCCGGTATCAAAAAGATATCAGCTGCCTCCTGCTCCACTGCCGCTGTAAGAAGCTCCATTACCTTCATATCGTTTCCTCCTTATTATGTACCCGAACGATCTTTGCCGTCCCAGACCTTCACTGTATCATCAATTTCATATTCACCGCTGTCATATACATACCAGGACCGGATCTCATACCGTTTGTCCCCCTCTTTTAACTCCAGATCAATGTGCAGGGACTCTCCCCGCTCCATGGGAATTTCTGTAAAAATAAGGCCGGTCTGCTCATCATAACCATTTCCCGGCTTGGCCGCCAGAGCCTCCAACTTTTCCTCTAAAGACCGCCCTGCCATCTGCTGCAGCATCCGGTCTGATCCAGCCAGCCACTGCTGTCCTTTGGAATCTGCTTCATAAAATTCCTTTGCAGCCTGAGCGCCCCTCTCTGCCAGCTCCAGATCGCCTCTGGCACTGCTTAAAGAAAGAAGGCCGAAGGTAGACAGACAAAGCACGATAAAGATCAGGATCAGCGATGACAGCCCTATATTCACTTTATTTCTGGATGTTTGTTCCGCCATGGCTTATTTCCTCCCGCTTCTTTTTTCAAGGCTCATACTGGCTGCCTTCCAGGCTGTAGATCACAGTACCGTCTGTTTCTTTATCCCCTTTTGTCACATCCACCCGGATCTGCTTCATAGAATCATCCATTTCTACTGTGATCTCTGCCTCATAGGCCAAAACAGCTCCTGACTCTGCCGCCTCCCTTTGCGTATATGCCTTCCAGTCCTTATCCCAGACCGTCTGAAGCTCTTCCTCTCGTTTCCCGGATTTCAGCTCTTCCATCAGGCTCTGGGCCGCAAGCACAGCATGATTCAGATCATCTGCCTTCCGGCTCAACCGGTCTGCTCCTGCAAATACGGAAACACAGATGGAGGCACAGACAATAAAAAAACCGACGACTGCCAGCATCTCCATCAAAAACGGTTCTGAACCGGACCCGCTTCTTCTGTTCATCCTTCTATCCCCCCGCTTTCCGACTCACCAAAAACAGGATTTTCAGCCAGACTGCCGCTTCTAAGAGAAAGAGACAGAGTTCCCCCGTTCTCCCCTTCCGTACGGATATGGAGAACATTTCCCTCTCTGGAAAAAGACAGTCCTTCACATTCCAAAATTTCCAGACCATCCTCCAGTCCAAGGCCGCTGCCGGTATCAGTAAAAAGCTCCCTGATACTGCCGTCCAGCCAGTAAATCCAGGTCACATAATCTGTCCCGCCAATCTGCTGGCGAAGCTCCAGTACCTGTGTTCCTTCTATTTCTTTTATGTCTGTCATCCCGGCACGGTCTCCCTGACGTACCTTATTTGCTATATAGCTTAAGGCAGTGGAGCTGCTGAAATTTTTATCGCTTCTGGCAGTGATATTTTCATACACGCGGCTTCCTGTCAGCACGGTAAAAAGAGCGCTTAAAATAAATACCAGAAACAGCAGCATGGTAAAAAGGCCGCCCATCAGCTGACCTCTTTTCCCCGTTTTCCGCTCCATACGTTTCCCTCCTATTCCATAACAGGCACTACTGTGATATCCGGCATCACATTGGAGGCAAAGCCATCATAAAACACATTGTATTTTTTCCGGTTGATCATTACCCCGTAATGCTCCTCCAGATACTCGATACTTGGCGGATATCTCCCCTCAATGGCATAGCACTGCACGCTTGCTCTTGCTATGGCCTTTTTCAGGGTTTCCTGATCCCCGGCTGTGGTCCTCTCTCCAAACTGTACAGAGAACAGGGTAAAAAACAGGATTGCTGCCATCATAAGGAGCATCGAGCCGATCATGCCCGCAAGTCCCCGTCCTCTTCGATCCTGCCCGCGTTTTACTCTCATATCCAGCTCCTCCTAACCGATTGCAGAAAGCACGCCTACCAGAGGCAGCATCACGGAAAGCAGCACCAGTCCCACTGATACAGCCAGCACAGCTACGATCGTAGGCTCAAACCGGGTGATCATTCCGTCAATGGCAGAATCCGCCATTTCCTCATAATCCCCGGAAATTTCCTCCATTACCTGATCCAGATGGCCGCTGCGGCTTCCCACCTTAATCATCTGAATATAAAAACCGGAAAAAAGCCCTGCTGCCTTCATGGCGTCATAGTAGCTTTCTCCCTCTTCCAGACGTCTGGAGCAGTCATCGATCTGACCGGCCACTGTTTCATTTTCAGCCAGCTCTTTGGCTAATTCCATACTCTTTTCCAGTTCCAGCCCGCTCTTTAAGGTCAGAGCCAGCACAGAGGTAAAGCGGCGCAGCGCAACTGCTCTAGCAATACGGCTGCGGTTTTTTACTGCTGCGACGCCCTTTTCCACCAGTGAAAAACGCTTTCCGAAACGGGCAGCAATCCATATCACGGCCGCAGCTGCACCAGTTACAGCTGCCAGAACCAATGCTGCGCCGCTTAAAATGCCTCCCAGACGGATTGCTGCTGCAGCCGCAGGCGGAAGGCTGGCTCCCAGCTGCTCATATACCCTTGAAAACACCGGCATTACCTTTGTAAAAAGCACGAATAGAACCACTAACAGCATGAGAATCATCATTGCGGGATAAGTGGCCGCATTTTTTACCGCCTTTAAAAGCCTGGCTTCTTTCTCATAATAATCAGAAAGGGATTTCATCATCTGATCCAGCGTACCTGTCTGCTGCCCCAGTCTGGCCATACGGACGATATAGGGGGGAAACACGCCTGTATCCTCCAGCACCTTAAAGAAAGGATCTCCAAGTTCTGCGCCCTCTGCCATATAAAGAAGCATGGCCTTTTCTTTTTCCTCTGCCGCATCCTCTGCCATGATCGTCAGCCCTTCCTCCAAAGGCACAGCCGCCTCCAGCAAAAGGGCAATCTGTAAGCAGAAGGCGGACAGCTCCTCATAGGAATACCGATCGTATTTCTCCCCCTGTTTTTCCATTTTCTCTGTCCTCCTGACTAATAGCTGTATTTCGCCTGGTAATTGGCTCCGTTTCCTATATACTGCATAATCTCCTGGCTCTGGTTGCCGGAGGATGCAAAGGTCGGATCCATCAATTTCCAGCTGGTTCCGTCAAAATAAATGATATTGTCCACCCAGCCCTGGCCTTCCAGATATACATTGATCCAGGCGTGATACAGGTTTCCTGTATATCCCACCACCAGCTTGGTGGGAATGTCCTGAGAACGGAGCATGGCCGTCATAAGAGCCGCATAGTCAAAGCAGATTCCTTTTTTCTGGGCCAGCACCAGATCCACATTGGGAAGATAGCCGGACTGTACGGAACTGGCCTTTGCCGTATCATAAGTCAGATTCTTAACCACATAGTTGTAAACAGCCGATACCACGCCAAGCTGATCTGTAACGCCTGCCGAAAGCTCTGCTCCCTTTTGAACTGCCGCACTGGCAGAATTAAAATTCACATACTGGTTGGGATACAAAAAAGGACCAAAGGGATTGGAAATGGATACGTCCAGATTCTGGCTGAAGGCCTGGGAATACTGATTCCCCTGAATATTTTCAAACACCTTTACCTGATAGGAGCCGTTTCCCTCCGAAAGAGGAAAAACTTCATAAACACCGCTGTTATTTAAATCATATGTATATGTTTCTGAACCGTTTTTGGAAATCTGAACCTTAATTTTTCCTACACTGCCGGTATATTTCACCATTAGATAGCCCTCAGATGTATTGGACGCATCCAGAGTGGCCTTATCATTTTTATATACCGTCACACCGGAAGCAATGGGAGTACGCACATAGCTTCCGGCAGGCTTATCATACAGCGGCACCTGTGTATCCTCGATCACTGCTGTCTGAGACGCTTTTGCCGGAAATGCTCCAAAAAGGCCACAGACACCTACCACAGCGGCTGTCAGAACCGCTGCCCCGGAAATGTTTCTTCTGTTTTTTCGGATTCTCTCCATTCTTTCTTCCTCTTTCCAAACTGCTATTTTGCCAGCCTCTGGCGGACAATCTCATAGGCCAGAACACCTGCTGCCACAGAGGCATTTAACGAATCAATATCTCCCTTCATGGGAATGGAAGCTGTCATATCACAGTGCTCCCGAACCAGCTTGCTGACGCCCTCGCCTTCATTTCCGATCACAAGGCCGATGGGGCCTGTAAGATTCATGCGGTACATCACGTCCCCGCCCATATCGGCGCAGACAAACCACAGCCCCTTTTTCTTAAGATCCTCCATCACTGCGGTAAGGTTCGTCACCTTTGCCACAGGGGTATAATTAAGCGCACCGGCTGAAGTCTTGGCCACCGTGGCAGTCAGCCCCACTGCCCTGCGCTTTGGGATAATGACGCCGTGAGCACCAGCCAGATTGGCTGTACGGATAATCGCTCCCAAATTATGGGGATCCTCAATGCCATCCAGCAAAAACAAAAAGGGCGGCTCTCCTTTTTCCTCTGCCAGCTTAAGCATATCCTCCACCTGGGCGTATTCATAGGCAGCCGCATAAGCGATCACTCCCTGATGCTTTCCCGTCTCAGAAAGCTGATCCAGACGCTCCTTAGCCACATAGTTGATAATTGTGTCGTGTTTTTTCGCTTCCCTTACGATGGTGCGCACCGGGCCGTCCTGGCAGCCGTCCAGCACAAACAGCTTGTCAATGGTCTTTCCGGAACGAAAGGCCTCCAGCACTGCATTGCGTCCCTCGATGGTCAGTTCTTCGTATCTCATGAAATGTTTCTCCTTTATATTTCCTCAAAGGCTCCTATTTTTTCAAGCCCCAGGCTGATCAACTCTGCAAGACGCTCAAATCTCTCTTCCAGAAACAGCCAGCCCACCAAAGCCTCCATGCCTGTAGCAGTACGGTAATCTGCCATAGTAGCGTGTTTTGCCATGGTAACGGATTTGGCATTGCGCCCCCGTTTATAGACCGCGTGCTCCTGAGGCGTAAGCTCCTCTTCAATGGAGCGGATAAGCTGTGCCTGCGTGCCTGCGTTTACCAGCATCGCGCTTCGTTTATGCATCTTATTTACCTGCATACTTCCACGGTTAATTACTCTGGCGCGGATCATCACCTCATACACCGCATCTCCAATGTAAGCAAGAACCAACGGAGAATAGGAACCGGCATCTACCGGTTCCAGTCTCATGGTCTTTTTATAGTATGCAAGGAAGTCCTTTAATGTTATGCTCTCTTCCACTTTACGCCCTCTCTGGTATCCTCCAGCACGATTCCCATATCCAGAAGCTTTCCGCGGATCTCATCGGCAAGAGCAAAGTTTTTCTCTTTTCTGGCCTGCTGTCTGGCTGCGATCATGGCTTCGATCTCCTCGTCCAGCACCTCTGTCTTCCGCTCTGTGATAATACCAAGCACCTCGCACAGACGTGAAATCAGATCTTCAAGGCCCTTTACATAAGCTGCGGTGGAATCAGCATCTGCTGTAGAGTTAGCAAGCTTTACCAGCTCAAACACAGCGGAAACCGCATCTGCCGTATTAAAATCATCCTCCATGGCAGCCTCAAATTTCTCTCTGAGCCTGTCAGCCTCTGCCATTTTCTCTGTCTCGGCTGCTGTCATATCACCGGCCTGAGCCTTTGCCTTCAGTTCCCGCAGCTTATCCATGCAGGTCATAATGCGTTCCAGGCCGTTTTTGGAAGCCTCCATCAGCTCGGCACTGAAATTAAGAGGACTGCGGTAATGGGCGCTGAGCATGAAGAAACGCAGTACCTGCAGATCATATTTCTCCGCAATATCCCGGACAGTGAAGAAATTCCCAAGGGATTTGGACATCTTCTTATTATCAATATTTAAAAAGCCGTTGTGCATCCAGTATGCGGCAAAGGGCTTATCATTGGCGCACTCACTCTGTGCAATTTCATTTTCATGATGAGGGAAGATCAGATCTTCACCCCCTGCATGGATATCAATAGAATCTCCCAGATAGCGCTTTGCCATCACAGAGCACTCAATATGCCAGCCCGGACGGCCCTGGCACCATGGAGACTCCCAGTAAGGCTCTCCCTCTTTCTTGGGCTTCCAGAGCACAAAATCATTAAGGTCTTCCTTGCCTTCTTCACCCGTTACCTTAATCTCACGAAAGCCAGACTGAAGCTCATCCAGGTTTTTGTGGGACAGCTTGCCGTATTCTGCAAAGGAACGCGTCTTAAAGTACACCGTGCCGTCCTCTGCCACATAGGCGTGTCCCTTGTCGATCAGAGTCTGGATCATATCGATCATTCCCTGAATCTCCTGAGTTGCCTGCGGATGTACCGTAGCAGGCTCCACATTCATATCCTTCATATCCTTTTTGCACTCTGCAATATAGCGCTCGGAAATAATATGGGCATCTACGCCTTCTTCATTGGCCTTTTTGATGATTTTGTCGTCCACATCCGTAAAGTTGGAAACAAATTTCACCTTATATCCCTTGTATTCAAAATACCGGCGCACAGTGTCAAACATGATCATGGGACGGGCATTTCCGATATGGATCAGATTGTATACCGTAGGGCCGCACACATACATTTTCACCTCTCCCGGTGTAATCGGCTTAAATTCTTCTTTTCTCCTGGTTAATGTATTAAATATTTTCATACGATTTCTCCTCGCTTATGATCATTCAGAAACACTGTTCACTTCTGCTCGCAGCCGCAGCCTGAGCAGCCCGGACAGCCTTCTGTCATTATTTTATTATCATAGCAGTAATCCGCTGTTTCCGTCAATAATGTAATTGCCTGAGAAGCAATTCCCTCTCCGCTTCCCGTAAATCCCAGCCCCTCCTCTGTAGTGGCTTTTACGCTGACTCTGGACGGATCCAGATGAAGGGCCTCTGCAATATTCTCTTCCATCTGAGGACGGTAGGAGGCCAGCTTTGGCCTCTGAGCGATGATCGTAGCATCAATATTTTCAATCACATAGCCCTTTTTCTCCAAAAGTGCACCTACCTTACCCAGAAGCTCTATGCTGGAAATCCCCTTATAAGTAGGATCTGTATCCGGAAAATGCTGTCCGATATCTCCCAGAGCCGCTGCCCCTAAGAGCGCATCCATCACGGCATGGATCAGCACATCTGCATCCGAATGGCCTAAAAGCCCCTTTTCATAAGGTATCTCCACGCCTCCCAGAATAAGCTTACGGCCCTCTGTGAGCCTGTGAACATCATAGCCTTGTCCGATTCTCATGTTTCTGTCTCCTCTATTTCGTTCTTTTGATCACAATTCTTTTTAACAGTTCATATTACCGGCCGGAACAGCCGTATTATATCCCCATTCGGATCTGCCGCGAAATGCACTCTGCCCGCAGGTCTGTCTGAGTACCGCAGAATTCTCCATCCACATGAATGGGAAGAGGGGCGTCTGTGTGAATGGAAACCTCTCTGCATTCAAACATCCGTGCTCCCTTATGCTTCTTAAAACGGCCGGTCAAAGCCTGCAGCATCACAGGGATCAGCCGTTTTCTGGAAGAATGGCTTACCACACAGACATTCATCCTGCCGTCGCTTCCGTCTGCCCTGGGAGCAAAAACAAAACCGCCTCCTTCTGATGGCTGAATGTGACAGGATATAAACAGGATATGATTAAATTCCACTTTTTTTACACCATCCAAAAGGATATATCCCCGGCTGGACCGGCATCCTGCCGCCTGGCAGAGTCCAAGAAGAAAACAAAAAAGTTTTCCAAGACCCAGCCGCCCCATAATGCCCCGCAGCCTGGAAGCGGATGCCGCACAACACACAGCAGCATCAAATCCCATACCGGCGCTTACCATAAATCTCCGATGAGAAATCTCACTGGAACCAAGAGAGAGCACCCCGTAATCTACCATTGAAAAATGTCTGGGATACAGCTGTTTTTTCAGACAGCGTACGGTACGTTTGGGAATGTGGAGACAGCGGGATAAATCATTTCCCGTGCCTGCCGGAATATAACCCAGATCAAAAATCCCATGAAGGACAGCTCCATCAAGAACCTCATTGACCGTTCCGCTTCCGCCGACCACGATCAACAGGCCTGGCTGGCGTTTCTTCTCCGTCAGTTCTCTGGCAGCGATCCTCGCATCACCGACGCTGCCGGTAAGTACCGCTTCATATTCAATATTGTGCAGATCCATATAGCAGGCAATGGCTTTCCACACTCTCCTGCCTCTGCCGGAGCCTGCACTGGGATTTACAATAAAATAGTACATAGGGGCGTAGGGTCCTTTCCTTTCGTCCACACAGCGGAAAGCACAAGCCTGCACCCGTCCGCCGATGGCAGCATCTACTCTGGAATAAGTATACCACGCCCGCCCCCAAATGAATATAAACCATTAAAAAATTTTCTATAAAATATCGAAAAAATAAATGCTCTCCCATCTCTGAAAATGCCGGAAAACCAGCAAAAATAAGGGCAAAAAAACTTTTTTAAAAAAAATTCAAAAAAGTGTTGACAATTACCACAATTTATCATATACTGTACAAGCAGTCGCGAGTGAGACAAAAACAAACAAGCGACACACTGGATACGGGGTCTTAGCTCAGCTGGGAGAGCATCTGCCTTACAAGCAGAGGGTCACAGGTTCGAGCCCTGTAGGCCCCATCCATTTCAATTAAATATGGCGGAATAGCTCAGTTGGCTAGAGCACACGGTTCATACCCGTGGTGTCGAGAGTTCGAATCTCCCTTCCGCTACTCTGAAACCCTTGAAGAATCAAGGGTTTCTTTGTTTTTGGTTTGAGTACCTTTAAGTACCTCAAATCATTCGTAGACTTTCCCGCCTCCCCGTGGTATACTTTTGCTATACCATGAAAGCAGGAGGATTTAAGCCATGTATGCAGAATTTACAGATGACCTGATCACAGGAAATGAAATGATCGACAGCCAGCACAGAGAGCTGATCAGCCGGATCAATGACCTCTTAGTCAGCTGTGAGAACCGTTCCAACCAGAGCGGAGCTGCCAGATTATTAAATTATCTGGCAGACTATACGGATTTCCATTTCAAAGAGGAAGAGGCATTCCAGAAGGAAATCGGATATCCGGGCCTGAAGGAGCACCTTGAAAAGCATGAGGAGCTGCGCCGTACTGTACAGGAGCTTCACGATATGCTTACAGACGAAGAAGGCCCTTCTGACGCCTTTGTTTCCAAGGTGGCAGAAAATGTAAGAGACTGGCTCTACTACCACATCAAAGGCTTTGACCGTTCTGTGGCAGAGTACAAGTATATGCGCGACAGCGCCGACCGCATCTAACTGAATTTTTGCACAGCAAAAGCCCGGCCATACCTGATCAGCCGGGCTTGTTTCTATCTGTTATTCTTCTGTATTTTTCTTAAGAAGCCCAAGAATCAGGCATCCTGCGACAGCTCCTCCCATCACAGCAGCCAGATACATAAGAGGATTTCCAATGGTAGGGAGTACGAAGATGCCGCCGTGAGGCGCCCTTAAGGTACAGCCGAATGCCATGGAAAGGCCTCCTGCAGCCGCCGCTCCGATCCCACAGGCAGGAATCACGCGAAGGGGATCCTGTGCTGCAAAGGGAATCGCTCCCTCTGTGATAAAGGATAGTCCCATAATATAATTTACAATGCCGGACTGGCGTTCTTTTTCTGTAAACTTCTTCTTAAAAAATGTGGTGCACAGGGCAATCGCGATCGGCGGAACCATACCACCGGCCATCACTGCAGCCATTACCTCAAAATTCCCCTCTGCCAGCTGGGCAGTACCAAATACATAGGCCGCTTTATTAAAGGGACCTCCCATATCAATAGACATCATAGCCCCCAGTACCATTCCAAGCACAATGCGGCTGGCACCGCCCATTCCATTTAAGAAATGTGTCAGTCCATCATTGATCATACCCATATATGGGTTGATCAGTGTAGTCATTACAGCAGCCACAAAAATCCCAAGCACCGGATAAAGAAGCACCGGCTTGATACCTTCTAAGGATTTGGGCAGTCTGGAAAAAATCTTTTTAAGCCCCAACACCAGATAACCGCCCGCAAAGCCTGCAAAGAGAGCTCCGAGAAAGCCTGCATTTACATCACCGCCCGCAGGATTTGCAAAGGTACAGCCCATTTTCGCCACCATACCAGCTACCATTCCTACTGCAAGTCCCGGACGGTCTGCGATACTCATGGCAATGAAGCCTGCAAGGATCGGGAGCATCATTCCAAAGGCCTGTTCGCCGATGGTCTTTAAATATGCAGCCAGAGGGGTATTTTTTCCAAAATTGGACGGATCAATGGAATAATCGTCAAGCAGAAACGCTAACGCAATGAGGATGCCGCCACCGATCACAAAGGGAAGCATATGGGATACGCCGTTCATCAGATGCTTGTAAATGGTTCTTCCAATACTTTTATCTCCTTCCGCTTCTGCCTCGGAGGTTCCGCCCTCATGGTGATATACCGGCACTGTACCGCTAACTGCTCTCCGGATCAGCTCTTCTGCCTTGTGGATGCCGTCTGCCACCGGAACCATGATAACGGGCTTTCCGTCAAAACGCGCCATTTCCACATTCTTATCTGCCGCAACAATGATTGCTTCTGCCTCCCTGATTTCCTCTTTCGTAAGAATATTCTGAGCGCCGCCGGAACCATCCGTTTCTGCTTTCAGGGAAATCCCCAGTTTTTTCCCTGTATTTTCCAGATTTTCAGCAGCCATATAGGTATGGGCAATTCCTGTGGGACAAGCAGTGACTGCCAGCACGCGAAAGCCTGTTTTTTCCGGTTCTGCTGCCTTTTCCGGTTCATCCATTTCTTCTTTCTTCCCAAACCGCTCCGTTTCCGCCTGATCGATAACCTCCAGGAACTCCTCCTTTGATCCTGCATGGATCAGAGCTTCCTTAAAACCAGGATTCATCAGCAGGGTGGAAAGCCGGGATAATGCCTCCAGATGTACGTCTTCTCCTCCTGCCGGAGCTGCGATCATAAAAATCAAATTGGACAGAGAGCCGTCAAACGCCTCATAATCCACACCCTCAGGCACTGTTATGGCTGCCAGCCCCGGTTCCTTTACTGCTTCTACCTTTGCGTGGGGAATGGCAATCCCTTCCCCGATTGCTGTGCTCCCCAGGCTTTCTCTTGCAAGAATCCCTTCCTTATAACCGGCTCTGTCATTCAGCCTCCCCCCTGCATCCATAAGGGCGATGAGACGATCAATAGCCTCCTCCTTGGAAGCTGCCTTCACTCCCAGTTCAATGCTTTGCTTTTTCAACAATTCTGTGATCCGCATCCTCTACTTCCCTCCATTTTCTGTAAGCTGTGCAAACAGCTCCATGATCATTTTTCTGCTTCCCATACCATCTGAAAATGCCGTCGCTCCTCCGCTGGCCGTTCCCAGACGCAGCGCATAATCGTAATCTCCTGTTTTTAAATATCCTGCCAGAAATCCCGCCACCATGGAATCGCCTGCTCCTACGGAATTTTTCACCGTTCCACGGCACACTCCCAGTCTGTGGACTTTTCCATTTTCATCGACCAGGATTGCTCCGTCCTTTGCCATGGACACCAGCACATTGACCGCTCCCCGGTCTTTTAGGCTCATGGCGCCATCGATGATCTCCTTCTCCGTCTTTAGTTCCTTTCCAAAGATCTGCCCCAGCTCATGGTTATTAGGTTTGATCAAAAAAGGCTTTAATGGAAGTACCTCTGTCAGCAGATCCCGTTCTGCGTCTACAGCAATGCACACGTCCCGATCCTTTAACTGTTCCATGATCCTACGGTAAATATCATTTCCCACAGCAGCCGGTATGCTTCCGGAAAGCACCAGCACATCCCCACTCCCTAAACGGTTCAGCTTTTCAAACAGCGCTTCCACATCCTCAGGCCGGATATCCGGGCCCATCCCGTTAATCTCCGTTTCTTCCTCCGATTTCAGTTTCACATTGATACGTGACATTCCACTTTTTACATGGATAAAATCGGATGAGATCCCAAATGCTTTTAACCCCCTTTCAATTTCTTTTCCCGTAAATCCGGCCACAAACCCCAGCGCTGTGCTCTCAACTCCCAGATTTGCCAGCAGCACAGAAACATTGATTCCTTTTCCTCCACAGAAAATATCTTCCTTTACTGTACGGTTGACCTTTCCCTGAGCAAAATGATCCACAGCGATCACATAGTCCAGAGCCGGATTAAAGGTAACTGTGTAAATCATATGTCATCTCCCCTTATTTATAAGAAATTTAATTTCACACCTATACTATAGTACGATATTTGTTTTTCGTCAATATTATTTCTTATGAAATTTTGTTTCTCTTATATTTTCATCACTTCAAACAAAAAGACGGTCTCTGCCTGTCAGATACCGTCTCTTTTTTGTACATTTTACCTATATTTCGTTTTTATCCGAGGAAATAGCTTCCTCATGGCGGCGGATATGTTCCATAGCATCCTTCTTTCCCGCCCGCAAAAGAAGATATAAAATTTCAATCACCGCCGTGGCTGTGACCCGTGAAAACCAGAATTCTTCTGTAAGAAGCTTTTCTCTGGTGGCCGTAATAATTTTATGATCACAGATCGAAGCCAGAGGCGAATCCGGGTTATTCGTGATCAGCACCAGCGTGCTCCCATTTTCTTTTGCTCCCTGAGCCAGTGTGTTTAACCGCCTGGAAAAACCGGAATTGGAAATAAGGAGCACCACATCCTCCGGCCCCAGATTAAAGGTATAAGCTGCCTGCGTTTCCCAGATGTCTCCGGCCACAGACGGAATCCCCAGCTGATTAAACTTAAAAGCGCCGTCCAGAGCCACAGGGATTGTATTTCCCACTGCAGCCAGCTGAACCATACGGGCCTTTTCCAGCTTTTTAAGGATTTCTTCCAGGCTGTGTATATCCATCATACGGACCGTTTCTGTCAGCTCCGCAACCTTATTTGCCAGAATATTGTTAAGTGACTGGGACAGATTCTCCCGGTCAATATCATTTGTCACCTTCCGGCTGTCCTGTTCTTCCCTGAGCACCTCTCTGGCCAAAGCCAGCTTTAGGCTCTGGAATCCCTTAAACCCGCATCTGCGACAAAATCTGGATACCGTAGCGTCGCTTGTGCCGCTGGCTCTTGCCAGCTCCCCCACCGTCATATCTACTGCCTGGGCCTTGTGCTCCATGATATAATCCGCAATCTTCTTTTCCGCCTCAAAAAAGCTGTCATAGAAAGAACAGATCACGCCTAATACGCTTCGTGCTTCACTCATGCCATGTCCTTTCATTTACATGTAAATTTATTTCATATAATAATGATAACACAAGATACATAAAATGAAAAGACGCAGTTTGCAGGGCAACTTCTTAAAGCTCTCGAAACTTTATTAAGATTTCTGTCCAGCTCTTGTTTTTCCATTTTTACCGTGCTATAATTTTGCACATCTACAAATTTTAACAGTTCCTTTACATTCGTTTTAAACTCTTAGAAAGGGAAACAGTTCTATGAAACGAGTTTGTGATTTCTTCCGCAAATACAGCCATATATGGCTTTTAAGTTATTTTTTTATCTATATTCCCTGGTTCTGTTATCTGGAAAAAACAGTGACACGCGATTATCATCTCATGCACGCCCCTCTGGATGATCTGATTCCTTTTAATGAATATTTTATCATTCCCTATCTTCTCTGGTTTGCTTTTGTAGGAGTGACGCTGATTTACTTCCTTATTAAAAGCAAAGAGGATTATTACCGGATGTGCACCTTTCTGTTTTCAGGCATGACCATCAGCCTGATCATCTGTACCTTTTTTGAAAATGGTACCAATCTGCGTCCGATTCTTGACCCCGATAAAAATATTTTTACTGCTGCCGTGGCTGCTCTGTACCGTACCGATACCTGTACAAACGTATTTCCGAGCATCCATGTATACAATTCCATCGGTACCTATATTGCCATCCATAAAAGCCCTCTGTTTCAGGGAAAAGCTGCCTTAAAGGCAGGCGCAGCCATTTTAACCGCAGCGATCTGTCTTTCTACTGTATTTTTAAAGCAGCATTCCGTGATCGACGGAGTCGGCGCAGGAATTATGGCTGCTATGATGTATCATCTTGTTTATGCCTGCAGCCCTGTGGAAGAAGAAAAAAAGATTGTGGAAAAAATTTTAGAATAAGGATCATGGCTGCAAATAAACCAAATAAGCCGCCGGGAAAGCATATCATTTCGCTTCCCCGGCGGCTCTTTTACTTTAGTTAGTTAAATCCATAAAACTTCTGTGTGATCTTGTATCCCAGGATCAGCAGCTCTCTTCCGCCCTTTCCCGGCAGGTTACAGCCCTGTCCCAGAAATCCCCAGCGCAGACGCAGCCACAGAGGAAAATTCTGCTTTTTGAGCTCATTCCACAACTCCTTCTTTTTAGCCAGATTCTCCGCAGTCCCTGACTTGATCGCCAAAACGGAGCAGACAGTCATCATAATTTCCAGATACTGGATCATGTAATGGCGCAGCTTTGGATTGGATATTTTAGTGGCATCATAGTAACCGAGCATGAGCCTCGTAACCCTGAGCTGCTGGTCAATGCGGCCGATCATCACGGATTCATTGACAGACTGATCCGTTCTTCCGATAAAATAGCGGTAAAAATTCACATCCAGATAGTACATATTTTTTACATGGGGAAGGGGCTGGTAGACGAAAATATTGTCTACATAAAAGGTATGCTTGGGAAGCTCCAGCCCGCATTCCTTTAAAAGCTGTGTCCGGTAAATTACGGAATGCATGAGTATGTACTGACCGATCATGAAAAATTTTACATCCTTCCATCCAAAGACGCAGTCCTTTGGAAAGGCGGTATGGTATTTCATCACCTTTTTACGTCTTGCTCCCTCTTTTTCGTATACGAAATTGGTCACCAACATATCCAGAGCTTCCCCCCGGTAAACGAACCGACGCAGGGTTTCCAGAACCTTCTGATATGCTTCCTCATTTACCCAGTCGTCGCTGTCTACGACTTTGAAAAATACGCCCGTTGCATTTCTCAATCCCGCATTGACAGCTTCGCCATGACCGCCATTTTCCTGATGGATCGCGCGGCAGATACCGGGATAGCGCTTTTCATATTCATCTGCGATCTCAGCCGTCCGGTCCTTTGCGGAACCGTCATCTACGATCAGAATCTCCACCTCATCCCCTCCAGTGAGAAGAGAACGGATGCAGTGCTCCATATAAGCTTCTGAATTATAACAGGGTATCGCTACTGAAAGTAATTTCACGTTTTTTCCTCCTTGCATGTATGCAGATAAGGACGGCAGGCAGCTTTAGCCGAAGGCCAGCAGGGCTGCCCCATTGGCAGCCGCGTGCATCAGCACCGCCATCCTGTATTTTCCCCAGGGACATTTCTCATATCCCCATGCCAAAACAAAGCCCAGTAAAAAAGCGTAAAGGCCCTGAATCATGTTTCCGTGGTAAAAGCCAAAGGCCAAAGCCGAAAGAAAAGCTGCTGCTTTCGGCCTAAGCTTTCTTCTTAGAAGTCCATAAATACCCAGCCGGAATACCGCCTCCTCCATCATGGGAGCCGCCGCCAGGGTAAGCGCCAGATAATAGGACCGGCTCATACGCTCTGCTGTCTGTACTTCCCCATAAGAAATCATCCATCTCTCGGGCCAGGGGATCAGACGGACCAGTATATTTCCTGCCAAAGCAGCAAGCACCGTCCCAAGGAGCAGCCTCTGCCACCCCGGAGGGAGAAATGATTTCTTTTCCACCATCTGTGTATTCCTCAGTATGTCTGTATTTTGCTGCATGATGCCAGTATATCACGGGTGCATTTCTTTTTCCAGTATCTTTTTTCGTTGCATTTTCAGAGATAATAAATTAAAATAGATATAACAACACCGCATACAAAGAGAGGGACTGAATATGGCAAAAAAACGCATTGTAATGGCTATTGGCCACAAGGATATGGGAACTAATCTTCCGGAACAGAAGGAAGCAGTACAGCGCACTGCAAAGGTGATCGCCGACTTTATCCAGGAGGGCTGGCAGGTCGCTATCGTGCACAGCAACGCCCCGCAGGTCGGCATGATCCACACTGCGATGAACGAGTTCGGACGCCAGCATGACGGCTACAGTTCTGCCCCCATGTCTGTCTGCTCCGCCATGAGCCAGGGCTATATCGGCTATGATCTGCAGAACGGCATCCGCGCCGAGCTGATCCGCCGGGGCATCTATAAGCCTGTAAGCACTGTTTTAACTCAGGTAACGGTAGATCCTTATGATGAAGCCTTCTATACTCCTGTAAAGGTGATCGGAAGAGTGATGAACCGTGAAGAGGCAGATGAGGAAGAGGCAAAGGGAAATCATGTGAAGGAGGTGGAAGGAGGCTTCCGCCGTATCGTGGCATCTCCCCATCCTGTAGCCATTGTAGAGATCGACGCCATCAAGGCTCTTTTAGATGCTGATCAGATCGTCATCGCCTGCGGCGGCGGCGGTATTCCGGTTATGGAACAGGGGTACAATCTCCGGGGTGCCAGCGCGATCATTGAAAAAGATCTGGCAACAGGCCTTCTGGCAAAGGAAACCGATGCCGATGTAATGATGATCCTTACCAGCGTGGACAATGTTACCTTAAATTACGGTACAGACCATGAAGAGCCCATCAAAAACATGACCATCGACCAGGCGAAGGATTACATCAGCCAGGGACAGTTTGAATTTGCCTCCATGCTTCCAAAAATCTCCGCATCCGTAGACTTTTTAGAGTGCGGAAAGGGACGCAAGGCAATTATCACCTCTCTTGACAAGGCCGAAGAGGCTTTGAAGGGCGAGGCAGGAACGACTATAAACGGATAACTGGATATACTGTCAATTCTGAGGGAGCCCATAGGGCTCCCTTTATTTTCTGCTTTAGAATTTTACCATACAACAAAAGGATGCTGCAAAACAAAACTTATATGTTCTGTTTCTGCAGCATCCTTTAAAAATTTTAAGCGTTCTTCACTGTTGCAATATCAATCAGTGTCAGATCCTTGGCCCGGTTCTCCAGACTGGTTACAAGTGCTCTTGCCGTATCCAGGGCAGTCAGGACATTTACGCCTGTCTCAATGGCATTGCGGCGGATGATAAAGCCGTCATGGCTGCGCTCTGCTCCCTGAGCCGGGATATCCACGATCAGGTCGATCTGATGGCCCAGTACAAGATCCAGGATGTTCGGAGATTCCTGCTCCAGCTTGCGGATCTCATATGCCTTTACTCCGTGGGCATTTAAGGTGCGGGCGGTGCCTCTGGTAGCGAAAATCTGATATCCCACTGCAATAAAGCGGCGTGCAATCTCTACAGCCTCTTCCTGCTCGCTCTCACGGATAGTCATGATCATCTTCTTATACTTAGGCAGGCGGATTCCTGCACCCTCAAATGCCTTATACAGAGCCTCGTTAAAGGTCTTTGCAATACCGAGGCACTCTCCGGTGGACTTCATCTCAGGTCCCAGGCTGATATCTGCGCCCCGGATCTTCTCAAAGGAGAATACAGGCATCTTGATGGCGATATAATCAGCTGCAGGCTGCAGGCCCGGCGTATAGCCCAGTTCTCTAATGGTATGTCCGCAGATGATCTGGGTTGCCAGAGGAACAATGGGGATACCTGTTACCTTACTGATATAAGGCACCGTACGGGAGGAACGTGGATTTACCTCGATGATATATACATCCTCGCCGTCTACAATAAACTGGATATTGATCATTCCCTTTACATGAAGGGCTCTTGCCAGCTTGGCTGTGTAGTCCACAATGGTTTCCACATTTTTCTCTGTAATGTCCTGTGCCGGGTAAACAGAGATACTGTCGCCGGAATGGATACCGGTACGCTCGATATGCTGCATGATGCCGGGGATCAGGATGTCTGTACCGTCACAGATAGCGTCTACCTCAATCTCCTTACCCATGATATATTTGTCTACCAGGATCGGATGCTCCTGAGCAATCTGGTTGATGATGCCGATAAATTCATCAATATCCTCATCATTGATGGCAATCTGCATTCCCTGTCCGCCAAGCACATAGGAGGGACGGACCAGAACTGGATACCCCAGCTTATGAGCAGCCTCTTTTGCCTCCTCGGCAGTAAATACCGTATGGCCAGCAGGTCTCGGGATACCGCACTGCTCCAGGATGGCGTCAAAGCGTTCTCTATCCTCAGCCGCGTCTACATCCTCAGCCGCTGTTCCAAGGATCGGAACGCCCATTTTCATCAGGGCTTCTGTGAGCTTGATGGCTGTCTGTCCGCCAAACTGAACCACTGCTCCGTCTGGCTTTTCAATATCAACAATGCTCTCCACATCTTCCGGTGTCAGAGGCTCAAAATACAGCTTATCCGCAATATCAAAGTCCGTACTTACGGTTTCAGGGTTATTGTTGATAATGATGGTCTCATAGCCTTCTTTGCTGAATGCCCAGGTGCTGTGTACGGAACAGAAGTCGAACTCGATTCCCTGTCCGATACGGATGGGACCGGAGCCTAAAACGAGAACCTTTTTTCTGCCCTCTGTTCTCTCTGCCTCATTGAAGCTTCCAAAGCAGGAATAGTAGTATGGAGTTTCTGCGGCAAACTCTGCGGCACAGGTATCTACCATCTTATAGGCAGCACGGATATTATTGTCATAGCGCAGCTTCTTGACAGCGCTCTGCTCCATCTTTGTTAGTCTGGCAATCACATTGTCAGGATACTCAATGCGCTTTGCCTCAGCAAGCAGCTCAGGAGTCAGCTCCTTCTTTCTTTCTCCTACTGCCTGAAGCTCCTTCTCCATCTCTACCAGGATCGCCAGCTTGTCAATAAACCAGAAGTCAATGCGGGTGATCTCATGGATCAGGCCGTATGGGAAGCCACGGCGCAGCGCCTCGGCAATTCGCCAGATCCGCATATCATCCACTTTATAGAGGTCATTTACCAGCTCCGTATAGGAAAGCTCTGTAAAATCATAGGACAGAAGGCAGTCTACATGCTGCTCCAGGGAGCGGATGGCCTTCATCAGGGCGCCCTCAAAGTTGGTGCAGATACTCATAACCTCGCCCGTTGCCTTCATCTGGGTTCCCAGAGCACGCTTAGCGCTGATAAACTTATCAAATGGAAGTCTCGGCATCTTTACTACGCAGTAGTCCAGCATAGGTTCAAAGCTTGCGTAGGTTTTCTTTGTAACGGCATTTTTGATCTCATCCAGAGTATAACCCAGAGCTATCTTTGCAGCCACCTTTGCGATGGGATATCCGGTCGCCTTGGAAGCCAGGGCAGAAGAACGGCTCACACGGGGATTTACCTCGATGACGCAGTATTCAAAGCTGTCGGGATTTAAGGCATACTGTACATTACAGCCGCCGGTGATCCCCAGCTCGCTGATGATGTTTAAAGCAGAGGTACGAAGCATCTGGTACTCCTTATCTCCCAGTGTCTGGGAAGGAGCCACAACGATACTGTCTCCGGTGTGTACGCCTACCGGGTCAATGTTTTCCATGTTGCAGACAGTAATCACATTTCCGGCTCCGTCGCGCATAACCTCATACTCGATTTCCTTCCAGCCTGCGATGCAGCGCTCTACCAGCACCTGTCCCACGCGGGAAAGGCGGAGGCCATTTTCAAGGATTTCCGCACATTGCTCCGGATTGTGGGCAATACCGCCGCCGGATCCGCCCAGGGTATAAGCCGGACGAAGCACTACCGGATAGCCGATCTTTGCTGCGATCTCAAGACCTGTCTTTACATCCTCCACGATATCAGAAGGAGCCACCGGCTCACCGATCTTTTCCATGGTTTCCTTAAACATCTCACGGTCCTCGGCCTTTTTGATGGTCAGGGCTGTAGTTCCGATCAGGCGCACATTGTGCTCTCTAAGGAAGCCTGCGTCTTCCAGCTCCATGGCAAGATTTAAGCCTGCCTGGCCACCCAGAGTAGGAAGAATACTGTCCGGCTGCTCCTTTAAGATTAACTGCTCTACCACCTCTACAGTCAGGGGTTCAATATATACCCGATCTGCAATATCCTTATCTGTCATAATAGTCGCGGGATTGGAGTTTAAGAGCACAACCTCAATGCCCTCTTCTTTTAAAGAGCGGCAGGCCTGTGTGCCTGCGTAGTCAAATTCAGCCGCCTGGCCGATTACGATAGGGCCGGAGCCCAGCACCAGAACTTTTTTGATCTCAGGATTCTTTGGCATCAGTCATTTACCTCCATCATTTTCAGGAAACGGTCGAACAGGTATCCGGAATCCAAGGGGCCTGGGCAGGCCTCCGGATGGTACTGCACGGTGAAAATGTTCTTTCCTGTGTATTTTAAGCCTTCGTTTGTTCCGTCATTGACATTGATAAATGCAGGTTCTGCGATTTCAGGGGAAATAGTTGCATTATCAACCGCATAGCCGTGATTCTGGGAAGAAATGTAAACTCGTCCTGTCTCCAAATCCTTCACCGGATGGTTTCCGCCTCTGTGGCCGTATTTTAACTTATAGGTGTCCATGCCGTTTGCAAGGGCCATGAGCTGATGTCCCAGACAGATGGCAAAAATCGGCACATTGGAGTCATAAAGTTTCTTTACTTCCTTAATAATAGCCGTATTTTCCTTTGGATCGCCGGGGCCGTTGGAAAGCATGATGCCATCCGGGTTTGCTGCCAGCACCTCCTCTGCCGGTGTGTCCGCCGGGTAAACCGTTACCTCACAGCCTCTCTCATTTAAGGAACGGGCAATATTTTTCTTTGCTCCAAAATCCATGAGAGCCACTTTTTTTCCGGTTCCGGGAAGAACGTATTTTTCCTTTGTGGTAGTCTTTAAAACAACACCTTCTACGGAGTAATTTCTGATCCGCTTTAAAACCTCAGAGTGGTCTGTATACTCTTTAGTCGTGATCATGCCGTTCATGGTTCCTTTTTCTCTCAAAAGCTTTGTAAGTGCTCTTGTATCAATGCCGCTGATACCTGGGATATCCTGCTCCTTTAAGAAATTCTGAATGGTGTCTTCGCTGCGGAAGTTACTTGGGATCCTGGATAATTCCCGGACAATGTAAGCGTCCGGCCATGCTCTCTCTGATTCCATGTCTTCACGGCAGATTCCGTAGTTTCCAATAAGTGGATAGGTCATAACTACTGCCTGGCCTGCGTAAGACGGGTCAGTGAGCACTTCCAGATAACCGGTCATAGAAGTGTTGAACACGATCTCACTGATCACTTCACGCTCTGCTCCAATGCTGGTGCCGGTGAACACAGTGCCGTCTTCCAATATAAGGTATGCTTTCATATGGGGGTACCTGTCCTTTCTTATGTGTGTTTGTTGGGGATTGGAAATGTGTTAAGCATCTCCAGGGACCGTATTTCTGCGTCAGCCCAAATTGTAAAGATTATACTTTATTTCATTTTATTTTTCAATGGCTTGGAATCCTAAATTTTTTTGTGGTAATCTAATCTTTTTTGGCATGAAACTTGCTTGTACAGATCAAGGCAGAAAAACAGGGCAGAACGCACTGTTTTAACGTCTCTGCCCTGTTTTGGATTTCTTATGAAAATTTCAGAATATTCTCCTCAGCCTTTGCAACGATTCCATCCTTTTTGTTCATAGTAAATGCGGCTCCGCTTGGGAAGATCACCGGAGTCACCAGAGATTTGCCCTTTGCCTTTACTGCCTCTAAATCTACCACTACCAGAGTCTGGCCCTGCTTTACCTTGGCGCCCTGCTCTACCTTTACGTCAAAGCCCTCGCCGTTTAACTCTACTGTATCCATACCGATATGGATCAGGCACTCTACCCCGTCCTTTCTTCTGAGGCCATATGCATGACCCGTTGGAAAAGCTGCCGTTACCTCTGCGTCAAAGGGTGCAACTACCTCGCCCTCTGTCAGATCAATGGCAAAGCCGTCTCCCATCATCTTGGAAGAAAATGCCGGATCTGCCACTGCTGTGATATCCATCAGTGTTCCTCCTGCCGGTGATACAAACTCCGATTTCTTTTTTCCAAATAAAAATCCCATATTGCTCCCTTTCCTGATCTCCTGCTCCAACGGATGCAGCGCACCCTGCAGGAATCATTTCCCTTTATTCGTTCCTTAACAGTATAACTCATTTTGGGAGGAATGGGTAGTTAATTTTTCCTAAACTCAAAACATACTGCTGATGGACATGAATCTTCAAGCAGCTCTGCTGCATCATTAAGTACTCCTGCTGCCGTCTGACGCACTTCTGCGGAAGCCCATACCGGCGCTACACCGTGAAATTCACGTATCATTCCTGCATCGTTGGCACTGTCTCCCATTACCCGAACTTCATCAATATCCGGTCTGCGGTTTAAAATCCAGTGCACTGCAGCTGCCTTATCCACTCCCTTTGCTACAATATCTGCATTCCATACATTCGCAAATGCACTTACCTGGTCAAATCTCTCATTAATTACCTTGCAAAGCCTCCGGATATATGCTTCATCTTTATTCCGCCGATGAATCTGGAGAATTGATTCAAGGCCTTCAATCTGATCAATCCTGCATACTCCATCACAGGCTTTCTGAGTCGTTGTTCCAGAAGAAGACAGTACATTGATTTTTTTATCTGTCATGGAAACGCCGCTTCCATCCTCATTTAATTCATGAAGAAACCTGAGTATTTTAAGAGCTGTTTTTTTCTCTATGATACGGCACAGCAGAAGCTTCCCCTCTTTATCCATAATAGCTGCTCCATTATTCAGAATCAGCCCATCCGGTTCCAGATCAAAAAATCCCAATTGCTCTTTAATAGATGCCAGATTTCTTCCTGTCGCGATAAAAAACAGATTTCCCTTCCTCTGCCATTGCTTTACAGCCTCTATATTTCTTTCACTGACTGCTCCGTTCACATAGAGAGTCCGGTCAAAATCACTTACCGCACATTTCATGCTTCCCGGATCTCCCTTCCTCTGCAGTACACGCAGATCAGATTTTTATCCTGATCCATAATAGTAAGATCCGCATCCATTCCGGGAGCAATTTTTCCTTTTCTATCATCTACATGGATATATCTAGCTGGATTTAAACTTGTCATCCGCATAATATCAAACCAGTCTGCTTTTGTATGGGCAGCCATGTTTTTCACAGACTCAGCATAACCCATTTCCACATTTTTCACTGCACTGTAGTCCTCCGGATCAAGCCATTTCGTTCGTCCGTCAAAATGTTCGATACGAACCTTATTTCCATCCTTCACAAAACGCAGCTTTCTCACATAATGCTCAAATTCAGTCTGAGTCTGTGCCAGTCCTGTACAGTCTGTTGTCAGTATAATACGCTCACTTCCCTTAATACGAAAAGCAATATCAAAGGCCTCATGGGATACTGTCAAACCTGTCTGTTTTGCAAATTCACAGAACATGTCATCGAAATACAGCGCAGCACCCGCTACTCCCAGCTCTCTGTGATGAAAGCCTTTCATTCCGCTGAACGTATGTGTAAAACCGCCGATTCCCACATCTTTTATATCCCTGATTTCCTGAAATGTAGCTGCACTATGGCCAATAGCTGTCTGTATTCTGTGTTCCCGGCAAAATTCCAAAACCTCCCTGGCTCCGGGCAGTTCAACTGCCAGAGTCATGTGTCGGCAGAGTTCTTTATGACGAAATGTATTATACAGTTCTTTCATTACCTGTATATCCGGATTCAGACAGCATTCCTCTTTCTGCATTCCTCTGTACTTGGGATTAATAAACGGTTCCTCCAGATGAACGCCAAGAAGTTCTGCCCCTTCTTCATTTTCCTCATATACCTGATCTGCTGCATGAATACATCTCTTAATCTCCTCAACACTGTCCGCTCCCGTTGTTCCAAGATAAGATGTAACTCCTGAGAATGGAAGAGTATGGCACATTTTCCGCAACGACTCCTCTGTTTTTTCATACCAGAAAGAACCGGTAGCCCAGCCATGAACATGGATATCAATAAATCCCGGAAGAATCACACAGTTACTGTAATCTTCATAAGAACCTTCCCAGCTTTTATGGATTCCCTGAATCTTCCCATGCTCCAGCTCTAAAAAACCGTCAAATTCTTCACTTTCCAAAATAATGTGTTTTGAATACAGAACCATCTGTCTTTCCTCCTGTTACTGAAGATACCAGTATTCTCGGTTAACCTCCATCAGGTCATCCAAAACAGCCTTTGCCTTACCGGGATCTACCACCGTACGATTGACTGTGAGAGCCATCAAAGCCTTCTCATAGTTCTCTTGAAGAAAACCACCTGGCATTGAATTATCCATCTAAAAAATTCCTTCTGCTTTTTATCTGTATCATGGAAACCCGTCCCTTAAAAGGTTCTTCCGCAATTATCCGTATCATTCATCCTTCGCATACATTAGTTTTGCTGCTAAAAGTGCTTTGCTGCATCTCCCATACAT
>ERZ791610.7-NODE-7-length-185575-cov-7.064990_pt1 | contig 185575 bp, 167 predicted proteins | sample MGYA00510061_ERZ791610 | MGnify/ENA primary metagenome ERZ791610 (study PRJEB30046, sample SAMN00791922) | human gut metagenome | study: EMG produced TPA metagenomics assembly of the A metagenome-wide association study of gut microbiota in type 2... | reverse complement strand
GCCAACAGCAAGTACGGCATTAAGGAGCTCTCCACTATCTTTGATAGCGGAATGCTCCTGCCGTACCTTTGTCAGAGGGGTGTTCTGGCTATAGTCGATTCACTCGACCATAGACTGAATACTTCTATGGCAAACTGTTAGCGGACGCGGACATTGGTGTGGGCGAAGATTATAAGAAAGGTTACTCTACAAAGGAAAAAGGAATGCAAGCGTAAGCTGGTGGAGTGGTGAGAGCATAGCATTACAACTGTCGGGTGGGAAATGTCCTACATCCCCAACAGCCAGTACGGCATTAAGGAGCTCTCCACTATCTTTGATAGCGGAATGCTCCTGCTGTACCTTTGACAGAGGGGTGTTCTGGATATAGTCGATTCACTCGACCATGGACAGAATATCTCTATGGCAAACTGTTAGAGGATGAGGACATTGGCGTGGGCGAAGATTATAAGAAAGACAACTCTATGATTATAAGAGTCAATGAAAGCGTTAGCTGGTGTAGCAGTAAGAGCATAGCATTACAACTGTCGGGTGGGAAATGTCCTGCACCGTCAACAGCCAGTACGGCTTGAGAGAGCTCTCTGCTATCTATGATGGCTGAATGCTCTTGCCGTACCTTTTGACAGAGGGGTGTTCTGGCTATAGTCGATCCACTCGACCATGGACAGAATACTTCTATGGAAAACTGTTAGAGGATGCGGACATTGGTGTGGGCGAAGATTATAAGAAAGGTTACTCTACAAAGAAAAAAGGAATGCAAGCGTAAGCTGGTGGAGTGGTGAGAGCATAGCATTATAACTGTCGGGCGGGAAATGTCCTGCGCCACCAACAGCCAGTACGGCTTGAGAGAGCTCTCTGCTATCTATGATGGCTGAATGCTCTTGCCGTACCTTTTGACAGAGGGGTGTTCTGGCTATAGTCGATCCACTCGACCATGGACAGAATACTTCTATGGAAAACTGTTAGAGGATGCGGACATTGGTGTGGGCGAAGATTATAAGAAAGACAACTCTATGATTATAACAATCAATGGAAACGTTAGCTGATAAAAAAGTAATAGCATAACATTACAACTGTCGGGTGGGAAATGTCCTGCACCGCCAACAGCCAGTACGGCATTAAGGAGCTCTCCACTATCTTTGATAGCGGAATGCTCCTGCTGTACCTTTGACAGAGGGGTGTTCTGGATATAGTCGATTCACTCGACCATGGACAGAATATCTCTATGGCAAACTGTTAGAGGATGAGGACATTGGCGTGGGCGAAGATTATAAGATTAGAAGGTCATTATCTTTAATAGAAACTTTGACATTTAAAACGAAGTGGAAGTTATTGTTCTACCTACGACCTATTTCTTACATTATAAAAGAGAAAAGCCATGACTATTGTAAGAAAATTTATACAATAAAACGGCTCCATATGGATACTATGCTTTTAACCATATACTTCTTTTGTTAAGAAACCATATTAAATTTCTGCAGCCTTAAAATTAAATACAGGCTTTATTACAGTTTCAATATCAACTGTATCCTTAATGTTATCCATGATTTCGTATTTTGATTTATAAACCATAGGAGACTCGTCTTTGGTATATTCTGTTACTGTTTCACTATATACATCTTCCATCGATTTTTTGAAATCCTCCAGACTTATCTCCTTAAATGCCTGACTACGGCTCATGATTCTTCCAGCACCGTGAGGAGCAGAATAGTTCCAGTCTTCATTGCCTTTCCCGATACAAATCAGAGAACCGTCACGCATGTTCAACGGTATGATACATTTCTCACCTAGCCTTGCCGATATTGCACCTTTTCTGATCATATTATCATTACCAATATAATTGTGGACACTTTCAAAAGGCTGAAAATGCTCTTCAGATGAAGCAAGACCTTTTTCAACGATAAAATCCATAATCAGATTTACAATCAGTTTACGGTTTATCTGTGCCCAATGCTGGCAGATACACATATCATGCAGATAATCTTCCCGAAACTGACCTTCCAAATAACATAAATCCTGTGGTATGGTCAGTTTGCGGGTCTTAAATGAGTTGTGAAGATTTCTGATGACATCCTGTAATTCACTTTTTCGTCCGGCTTGTTTGTACTCTTCAATGATACGATTTTTTTCTTCTATCAGTTTGTCCCATCCGGACTGACATTTAACTGCAAGTTTCTGATAAATATCTGCCACCTGCTTCCCTAAATTACGGCTTCCGGTATGCACTACAAGGTAGTAAAGGCCTGACTCATCTTTGTCAAGTTCTATAAAATGATTTCCACTTCCAAGCGAACCTATTGATTTATATAGTCTGCGAACTTCCTTCAATTCACGATAACAGCGCAACTGCAATATCAGTTGTTTTGCATTCTGATAAAGTCCTGAATACTTTTCTGGCAATGGAAGATAGTTCTCATCCCTAAAGTCACGCCCAGAAGGAATAGCACGGAGGATATATTCATTCAAAGCATGGAAGTCGATAGGGTTATTGCAGGTAAATGGTTGAACCAACATACCACACCCTATATCTACTCCTACTATATTAGGAATCACCTTGTCACCCAAGTTTCCCGTAAAACCTATCACACATCCTGCTCCGGCATGAACATCCGGCATAATGCGAATCTTGCAGTCACTGAATACATCAATGGACAGCAGCTGCCTGATTTGGTCAAGAACTGTATCTTCTGTATTGTCTGTGAATATCTTCACATCATATCCATCTATCGTCTTCATATGAATATCTTTAATTACATTTGGTGAATATATCGATTCTGAAGATGTTTTTCTCCATATTAGAGTCATTAACCATCGTCCATTTTAACTGAGAGTCTTTGGTCAGTTTAGTCATAATTTCAGAATGTACTACATCAAGAAAATTACGAACTATATCATCATCGGTTTCTATATTATAGTTAATTGCTATAATTATATTGGATATATCATCTACGGAACGATATTTTTTAGGAAGATAATTCAGCAGGTCTTTCAATTCCAACTTTAGACTATCGATGTTGCCGGACAATGTGAAGAAGTCTATAAACTTTGTATCAGAGTAGTATCTCAAGAAACTTCTGACATCATTAAAATCAAAACAAATAAGACTGGGATTCACTATCATATTTATAAATGAACTTACAATACTCATTACTTTTCTGTCGGCCTCATTATATAAATCTGAAATAGTGCTACAAGGCAAAACATTATAGTCTACAACAAAAATCCCATCTACTAATTTTTCTATCTCATCAAGAAGCCGTAAAGCATTTTCCCTCTTCTCCAGTCCTTCGGATGGGTGAGGCAATGTGACAACAAGTAATTTTACCCTTATTTGCATGTCAACGGCTTTCTGAAGAAACGTTTTTATACAGCCTTCTCCTGTACCGCCACCAAGGCATACTATAAAGCAGGACAGTATTTTATCGGTAATAAATTTCTCTAGGCTTGGCAATATTTTCTGACACTCTGATTCTGCAAGACTTCTGTCCTTTCCACTGCCTAATCCATCTGCTCCTATCAGATATTTATGCGGTAATGACAGCTCCTCCATTTCTTTTCTGTTCATACCAAACACACTTAACTCTGTGTCGGTCAACTCACAAGCCTGCATTTTGTTCACTATTCTGCCGGCTCCACCGCCAATACCAATTATCGAAACAGATGATTTTTTTAATTGAAAATCAAATGGGAATTCTAAATTATTATCCTCCATATATACTTTTCTTTATTATATCATACACAATAAATATCCTTCTTCTCAAAATAAAATAAACTGGCAGTAACATAAATACCAGAAATGCCAATGCATAAACAACAGTTCGTTGAAATACTGTAAATCCAGAAATATCAGGATGTGATAATATACTGCGTAAAGGTTTCATTATTTTAATATTTAAACAATCAGGCCGGGAACAGGAACATCCATTCGGCATCAGTTTGTGATGCCAGGACAAAGACAAGGACAAAAGCTAAGTCAAAGACCGGGTAACATTCAAACCTCATATGGTATATATTACCCGTCGTGTTTTAAGTTAAACATGTCTCAAACCAATCCTTATAAATAGTGACTGATGATACTGTTCCCGTAAAGAAAGAATCGATATACCTTATGACATCAGCTTCTTTCAACCTGATATATTCTTCCAATAGGGATAACTTCTCGTATGTCGTCTGAAGTGCATCTGGAATGATAATCTTCAGTTTGGATACACGATCAGATTCCTTAATCTGCCACTCTTTATATTGGGAAAACATCCGTTTGTACTGCAATGAAGCTTTTTCCAGTTCAGACTTATATTTCTGTTGAGATTCCAGATTCAACCGGTCGGACTCCCTTTTCAATGCAAACTTGATACGGTTCAGTTCACGCTCATTCTGTCTGTGTATCTTTTGCAGTTCAAAGAAGACTTCTTCCACCTTCTCCTGGCTTACCGAAGCTGTATGGGAGTAAATCAAGGTATCCTTTCCTGTTCCGTCAGCTGTATAAGGTTTCATCGTCTTGGTTAAAAGTTCTTCTCTGGCATCCGAAAACTTTCCTCCGGGATGGATATATTTTCCTATGGTTGCGGCTATAGCTTCAAGTGTAAAATAACGGTTTCGTTCTTTCACATTCATTCCAGCAATAAGATCTTCCGCACGTATTTCTTTCGGAAGTTCTGTCTTTTCAATAACTGGATATCCGGATGACTGACACCATTCATCAAAGGAGCATCTGTTTACTTGCTGTATCTCCCTTTCCTTGGCTTTTATGGCTTCGCGCATCCAGGCACAAAAAGCATTCATTTCTGCAATTTCTTCAAGCAGACCCTTTACTTCAGATAAACTCTTCTCATCATAACCCAAACTGACTGTCTTCCCGTTTTCGGAGAGTGAGCCTACAATATCCACCTTGGTAGTAATGAAACTCATATTCTTCAGTTTTGCTTCATTGCTCAAAATGGTTTCCTGCGCAAGGTCAGCTAAATGCGATGCGGAAGTTGAAGTCAGACCCTTTTCCGAAAAGAATACCTCATTTATTTTCTCCATAAATACTAATGCAATTTTTTAAATTCAAAATCATCTATACTACAACATGCTTTCTTATAATCAAATCCATATAAACGCATATATGCTTCTTTAATTTCCTTGGCACCATTATAGAACGGATCTGATGTATGAATATCTGTAGTAACGATTACTTTCATTTCAGGAGTCAACACTGTATCGCTTGTCCTTTTAATCCGCTTCGGAGTTATTTCAAATGACCTGTCCTCCGTGTTTATAAATCCAACTGATGCCATCATGAGATTATCAAAAATCAGATTACAGAAGCACGAATCCTCAACTTTATTATTTGTTAGTTCATCCATAATTAGACAAGGTGTTCTTTCATTCCAGTCTCTATACTCCTCTGGTAACCAACCTGTCCCCCAGACCCATTTTTTACCTTTACATGGGTAAGTGTCATAATGTTCTTCGAGAAAATCATAATAAATTGCAAAGTCACCTTTATTGTCAAATTCGTATGTAAGCCATAAAACCCTTTTCTTACTACTTATCCGATAACGGAAATGCCTTATCTGGTAAGGATGTTCAAAGTATGAAAAACCATGAAAATCTATTTGTAAGGAAGGATGCTGTTTTTCGACCTTTTTCACAACCCTTTTTAAGGCTTCAGATATAGGGCCTCTAAGCACTTCTTCTATAATCTCATTCTTTAATGAAATAACTAAAAGAGCCTCTTTCATGAAATTTTGATTGAAAGAGATTTCATGCAGTATCTGACTAGCAGAATTTACTTTATTCTTTTTAAACAATGATGTCAGAGGTATCTTCATCTGAACTAATCCAATTTCTTGAATTCAAAATCGTTTTTACTGCAACATGCTTTCTGATAGTCAAATCCATACAGACGCATGTATGCTTCCTTAATTTCCTTTGCACCGTTATAGAACGGATCGGTAGTGTGTTGTTGTGTAGTAACTGTGACTTCCATTTCAGGTGTCAGTACTGTTCCATTTGTTTTCTTTACTCTCTTTGGAGTTACTCTAAATACTTTTGACATAATACATTAAGTTTAAAGGTTTATAATAAAAAATCCCCCAACCCACCCTCATCCTTTATATAATCAATGCTGGTTTTGCAATATAAAATGTACTGTATACTTTTGCTTTGATTATGAATCAGACAAAACCACATACTTACATTTGTAAAGGATACAAGACATACCTGATATAACGGCTTGCCTTTATCCCAGGGCTCTAAGAAGTTCAGTTGCATTGCCTAATATATAAAGAACTACACTAAAAATTTATAATAGTTCAACAGTCCAGTTGATACTCTGAATCAAGTTGTCCAGCTCCCTAAGTTGCTTGCAATAAGAATCGGTATCTTTACGCAAATTCGCTACATCTACTGTTCTGATGTATCTGATTTCATTTCGTCCGTACCTAGTTTCAGTTTCTGTAACGTGTTTAAGCACTTCACGCATTAGTGAAACCCGTGCTGAAAGAGAATCACGTCTGGCAAGCATCCTAGTCAAATTTTCTCCATTATGCATAATCTGCATATTGGCACAGTTTATCTGATAGACCAGCTTCTCCTGCTTTTCAAGGCAGGAATCCAGTTCCAAAAACAGTGTTTCTACATCCTCCGCAGGAGTATCGCCCTCCTGAACCTTGGCACTGTCCTTCAATCTACCTTTAAGTTGGCTGATTCTTCTTTGCAAATCAGCCCTGTTGCTAAGTGCTTCTGCTAATTTCATAACGCTGCTGTTTTAAATTGACAATGCAAAGTTATTGCCCGTGATATGCCATATTGAGGCATTGAAAAAAAATATTTTTTCTTTTCGACGCAAATTTTCGCTATTCTTTGAGATTGAATATCCGTTTTTGGTTCTCATGCGACATTTCTTCTGTTCCCCCATAATAGGTTATTTCCCACAATAGTCCGGCTGTAAGTTCCAGTGGAGTAATTTCCACATCTTCATCAATGAGGATATCCATTCCTAAAATTTCCGCCCATGAATGATAGTTTGCCATAGGACAATCTCGCAGGTTATCTGCTTTTGAATAAACCGAACAGTTCATATCAATCATGGGGGTGCAGCTTTCCCAACGGCAAACCAACTTTATATAATAATCTGATGGCTCTTCCTGTATGCATTGAATGGACTGGTATATTCTTTTCCATTTACTCATATCCAACCGTTCTGCAAGTTCAGGTACATTGTGCTCCCATAACTTTAAGAAAGGTTGCAGAATTTCCTCAAAGTCATATTGCTCCAATAAATGTTTAAAGGTAACAACTCCGAAAGAAGCATTCCTTTCATTTTTTAGTTTCATGAAGCATGATACGTTAATACAATGAGTTGATAACAAATCATACATCTTTTCTCCTTGTGAATGGACATGCCCGAACAGATGGTAAGCAGGTCGTGATTCTTCTACCCAGTCTTTTAACTTTCTTATACCGTCATTATCATCAAGAATACTTTGGGGAGGAAAATGTGTAATAAGTATATCGGTGTACGCAGGAACAGGAGATTGAATATCTGAGTAAAGATTGTTTCGTAAGCTCTTGCAACTTATAGAATAGAAAGATATTCCTTTGTATTCCATTCTACTATCGTACAGACACACAATATTGTCTGGGAACAACTGGTTGAGTTTGTCTGGATAATAATCAAACATAATCTCATGGTTTCCAGGAACAAATATACGCAACCTGGCAGGTACATTCGAATACCAGTTCAGAAAGTCTTTCAAACCTTCCTCAGAAAAGTCTGTAATCACATCTCCCGCACAAATCAGTATCTCGATATTCGATGGTATTCTCAAACCTCTGTGCATTCCGTGTGTGTCTGAGAATGCAAAAATACTTTGTCCTTTATAATTAAAATACATGGCTTTGATTTTATTGTCAATACAAAGTTGTTACTCTATATATGCCAAATCAAGGCATTGAAGAAATATTATTTTTAATGCCTTGATTTGGCATATGTACTATCTAATTTTGCAGCAGATTTGATAAATCTAAAGAATATGGATAGTAAAACGAGCATAACCAATCAAATGAATATAAGAGAATCATTCTCTTTTGAAAGGCGAGTAACAGAATTTCTCTCCGTTGAAGAACTACTATGTTTGCAACTACAGGGATATTCCTATAAAGATATATTGCAGAATGCACATTTGAAAGACTATATTATTACAGGATCTCAATTATATCTTAAAAAAGCCAGATTGATTATAGAAAAACAAACTATAGCCGGAATCTCCACAATTCCTGTTTATGACAATAGATATCCACCTGGACTCATAGAAAGTCTGAAAGAAGATGCTCCATTACTTCTTCATGTCTTGGGTGATTTGAATATCACCAATGCGATAGACAGTACAGCTGTTATCGGGTCGCGCAAAGTTGACACAAAAGGGAAAAATGCAGCATATCATATAGCTAATAAGCTATCAATTAGTGGTCATATAATTGTAAGCGGACTGGCTCTAGGATGTGACACGGCCGCCCACAGAGGATGTCTGGATGCCGGTGGTAAGACAATTGCTGTTGTTGCTTCCAGATTAGACATTACATATCCTAAAGAAAACAGGAAATTGCAGGACGATATAGTAAATAACGGAGGTTTACTTGTTTCAGAACACCCCTTTGGAGTGAAAGCAAACCCTACAAGACTGGTATCACGGTGCCGGATTCAGGTCGGGCTTTCCAAAAGCGTTATTGTCGCAGAATCTTCTCTCAAAAGTGGAACCATGCATGCCGTTCATTTTGCTCAAAAATATTTGGGGAATAATATATATGCGGTAGAATATGATAAATACGATGACAACAACTTAGGAAATAAGTATCTGATTGAACAAGGTATAGCAGAACCTATAACAATTGAATAATACTACTTAATAATAATTTGAACTATGACAGTAAAGGAACTTATAATGATCGTCACTTTTGAAGATTTATTACCAATCTTAAAAGAATCTGAATCAGACCATCTTGACAACATTTATGCTTTCCGTGAGGCGTATGATATTTTAAGAAATATGGAGCCAAACACGGATTATCAGGGTGAAGTAATAATAAGTTGTAATACCAAAGTGAACCATCAAATTATTAACATCTGCCACTTGGATGACGATGTTTGGGAGAATGAACTGGCAAAAGAAATAAACTTTAAAGGTGACAGCAAGCCGGATATGCGTGAAGTTGCCATGCGCTGTTTATGGGAGTTGACATTTTACGGTTTCTCTCCGTCTCAAAGAATTTCCACTTTTGATAAAATGTTTAACGGATGTAAACCGGTATTGCGTTACGAGATTGCGCTTGACAAATTGGAGGAAAGTATATGGAAACATCAGACACCTCGCAGACTGCGACAAAAGGATGAAAATGGAAGAAGACTGATAATCTGTAATTCCTCACGTAAATTCGGATTTGACAGAAAAATGAACCGTTCTAAAAGAAAACGTGAATACCGTCAGGATAAACGAGAGAAATATCTCAAAATAATGTCTGCACGTGAAAGGTTGATTTCCATCCTTTCCGCTCCGGGTAGTAGTTTTTCATATAGAGATGTAGAATTTATATTCAATATAAAATATGGATGTCGGTACTGTTATAATTCTGTGACTAACGAAAATGGAAGTCGGTTGAACTATATCTTCGAATCCATGAAGAAATATCAACAACTTGATTTGAGCCGTTATGACAGTGCTATTGTTTTCATCAGTATGCCATCCGAATATCCGGTTGATGAAACGGAAATGGATTCTTTCAAGAGCAATGTACAGCAACTGTTAGGATATAAGAATATTCTTTGGGGTAACATAAAGACAACCGATGATTCTAAAGAAATAGAAGTGATGTTAATGTTAAACAAAACTTGACTCAACCCAATTTTATATCGTATTTATGAAAGAGAAAAACAAATGGCAGCAAAAGGTTAATTACAAAAAGAGCAAAGAGGGTTATGCCGATGTGAGCTATGAGGATACATGGTGTCTGGATATGACATTGGCACGTATCATAGTCAATCACCTTCATGCCTTTTTGAAAGCACAAAAGGGTCCATGGGGAGGATGTCCGGGTGTCTTTTATGAAAAATATGGCTCGGAAAAATGTCACGATGTATGGTTGAATACAATCCGCAAAATGATTTATGCTTTTGAAGAATACCAGCGTAATGACAAATATGATATTGATGAAGAAAAACGTGAACGTATCAGAGAGGGTATGCAGTTATTCATCGATTACTATAGGAATCTATGGATATAAGCAAAAGTTAACCAGCTATGTAAATAGAATCTCCAATATGGTAATCAACAAAGTCGGGAGACCTTCACAGGTATCCCGACCCTTCTGTAAAACGGGTACGTAAATAGGACTGTTTCAACCCTTTAGCTTGTCATTCGTTTAGCTCAACATTGCTTCAAACATATCTAATTTTCAGATATTTATCCGAAAGTAAAAATTGATGCTATCAGGCTTGTTAGGGATTGACACAGTTTGAATTACAGTCTCGTTAAAACAAGTAAGATTTATTGGCTTCTAGCACTTCTATTACAGTTTTTATTTTATCTTTAATTTCTTCAAAAGTAATACTATCTCGGATAACATATTTATCATTAGATAATTCACCTGGCAATTCATTTGTAAATTCAGTCAGTTTTTTTGTTTTCTCCTTGTCATCCCTCACAAAAACATTAAACTTAAAACAATTATCAGTTCCATTATCATGTTTTATATCAATCACCAAAGGTCTATCATTAAACTTCTTTTCAAGATAAACACAACTCTCTTCGTATGACCAAATATCATATTTCCAATCCTTCCAACATCCATTTTCAAACCCCTGTAGATTCTTTAGTTTATTATATAAATGATAAACACGTATATCAACATGCTCGCCGTTCCATCGTATCTTTTTCATTAAATAAATATCATAATCATTATTCCATCGAACATTCTGCTGTTCTATATAATCCCATATATATTTATCATAAAAATATTTTCTCCAGTCTGTTATAGGCTTGGAATCTGACCTGAATTTATCATCCGCTATCTCATTCAATATATCATTTATATCAATGTCTTGAATTTTTGATTCAGAATCAGAATTATCGAATACTTTATCTGCTATTACCTCAACAACTGATTCCAAACATTTATTATGGGGTTGCTCCTCATGCGATTTACATTCACTGTCAGATATAAATCTCTTCTTATCAGATCTACTACTCAAAAAATTCCAATTAGAGCTTCTTTCATATCCAAATCCATAGTGAGTAGAGCATCCTAATAAAGCCCTGCGTAAGCGCCAATGATCATAACTTTTGGCAAATCCATTTTCATCAAACAGACATTTCATCACCTCTGCATAGCGGATAAATTTAATTTTATAACTTAATTCCTCTGAGTCTGATTCTGGTTCTGTACCACAAAAATCAAACATAAACTTTATTTGTCCTACAAAGAACGGATGATTCTCCAATCTTCTTATAAATCTCTGCAATTCATTATCTTTAATGCTTATCTTATGTTTTTCTTCATCACGCTGTTGTTTGGTAAAAGCTTTAAGTGCATCTTCATATTGGACGCTCCTAAATATTAAATCAAAACTTACACCCAAACTTACAGATAAATATTCAGACATTTTATCAATAGACTCCATGACAGAATCTATATTCCCATTATGTATATCTTGATTGATAATCAGGTTTCTCATACGATACATCCATTCATAAAAATCTTCGGATATTTTCTTGTCGGGATAAGCAACAACGGAATAACACAAAGCTAATTTTCCATAAGGAATAGATTCCAAAGTTTCATCCAAAAACATCTGAAAGAAAAGTGTCGTTTCTTTATTAGCTTTCCAAAAATAAAGTTTCCTATCAACTTCATTTTCGTTTTCTATTTTCAAATCATTTAGTTCTTTCCTACGTGAATATAACTTATCATAGCTTGCTGCGATAAACATTAAAGCATCTTTATTAAAAATAGGTAATCGGTCAAGAACATATAATGAAAGTCCGAAATTATCTCTTTTGATAATCTTATGCAATATCTTATCTGCGATTTCCTCTTTAAGAATATCCTTATTATCATAATATTCTATGCCTAGACTAATAGATAAATTTTCGAGATTGGAATCGGAATCCTCAATAGAGCCAGCCAAATTCTTATTTCTCCAATATAAAAAAGTCAGAGTGTACAATAACCTCAGTTGATAATTGTCTATTAGAGATTTTTGACTTTCATTAAGATTCTCCCACACCATATCTGTCCATTTATTATCGGTACAGATTCTCCAATTGCTTACAAAGCATGAATTATCTTTTCCAAATAAATCTTCCACTTTTTTATCCAACCAGGATTTGAGGTTTTCGTATTCTGTCAACGGAACACCTCTACCATTCATTTTGATATAAATATCACCATTGACATCATTATCATTAAGCGATTCTATTGTATAATGCAAATTACGATCAAAATTTTCTAGCATTTTTACCGCATTATTGTTGCCGAACTTCCTATCAATTATTTCTAACGTTGATATACAACCACGCACCGTGGTGTCATGACGCCATGCATCAATAAACCAGTTCTGTTCTTCAATTTTTACTAGTTTACATTGTGTAGTAAAAAGCTCATTTATATGTTCTGACATTTCCATACAAAAGTCATGTGCATATTCCCGTGTCTGATAAATCAGCTTTTGCTCCAGAACTTTTTTATCCGTTGGGTTAATGATATTAGCTTTGGATGTAAGATACATACGTAACAACCACAGTGTAGTCAGTCTTTGCTGCCCATCAATTGGATAAAACGTTTTTCCTTCATCATTTTCTATACCATAGATATAATTTAGATCTATACCATTATCACTATTGAGTCCATCCAATAAATATTCAATAAAAGGCTCTATTTTATCATACTGATTACCTTGTACATAATCCCTTTGCAGGCTGGGTATCACTATATTTTTAAAATTATTCATATTTGTTCCAGTTTTTCTTTAATATCACCTAAATATTTATTATAATCATCCTGAGTCCATTCTACAAGATTTACATCCATACCAGTATTATATGTTTTTAGAAAGACATTCAATGTACACCGAGGTATATATGTCACTTGATACTCATTATTCTGATTATCTATATTGGATGCGGCAAGAATAATCTTTCTCTTTCTCTTATAAAGAGAATTATGGTAGCTTCGGTTTGTATGGCTATCCAATAAAACAAGATTTCCCAAGCCATCTTTATTTTGAGGAGAATTCTTTTCAGCACTGCCTACAATTTCATTATAAATCTGTTTGAACTTCTCGATCTTATAGTCTTTTTCAAAGAGATCAATTTCATTATTCAGTTCTGGCCTTTGGGCAAAAATTTCCGGATAATCTGCCTTAACCGAAGCAATCCAATCCTTAAAATCCATTTGTTTAGTGAGTGGATTTTCTGTCTGTGATGCGATATGCTCAATATCCCATCTTTGCGAATAGAGCAATTCGAAAGGGAACTGTTCATAAGAGAATCTTAATCCGAGATTGGCTTTTTTAATGGCTTCATAATGAATTAAAATGGTCTGAATATTATGAAGTATAAATATTTTCCTTAGAGTAGCCTTACTTGTATCACTATAAGTGATTTTTTCAAAATCGCCCAAACCTGAAATACTTTCCCTGACTTTACTCTTCAATTGTTCTATACATCCTTTCAAACCTGACTCTTTGTATGCTTCTACCCAATCATCAATCTTGTTATTGCCTTCTGTGTAGGTAAGATACCCCATATAATGGTAAGTATAAGGATTCTTATATAAATCCATTATACGTACAAAATAGGCTCTGCAATCTTTCCAGAACTTTGAAAGATCAACCTTTTTTTCAGTATACACCTCGTAAAAAGCGGCTTTAGGGTCAGCTTCATAAGTTTTCCGACTAATATTAAGTACCATGTTGAATAATAAATCCATCCTTGAACCATTATATAAAGGCTCGTCGGTTTGAAGCATGTACCATAATCTGTCATCATTAAAGGCTTCTTCCATTTCAGCATACTGGGCAGCCACCAATGATTTGTCTGGTAATCCATTATTGTCCAACGATTCCTTGTTGCAGTCTGATAGTAAAACAGCCTTTATCAGTTCAGAGCATGTCAATTCTATCTTACCACTATTGAGATGAGCAAATGTGGTATGCTTTTCTTCCTCATTAACTTCATACCATAAAAATAAGATATGTTTACCTTCGCCTTTAAGAAGTTTTTTAAAATCCTCCTTTTGATTATCAGAATTATCGATAAAATATTGTTTTATGGCTCCATACACCTTTGACATATAATACTCGTCTATGTTTCTGTGTTCCCCTTTTTTGATTTCATCTGACTCTGTAATAAAAGAGTATCTATTTAGAAGTGTATTCGATTCAGAAGAATCTCTTTCATATTCAAATTTATATGGATAGGAAGTATTCTTCTCTTTATCATCTTCAAATAATATCCTCCAAAGAATCAAAAGAGTTGTTAGTCGTTGCTGGCCGTCCAGAAGTTCATACTTATTATCTCCTATTTTCACAACAGCCAAAGGTTGCATACAATAATAAGTTTTCTCTTGTTTTAGAAATTCTGAAAAATCTTCAAGCATTTGTTTTGCTTGCTTTTCTTTCCACTTGTATGCACGTTGCAGATATGGTATAATAAACGTAACACTTTCTTGACATACGTTACTATCCTTATCTATATCTGCATTTATACAATCAAATGTTCTTTTCTTTAACTCACTCATATATTTTAAATATTTATAAATCTTCATTATTTACTTCTAACTCCCTCAAATATAGCCTCGCGCACATCTCCGCATCATCACCAGCACGATGGTGTGTCCCTTGCTCTATGCCCAATTGTTCACAAAGATAATCCAAAGAATTACATCCAAAGGAGTAAATCTTCCGAGCCATCTGCAAAGAGCATATCCAATTCAGTTCAGGAAGATGAATGCGGTAGAGTTCAGCAGAATGCTGCAAGCAGCTTCTGTCAAAAGGTACGTTATGAGCTACAAAAGTATCGAACTCATCCAGATAAGTCCGTTCTATCTCTTCCCATACCTGACGGAAATCAGGAGCATCTTCTGTATCATGCGGTCGGATACCGTGTACTTTTATGTTCCAATACTGATAACGGTTGCCTTCAGGACGTACCAGCCATGAACGGGTCTCTGCTATTTCTCCGTGTCGTACAACACAGATTCCCACCTCACATATTGAAGCACGTTTGGAGGTAGCCGTTTCAAAGTCTATTGCTATGAAATTAAGCTCTGATTTATCAGTCATTATTTGATTTTTTATAGTAAGACAATATATTCTCTGCAAACCGACACATTTCATCCTTTACCCATTGTGGCTCGATAACTTCTATCTGGTCTGTCTGTTGAAGCAATGCCTGAAGAAAATCATAAGTGGGCCGGACTTTCATTTCGAATGTAGTAGATTCATCATCAGATGCAATTTCATACTGAGAATCATGTATAGGTAAAGTAGACAGATATTTCCTTGCCCATCCGTATGCCTTAATTACTACACGTTCTATATCAGTATCTCCGTCAGCTATAATGCCTACGCATCCTTCAAAATATTCATTTATATCAAATGAAGCCGGAAGTTTGAATGTTGTATCCGTAACTTTGACATTGAGAATCCTGTCAAGAGCGTATGTCCTTATTTCCTCAGAATATACCGACCATCCTACCAGATACCAACGACGGTTATAAACCTTAAGATGATAAGGTTCTACCTGAAACGTGCTTGCATGAGACCTGCCAAAGCCCTGGTGGGTTATCTCCACTACACAATTCTGACGCATCGCCTGAAGTATTATCTGTAAATATTTATTTCCTGAAGGAATCTTCTCAAATGAGATGCGTTTCTCCAACTTTCTGTCTGCCTGAAGCTGGTTCAGTGTAGCATACGAATCTATCAGCCATGAACGAAAGGAATTCCCTTCTAATAAATCCGCATCTTCTATATAATATCCATATCCACGTTTGGCATCGCATGATATGATTATATCAAAGATTGTCTGTACAGCATCTTTATGATTCATAAATGTCTTCCACGGTAATGGTTTGCCATCACCTAATCCACAGTCTTCCCACCTATCACTAATTTCCTTGAATGTGATATATGGATGACATCTGATCAAATCCACGAGCCATACATACCGACCAAATTTGTTTGCTGCCATAAATACTTGATTATAAATTATATTATGCCACAATATTACATAAGAGACTATGCCAAAGTTAGGCATAGATATAAAAATATCCAACTTTTTTCTCAAAACAATTGGATATTTCTTAATTCATTCTGAAGATTTTCTCCATTTTATTACTTAGACATCATGAAAATTCTATGATGTAATATTAAGTCTTAAGCAAGTACTTCTTTTTTAGTTCTTTTGCTCGTTTCTCAATAAGGCTATCCCATAGGCGAGAATCCTGTAACCTACTGGATGGAATTTTATCTACATATCGTTCTTGAAAATCTATATTGTATAGCTTATCTCCATGCCAACGATTAATGAGTTCCGACCCATATGAGGAAGAAAATTTTCTAGAATGCAGTTTTTTTACTGGGATTGGAACTGAAAGAGAGGTTCAGCCGTCGACAGACTCGATTTTCAAACAGTCCACACCGGTGTTTCCCGATATGAACTGTTTAAATTATGAGCTATATCAGTCTATGTCATAGCCTATCACACAATCATCATTGATTAGCAGATAATAATAACCGTTCCCAGTATGTCGGTATTCCTTGGAAAATCCCGCTATCATATCACCATTTTCCCGCGGTTCACACCAAAGTGTCCCGTCATAACCACAAAAGTCAAACCTATAACTTGAATATTTTTCCTTTTTCTTCATGGCTTCCTTGAAGCAATCCATCGCCATACTGCCGCAATATTTCTCAATCGTTGACAGCCTAATGCACTTGCCGTCAATGGTTGTTCCTGTGGTAATATGGTTCTCGTAAAGAGACTTTGTCAAATCTGCATCTGCAATTCTGCGTAACCAACTGTTTGTATGGATGGCGAGCTTAACAAGTTTCTGGTATTTGAGAATCATTTTCTTTTCTGCCTCTTCTTCATTTTCAGTGGTCGGATAATAGACTTTCTCAATGCTTGACCAGGCATTGAAAACATAATCTCGTTTGCGTTTACCCTTTGCAATAATGCCAATCACTCCCTCTCCGTCACTGCGGTTAATGAACAACTTTCTACGTTCTCCACTAATTCTGACATACAATGATGTGGGGTTCTTTTCGTTGCGAAGATACTCTTCTGCCGGATGAATCTTTTGTACTTCCATATCTATAAGTATTAAAATTAATCATTTCCCTTTTGTGAAATCGTGACAATTTCAAAGGGCTTCAAATTTTCACGCTCCTGGCACTGTGAGACATGGAAGATAAAACAAGTAAATGGCTACAGATTTGTATGGAATACCCAAATCTCTGATTTGCGGAAGGTTGCCATACCAATCTGAGGAACATTAGAGAAACGGTACTTGGCGTTCGGACATTCACAGTAATTTTGCGATGAAATTCTGACAAGCCGTGAATTGTCAGCATACAAAAAGCTTATATAATATGCTTTTAGCAATTACAAAAAGGCGAATTTTAATCCAACTACAAAGGGATTATTCCGCTTGTATATCAATTATTTAGGGAATGATCTTTCAATCATCCAATGTCCACATGTATTCATGTCCACATGTGTACATGTATACACCTATACAAGTGGACTTATATACATGTTTACATATAGCCATGTATTCACGTCTATATGAATACATGTATACAAAAAGCCACCAACAAATCCTAAGACCTGATGATGGCTCAAAACTACAAGACAATATCAATTGACGTAGGCGTAGCTTACGTTGAAGCAAGTGTCGGAAACCTTTGCAGTCGTAATTACCATTGACCTGTCAGAGTTCGTGAAACAGTATTCAAGTATTGCCTCGTTAGCCGGGACAATCAGAGAATAATGATCCTCCAGATATTCTATGACAAGACGGCTGTTGGCTATCAGCTCTGTGTCTATTACTGAATACAGTGCTCCATCTGAAGCGGAAAAGCTATAGAGGATGCCCTCATTACCGTTGCCGGTTTTGTAAGTAAGTTGAATAGAACCAGCTATTGTCGTCTCCGATACAAGACCATACCGTTTCATCGAAAAGTTCATGTAGTTCTTCACATCATCAATAGATGAACCTTCTATGTGATATGGCTCCGTCCATACTTTCAGCTCCGGCTGAAGCTCTTCAACGTCATCCAAAATGTTGTCTTTACCACAAGAAGTTAATACCAATGGTACTGCCATCAGAAATACTACAATGGCAAATGAGAAGTATTTATTCATATTCATAATATTTTGATTGTTATTGACTTGACTATATCTATGTATTCACGTGTACGTGTATACATGTATATATTGCTACACGTATACATATCCATACGTACACATGAATACATGTATACACGTTTACATTACATCATTGATGCTTTTGGACTTGACCTTCCGAGCCTTGCCATGTTTCGCCTCGTATGCCTCGATACCCTGTTTCATCACATACTCCATAAAGGCACGTATGGTGAAACCCTCCTTGTAAGCTATTGCCTGTACCTTATCTACAAGTTCCCTGGAGCAGATAAAGGAGAAATGTCGCCAGGAATTGTCCGGTTGCTCTTTACGTTCTGCCTTGACTGACCGTTTTTCCTGTTTCGGAATTGGCTTGGTCTCGGGTGTCTGTTCTACTGTTTTATTGTCAGGGCTGATAGCGGCAGTGCCCAGAATATTGCCAAGCAGAATGTCCATATTGTTTTTTGCCATAGTTGTTACTGGTTACGTGAAAGAATTTCCTCCGTAAGTGCAAGATAATCCTTTGCACCGTTGGAATTTGAATCATACTCGAATATACTTTTGCCACTACCGGCTGATTCAGCCAAGGCGATATTCTCACGGATGCGAGTATTCATGGTGATACTTTCATAACGCTCCTTTACAGCCTGTTCCACTACCTTGTTCAGTTTACGGTGATTGAATCTTGCGATGAACACACCGCCCAGGCGAAGTGACGGCTTGACCCGTTGTAAAGTGGTGACAAATGCGTCCAGCATCCTCATGCCTTTCAACGGAAGGAGCTCCGGTGTCATCGGTACGATGATCTCATCAGCGGCAATAAAAGCATTGGTAGTGACAATACCAAGAGAAGGCGGACAGTCAATCAGGATATAGTCATAGTCTTTCCTGAACGGTTCAAGAAGATTGCTAAGCAACCGCTCTCTTGCCAACAGGTTGGTCAAGGCTATTTCCGCACTTGCCATTTCAAGGGAAGAAGGGACAAGGTCAAGATTCTCCCTGATATGCTTCACTGGCAAAGGGACACCGTTTACCAGTGAGTCAAAAATACTGGTTTCAATTTCATTCTCATTCGGAATGAAATACAGTGTAAGGTTTGCCTGTCCGTCAAGGTCTATAAGCAGGACTTTCTTGCCCTTCATTGCCATACAAGCCCCGATAGAGGCTGTAGAAGTTGTCTTTGATACGCCACCTTTATGGTTGGCGAAAGTGATGATTTTCTGTGCCATACTATTTGTTTTTATGTTTATATGTTTCAATGTATTCTTGTATTCCTGTTTACACGTGTACTTGTCTACATGTATCAATGTATACAAAGGTAAGTGTATGATATACAAATACCTTTCAACGAATCCTGACAGTTGAAAACTGTTAGGGAAAGTGTTACGTTATCATAGAAAACGTACTTCCTAAAGCGGGGCACAAGGCTTTCTCATGCCCCAGTGGTTATACTTATTCGAATGCGAAAGGATGGATGTAGAAATAGGTCTCTTCGCTCTCGTATCCATAGCTATTGATAAAGTCCACCATTTCTTTCTCACTACGGTCTCCCTGTCCGATACCGGTCTTTGATGTCCATTCAGCTATGGCATCCTCAATGGTGTCAAAAACATCCTCACATGCATCCTCGAAAGGTTCGCCGTATGAACTCACACAACATTCTTCGGGAAAGAAATCCCCCTCGTCATGGGTATAGAACAAATCACATCCACTTTCGCAACATCTGTATGAAATACTCAGCTCATCACCCAATATCCGGTTTATTTCAAGGAAGAGTTCGTTACATGCATCCCATGCGGTTTCTGTATCAAGTGAAAGGAGGTAATAATCATTCTCCTCTTCTTCCTCATATTCTGCCCAATAGATATGCCCTCTTACACTGATTTGCTTTTTCTCATAGTCGATGCCGTAATGCTCAGCAAGCTTGAACAGCCATATGTCCTTACTGTCCACTTCCATATTCTGAAGGGTTGTCCACAAGTTGTTTACAGCCTCACGTGTCCCTGTGACTTTGTAGGTTGTTGTCGCTAAATTTGCCATATCATTGAATTTTAAAATATTACCACTCCGTATAATAACTCTGGTCGTTGTTTTCGCATTCCTCAGCCCATTCTTCATCGGTAAAGTCGCTGTGCAGACACTCATCACTGCAGTAGTAGGCTACCCCCATGTCTGCGCAATACCCGGCACGCATCAGCTTGCCACACTCTGAGCATCTTCTGCAAGCCTTGTCGGTATTCCACCAAAAGTCAGTGAAAGACTCGGCTATGACATCCTCACTGGTGTTCTCATCCCACTTGTCAAGGTAGAACTCCGCAAACTTGCTCAACTCCGGCTCTGTGTAGAGCATCTTTTCAGTACCGCTAACTGCCTTGGTCAGTCGGCTCAGGATTGATTGGATTGTTATCATAATATCATCTGTTTTTTTCTTCCCTCTCGTAGATCAACTACTTCGGGAACACATATAAATTTTGTTGCACCAAGAAGGTGTCGGGGCTGTCTCTGCAAGGTTTTACACCAAAATACTACCCGTAGGTGTGGAGATTTTGCGGCAAAGCGAAGCCCTGACCTTGCTGATGACAAGACCGGACATTTACCTTCGCAACGGAATTTATGCCAGTTCCCAGAAGTCAGTGTATGAGGAACGAATCTCGGCAAGGAGAAGTATAAGCATAAAAAAAGCGACCCGAAGGCCGCTCTATTGGAGAGAGGAAAGGCTTTACTTGCCCTTCCTGGAGTTTTTCTCCTGAGCTGCAGGAGTTTCCTCCTTTTCAACAGCTTCATAGAACCTGGTGGCTACAAATGCCACTCTGTTGTGCTTGACACCGTCGGCATCCTGCCATTCCTCCGGCTTGAAATAGCCTTCAACCGTGAGAAGTGCTCCTTTGACAAGGCGGTCAAAGGATGTTGTATTCTCATTCTTGCGCCATGCCTCGACGTTTATGAAAGCGGAAGTGCGGGTTGTTTCCTCGCCTGATTTCTCAGTGCGGCTGATTGCCAAAGGGAAACGTGCAACGCTTGCGGTTGAGAACTGATGGATGCTTGCATCCTTACCTACAAAACCAGAAACTACGAAAGAATTTTCCATTTTCTTCATGACATTGAAATTTTAGAAGTGAAACATTTATTTTTTACGTTGCTATCAAAGTTGGCAAGGATAGCAGTCAGGCAAGTAATTACCGGATTATTTCACCGTCAGGCGGGAAAAGTTTTCCGAAAAGCTGCAGCTGGAAAAGTTTTTGAAAAAATCAGGGAATAAGGCTTTGGTACTTGCAGTATGCGCCTTGCACTAACTTCGCAACAGGAAAAAGTAAGTGTCACGGCTTCGTCCAAAATGAGAAATGCAGGGAATGGCCTGATATTCTTGTGTGCTGGTCATGGTAAAGGATACTGCCCCATATTCAGACTCGACAGGTTTTACAGTTCCATGGTAAGAAATACTGACATGATAAGGGCGATAGTTCCAGTACTTCACCATAAACTTGGCATGGTATAGCAAGAGAAATACGGAACTCCGCATTCTGCATAAAAAGGTCTTAACACGGAAGCTATTCAAGAGGATGGAAGCCAGAGGTGAAGCACAACAAGGCTGATGCCACTCATGTGAGTGATGAAAAGGTACAAAATCAGCAAGGAGAAAAAGAAAGGCAATGCCTATCAGTCAAAGAGCGGACTTCTGTCCTACTCTGGCTTACTGCAAGTTTAAAGTTTAGATTTACCCATGTATATATACATGTATTTTAAACTTTGGTTACAGACCTGAACAGGTTTATAAAAAGACTGACGAACAATTCATTGCGAATAGAAATATCATATAAGAAAGAAAATGGGAACTACATTTTCTCCTTACTGAAGCACCGACAGACAATGCACAACCATGTAAATATTCTCATAAAGTAGTTAACAGCTCGGATAAAAGAATTTGATAATATAAAGTCGGCAATAAATAGGTTTTATTGCCGACTTTATATTATATTAGCAGAACAATGGAATCATTTTACAAAGAGTAAACATAAATGGTAAGACAATGTTTTATGGTGTGATTTCAGATTGTTGATTGAGAAATATTTACCTCTTCATATAAGGAAACAGTCAAGCAGATAGATGTAGTTTCGTTTATAAGAGATTCTACTTAATTTCTTAGTCATTTGCGGGATACTTTTAATACTATGCTTTTACAACACAAGAAAAATACCTCATATATTCCATAATGTGATGAATACATAATGGTGTTACATTAATATAGAAAAACACACTAAAGAATGATTAATTGCTCAGAACTTATATATAAAGTCGGCAATAAAGTTGATTTATTGCCGACTTTATATTATCTTTGCACTACAATGAGTATTGACGAGAGATATAGTATTAAACAGAGCATATTGGATTATGCTCGTAATTACGGACGGATTGAAGTTCCTCAATTAGTATCAGGATTGGGGATAAAGGCTAATACCGCCCGCCAGTATCTATGTACCTTGGCCAAAGAAAACAAGATTGCCCGTACAGGAAACGGTGAATACATGCTTACAGATAAACAGATGTTCTCATTTGCTCCAACAGAAACACTTAGAAAACTATATGTCGGATTGAAAGAGAAATTGCCATTCACTGATTTCTGCATCTACGATGGCAGCATCTTCACCACACTACAACATCACGTCTCTGTGAACCATGCTATTTATGTCGAGACCAACCGGGATGCTGTAGATTCTGTTTTTTCTCTGTTGAAGGATTCAGACATGCCCGTTTATAAGCAACCGACAGCAAAGTTCATGTACGACTACGTAAATATGCATGAACCATGCATAATAGTAAAGACATTTGTCACTGAATCTCCAGTAAACAAGGTTGATGGGATGGTTACTCCTACCATCGAAAAGCTACTCGTAGATATACAGAAAGACGAAGACTTTGATTATATGCAGGGCACGGAAATCACTTATATGTATCAGACCGCCTTTGATTTGTACACAGTCAATACTCCCAAAATGCTCCGATATGCAAAACGTAGAGGAGCATACGACAGTACTTATTCATTAATAGAACAATCACAAAAATATGATAAATAAAGAATGCTTTACAGCAAGATGGATTGAAGAAAAATCCAAGGAGCTAAACTATCCGGACAAAAATATCATTGAAAAGGTCATCCATGCCTTTTCATTGCTGGACATGTTGGCGGCTTCAGGTTGCCCATTTCATTTCAAAGGTGGAAGCAGTCTGATGCTTCTTTTAAAAGAACAAAGACACAGGCTGTCTATCGATATTGATATAATATGTCCTCCAGGTACTGAAATAGAAGAGTATCTGCAATCATACAAAGACTATGGCTTTATTGACTATAAGCCGATAGAAAGAATTCAGCGTGGAACAGACATACCAAAATCGCATTCCAAATTCTTTTATCAAGTGGCTTTCCTTGATGGCATAGACCGAAAAGAAACCATCCTGCTGGACGTTCTAAATGAAGACTGTCACTACAACGAAGTCGTGACTTTACCTGTAGAAAGCCGTTTTATAAAGACAGAAGGTGAACTGAATTATGTAAAAGTACCATCCATTGGAGATATTCTCGGAGACAAGCTTACGGCGTATGCACCCAATACAACAGGTATTCCATATATCAAAAATGGTAAGGATGCCAGCATGGAGATCATCAAACAGCTATATGATATAGCCAGACTGTTCGAGAAGACAGAGGTCCTTGAAACAACGACAAAATCGTTTGTACAAATTGCAGAAGTTGAACTCTCATACAGGCATTTGCCAAACAATCCAAAACTCATTTTCGATGATATCAGACAGACTTCGCTGTGTCTGGCAACAAGGGGAAGTGAAGGAAACGGACAATTTGATGCACTACAACGTGGTATACAAAGGATCAAATCCTTCATGTTCAATGGCGGTTATTTCATTGACGATGCGATTAGAGACGCAGCACGCGCAGCCTATATCGCCACAATGATAGAGACGGGCAACACAATAATAGAAAAATACGACGGTAATCCTGCCATCATAGGCTCCCTGGATATAGCACCCACACTTCCTTCGCGACTGAATAAGCTGAAAAGGACTTCTCCTGAAGCCTATTACTATTGGGCAAAGACCAGCCATCTATTACAACAGTTGTAACTATAAACAGAAATACAATTTCAGCAAGGAGAAAAAGACCAATATAACCCTCCATCAACCAGAGCAGCACTCTGACTGATGGAGGGCTTTCTACAAGTTTAAAGTTTAGATTTACCCATGTATATATACATGTATCTTAAACTAAACTTACTTGACTGATTCAGCCATACAACAGGATAAGCCATTGAGTTTACAAGTTTAATAGAACTCATATATGTATATATGAATTGATAAACTTATTTATAAACTTCATCGCTAAGCAGAAAGTAAGTTCTTTTTTCCTTTGCTGAAAAATCATGTAGCATAAATTTCTACCATATGCAGGATCAACATAACGTACATCTTTCCGAGAATCTGAAAACCTATATATATGTGAATACCTTTTTCTCCTTGCTGAAATAATTGGCGACTAAATAAACACAGATGAGATATTGAGAAATATTTTCGATACATATTATGCGAAATAATTGATAATTACCTAATTTTGCAAAATATAGATGCATATTAGAGATAAATTCATTCGCATCTGTGTTATTAAATATTAAACTCTAATAAAATCACATCTAAATCAGGAAAATGATGAAAAAATTGAAACTTATAAGAAAATCAGAACCGTTCATATTTCCAAATGGATAGAAACGTAAAATTTAATGGCTCAAATATGATTCAATTAGCTGTATCACATTGAGCATCAGACTGTTTATATAACTGTGTGGGTAAGTAGCTGAATAAAGAAGATTTAACCAGCGATTACACACTCAGATTGCAGATGTATAATATAAAAGACTGATAATCAATTATATAAGCAACATTTGCAAGTAAGTGGAAGTAATGGCTCAAATACGAGCCAAATAGCCGTTAATCATCTGACAATCAAGTATATAACAAATATGTATTGGTAAGTAACTTGTGAAAACAAAAGAAAGCAACATTTATATAGTACATAATAAGCTGATTTACAACTACTTAAACTCCTATTTCCAACAATAAAATCATGGCTCAAATACCATTCCAATACAACCCAACTAACTGACATACAGATTACTAACATCTTTGCATCGGAAAGTGAAGTGGGTTTTTAAGAGGAGAACAAAGCACTAACAAAACACTAATAAAGCTAGTAACATGCTGATAATCAACGCTACTTGATTTTCGGCATGTTTCTTATTTTATCTTAAAAATTTTGGCGTTTTACCTTTTTGGGCGTAATTTTGTCACCAGTTTGTCACCAGACCCGGTTATCGGTGACAAAATAGGCCAATTTTTGTCACCGGTGACAAAACAGGCCATTTTAGATTATAAACTATTAAAAGTTTGCAACCATGAGTAGTGACAAAAACGTGCAAAAAAAAGAACCGGTGAAAATCCGTGAGAAGAAATTGGCCAATGGAAATGTCCATCTCTTCCTAGACATTTATTACAATGGAAAGCGTACACGCGAGTTCCTGAAGCTGTACCTTATTCCAGAGAAAACTCCTGCCGACAAGGAACAAAACCGACAGACATATAATTTGGCTGTTTCGATTCGTTCAAAGAGACAGTTGGAACTTTCTAGAACTGAATACGACTTACCAAAGCCCTATGCAGAAGAAACCCCATTCTTATCATTCTATCGAAGCATGTGTGAAGAAAGACACAAGACTCCTGATTCAGATGGTAATTGGGGCAACTGGCATAGCTGTCTAAAATACCTTGAAATCTATGCTGATGAAAAAACAACATTCAAAGACATAAACAAAGAATGGGTTCTTGGATTCAAAGATTTCCTGAATACAGTAGAAAAGGATAGTCATAAAGTAACGCACAAAAAGGATAAGAGTGTATTTCAAGGTCTTTCGCAAAATTCAAAGCTCTCCTATTTCAATAAGCTAAGATGCTGTATTAACAAAGCCTTTGAAGATGGAGTTATTCAATTTAACCCAATGCGAGGCGTTGAAGGATTCAAGCAAGAGGAAGTTGAACGTGTTTACCTGACAGTTGAAGAAATAAAAAGTCTGACTGCCACTCCTTGTATGTATCCTTGGCTTAAAAGAGCATTCCTGTTCTCTTGCCTTACAGGTCTACGTAAAAGTGATATTGAAAAGCTACTGTGGTCAGAGGTTCAAGACTTCGATGGCTTCACTCGTATCGTATTCCGTCAGAAAAAGACTAAGGCTCAAGAGTACCTTGATATAAATGAACAAGCTGTTCAATATATGGGCGAACGAGGAAAGCCAACAGACAGAGTCTTCAGTTCTTTCAAATATAGCGCTTGGACTATTCTTGAATTGAAGAAATGGGCATTCACTGCCGGAATTACAAAGAATATCACCTTCCATACAGGCCGTCATACATTCGCAACCATGATGTTGTCGCTTGGTGCAGACATCTACACTGTATCAAAACTTCTTGGTCATAAAGAGTTGGCCACTACTCAAATCTACGCCAAAGTGCTTGATAAGAGAAAACAAGATGCCGTATCACTCATTCCAAACTTAGGAGAAAAATAGTATGATACAGCACCGTGGACAAGCTGCTATATTACTAGCACGCATGAACAGAAGTTCAAAACAATTAAGATATTACGGTAATACGCAGATGGACTTGGTTCCATCTGCTATTGCAGAACTTATGCCAGACATGCTCAAATGGGCTAACGATGTTTATGAATACTGGCTTTCACATTCTGAGCCAATACTAGGGGCAGAAATTGAGAAGGTTGATGACCTGGATTTTCTTCAAAACTACCTTAATGAACAATCTGAAAAGCTAACTTCAAAGCATCAAATACTCCTTCATGAATACACTTCGCTTATGGGTGATATGAAAGACAGAGCTGATAGAGTCTTGAAACAGTCTATCGGTGGAAACCTTAATATTACAATGGGATTGAATGAGCTTGGTGCAGAAAAAGAAATGATCAACGCACAAGAAGCCGGCTACCTAGATTACAAATTCCAACCCATAGAAGGTATGTCAAGAGCCCAGTTAAAGACACTGGCTTTTGCCATTGGAACTAGGATTAATATACCTCTTCGACGTAGATGGGTACTTTTTGAGGAACAATGGAATATAAAAATGCTGAATACTACCCAGATTCCAAACCCAAAGCTTGAGTCAATACAAGAAATGCTAGATTTTTATAGCGATGTAAACTTCACAGATTTATTTTGCCCATCCGAGGATATAAGATTTAAAACTCCGTTTAGTTCACGACGAATAAAAACGATGTTTTCGTCACTGATTAAAAAAGGATATGTAGACCCTGATACAACAGAACAACAGATGTTAGCTATATTTGGCAAAGAAGAATTCGACCAACCTATTAATTGGCTAAAAGATCTTCGCCAACTAGCATACTTTGTAGATACAGCTATAGCTCCTACCAACAAAGACTATTGGGCAGCTACCTCATGTTGCTTTGTCGTAAAAGGTGAAACGCCGAACAGAGGAAGCCTTAAATCCGCACTTGGCGCAGTAAAAGAAAAAGGAATATACGAAACGTATGCTCCTGAAATATTGTGTATTGCACAATACTTTAATAGACCAATGAGACTAAAATAGAATCTATCAAAACGATAGAATATATTAATTTTAAATTATTAACGTCATGAGAAAAAATCATTTCTCTATCTCTCTTTTTGCAAAGAGATTTGAAGGACCATCTTACGCATAAGATGGAACCTTATTGTGGGAAGGCAGGATTAAATAAGCTTTGCCACAAGGCAAGGGTCATCTACTTGGCCGAAGTAGTAAATCTGAAAAAGAATTACGTCAGGTTTGCTAAAGATTTCATTAACGTCCATTTCCATCATGATGCGGACGATGCACACAGTAAAAATCTTCATAATCTCAATATTGGGATGATTGAAGATTTACTGCTTAATAACCGAGCTCTAACAGAGTATTTCTTCAATCAGACAGACTTCAGTGATAAAAGCATTGAACAGATGATTGACATGATGAATGGTATGATGGCAATGCCACCATCCGTTCTATTGGCAGATAGCCATCTTGAAAACGGGTTCATTCTAGACCCACAAACCCCAATCCCGCCAGTTCTCAATTTTGAATGTCTATTCGACAACTACAAATTGGAGCTTATGGCCAGAATTGCAAACGAGGTTCATATCTTCACCGACATTGTTACGCCACATGATATGAAAGATCTGTTTAATTGCATTCCACGCAAACCCCAAATTCTAATGGCCAGAGATATCAAACGCATGGCCTTCTTCTTTCACACCTTGCATCATTTCAAACATATCACCTACTCATGGCAGAAAATCATTTCTGAACATGAGTTGATAGCCAGTCATAAAACCAAAAAGCCATTGAAACAAGGAAACATGTCAATGGGCGTATACGAATGCAGTTATCAAGAGCTAGAATCCATCGAAGCTAAGATTCTTGCATTGGTGGAACAAATACCAAGAATAAGAAAAAATAATAGGTAATCCAACAATTATAACGGCGCCACCTGAGAATGCACTTGAGAATACACTTGAGATGAATCTGAGTATGGTGCCAGAAGGATAAGCTCCCTGTAATTTTGCCTCCCGTTAGCGGACAACTACCGCCGACGAGAGGCATTTTTATTGCCATAAACTATTAAAATTTATCATAATGAACAAAGACATTAGTACAGGAGCAATTCCAGAAAAATCGCACTTCAACAACAGCATTGAAGATGCATTACAGAAAAGAGTTGAGAAGATTGAGATGACTCTATTTGAGGTCACAGCAATTCTTTCAGAGTTTGGTTCTATCAAGAAATTATTCAGAAAGATGGATAGTCTAGAGCGTAGACTAGGTCAAGGCAAAAAAGTGATGACTATGAAAGAAGCGTCAGAGTTTACAGGCTTCTCAATGGCACAATTGTATGTACTCACACGTACCAGAGCCATTCCACACAGCAAGCCCAATGGCAAAACCATCTTCTTCGACAAAAGCGAGCTTAATGATTGGCTGCTAAAGAACAAAATCGAGACTGTAATTGAGTTTATTGACGAGAAATGCTATTCGAAGAATGAGGGATTTTGATTTTTTCAGCACTATTGAACGATTAGAGGAACTGAAGGATATAGTAGCAAAGCTCGACGACTTAGAGCTACTCTACCAAAAGGTTCACTCCATGGAAATATTCCTTAATCGATTCAAAAAACTTGGTGATCTTATTATGCACCTTCAGAAGATAGAAAAGTCGACTTACATGCTAAAAGAATTTCTGCACATGGACGAAGCAGCCCAATATCTTGGCATTACAAAAGGCTGTTTGTATAAGATGACTGCAAGTAATCGTATCACCTGCTACAAACCTGGGGGTAAGCAGATTTTTATCCATCGCAACGATTTAAATAATTGGATTAAGTCAAACCGTATTATTTCAGATGAAGAAATGCGAAGAAAACAGCTAGAGTATGAAATCTTCAAAGGAGAATTGTCTGAACAAAAACGGAAGAAAGGAGCAAGTAAATAAATATGGACGCATTTAGCTTTTCAATGTCAGGATCCATGGATTTATCCGTTTTCCGAAAGATGCTGAGATTCATTCAGCTCAAGATAACTGATAAATATGAAGTTCCTCCTGAGATTATCAGAATAAAGGATACCACAATTGCAACACTCGGAAACATCAGTGCCTCAGTTGGGAAACCCAAAAGTAAAAAGACATTCAACGTTTCTGCAATTGTTGCATCTGCCCTAAGTGGTAAGGAAGTGCTTTACTACAAAGCGAACCTCCCAGTTGGCAAAGAAAAAATTCTATATGTCGATACAGAACAAAGTAAATGCCATTGTCATAAGGTTATGGCTCGTATTCTGAGACTTGCAGGATTACCTCTCGATAAAGAACCGGAGAACTTAAAGTTTCTTATGCTAAGAGAGTACACTCCTGACCAACGTAGACAGATTGTGTCATGTGCCATTGAAGAAGACAAACGTATTAGTTTGGTAATTATTGATGGTATTCGTGATTTACTTCGAGACATTAACAGTCCGGGAGAATCACAGGATGTTATGGGAGACCTAATGCGTTGGACTAGTCATTACAATGTTCATGTTCATACCGTGCTTCATCTTAACAAAGGCGATGATAACACTCGTGGTCATATTGGTACTGAGCTGAATAATAAGGCTGAAACCGTATTGCAGATTACCAAGAGCCAAAATGATAGCAATATCAGTGAAGTAAAAGCCATGCACATTAGAGACAAAGAGTTTGAACCATTTGCCTTCTGCATTAATAGCGAAGCGTTGCCAGAGATTGTAAGTGAATACTCCATTAACGTAGAGCGAAAACTGACAGTCGATACTATTCCTGAAGAACTGCATCGTCAAGCTCTTGAAGAAGTCTTTTCAAATGGCGACATTGCCAAGTATGAAGAGTTGATAAACAAGCTTCAAAGGTCTTATTCAAAAGTCAATTACAAGCGTGGCAAAAATAAAATCAATGATTTACTGAAATACCTCTCAGGAAGAAATATCATTGAGAAAACAGCCGTCGGATACCATTACAATCCCGATTTTGAATCATTACAAACGGAAGAATAAACGACTTTACTTTAGTTTGTGTGTATATAATATAAGAGTAAATTGAATTTTAATTATGAATATAGTTCAAGCAAAACAGATACAGCTAGAAGATTTCCTGGCTCAATTAGGCTACCAGCCGACTAAAAAGGACAAGAATAGTCTTTGGTACTATTCACCATTCCGCAAGGAAAGTACGCCATCGTTTAATGTCAACATACACAAACGTGTATGGTATGACCATGGTTTGGGTAAAGGTGGCAATATTATAGACCTCGCCATGGAGTTATACCAGTCTGATGACATTCACTATCTGCTAAAACAGATTGAGAAGTATGCGCCAGCTATACCCTCTCAGCGTTATCAAGTAGAATCATATCGTACAGACAGTCAACCCACATTCAACTGCGTAGAAGTTTTTCCATTAACAACTCCGCAATTATTGTCTTATCTCACATCTCGGGGCATAGACTATAAGATTGCTATGGAACAATGCAAAGAAATCCATTACCGATACAATATGAATCAATACTATGCAGTGGCCTTTGAGAATATCCAGGGAGGATATGAAATTCGCAATCCCTACTTTAAAGGATGTGTTTCACCAAAATCTATCTCTGTTATCATGGCCAATGATGAAATGCCATGTGATAGCTGCTGTGTATTTGAAGGTTTTGTTGACTATCTATCATATCTGACCCTTAAAAAGCAGATAACAGACTTCACGATGAACGAGAAAGAAACGGACTACATCATTCTCAACTCTGTATCGCAGATAAACAAGGCGCTTCCAATGCTTGAAAAGTACAAGCAGATAAACTGTTATCTAGACAATGACCAGTCAGGTATTGCAGCTACAGACTTAATCGCAGGCAGTTTTGCAGACCGGCAGGTAAACAATGTTTCACTCAGATACAATGATTATAATGATCTGAACGACTTTTTAATGAGAAAGCGCAAGGGATGATAATTTTATAGGTCTCTAGTAAAATGTGGTATAGAGCATTGCCGAATTAATACCGATATAATAAGTTTAGAGAACCAGCGTAATAAATGCGTTGGTTTTCTAAGTTTAATGCTTAGTTTATATAAATGGGGTTGTTATATAAGAAAATGGGATACTTTATAAACAAAAAGTATATCTACAAGCAACAAAATAAACTTTTATTCTTATACTCCAAATAAAAACAGTATCTTTGCAGTTGAATTATATATCAAATATATAAACTATGAGTATAACTACAGGAACTAAAATAAACCAATTACTGGCGACCGTTGATCATTCAGGCTTACTTTTCTCTGGATGGCTGAAGTCTCAGGGATATTCCGAACAGTTACAAAAGCGCTATCGGGATTCTAAATGGCTAACATCCTTGACAAGAGGCGTTATGTATAGGACCGGAAGCAAACTGTCGGCTTTTGCAGCGTTAGCTTCCTGCAATGTTCAAACAGGTACGAATCTGCGTATCGCAGCCCATTCTGCACTAGAGTTTGCAGGTTTCAATCATTATGTACCAATGGGCAAGCCTGTGTTGACTGTTGCATTGGCAGACCTCTGTAAACGTCCGGCATGGATGATAGATGACAAGTTTGATATGACATTCAGGACTTTTAATACAGATACTTTCAGCTCCATAGAAGTTAGTACAAAAAACACGGATAGTGGTAAACTGATAATATCATCTCCAGAATTAGCATTCTTGGAGTGTCTGCTATTGGCACCGAAATATTACGATTATGTAGATTTGTATTATATAATGGAACAATTAACAACGCTAAGAAGCGACATTGTTCAGCATCTTTTGGAGACCACCAATAATTATCGAGTAAAACGACTTTTTTTATATATGGCAGAAAAAGCAGGGCACTATTGGTTCGAAGAGATTTGTCTTGATAAGTTAGACTTAGGTTCTTCCAAGCTGCGACTGTCTTCAAACGGTACATATATATCAAAGTATAAAATAACAATACCCAAATCATTAAGTGATTATGAAGGATAAATACAAGAAGCAAGTGGCATTACTGATTAGGATCATGCCATCTGTCTACAAAATAAAAGAGTTTGCAGTGCACGGAGGCACAGCTATAAACCTATTTCACAAAAATATGCCTAGGTACTCCGTTGACATTGATATTACCTATACCCCTATTGAATCTCGTGAAATGAGCCTGAAAGCCATTAACTCAAAGCTTCTTGAAGTAAAACAAAGCATCGAGAAAAGTATTCCTGGTTGTAAGGTTGTGCATAAACCAAACGTGTGGAAGCTGCTTTGTACTTATGAAGAAGCAATGGTAAAGATTGAAGTGAATGGTACAAAAAGGGGCATAATTGGTGATACTGTCGATATGCCTCTTTGCGAAAAGGCACGAGCTGAATTTAGTATGGGATGTAAGGCTCGCACAGTGTCTTTTAGCCAATTGTATGGAGGTAAAATCACCGCAGCTTTAAGCCGTCAGCATCCACGTGATTTGTTTGATTGCAAATACATGAATATTGATTCATTTAACTTGGTGAAAGATGGCTTTATGCTATGTCTATTAGGCAGTGATAAACCTTTGATAGAGTCTTTACAGCCAAACGATATAGACCAAACTGATGCTCTGGAAAATCAGTTTGCAGGAATGTCAGATATACCATTTGAATATACGGACTATTTATCTGCAAGAATTGCCTTGCTTGATATGGTCAATTCCAGTTTGACTGATACGGATAAAGAATTCCTTTTGTCCTTCGAAATGGGTGATCCGGATTGGGATAAATGTAGCGTAGGTGATTTATCGAAATATCCTTCGGTACAATGGAAGTTGCTCAATATTGATACACTTAAAAAGAGCAATATTAAGAAGTTCAATCAAGGGATTACTAAATTGAGAACATATTTAGGAAAATAACTACCTTACATTCAAGAAATCTTTTCCAATTTGACGGATAAGAAAAGTAATACAGACTTTGTAGCATTACGAAAGGCTCTTCCAACTGCGGAAGGGCCTTTTTCAATTATACAGAGTTTAGTTTCAGAGTTCAGTTTGACGATATAATTGAAATACCGTTAAAATCAGAGGGTTAAAAGAATACTTATTTCTTCTGGGGATAAATCTGCTGTTCCTTTGCAGACGAAATTCAAAACACAATAACAAAACAGACGAAATATGAGTCCATTTTTAATCTTTGCTTCAGTACTGACAATCATCTATATCATCTACTATGCAGCAAACATTACGCTGGATATGCGCAAGAAGAAAGATGCTCAGAATACCGACGAGGTGGAATCCTTTGACGTATCACAGATGAATGGTAATGATGAACCTATTGAAGTTTCAGAGGATGGCGATGGCTTCACCCTCACAAAGTTTAAAGACCAGCTTCAAAATATAACGGCGTTGCCCCATCAAGAATCCAGGCCAAAGGATTTTGAACAACCTGAGACTGTGCAAGCAGAGAATCCTGATGAACCACAGGAGGTAACGGATGAAGATAATAACATGAAGCTTACCTTCTTCGATAATATGAATGAAATCAGTCCTGAATACTCAGTTCAGCTAGAGAGACAGGAATTTAAGAATGCCCTGCTTTCAAAAGGTGCTCTTCGAAATCTCATTAAAATAAAAGAGAAGCGCAATGAGGTATAAGAACAGCTTGCGTTTGCTCTCCCTAGGATTTCTTGCTACCTGTGTGCAGAAAAGCTATGCAAAGTGTGGTAATGTTGATTACAGTTGGGGGGCTGATGCCCTTGCAAATGCCCACAATTATATAGTGACCATGATGTTGTATTGCTTATATCTCATATATGCAATCGCCTCAATTGTAGTAATTTACGCAAGTTTGCAAATCTATATCAAGATGAATACAGGTGAAGAAGGAGTAACAAAAGACATTATAACGGTTGTCGGAGCTTGCCTCTTTATGATTGGTGCATCTATCGTATTCCCGGCATTCTTCGGATATCGTATCTAAAAACAAAAAAAAAACTCAACTGGCCAGGCGAGTAAATATAGAACAACAAAAACACAAGAATGATTCAGAAAATCACAAACAAAATGAAGAGCTTCGGCAAGGCTGTTTGCTCATCTCAGAGACTTAAAACAATGGCCTTGATGTTGGCTATCGGTACAACTGCAACTTTTGCTCAGAACGCAGCAGGAGACTATACCGCTGGTACAACTGCCTTGTCTGAGGTAACGACTCAGATTGCCAAATATATCCCTTATGTGGTGAAATTGGTTTATGCGATCGCGGGTGTTGTGGCTGTAGTCGGTGCAATTTCCGTCTATATAAAAATGAATAATGAGGAGCAGGATGTCAAGAAATCAATCATGATGATTGTAGGTGCTTGCCTATTTTTGGTGGTAACTGGTCGTTATCGAACATTTTCTTTTCTAAAGTGCTGATAATCAGCTAACATTTCTGAAACTAACATTCTTGATTTTAATATGCGCAACAAAAGCGCAACAAAACTGTACCAAATATATCAAACGTCGGGGCAACTCTCTATTGCGCCACAAAGTTACAAAAAATTCCTCATACAATGAACGATAATATTGAAAACTACTACAAAAAGATGGATATCGAATTTAGGGCAATAAAAACACGATGTGCAGAATTGGAGCGCAAAGTGACCAGCCTTGAGAATATCATCACCCAGTCAAAGGAACATCTGACACTCGATGAAGCAGCGGTGTTCTTAGGTTGTACCAAAAGCCTATTGTACAAAATGACACACCTTCACACGATACCTTTTTATAAGCCATCAAACAAGATGGTCTATTTCGAGAAGAGCGAACTAATCAAGTGGATAAAGCAGAACAAGTCATTCAGTGATGATGAGATAAGCGAACAAGCCGACAGCATTCTTGCAACATTAAGTACTAAATAAAACCATTTTATGATGTCCAAAGAATTAGAAGAACTAAAGACTAACGCAGTCGAAGCAGCCATCAAATGGGCAAGAACTGGAGAGCACTACAGTTTTATGAAAGACAGCGCAAACAAGTACATGGAAGCAATCGGAGTCAACACAGCTTGTGGCAACGATGAAGATGCTATCAAACATGGCAGATGTGCCGTTGCGCTTGAAATCAACATCAAAGCTATCCATGCACTTACCCATCAGGAGGAACAACGATTACATGATGAATTACGTGAGATAGCAGAAGACTATCAGCCCATCAGAACACAAAGATTTCACAGATAATAAACCCATTAAATTTTATAAGTTATGACCAACAGAATTTCAACCCAAGCGCAGTTCAGTGCAGTCACTTTACTGCTCACTCCATCAGCTCTTCTATTCCTCAATGGTATGACAAAGGGCATTCCGCATCTAACCATTTATATTGACCTGCTTTTCTCGATGGCAACAACGGACAGCAACTTCAAAAAGCGAGGTGTTGATGTCTCTCTCAAACCGCTTGAAGTGGAAGCATCAGCCAATGGACTTGGCGACAAGTGGAATCTCGGTCGCAAGGTAATGACACGCTTACTTGGAGAAATGGAAGAATTGGGACTACTCAAACCCGTCAAGAGCACTCCGCAGAAACTCACTTCTATTGCTACCATGTCAGCCGTCACCGACTGGTTGCCAATCGACAACACCAATTCTAACCGCCCAACAGATGAGACTTCGGCAGATCATCAGAACGATGAACTACCTCAGTCTGGAGATACCACTCCTGCATCTGCTTCTGGCGAGGTTCAGGACAACCATTTAGTGAGCGGTGATTCTCAGAGTGACGGACACCTTCCTGACAGGGGGGACACTTTCACAAAGGAGGATTCATCAGAGCCGAAGGCGACAAGTCAGGAACACACCTATAATAATGTTCGTTCCCTTAATTCGCCAGGTTTGTTTGACAGCAACGAAGAATGATTCAAGCACAATAATGCAGCGAAGCTGAGTGCGGAAAACGTTTTAAGTAGCAGTAAACTATTTTAAGTAGCAAGGTTGTGTTTTCTGTCCCAGAAAACTCGGAGCACCCAACCAGAGGTTGCATACTCCTTTGATGCAACGGGCTTCGCCCTGCATGAGCCTGCCTTGTCAGTCCGGCACTCCTTGCTACTTATCACGCTCCTTTTGTAAGAACAATCATTTCATTTATACGATGGTAAAGTGCGTAGATACTAATAAGCCTAAAGGTGGGCGACCGCCTAAGGATGTAAACGATTTAAGGAACAACCATGTCAAGGTTGGATTCACAGATTTGGAATATGATTCGGTGCAGTACAAGGCACAACAGGTCGGCAAGCGAACGCCCAACTATGTTCACGATGCAGCTCTCAGTGCAAGGGTACGTTCCCATATCAATGAAGAGCAGGTTGAGCTTGTGAGGAATGTAGCCAAGATGGGCAACAACCTCAATCAGATAGCCAGAAAGGCTAACCAGTCAGGCTTTACTTCTGTCCGTACATACTGCGAGAAGACTGTTGACCAGATAGCTCTTTTAATCACTCGCATCATTCGAGGTGGAGATTTGTCCCAGTAGTCCAATCTCCACCTTCTACAATATGTAACACTCAATTATATCTATTCAAAATCAGACAACAATGATAGGCAAAATAAGCGCTAACCCAAAAGCTATTTCATTGATAGACTACATCACAGCCAAGAACAAAGAGGACAAGAAATCGACTTTGCTGTTTCATAGTGATGGCGTTCTATGCTCAGACAACAAGACAATGGCTGCTTGTCTGGAGGCTTATGCTCTCAAAGGCGACCATAATTTAGCCAAGCCATTCAAGCATATCTCGTTGTCCTTTCATGCCAAGGATTCAAACAGAATGACTGATGAATTTATGGAGCAGGTAGCAAGGGACTACATGGAGGAAATGGGCATCAAGGACACAGAGTTTGTAGTATTCAGACATCACGATAAACACTATCCACATTGCCATTTGGGTTTTTCGAGGGTCAACAAGTTTGGTCAGGTTATCAGTGACAGCAAGGAAAGGCAGCGCAACATAAACGTGTGCAAAAAACTCTCTCTCAAATATGGTTTACACATGTCTGAGGGCAAAGAAGAGGTCAACAAAGAAAGGCTCAACGGCAAAGACTTATTGCGCTATGAAATGTTTGAGAAAGTGCAGGAGGCAAAGGAGAACTCAACCGATTGGCAGGAGTTCAAAGACCAACTGGAAGTGCTCGGCATCAAGCTCAATTTCCGTTATAACAATGTTTCTGGACAACTGATGGGCGTTAGTTTTTCAGACGGCACACATTCATTTAGCGGCAAGAAACTCGACAACTCACTTGTGTACAGTAAGCTTGTCGAGGAGTTTGGAGACTTGAAGGAACTGGCTCACGAAAACGTGAAAAGCTATTATGAGAATGAGCGCAGCCGTCTTTTGTACTGGAACGACTGGAGCTCACAGAACAAGGCAAGGATAAAGTCTTCTTTCCCTGATTTCGATTCAATCTTTCCTCATGGAGCGGATTCCGTACCGAAGCCAAACTTCAAACATCTGTTGGGCTTTTCTTCCAATGACATGCACGATTATTGTGACTATTCACTGGCAGATTTCATTCCATCGACAAACGGACAGAATGGTTTCGTTTCGTTGAATCTGTTGGTCGCAGTGTTGCTCCAACCGTACCAACCACAACTCTCACAATGCGGTGGTGGCGGTGGTGGCAATGACCGAGGCTGGCGAGATAAAGATGATGATTGGGAACGTTTCGAGTTCAGATTCAACAAACAGAGACAACAACAAAGTAGAACTAAATCAAGAGGTAGAGGTAGATAATGGCAAAGGATATTTCAAAATTAACTGACGACAATTTCAAAGCTCAGTGGACTAAAGAGAATGCAGCACATGATGCACTTTGGAAAGTTCTTGTCCGTATTGCAGAAGAATACGGGCTGGGATTTGATTCTAAAGGTGAAGTTGTTTTTGAAGATGGAGCAAACAACAAGACAAAATCTAATGTCCCGAATGCCACACCGATGGCAACCGACACAACTAAACTTATTAACGAGATTAAGTCTGTTATAAGCAGTTCCATACCTAAGACCGATACTTCTAAGTTGACTGTCAAGCTTTCGCCTGAGATTCACGTTAAGAACAACAACGATGTCTTTCAGGCAGTAACTGAGAAGTGGGACGAATGGCTCAAAAAACACAATGCAGAGATTCTTAGAGTGCATGGCGTGGTGGAGGATATTTGTATTGGCGGTGAACACGCATACAAGATGGCTGATGATGTATCTTCCCATGAGCAGATACCTTGGACACCACCCAAGAAGCCTTCTGCATTCAAGAGATTCAGAATGCGCCTTTGGGAAGATGTTGTCTCTTCCTTTTGGAAAAGCTTTGCGTATGGACTTCTAATCTGTTGTACCTGTTTTGCAGGATATGAATATTACTATAACCGTAAGTTGGTGCGCATAGCTAAGGAATACACGATAGTTCGCCACTATCTGGAGCAATATCCAGACTACAAACAGCGTCTAAACAATATAGACACCTTCCTGCAAGAAGAAGATGTCTATAAGGTTTATCGTTATATGGAGCAACAAAAGGAGAAGCAATAGATAGCTCTATACCGTTAGGGACTTAATTATTTCGATTAGAGAGTTTCTAACATCATTCTCCATGTGATTCATACGAAGGTATCTTGGGTGATAGCAACAATAGCTAATAGGAATATTCTCATCTTCAAATGTTAGCTTATCTAAGCCTTTTCCTACGTTTTTTATTGTAAATTTTCCTAAGGCTTTCTCAATTCTTTCAAAATATCGATTACCAGTAAGGAAAATAATCATTTGAGGTTCAAGGATTTGTATTTCTTCCTTTATAACTGGAAAATATTTAAGTGTAAGATTATTGATTTTATCATCACAACCAGCACCACGTTTCTTCCCAATTTTTACAATGTTGTTGCAAATGAAAGACGCATTTAGGCATTCTTTCTTTATTCGATTGATAAATTGCCAATATGGGGAGTTATAACCGCCATTATTTACAAATCCAGCATATATACCCAGAATTGCTTCTAAAGTAGCCTTTTCTGGCTCATTATCAAATTCGTTTCCCCAACCTTGAGTTTCTTGTCCACAGAACATTACTTTCACTGGTTTATCCCTATATCCTTTTGGCTCTACCATTAGATAAGGGTAAGCAGGCTCAATATTAGGATTGTTCCGTATTTGTTCTATGTACTGACCCCAATACTTGATGTAAATATCTTTAAGTACCATAATTTAGAATTGAATAACAAGAATTATAAAATTATGCAAAATGAGAAGAGATCGGGAACTCCCAAACGCTTCTCATTAATTTATTTATACTACATAAATGGCTTTTCAGGTTCAGCCGCTATACTGTATCCGTTACCTTCTTCCTCTGTTTCATACAGAGTATGGTCACCTCTTCTAATAGAGACTGTTTTGTCTGAAGAATCTTTTGCTGTGGCTCTGATTTTTCTTAGGGAACGAAGTGAATTACATATATTGTTGTAGTAACCATCAATGCCGAAAGCCCTCAATATTGTATGATTGAAAGCAATCCAATCTTCATCTTGAGTTTCGTCTTCAACAGATACAATTTCTTTTTGTAGAATGATATCGAATGCTGATTTTATGTCTTCGATTGATTCCTCTGATAAAAGAGTTGGATTTAGCATATAACATTTTGATATATTGTCCTTATTGATATCCAATACGCCTAAACCTCGACCAAAGCCAACAGCCTCGATAAAGAATTTAATCAAAATAGAATTTAATAAAGCATGGTACAATTTTGCATCGGCATCAGCATTCTTCAATCTTAAACCTATTAAACGTTGATTGATAAATGATGGTGTTTCAAATCTACCAAAGAAGAGCCGTTTATCAGGATTCATCATGGTAAAGAACTCAACAACCTCATTTGGTTGCATTTCATACCATTCTATATCTTTAGACATCTTCAATACTTCTGGAAGTGGTTTCTTTTTACCATTCCTTTGAGTTGCAAATTTTTGAATCCATTCGTAAGCACCTGGGTAATTCTCTTCTATTTCTTCGATAGAAAGACAACAGCTAAATGCAGCTCTATCAGGAGTAGCAATAAGATGGTCAACCTTTTTTGCATTAAATAATGCTGGAAGAATAAAGTCTCTCTCTATTCTATTAGCTTCTGTAGGGAAGAACATTGCGTCCCAACCACGTCTGCTTCCACGAATAACGGTGAACAGACTTTGTAGTGGTGCAAGAACGTGCTGGATATCAAGTACCCATTCTACTCCATGGAACAAAGAATTATATGATAAGTTATAATCATGTAGACTTTCAATTTGTTTCAAGGTATATTGAGATTGACCTAAAACATTCTCATTAACAACTGCGCCAACCAAAGAACTATCTATTATATTTCGTTCATAGTCAGACACCTGACTTATAGTCCTTAGGCTCACTTTCCACACATAGAAGTTGATTTTTTCAATTCTTTCTGTTCTCTTTTGGAGAATCAATATTGTAGTTACAACATCGGCATTCTGAAACCATCGTCCATTACCACTGATATGGACTTGTTGGAGGTCATATTCTTTTGTAATTGCTTTGAAAAACAAATTTCCTGATTTTGTTCCAAGCCAAGCATTTGATGTTATAATACCCAAATAACCATCATCTTTAATTAAGTTTGATAGATGAACTGCAAGATAATAGCTTAAGTCTGACTTATTATCTAATTCATGAGTATTTTGTATCTTGTAAACGTAAGATTTATCATCATCAGGAATATTCTCAAACGAAACAAAAGGCAAATTAGAGCAGATTGCTCCAAATTTTGGAACCTCTACACTCATAATTTCTCCAGTTTGAGGGTTAACTATTTCAATATTTTGACCACACTCTAAGCTAAAGGCATTATTTTGAAATAATCTATTTGCCATATTTATTGTGTCAAATGATGTCATGCTAATATTTGCAATCTGCAAAGGCATTTTATATTTGTCACTTGCCCATGTTGTTTCTACAGCTTTAGAAACACCTATTTTGGTTTTCTTTGCTACAAGTATCTCGTGAGGAATTGTACCCGTCCCGCAGCATGTATCCGCACAATTTTCTGTCCAATTATGAATTGTTAGATTGGCAAGTATTCTTGCAAGTGTTTTGGGCGTAGTAAATTGACCATTCAGCTCTCTTCTTGTTGTGTTTACAGAACCTTCAAGAATATTCTGTAAAAGAGTTTGGTCTATTGTTTTGATTCCATTCTCACCAAGGAACAAGGAAAGCTCAACAAGAGATTGCCAAGTTTGCTCTGGCAACAGTTCTCCGTATTGAATGCTTTCAAATACGTTATAGAAATCACATTTGCTTGTAATTTGAACAAATATCTGATTTGCTTCTTGAGGAGTAGTATCATAATCTATAGAATCAATGATGCTTGCGTTAACCTGCCTTGATTTAATTAGATGAGCGAAAATAATACGGTAAGCCCAATTAAGAATTATAGTCTTTGCGTAAGCATAATACATGTCCTCTTCATCAAAGGTGTATTCTGCTTTTATATCGTTCCACCATATACTAACATTTGCTTTTATTATGGTGTTTTTTACAGCTTCTGCTTTTAAGAAATCAGCTACTGGAATCTTATTTTCATTTATTAGCAAATTGATTGCACCTTTGGCAATAACATTCCCAATAGTTGTTCTTGAAATTTTTCCGTTAAGAAGATAACCGTTGACCTCAATAATGATTTCAGACAAAGTCTTTGCCCATTCTTTTTGATATGTGAAGACATCTTGTCTTGTTCTGATATTTAAGTTTTCCCATTGTTTAACGACTTCAAACTTATCTGTATCAGGATTCAATACATAGAATTGTGCATAGGTAAAATTCCATATAACACAACTATTCAACTGCAAGGCTCTTGCTTTTCGTTGAGCATCTTTAATGAATACTTCATCGGTTATTGGTACATCAGGCATTTTCAGTTCCCAACCTTGAAGAATTGATGTAAGTTCTTTATCTCCGTAAAGGATTACATCTGGAAACATACTCTTTCCTTGATTATAGGAAATAGTAGATTCACCTCCTGCACGTTTGATTTTTAGATCATTTTTGTCTGCAATCAGATTGATTTGAGAAATCATTTCTATTGCCCACGATCTTTCATTCTTTCTTACTACAATATTAGGATTGCTCATTATTAAAATCATTTATTAGGTTTAACAAGGCTACCGATTTCTTGCCGTCTTGACTAAGTGATGCCCATGCTTTTCTTAATCTTGATTTCGCTGCATCTATGTAGTCGATATTTGTCTTTTTGAATAAAGCCACATCTTGATTTCTTTCAATTCCAACAAAGTTCCTGCCCTCCATAAGTGCTGAAACTATGAAACTTCCACTGCCAAAAGTGTTGTCTAAAACTATGTCTCCTGGCTTTGTGTAGGTTCTTACAAAGTACCGCCCTAATTCAAGAGGCTTTTGTGTTGGGTGAATTACTTCTCCTTCACTTTCAGCCGTCTTAAAATACAGCATATCGGTAGGATATCGTTTGCCGTCACTTTGTACATGTACTGGTTGAAAATCACCATAGCTTCCACTAAGCTGATTCTTTCTAACACCCTTATCATAAGGTTCACCATCAATCATTTGAGGGTTGTATATTGGCTGCTTTTTGTAGAACACACATACATCTTCATGCTTTCTAAGTGGTTGCTTCTTAGCATTCAGGAAGTTTGTTGATTTAGACTTCTCCCATATCCATTTATACTTATACATGTTGGCATTACTCATAATGAGTAGAGCTGTAAATAAGCCATGAGAAGTTAGTACAATCGCACCGTTATCTTTTACGATGCGCTTGTACTCTTTCCATAATTCATCTAAAGGAATCACACTGTCCCATTTGTTTTGCGTTGTTCCGTATGGCAAATCACATAAAACCATATCGATGCAATTATCAGGAAGCATCTTCATATATTCTATGCAATCACCTTCAAACAAATTGTTGGTGTACTCATCAGGAGTGAGGTATTTTTTCTTACTTGCCATTTTTGTATCTTACTGTTCGAGGTCAGTTGGGAGCAATAATGCACTTATGTCAACATTCAACACCCTTGCTATAACATCTAACTGTTCCAATGAAGGTTGTATTCGATTGGAACACCATCGAGATATAGTGTTTTCACCTTTCCCGATTTTTTCTGCCAGCCATCTGTTGGTTTTGCCTTTCTCAACCAGAACAACTTTGATTCTGTTATATTGCTTTTGCGGACTAAAGTTTGCCATATTCTGACTAATTTATGCCACAAAGGTAGTAATTAAATCTCAGTTTCGTTTCTAAAATTACTATTATTTTGGTCATCTCATCGACTTAATTTATTATTTGCATGTTTTATCGGTCAAAAGTACCATTCAGGTGATTAACTACTTCAACTTTATTAGCCATTTGCACCTCTGCATACACTTGTGTCGTTTCAACACTTTTATGTCCCAATAGTTGGCTTACCATCTTGATGTCCTTGCAGGCTTGAAGCGTGAGTGTGGCAAAGGTGTGGCGTGAGGTGTGGAAACTCACGTTCTTATTGATACCTGCTCTTTTGGCTATCCACTTGCAACTGGTTATGATTGCAGTTCGTGTTGGGACAGCAAACACCTTATCTGATGGAGTTGCATTGGCAGGTTTCAGCGGTAAGTATTGTTGTGCCATATTGCCAAGCGGTATCATCACATATTCGCCAGTCTTTTGTTGTTCAACGAACACATATCTGTTGTTCCCAAGCAGTCTGATGTTTCCCCAAGTAAGTTTCTCTATGTCGCTAAGTCTAAGCCCAGTGAACGATGCAAAGCCAAACGCTTGTTGTGTCGCTTTGCCGTCTGTTTCAACTGAAAGGAATCTTTGTAATTCATCTTTGGTCAGGTATTCTCTGTTGACCGCAACGTCTGAATATCTTTCTGTTTTATCAAGGCTGTAGAATGGGTTCTTCTTTATCAATCCCTCACGAACGGCACGATTGAGCACGCAATTAAATCTCATTTGATATTGATGAAGTGAGGCATCGGTTAGTCGATGAACTTCATGTTTGTATCTGCCGTTCACATGGTCTTTGCGAAGCCAGACGAGGAAGCCTTTCACGAACTTTGTATCGATGGATTTCAATGACAGTCTTTCTCGCTTGATACTTTTGAGGTATTCAGTGATGAACAAATTTGTATGTTCAACTTGTGTGATGATGGACTTGGAAACACCACTCTGGAGCATCAAAGAGGCATACTGAACCAACCAGTCAGGCAAGGTTGTAATGTTTGGATAGGCGCAGTCGGTGATGTCATTCTTTTTCCCTTTTTTCATGTTTATCTTCTCTGGGTGAAGAATGTAGTCAGCCTTGATAGCGTTGGCACGTTTGAGGGCATTCTTGTTGACCTTCTTTGCTTCTGCATCTACCTCTGGAACGAGGTACAGACCCAGTTGCTCATACTTTCTCATGCCCTCATGGTAGATGTCGAGATACAATGACTTGTTGCCATTGGCTCTCATTCGTTCTCTAAGTGTAATCTTCATTTTTGTGTAGCCTTTTTAGTCGTTAGCAAACAGATTATCCACAAGGTTGACTGTATCAATCTTCTTTTGGTCGATAACTTTTGCATAGATTTCTGTTGTCGCAATGTTCTTATGACCGAGCAGTTTGCTCGTTGTGTAGAGGTCGCCACCAAGACTAAGCATCAGGGTTGCAAACGTGTGGCGAGCACAGTGGAACGTGATACGCTTGTCAATCTTAGAAGCCTTTACCCAGTTCTTGATACTTTTGTTGCGCGTGTTGCGACTTTGAGGCATATTCTCAAATACCAAATCTGTTGTTCCTTTGACTGGTAACCATTTTAAAGCCTCATTAGAAAGAGGTACGGTAACAAACTCTTTGGTCTTTTCCATTTGGGTGCGTACATATCTCACATCATTTTCACCTTCTTTGATGTCAAACCAAGTAAGTTTCAAGATGTCGCTGATACGCAAGCCAGTGAAGCAAGAGAAGATGAATGCTTTCTTCATTATCTCATAATCAATCGGTGTTTCCATCAGAATTTTCACTTCCTCAGTAGTCAGGAACTCACGTTCTCTGTCTTTCTTTGCCACCTTCTCAGATGCTTCAAGGAGCAAGAAAGGATTCCTTTGTAAGATGCCCTCACGCTCTGCTTTGTTGAGTGCAGCCGAGAATGTAGCCTGATAGCCATGAATGCAACTTTGCGTTAGCTTCTTGTTGTCCTTTTTATGTGTTGCTTCACTTTCGGCAGTTCTAAGGAAGTTGATGAAGCCACGACAGAAGTCTTTGTTAATATCTTCCAGCTTGATATTTGGTCGGCTGATTTTGCTGAGATACTTTGTTACCCATTTGTGGGCTTTCTTTCGATTGGCAAAGGCACTCTTTGAGAGAGCCACTTCTTCATTGTCGTAAGCATTCAGCCATTCTTCAAGAGGCATGGCAGAACGCTTGATGGTGTTCCAGTTGTCCAAACCGTGGTCTTGCAGTGCAATGATGCGCTGAGACTTCACACGCTCGGCAACCGCCAAAGTCTGTCGGTTGCGTTGACGGTCTTCTGTTGTCTTCTCTGGAATGAGATACAAGTTCAGGAACTCGTTCTTTCGTACACCTTTCTGATAGATGTCGAGGTACAAACTGAGTGTGCCATCTTTACGCTCACGTCGGCGAAGTCTCACTGGCTCCTTCAGTTTTGCTGCTTGGGGTTTTCTTGCCATAGTCTTTGTTTTTATATGTTATTATATTGTTTTACAGTTACATAAATGCGCTTTCTGTTGGTGCAAAGTTAATTTGTGGCGCACCAATTCGAGCAACAAAAACGCAACAGAAATACCCCTAAAACATCATGTAATGTCATATCTAAGAAAAAATATAAAAGCATCGCTATGCTCCGTAACTCCCTTTGTATCAGTTGATATTGTTTCCTACTTTGGATTTGCTTAGATATGGTTAAATACCTTGTGCAGTACCTCGTGGCAGTTGGTGGCCGCTGCTCAGGCACTTCCATTGTTTTTTGGCGTTGGCGCGTAAACGATAAACAGGGATGTCCGAAGAACAACAATATCAAGAATTTCCAATTTTCAAAGGCCTTCAAAAGCCTTTGGAATTTATGGGAGTGCAAGGTCGCTACATCTATTGGGCGGCAGGTGCAATTGGTGGAGCTATCGTAGGATTCATCCTTGCCTATTGTCTTCTAGGTTTCTTAGCTGGCCTTATTGCACTGGTCGTATCATTGGGAATCGGTGCCGCTTTCATCTTTATGAAACAACGTAAAGGACTACACTCGAAAAAAGAGGACAAAGGCGTGTTTATCTATGCACGTTCAAAAAAAGTATAGAAACAAGAAAACAACACAATGCAAAAATGACACTAGACGTAACAAAACATCTGTATGTCTAACCAAGGCAGGTTCACCTCGGTCAACCAGTTAAATCGGGCTGAAAAACTGAGTGCAGACCTGTCTTTTAATTTTTTAATCAATATGACTCTATTTGCAATTCTCATGTTTCTAATCCTGCCATTGATAACTTCCTGTGCAGGAAATGAAACCAAACAACAGAATATCTCAGCCCAGGAAACAGCAAACATGGCTCGTTCCAATTGGGAAAAGACTAGGAAACCTTTTGTCATCACATTGGACGAACCCACTCAGATGGCAAATATGGGAGTAACAGCGATACTTACTGATGCTACAGAAGATGAAGTACAAGCTTTTGATAATGTACGATTCAGCAGAAACAAGATGAGTTTCATCTCTGATAATCGTGCTTCTGCAACTTCTGACTCCACTGCAAAGGTTTTTACCTGCTATCCATACAGACAAGGCTTGAAGATTGGCAATGCCATTCGACTTGATGCACCTTTTACAGACAACTTATACGGGAAGGAACTAACCAGAACTTTTGGTTCTACAACCAATATCAAGATGAAGATGCAAAGTTCAATGGCGATGATCCGTATTGTCATGGAAAGCAACGATGTACGTGATATGCTTGATGAACTGAAGATTACAGGTGAAGAAATCTACACTTCCGGTCAGTACAATCCTTATAATGGTGAATGGCTGAGTAAAAATGCAGGTTTAAGCTTGAAATCAACCCAAGCAGGTTGCCTGTTGAATAATGGCCGTAAGCACGACATCTACCTGATACCAACAGAGAAATCGGGTAAGATGACAGTCTTTGCCAAGGTAAACAGCAGAAACTATGCAGTACAAACAATGCTACCACACCTAAATGCCGGTTCGATGATTCAGCTCAATGTTCGCAAGAATAACGATGCTTTATCCATTGTCAGCAGTTGGGTTGAAAACGAAAGAGCCAATACCTCTCTTTTTGTGTACCAAGTGGACACTGTAAAAGTTGGTCACTATCTACAGAAGGAAGGATATATCAGTGCTGTAAGGGATAGTAATTCCGTGGCCTACGTATTCCAAACCGATGGAAAAAACGGTAAGGCTATTGCTCTGAATGACTGCAAAGGCCGATTCTGTTTCAGCAGCCATGGTGCAACGTCACACAAGTATTTTCCAACGGTGGACGGCAAACGAAAGGAAGGGTTGATTAATCCCACCCATACCGATGGCATTGGTAATGAGAACATCATTATCTATAAGCCGAAGATTCCTTTTACAGAAAGTTGTGCTCTAGGCTATTCAAAGGGTGACTTCCTGACCTCAAAGTTGATAACCTCACAAGAGAAAGCCAAACCATCTATGGGGTTAATCTCGAAAACAGATATGCTGACAGAGATACGAAGGCATCCCGGAAGCTATGTGCCATCACTCTCAGAAATGGTGAAGCTTTACTATCAGATCCATCCTGTTGGTGAGAAGATGAAACTACCAATAGGATACGATATTCCCATTGGCGAGTATATCACCAGTAGCGAACAGACAGATAAGACTACCTATATGATTGACTTTACCAACGGCATCATAGCAGGCGGACTATCGAAACAGTACTCCAGCCAACAGCTGAGACTATTCTATTTATTCTAAAAACAAACCAAACAACAAAAATGAAACATCTAGTAATTACAGAAACAAACCGAATCGCATATGGTCTAACTCGAAAGATTGCAATTATGCCTCGTGTCTTCACCATCGACTCAACATTAGAACCCGATGGGCGAATATTAATCGTATTCTATGGCGATAATGATGAAATCCTACACAGCACAGAGCTTTGCCCACCCAAAGAATACAAAAAGGCATTTGATGGCATGACATACGAACTTGCCATGAAATTGGGCGAATCCCTGACTGCAAGCATTGCATTCGACATTTCATACTTCATCGCAAACGGCAAATACTACTCTGATGATGAAGATGAATATGTTGACAATGAACCAGGTGTATTTGATATTGGCGTAAAAGCAGAAGAATGGTACACAGACGTAGTATTTGAACTTTCGACCTATACAAGACGACCTGCAAACAAAGAGGACGCAGAAAAAAAGGAAAAGTCAGAAAAGAAATAAATCAATTGGTAAATCATGAAACAATACTTAGCAACTATCGCCATTCCCGGCAAGACAAAGGCTCACGTAGCCATCATTCCAAGCACATTCCGACTGATTGTACACTCACCACGGGAATCTGACAAGATGTGTGTGAGTTTGAATGACCGCACAGGACAGCTGATTTACATCACGCTCTACCCACGAACCGATGAACTGAAGACCTCCATGCGTAATCTCTCAGCCGAGGATCGAAAATATCTGGATGAAGATATGCGTGACAACATCTTGTCAGAAATCAGTCGTTTCTTCACAACGGGTAAGGACTATAACAACAGCTACAATCCTGTGCGAAATCTTGACTTGGACATCTGGCGAGACCATTGGGAGGAATGCCTTGAGAACTGGATTGAAGAATTGGAGTAATCTACTCCACTGCTTTGACAACAAGAAAACACAACTACTAATCAATAATTGATGACCCTATACGTAATACTCATATTCTTTGCAATTCTAGCAGGTATGGCAATCTCTGTATCTGTTTTTGGCACGGGCGGTAAACGCAAGAAAATCTTTCAGGATATATACTTTTCCGTGGAAGACAATAACGGTGTTGGTGTGGTGTACACAAAAACAGGTGAATACTCAGCTATCCTGAAAATAGCTAACCCAGTGCAGAAATACTCTGCGAACATAGACAGCTACTATGACTTTACGACATTGATGAGTGCAGTCATTCAGACTTTGGGTGAAGGTTATGCCGTCCATAAGCAGGACATCTTTATCCGTAAAAACTTTGCTTCTGATGATGAAAGCAAGAAGGAATTTCTTTCTGATGCCTATTTCAAGTACTTCACTGGAAGAACCTACACTGACAGCATCTGCTATCTGACCATCACGCAAGAATGCAAGAAAAGTCGTCTGTTCTCCTACGACAGTAAGACGTGGCGAGATTTTCAGGTAAAGATTCGCAAAGTACACGACCAGCTAAGAGATGGTGGTGTAAAAGCTGAGTTTCTGACCAAGCAGGAGGCAAGCGAGTATGTGGACCGCTATTTTGCCATGAACTTCACTGACAAAACCATCTCGATGAACAATTTCAAGGTGGATGAAGAATGCGTGGAACTTGGTGATAAGCGTTGCAAGGTCTATAGTTTGGTAGATGTGGATTATGCCTGCCTGCCTGGATATGTACGTCCATATACCAACATTGAAGTAAACAACACCAGTATGCCTGTCGACTTGCTTTCGCATATCGACAGCATCCCGGGTGCTGAAACAGTCATCTACAATCAGATGATCTACATGCCGAATCAGAAACGAGAGCTTGCTCTTTTGGATAAGAAGAAAAACCGACATGTCAGTATTCCCAATCCTTCCAACGAAATGGCAGTGGAAGATATTAAGCGAGTGCAGGAAGTTATTGCCAGAGAAAGCAAGCAGCTCGTTTATACTCACTACAACCTGATGGTATGTACACCAAAGGATGCCGACATGCAGAAATGCACCAACCATCTGGAAAATCAGTTTGGACGAATGGGCATACATATCAGTAAGCGAGCCTATAATCAGTTGGAACTCTTCGTCAATTCATTTCCGGGCAACTGCTATGGGATGAATGAAGACTATGACCAATTCCTTACCATTAGCGATGCAGCCTGTTGTCTGTTTTACAAAGAACAGATTCAGCATAGCGAAGAGACACCATTGAAGATTTGCTATACAGACCGTCAAGGTGTGCCGGTGGCAATCGATATTACAGGTAAGGAAGGACGTAACAAGCTGACTGACAACAGTAACTTCTTTTGCCTTGGCCCTTCAGGAAGTGGCAAGAGTTTTCACATTAACAGCGTTGTTCGCCAGCTTTGGGAGCAGAATACTGATGTGGTAATGGTCGATACAGGTAACTCTTATGAAGGACTTTGTGAATACGTTGGTGGCAAATATATATCCTACACTGAGGAGAAACCAATTACCATGAACCCATTCCGCATTAAGCGTGAAGAGTTGAACGTAGAAAAGACCGGATTCTTGAAGAACCTGACTTTGCTTATCTGGAAAGGTACACAAGGTGAAATTACAAAAACTGAAGACCGATTGATAGACCAGGTCATCACAGAATACTATGATGTGTATTTCAATGGCTTCAACGGCTTCACTCCACCACAAAGAGAGGACTTGCGACAAAGTCTGCTGATTGATGACCGAAGCAATAACCGAGGTACAAAAGAGACCGATAAGGAACGTGAAGAGCGTATCAACAAGGAAATTGATGAGATTGAAAGCCGCAGAAAAGACTTGAAGGTGGAAACACTCTCATTCAACACTTTCTATGAATACTCCGTTCAGCGTATTCCGGACATCTGTCATGAGAATAACCTCAGTGGCGTGGATATATCCACTTATCGCTATATGATGAAAGACTTCTATCGAGGCGGTAATCATGATAAGACACTCAATGAGGATATGGACGGTTCACTCTTCGATGAAACATTTATTGTGTTTGAGATTGATGCCATTAAGGACGACCCTGTGCTTTTCCCTATCGTCACCTTGATTATCATGGACGTATTCTTACAAAAGATGCGTATCAAAAAGAACCGCAAGGTCTTGGTTATCGAGGAAGCATGGAAAGCTATCGCTTCACCATTGATGGCAGAATACATCAAGTATCTGTATAAAACAGCTCGTAAGTTCTGGGCATCAGTCGGTGTGGTAACTCAGGAAATTCAGGATATCATCGGCTCTCCTGTAGTTAAGGAAGCCATCATCAACAATTCAGATGTGGTGATGCTACTCGACCAGAGTAAGTTCAGAGAGCGATTTGATAACATTAAATCCATTTTGGGACTTACCGATGTGGACTGCAAGAAGATCTTCACCATCAACCGCCTTGAAAACAAGGCAGGACGAAGCTTCTTCCGTGAGGTGTTCATCCGAAGAGGAACAACCAGTGGAGTCTTTGGTGTAGAAGAACCTCGTGAATGTTATATGACCTATACAACTGAGCGAGCTGAGAAAGAAGCCTTGAAACTCTATAAGAGTGAATTGAAATGTACACACCAGCAAGCTATTGAGGCATATTGCCGAGATTGGAACCTGTCTGGCATTGACAAATCATTACCATTTGCACAGAAAGTAAATAAGGAAGGTAAAGTATTGAACCTGAAAAAGTAAGCATGAAGAAGTTTCTTTGTACCATCATTGTTCTGCTTGTCGGCATCGTTGAGATGTCGGCACAGTATTATCGTATCAATTATGATGCGAAGACAATAGCTGCCATGGCCGGAGCATACGGTACAGAGGCGGCTTCTGAAGCATATTACAATGAGCAGATTAAGGAGATTCTAAAGCATTATCGTTCGGCAGAAGTTGCTGCTGCTACCATCTATGCATCGAAATATATGGATAGAAAGGCTCTCACAGACCTTGGCTTGTGGGCTTCGGCAGAAGAGAACTACTATTACCGACGCATCTACAACATGGTATCGGCTAAGATTATGCCAAAGATTTGGGACCTGTCTGGACTGATGCTCAAACGACCTCAGAATGCTTTCTACAATTGCGCATACCTGTTTAAAGCTTGTGAAGACACTAAGAATCTCTGTATGCAGTTTGAATCTGTTGTTACAAACAGCCGATTGTCTTTTCGTGATATAGCTTTTCTTGAAATGTGCCCGGAAGCTAAAGCCATCTTTGACCTCACGCAAATGGGAAATATGGACTGGAACACAGTAATGAACTCTTTCGGTAACATATCAGGTAACTTCACTAAGGATAATCTGAAATCAGACTTGGAAACGCTGTACTCCAACGGAGTAAGCCTTATTTCCGGAGGTGGCAGTAATCTTGGTAATCAGCTGATGGGCAAAAGTTCGTTTGATGACCTAGTGAATGGCAAAGCTTCTGCAATCGCTGAAGTAGCAAAGAACTCATACGGAATTTTCAACAGTGCCTACAATAACCTTGGAGGAACGCTTATTGGACTTGCCGGAGATAATGTAAGTAATCTCTTCAACGTTTCCAATTACAATCTTTCTTCATGGATTACGGATTACAATCAGGAATCCATAGGCAGATATTATACACAAAGATGGTATATCTATCGCAAAGATGCAGGTAGTGAAACCTTGTGTAACTACATTCCACCAACAGATGACAACAGCATTATTAATGGTGGAGAATGGTATCGTATCTCAACAAGTGATAAGAATTTCTATCCATCATCAAGTCAATACGAGGCTATCAAACAGAACTCGGAAAGATATGCCGGGTGGTCAAGAAACCGTGTAGCCCAACTTAATCAGGCCAACGACGGTAATAACTATTCAATTGGATTCTCTCTTTATGCCTATATCATCACCAAAGGTGGAAAGCAGACAAAGAAATCGTATGCCTACGCTGTCACAGTGACGAAAAGCTGGAACCGTACAGAAGAAGTTTATGAGGATTATTTTGATTCCTACTCTATGGATCTGAATACATTCAAAGCTCAGTTACAGGCACGATTGAATGATTTGAATGACAACGAAGATGGCTATACCTATTATATAGGCTATGACAGCAAGAACTACTATCAGGCAACGGATGCCAACAAGTTGAAAGGTTGTGAGATGGCAATCATCTCTGTTACCTGTCACAATAATGTATCTCTTGGTGAAGGAACAACGCAGTATAAATGTAGAAGCTGTGGCGGTTCGGTGAATGCACATACAAAGGAATGTGCCATGCTTACTACTTTACCCACGAACAACAACTTAGACCTTTCAGAATTGTATGCCCAGGAAACGGAAGCTCGGAATAACATCACGGCTATTCAAAGCAAGATAGACAATCTTGAAGCCGAGAATGCCAAACTGGTTAAACTGATGGCAACAAGCAGCTATGCCGATTTGGGTAGATACCGCACGATGTATAACGACAACAAGGCTCAGATTACAGCCCTTCAAAAAGAGTTGGCAACATGGCAAAAGAAACTGGATGACATTGAACAGGCCAAGGCAGAAGCGGCTAACGATAATGCCACAGCTACCGATGACTACTATCGTATTCCGGCCATTATGAATGATTGCAAGATTGCTTATAACCTGACTTGGACTGGCAATGGTTGGTGGAACGGCAATACCTATTGTAGAAAAGCAACTATACCAAACATCAATGGTGAGATTACTTTCAAGGCAACCGTTAGCATTGCAAGAAAGCCCAAGTATTTCCTTGGTATCAAAATTCACAGAGCCATTGTGCAGATTTCATGGTCATTGACCGGAGAGTATTCAGATACACAGGTTGTAGATATGGTTGAACTTAATACGAACGACAATGAATCTACCAAAACAAACATTGTAAACAAACACATTTCAGATGTAGCCAAACAATATCCCAATTGTCAGATCAGCACTGAATACATACGAACAGAGCCACAGTCGCCAGATGATACAGAGGACACCTATCATCTGTTATGGTCATCCGACAGATTGGAGATTGCTCGCGAGATAGATGCAAGAATCACAAAAATCTATGCTGATTTGGTAAGCATGGAAAAGATGATGTACTACAAAGTGTCCATCATGGATCTACTTCGCAAACAAGGATTCCAATTGGATAAAGATCAAGGCAGACGACTGAACCTCTTGGAAACCTGCCATGAGCAATGGATGGAGAATGCCAGAACAGCAAAAGAAAAGGGAAAGAAAAAAGATGATGATAGAAACTCCGATAAAAGAGTGCCACAAGGCGGTATCATCGAACAAGCCCCGATCGAGTTTAAACCAGAAGAAGACGCTGAAACATGGGAATGAAGATAAAACTACTGCTACTGACATTGCTTACTGGCATTCCATCATTGACTTATGCCCAACAGGATATAACGACTTTGGAAGCCTATATCAATGACCATAAAAATGTTCGCAGTATGCTGTTGGCAAGATCAACTCTGGAACTCAGTAACTCACTGTTGCATGATTACAGCAAAACAGCTGCCGTGGAATACAAGGAACTGAATGTTGACTTGGACAAATACACCAGAGCTTTTGATGTGATTGACGTTCTGTACAATTCTTTGCGTACCTCGATGAATGCCTATGATACCTACAACACCGTATCGACACGCATCAGAGATTACAAAAAACTATTGGAGGATTACAATGAGAAGGTACTCAAACGAGGTAAATACTCTATCACAGATACACTGATTATCTCGGTAAACTACCGAATGATAGATAATATCTACAAGGAAGGTCAAGAATTGTATAAATCGCTATCCGACCTCGTGTTGTATGCAACTGGTGCAGCAGCTTGCTCCACTTCGGAACTGATGATGGTGATGAACTCCATCAACTACTCATTGGACCGGATAGAACTCTACCTGAACAGAGCCTATTTCAAGACTTGGCAGTATGTACAGCTGAGAATGGGCTACTGGAAAGAATCCATCTATCGTTCGAAAACCAGACGGGAAATCTTGGATGATGCTTTCGGAAGATGGCGAGAAGCAGGACTATTAAAGTATTAGTATGGCTACAAATTTAATGCTTGTAGCGATACCCCAAAATCAGAGAAAAATGAAGGAAAGAATAAAGATAACAGTACTTATTCTCGGAATGGCAACAACTTTTTCACTGAATATCCAAGCCCAACAGGTGACGTATTCACATGATGCCTCAAAGATGAATCAGATTACCGTCATGGAAATCGGTTCAGGTACGCTTACTCCGGAATACTATTACTGGCTATTACACAATAGCTATCGTAAGACAGCCGCACAGAAGAACAAACTGGGCTATCGAACTGCCGCAGGAATTGCTGCGTACAAACAGGTGGATATGTCAAAGCAGATGGATTCAGCCATGGTAAAACGTGGTGAGATAGAGCTTTTGAATATGGCTGACCGTAAAGGTGGCGCTCTTGATGTGGCGTGGATGGCAGAAGGAAGCAAGATAACTGATAAGCTGGAGCGTTTCCATAGAAATATTGAAAGAATTATGGTTGCAGGCGGAACCAGAGACAGCAAGGAACGATGGACTTACATCTATAATATGTTCAAGAGTGCCATCAAATCGACACAGGATGCCTATATGCCTAATGCCAAACGCAAGAAACAGTATTTGCAAATCTATGCGGACATCTGTAGGCAGAATGAGACTTTGGTAAAGTACATTGCTCAGTTGACAAGAGCTAAAGGTACAACAAAACTGTTGGCCGCTACCTACCAGAAACCAAACCGCACGGCTACTATTGCAATCAGTTCTCTTAATAGATGGAGAGAAGCAGGATGGTCAACTGCCTGCAAAACAAGTAATGATTAGCAAAAGAACAGATGAATAACAAAAACAAAACAGACGAGAAAATGGAAAACAATATTCAGATATTCAGTAACCCTGAGTTTGGAGAAGTACGGATTATAAACGGTGAAGACAATGAACCACGATTCTGTCTTTCTGATGTATGTCGCATTCTAAATTTGAGATCATATAAAGTTGTACAGCGATTATCAGAGGATATGCTTTCAAAGTATCCCCTTCCGACAAATGGTGGTAGACAGCTATTTACGGTCGTAAACGAAGATGGTCTCTACGATACTATTCTAGAAAGTCGTAAACCAGAAGCTAAAAGATTTCGCAAATGGGTAACATCTGAAGTTTTGCCTTCCATCCGTAAAGAAGGTGCTTATATAACTCCTGAAACATTGCAACGCGCCATTACTGAACCTGACTTCCTTATTAAGTTGGCAACAAACTTAAAGATGGAACAAGAATGTCGTAAGTTGGCAGATGCCACCATTGCCGAGCAACATACTCTTATCGTTGCTCAGGAAAACACGATGAAAGAGATGACTAAGCGAGCAACCTTCGTAGATTATATCCTCTCTGAAAAGAAATGCGTGAGAATCTCACAGATCGCTTCTGAATATGGATTATCAGCATAAAAGCTGAATAGCATCCTCTATGAATGTGGAATACAGAAGAAAGTAAACGGGCAATGGCTACCAATGACAAAGTACGCCCCCTACAATTATATGAAGTCAGTAACTGCCACAACAGAATATGGACTAAAACTCAGTTCTATGTGGACACAGTCAGGAAGGCTTTTCCTCTATCGTTTCTTAAAGGAAAAAGGTATTATTCCACTTTTTGAAAAGGAAATGCTAAAGCCTCAGGAAAGAACATTATTTGATGGATTTGAGCAACGCTGACCATGGAAGAATACAAATTTAAGCAAGTCGTTCACCCTCTCTTCGATACTATCATAACCACAATCGATGAAGAAGGAAATGTACTTTATAAAGCCACAGATGTAGCAAAATCTATCGGCTTCAAACACTATGGACAGCGTCTGAATGGCAAAGTGAAATTTGAAGTGATAACTATGAGAGTTCGCAATTCTCTAGGATTTATCATTAGAAAAAAAATTCGCTTCGTCAGTGAAAAAGGTGTTCGGGAGATGATAATAAGACTTGGAGAATTGGATACGAAAAAGGTGATGATAAGACAAAAACGTTGTATAAAACTTCTACAACAGTAAACAATAAAATTTAAGAATGGCAGACAATATACTTAGTGACTTTGGCATCAATATCCTAGAAGAAGAGATTGATGACGTGATATTCCAGACCAACCAGTTTCTCTGTGATGCCACATTCACAGGGCATAGCGGTCCATTTTGGTACATATTAAATATCTGTATGGCTCTGGCCGCACTATTTTCACTAATAGTCGCAGCACAGATGACCTACAAGATGATGGTCAAGCATGAACCACTTGATGTAATGAAACTCTTCAAGCCTCTAGCCATATCCATCATCATGTGCTGGTGGTATCCACCTGCTGATACTGGAATAACAAACAGCAATAACAGTTGGTGTTTCTTGGACTACTTATCCTATATCCCAAACTGTATCGGTAGTTACACGCATGATTTATATGAAGCAGAAGCCACCCAGATTTCTGATAAGTTCGAGGAAGTTCAGGAGCTGATATACAAGAGAGACACCATCTACACCGATTTACAAGCAAAGGCTGACGTAGCTCATAAAGGGACTCAAGACCCGGCGCTCGTTGAAAGTGCTATGGAACATTCGGGAGTCTCAGAAATTACGGATATGGAGACAGAAGCAAGCAAACTTTGGTTTACATCTCTCACCTCCGGGGCTGTCATCGGATTGGATAAGATTGTGATGGTACTGGCCTTGATTGTATTCCGTATCGGTTGGTGGGCAACGCTTTATTGCCAGCAAATCTTACTTGGTATGCTGACGATATTCGGACCCATCCAGTGGGCTTTCAGTCTTCTGCCTAAATGGGAAGGTGCCTGGGCAAAATGGACTACACGCTACCTGACAGTGCATTTCTATGGAGCAATGATATACTTCGCAGGCTTCTATGTGTTGCTACTCTTTGATATTGTACTAAGTATTCAGGTCGAAAACCTGTCAGCAATTACTGCTTCAGAACAGACAATGGCTGCTTACTTGCAGAACTCATTCTTCTCGGCAGGATACTTGATGGCTGCTTCAATCGTAGCACTTAAATGTTTGAATCTTGTACCTGACCTTGCTTCATGGATGATTCCAGAAGGTGATACAGCATTCTCAACACGAAACTTTGGTGAAGGTGTGGCACAACAGGCTAAAGCAACAGCAACAGGTGCAATTCATACCATGATAAGATAAACGATTAACGAACTAAAACACAAACACAATGGTAATAAAGAACCTAGAAAATAAAGTAAAACTCGTAACCATCGTATGTTCACTGTTCCTGATTGGATGCGTTGTGATAAGCATCTCATCCATCTGGACTGCTAAAAATATGGTGAACGATGCCCAACAGAAAGTGTACGTGCTCGATAGCAATGTTCCTATCCTTGTGAACAGAACTACTATGGAAGAAACATTGGATATTGAAGCTCGAAGCCATGTAGAAATGTTCCATCACTACTTCTTCACGCTTGCTCCTGATGATAAATACATCAAGTACACCATGGAGAAGGCCATGTATTTGGTGGATGAAACCGGTCTTGCCCAATACAACACATTAAAGGAGAAAGGCTTCTATAACAACATCATGGGTACAAGTGCCGTATTCTCCATCTTCTGCGATAGTATCCGATTTAACGAGAAGAATATGGAATTTACCTATTATGGTCGTCAGCGTATTGAGCGACGCACCAATATTCTAACCCGTGAATTGGTGACTGCCGGCAAACTGAAACGTGTTCCACGAACCGATAACAACCCTCATGGATTATTGGTTGTAAACTGGAGAACCTTGCTGAATAAGGATATTGAACAGAAAACCAAAGTGAACTATTGATTATGAGCTGGAAGAAAATGATACTGGGCGAAAAGATGCCCGACAAGGACGATCCTAAATATAAGGAACGCTACGAGAATGAAGTAGAGACAGGACGAAAGTTTGCAAGGTGGTCTGGCATAGACCGCTTTGCAGCAAGAGTACAGAAGTTTGCAAATGAGCATCGTAACCTGTTCCTGACATTAGTCTTTAGTACAGTGATATGTTCCTTTACTTTCAATGCATACCGCTTTGCTATGGTTTATAAGGCAAAGAACCATAATACAACAGCTACTCAAAGACAGGAAGATGTGTTGAAAGCCATTCATGCTAAAAGGCAGGCACAACGAGATTCAATAAAGATGATAAAACCACAAATACAGAAACATGAAATTAAGTAACATCAATTGGAAAGCCCCGAAATATGCGTTACCAGCTATCCTTTATCCCCTACTATTGGGATGTGGTTATCTGATAATCGACATATTCTATACGGAAACCGTTGAAGCTCCAAGCACCTTGGAGAGTACAGAATATCTAAATCCAACGCTTCCAAAAGCACAGATTAAGAATGACGGTATCGGTGGTAAGTATGCCAATATGCAGAAGTCATTTGGAGGTGTACAGGATTTTTCTGCCGTTGAAAATATCGACAGAGACGATGACGAACCACAGACAGAGGACTACGATTCAAAATATTCTCAGGAAGACTTGGCAAAGCTTGATGCAGCTGCTGCAGAACGTATCAAGGAGATTGAACTTGAAGAAAAGCTTCGTCAAAGTGCCGATAAAGGCAAGGATATGGCTGGCAACTCCGCTGACATCAATCTTAGTGAAGCTGAAAGACTAGCTCGTAACCAAAAGCGAGAGCAGGAAACTTTGGATGAACTGAACAAAGCTCTTGCCGAAGCCCGATTGAAAGGACAAAAGGGATTGCAGAATCCACCTACCTCCGATAATGGAAAGGTTGATAGTGACACGATGGAGCCAGGTACCCAATTAAAGGGTAAGATTGATATAAATGAGAAAAAGGTCTCAGCTCTTGAAGATGATTCCCAAGCCAGCGACGTGGTAAAACGAACCAAAACATCTTCTAAGTATTTCAATACGCTATCAGAAAACGAACCAGAACCTCATTTGATTAAAGCCATTATTGATGAGAACATCAAGGCTGTTGATGGTTCAAGAGTACGACTAAGACTTTTGGACGATGTAGAATTTAACGATATGGTAGTACACAAAGGCTCGTATATCTACGCCATCATGAGTGGCTTCGGCTCTCAGCGAGTGAAAGGATCTGTCAATAGTCTGTTAGTTGGCGATGAACTGGTAAAAGTCAACTTGTCAATCTATGACACCGATGGGCTTGAAGGACTTTATGTACCAAGCAGTCAGTTCAGAGAGACATCCAAAGATGTGGCATCGAGTGCCATGACCGGTAATGTTTCCATGAACAACAATACAGGAAACAGCTTCACCCAATGGGGAATGCAAGCCGTACAGAATGCCTATACAAGAACAAGCAATGCTATCAGTAAAGCAGTTAAGAAAAACAGTGTAAAACTCAAATACGGCTCATTTGTCTATCTGGTCAATGGCCGTGAAAAGAAAAGCAATAATCAGAAATAAGCCGATAATATGAACCTAAGAAAGATGTTCGCCGCTATTGCTGTCGGCGTAATGACGGCAGGAAATGCCTTTGCACAGCAAACTTATGAGGATATGGAATGCCTTACTGTCAATGAACAGGTAACAACAGTCATCACAGCCACTGAGCCAATCCGATTTGTGGATATATCTACCGAAAAGATTGCAGGAGACCAGCCAATCAACAACGTAGTGAGATTGAAGCCCAAAGAAGGTGCGCATGATGATGGCGAGGTATTGGCTATCGTTACTATCGTAACAGAACGCTATCGAACACAGTATGCCTTACTCTACACAACACGTATGAAGGAAGCTGTAACCGATAAGACTATCTTGAATATCGAGAAGAATGCCTATCACAATCCGGCAGTAAGTCTAAGTACAGAGGATATGTATCGTATCGCCCGAAACATCTGGTCATCACCAACCAAGTGGCGTGACGTGAAATGCAAGAAGAATCGAATGGAGATGCGTCTGAATAACATCTATGCCGTTGGTGACTACTTCTTCGTTGATTACAGTGTTGAGAACAAAACCAATATACGTTTCGATATTGATGAGATACGAGTAAAACTCTCCGATAAGAAGGTGTCTAAGGCTACCAACACACAGACCGTAGAACTTACACCTGAAATGCAGTTGGAAGAAAGGACCTCTTTCAAGTTCGGCTACCGCAATGTGATGGTCATCAAGAAAATGACATTCCCCAATGATAAAGTGCTGAGCATCGAAATGAGCGAGAAACAAATATCGGGTCGTACTATCAGTCTGAGCATCGACTATGAGGATGTGCTGAGTGCTGACGGATTCAATAATGTGCTACTTCAAGAGGACTAAACGATGAAGAAACTTCTATTATCTCTGCTGACCATCTTCACTATGGGGATGGCTGCCAATGCCCAGAATAACAACCATGTTTCATTAGGTGTAGGACTGCTCTATGAGAACAGTGCTGATGTTACCCTTTCTTATGAACACGAAACAAAGTATCACAATGCTTGGGAGTACTTTGGAAATGCGTGCATCAAGTGGGACGAATGTTCCTCTTGTGGACACATCTGTCCGGAATCGTTCTGGAAAAATTATCGCACATGGGGTCTAGGCATCGCCTATAAGCCTTGTGTGACCAGAACGAGAAACAGCCATGGAAACCTACGAATCGGTGGTTCTCTTGGCTCCGATACAGACAAGTTATTAGCCGGCATTCATGTGGGCTATGAACAGAACTACTCGCTTCGAGGTGGATGGAAGATCTACTGGCAGGTTAAAAGTGATTGTATGATAAAAGGGCAAGACCTATTTAGAACAGGAGTTGCTATTGGCATTAAACTACCGACAGGCAACTAAAACAGAATAGACAATGATAAGCAAGATAAAAAAGCAAACTAAGAAGATGATGTTGCTTGCTATGGCAACCGTTTCACTCGTTCTTTCCAGTTGTGATGAGCATAAGGAATTTCCTGATACAGCCATGAAAGTTGGTCATGTAGTGTGTACCGACGGAAGCATCCGTACTCTATCCGATGCCAAATCAAACAAGAAGGAACCCATTGCCGTGGTATTCTATATCAATCAGGATGAAAATGTTCAAGGACAAGGCTATGCCGTTTACCTTCATGAACTGTCTCCTGTGATGTTTGCCGACAGCTTGGGTATTTCGCAAGGTACATCAGCAAGCCTTACGGCGTATGATGGCAACAAGAACACCTTTGCACTCTACGATGCTAAGGATGTTCATTCACCACTGGCAGTGAGCGTCTTTGATTTATGGCACGACCATCAGAGTGCCTATGTTCCATCAGTAGCTCAGATGCGTTTACTGAATGCCATGAAAGGTTCAATCAACCACGTTATCAGCGAGTGTGGCGGAACACCGATACCTAGTTCGCCGGATGATTGTTGGTACTGGACCAGTACAGAAGTTGACGGAATGCAGAGTTCAAAAGCTTGGCTCTATTCACTTGAAAGTGGCGCCATGCTGGAAACATCAAAACTACAAGCACACAAAGCAAGACCTATCATCACCCTCAATCAATAAAATGTAGCCCATGGCAATGGAAGAAAGTAAAGAATTACAGACGGCATATAAAATTTTCAGATCACTGATTTATGTATCAGTGGTTCTGGAGTTCTTTATGTTCGCCCTCGATCCTCAGATATTAGACTTTTGGAATGGTATCGTTGGTGATATTCACGGACGAATGAAACAGTGGTTCATCTATAACGATGGAAATCTGATTTATTGCAAGATAGCAACATTCCTGTTGGTTTGCATCACCTGTATCGGTACCAGAAATAAGAAACAGTTAGAGTTTGATGCCAGACGACAGGTTCTTTACCCATTTGTTTTCGGTGTAGGCTTCCTTATCTTGGCCGTTGTATTCTTCAACTTTGGCCATACAGGTAGCGAAGGATTCTTATCAACTAGAATCTATACCATACGCCTGAATATCATTTTCTATATGTTGATGTCGATAGTCGGTACAATCTTGGTTCATGTTGCCTTGGATAATATCTCGAAATTCCTGAAGGAAGGACTGTTGAAAGATAGATTCAATCTGGAGAATGAGAGTTTTGAACAATGTACCCAGCTTCGAGAGAACAAATATTCGGTAAACATTCCCATGCGCTTCTATTATAAGGGCAAATTTAGAGAGGGCTATGCGAATATCGAGAATCCTTTCCGTGGTTGCTGGGTGGTCGGTACTCCTGGTTCCGGTAAGACCTTTTCAATCATTGAGCCATACATCCGTCAGCATAGTGCTAAGGGGTTTGCAATGGTTGTCTATGATTACAAGTTCCCAACGCTGGCTCAGAAACTGTACTACCATTATCGCATCAATCAGAAGAAAGGCAATACACCAAAAGACTGTAAGTTCAATATCATCAACTTTGTTGACGTTGAGTATAGCCGACGTGTCAATCCTATTCAGAAGAAGTATATTCCGAACCTTGCAGCAGCCAGTGAAACAGCTGAGACCTTGCTTGAATCCCTACAAAAGGGAAAGAAAGAAGGCGGTGGCGGTAGCGACCAGTTCTTTCAGACTTCTGCGGTGAACTTCTTGGCAGCTTGTATCTATTTCTTCGTGAATTATGAACGTGAGCCTTACGATGATAATGGCAAAATGCTATACGCTGATAAGGTTTACAACGAGGAATATAAGATGTGGAAGCCGACAGGTGTTGTACGCAAAGAGAAAGGCGGTAAACCAGTAGAACCGGCCTATTGGTTAGGTAAATATTCTGATATGCCCCATATCCTGAGTTTCCTAAACGAGAGTTATCAGACAATCTTTGAGGTCTTGCAGACGGATAATGAGGTCGCACCGTTACTTGGTCCGTTCAAAAGCGCATTGGAGCACAACGCTTTGGAGCAGTTGGAAGGTATGATTGGTACGCTCCGTGTATATACCAGCCGACTAGCTACTAAGGAAAGCTACTGGGTATTTCATCGTGACGGTGATGACTTTGACCTCAAGGTTAGTGACCCCAAAAGTCCCAGTTACCTGCTTATTGCCAACGACCCCGAAATGGAAAGTATTATTGGAGCTTTGAACGCCCTTATCTTAAATCGTTTGGTAACACGTGTGAATACCGGTCAAGGAAAGAATGTACCTGTAAGCATCATTGTAGATGAGTTGCCTACGTTGTACTTCCACAAGATAGACCGCTTGATTGGTACTGCCCGAAGCAACAAAGTGAGTGTAACACTCGGCTTCCAGGAGTTACCTCAGTTGGAAGCTGATTACGGAAAGGTTGGAATGCAGAAGATTATCACTACAGTCGGTAACGTGGTATCTGGTTCTGCCCGTGCAAAGGAAACCTTGGAATGGTTGTCAAATGACATCTTCGGTAAAGTGGTACAGCTAAAGAAAGGTGTTACCATTGACAGAGACCGAACATCCATCAATTTGAATGAGAATATGGATAGCCTTGTTCCTGCAAGTAAAATTTCTGATTTACCAACAGGTTGGATATGTGGACAGACAGCCCGTGACTTTGTAGTTACCAAAACAGGTAGAAATGGATCAATGAACGTACAGGAATCTGATGAGTTTAAGACTTCCAAATTCTATTGCAAGACCAACTTCAACATGGAAGAAATCAAGAAAGAAGAAGCTGATTATAAGAATTATGAGATACCCAAATTCTATTCATTCAAGACTCAGGACGAGAAAGAACGCATCTTATATGCCAATTTCATCAAGGTGGACCAGGAGGTCAAACACATGGTAAATTCTATCTACCGAAAGCCAATCCAAATTCAGAAAGCAAAGAAATAGACATAGACAGAATGAAACTACAATACCTACTACTGGCACTGACACTCATATTTACTATGACTGTTTCAGCCAAAGAAAGAAGCCCTACCAGACCATCATACTGCGACCCCGTCAAGTACGAATCAGCAGTTCGAATCATAAAATACTATGAAACGCTTCACCGAAACTGCTGGCCTTATGTGGGCTTTGGGCATCGTGTTCAGCCCCATGAGAAACTTAAACCAAACATCAGTTATAAACAGGCTGACAGTCTTTTACGCTCTGATTTGAATAAATTACTTGAATATTTCAAGAGCTATGGTGATAAAGCCCTGCTTTTATCGGTATTGGCCTACAACGTCGGCATAAAACCACTTGTCGGTGGTAAAGGGAAACCAGAAAGCCGACTCCTTCAAAAGATAAAGCGAGGGGACAACGACATCGAAGCAGAATACCTTGGATTTTGTCGATGGAATGGTAGAAAAATTCCGTCCATCAAACGAAGAAGATGGACGGAACTGAAACTGCTAATTTAGTCCTCTGATTTATCTGGGACTTCATCAATCCAATTCTTAATCAAATCTATATTGTCACTTTGAGGGCTATAATGTTTCTCTATCCTGTCCATCTGCACAATAATTGGCAAATCTGCAATAACACCTGATAATACACAAGCTCCTACAGGAAGAATGGGTAACGACTCTATGGACAATTTATCTAAATATGATACAGCCTTTTCTACCATTTCCAAATCTCTGTTATTAATCAATCTATGTATTAAATAGTTATGTAACTGCGAAATAATAGTAGATGATATATCAGAAGGTCGTTGGCTTGCAATTGTAAGAAAGACTCCAAACTTTCTGCCTTCTTTTATAATTTCTTCAAACGTTTCCAATCTAAAATCCTTCCACGATTCACTTTCTCTCATGGATTCGTAAGAAAGAATATTATGTGCTTCATCAACAATAATATTTAAGGACTCACACAAACTATCAATTTTTAATTTTTTATGAGCTGTATAAAGCTTAAATGATATAAGAAGAGGTATTAGTTTCTTCATATTTATATCTACATCATTCAAATCGATAACTATAAAATAATTATTATCCCAGAAATCTGCACTATTGTCAATAACAAATACCTTGTCAAAATCTTTCATCAAAGCCTTTAGCTTATTAATTGCAGGCGCAATATGTTCGTTAACAGCTCTATTATTAATTACATCTCCAATAAGCTGAATGTATAGGTACCTAATAATAGTATCTATAAAGTTTTCGCTTTCGGTATATGTATCTATTGCATGAGATATAGACAAATCTTTAATATATAACTTTCCATCACTTGTATTAAAAAATTTTTTTGAGCCATCAACCTCTATATAATATGAATTCATCGTTCCATGCCATTCTAAATCCTTCTGTAAACCTATATTCAAGCCAAATTCATCAATATTTTGTGGTAATATCTGCTCAAAATAATCCAATAGTTGTTTAGCCTTCGTGTGGTCTGGCATTTCGAGAACACTTTTAAGTTGTTTGCGCATTACCCCCTTGAAATACTGATTTGGTTGATCTTTTGATTGGACATCTTGATAAAATAATAAAGTCCTTTTAATAAATGGCTGTTGTGTCTTTTCTGTTGCACTAGCCAATATATAAAAAAGTTCTGGATTGAGAAGATCCTCTTTTTTTAATGGTATTTTATTCCCCGAGCTATTACGAGTACATAGTTTATATGACTTTTTTATATCTGTAATTACCCCTTCCTTTGAATACTCACCATTGAAATCAAATAATATAAATTTTGCATTCTTCTGAAATCTCTTATTTGCGCTTACTCTATCAAACAACTTCTTGTAAATACCAGCCAATGAATAACTCTTGCCACTACCAGTGTTTCCAAAAATACCAATATGACTTGAAAACAACTTATTAATACTGATTTCTATTGGCACATTGCTATCTGATAATAGATGGCCAATTTCAATAGTCAATTCATCATCTTTCGCAAATTTATGAATTAAGGAGAATTCTCTATTATCCATCAGCAAACATTCATTTCCTATAAGAGGGAGCTCTTTTACTCCTTTGTAGTATAAGCCATTTTCAAAATAGCCTATCAGCTTAACGACTAACGTCCTACTAATTTCTTCATTTTTATTATGGTATGAATTATTAAGGTCATTATTCTCTTTAATGTATTCACTTTCAACTTTTGCAACAATATGAACAAATCCTTTTAGGATATTTAGATAGCTTCCTACTGATACATTCTTAATTATCTCACCTTTGTATAAAAGGTGGGATAAATTTTTATTCTTATCAACCTTAATGCAGACCTCTCTACCGTTGACTGACAAGACTTCACCAACCCGAAATATAGATTGTTTTTGCAGTAAGTCATTTACAATCGTATCCATTTATTTATTGATTAGTTTAAGAATGTTATCAAAAACATATTTGTTAATTGATTCAAGATCGAAAACTTCAAGACTATTTAGTTCTTTATTTACAAACTCTTGATCTTGAAATAACTTAAATTCCTCAGGAGTTAGTATCTTGATATTATAGTTGTTTAAAGGGCCAGCTTTCGATAAACTACTACATATAGATTCTCCAGCTTCCTTATTATAAGCAAAAATTAGAACCAACAATGTTGGATTCGAGTTAGCAGCACGAACAGTGATTTTTGCTATATGTTCATCGGCAAAAGAGAAGCCTGCAACCATTAATAATGTTGATGCACATTCAAGACTGTTTGAATATAATCTCATTAATTCATAGAAGTGCAAGTCTATAACAGTTTCTCTAAATTTTGACTTGCGAGGATTTATCATTATTAGCTTATTATATTCACTAATAAACTGTTCAATATTTGGGTCAATGTCCTCTAATACAAGATAATCCCTTGCAAAATCCACAATCTCACACAAAGTGGTTTCGTCAGAATAAGCAGAAAAAATAGCTTCTGGATTTAAAGAATCACATAATGTTTTTAAATTCCGAAGTTGCTTTAGTGTAGAATCATAATTGACGTTATTGTCTTTTCCTTGTATCCAATTTATTGACCCATGAATCTTCATAAAGTTGAAAATTGGAATTAACGCACTATTCTGATATAAAGGGCTGACCTTTGAAACAATATTGGAGAAACTATCTTCTCGATAAACTGGAGTCTGATGACCTTTAAAGCCATCATTAAACTCTACGCCTTGAGACTCTGCTGATATTTCTACGAAGTTATCAATATTAGTAGTAAAGATGTTTACTTGCTTATCCAATAGGCTATCTTTTCTCCTAGCAATAATCTCATTCCAACTTTTCAAGAAGTATTCGTAATTACTAATTACCTTGTCACAGAGCGGTGATTCTCTTGTGGATTCTTCCAAACAAGGAAACATTACACCCTTTAAATATTTAACATACAAAGACAGCTGAACCAATGTTCTAATGTTTTTATCATCTATATCCGCACTTTCAGTCAATAGACTTTCTATACTACCTAGTGTTGATAGATATGGCTGAGATAAACCTGACCCAAATAAGAAGCTTATATGGGATGATTGAATAATATTTTTAAGCTGTTCCAGTTTCATGTTATATTTATTATTTTGACTTGAACTATCAGTGTGACTTGACGATTTGCTATTCGCCACATGCAAAAGTAGCTCAATTTTCTATTAATTCAGCCTAAAACGTCAAATAACTGCCTATTTATCATTGATTTCCTGCTAAGATCACTAAATTTGCACAATACGCAATTAAATATCAATATGAAAAAGGATATTAATCGACTGAAAGTTGTTCTTGCGGAAAAGAAGAGAACCAATAAATGGTTGGCAGAACAATTGGGGAAAGACCCTGCAACTGTCTCAAAATGGTGTACTAATACAGCACAACCAGGACTTGAGACGCTTTTACAAATCGCCAAATGCTTGGAGGTTGATGTGAAAGAGCTACTTCATTCATCAAAAGAAGATGATGCGGTGTACATCAAATTACATGGTGTAAAAAAATGAAAGAAACAGCTCTGAATGGGTTATCCAAGTAGCAAAAACCCTTCAAATAGTACCAAAACGCTAGTTGGACTAACTTGGATGACCTATAAATGAGGCTTTAACAGTGTAACAACGTAATTTTGCATAATATGGCTAGCAATGACATTAAAATAAACGATCAGTCAGCTCTAAATGAGATTGTACTAGAAGAGAACGAAATGATATGTACCCTTACCAATCGAAAGGTTAAGAGCACTGATAAGGAACTCACACTCCAATCGATGATTGAGATGATGGCCGAGGAATATGGCTTCTCAACAGAAGATATGGAACGTGACTACAAAGTAAAATATGACGACCCAAACTATGACAAGCCAAAGACACAAAAGGTAGATTTAGCAATATTTGAAGAAGGACGAGCTCATGATATAGCCAACCTTATAAGAATCATTGTCGTTGCAAAAGATGCAAAAGTTAAACCAGAAGATAAAAAGAATGGCGTTACAGCTACTCTTGAGAATATTCTATTCTGCACAGATTGCGAGTTTGGTTGTTGGACTAATGGTGAAGACCTACAATACGTTCATGCAAAAGAAGATGCGTATGGCCAAACAGAATTAGAAGATTTGTCGGACTTCCCTGCTAAGGGTCAAACACTTGAAGACCTAGAAAAGGAAGGTGAAAGAGCAATGCCCCGTAAACCAGCCAATGAATCACTGGTTAAGACATTCAAGCGTTGTCATGATTATATCTATGGCAATGAAGGTATGAAGAAAACCGCATTTTGGGAACTTCTTAACCTTATATTCTGTAAGATTTACGATGAAAAGAGAAGGTATTCCGATGCTAAAAATGGCATTAGTTATCGCCGTCGTTTTTGGGTTGGAGTAAAAGAAAGAAATACTGCCGAAGGATGTAAAGAAGTTGCTGATAGAATAAAAGGCATCTTTGAAGATTTGAAAGAGAGTCATGTATTCAAGGATGTATTCGAAGGCAATGAAATGATTATGCTTTCAGATAGAGGACTCGCTTTTGTGGCCAGTGAAATAGCAAAATACTCGTTCCTCGATGCAACAGTCGACGTAAAAGGTACTGCCTATGAAACAATTGTAAGCAATACCTTAAAGCAAGAAGCTGGTCAATTCTTTACCCCACGTAACATTATTAAGTGTATGGTTGAGATGCTTGACCCAGACCAGAATTGCCGTGTTCTAGACCCCGCATGTGGTTCTGGTGGTTTCCTTGTAATGGTTCTTGACCATGTACGTCGCAAGATTACAAAACAACTATATCCAGATTTAGACGAAGTTCGCCTCGATGCAAAAGCTAATAGTCCTGAAGTTGATGATTTAGTACGTGATTATGCCGAAAAAATGATTTTTGGCTTTGACTTTGACCCAGATCTAAAGAAAGCCGCTCGAATGAACATGGTGATGGCTGGTGATGGTCATAGCAATATTTATAACATCAACTCCTTAGATTATCCACAAGGAGATAAACCTGATGTTCCATTCATAGCAGAAGCTGTGAATAACAGTATTTTTGTTAGCCACGACAAAAACTTCCCATTTGAAAGTGCCGAAGATAATGCACAGGGTAAGTTTGATATGATTTTCACAAATCCTCCATTTGGTGCAAAAGTTGAAGTAGATCCAACCATATCAATAAAATATAAGTTGAATAGTAATGCTCCTGAGGTATTATTCATTGAAGCTTGCTACAACTTTCTGAAACCCGGTGGAAAGATGGCAATTGTACTCCCTGATGGTATCCTTGGTAATCCAAATATGGAGACTGTCCGTTTATGGATATTGAAGAAATTCAAATTGATAGCTAGTGTTGACCTTCCTGTAGAAACATTCTTGCCTCAAGTTGGAGTTCAAGCTTCATTACTCTTCTTACAGAAAAAAACCGAGGCTGAAAAACTTATTGATATTGAGAATGAAGATTACGATGTATTCATGGCTATTGTCGAGCAAGTAGGCAAAGACCGCCGTGGTGTTCCTGTCTATGAGCGTGACGATGATGGTGCAGAAATACTATTCCCTCACATAAAAAAATGGTTATCCTACAATGAGAATGGGAAAGAAATAGTTCGCTCTCGAAATGAGCGTATTAAGCATTTGGCTAATGATCTTCCTAAGGTTGCTGAAGCCTACAAGAAATTTAAGGAGGAGCACGCATGAGAACAGCATTTATAAATAATAGGATAATTCAGACTCATAATTATAGATTTGAAGGCAAACATTATCTTAATGAAAACTCATTTTTAAGTCTAACATTAGAAAAAAATGAAGATAGATGTTGTTCTTTAGGTAATGTTGCTCAAGTCTTTAATCCACCCGTATTTAAAAGACAATTTTGCACAAAGTCTTCGAAATCTATTCAATATTTTCAAAGTTCTGATGTAAAAAATGCGAATGAAAATAGTAATACATTTGTGTTTAAGGAGCAAGCCGATTCTCTTAACCTAATAGTTAAAAGAGGCGATATTCTTGTTACGGGTTTTGGTACTATCGGAAATACACGAATAGTTTCAAAATTTCAAAATAATGTGTGTTATGCCAATAATGTATGCAGAATAAGAACAGATCAAGACAACAAGGCTGGCTATATTTATGCTGTATTGTCTTCAAAATATGGTATAGCCCAACTCAATAAGAATGCTTCAGGTTCTGTTGTGAGATATATAGAATCCCCAGGAATCAAAAAAACTCTAATACCTGTTTTTAATGAGTCCTTTCAACGTGAAATAGATGATCTTATTAATGAATCACTACTACTACGTGAAGAAGCTACCAACATTCTTAACGAGTCTGATTCTTTTTTAAAAAAGTGTGTAAATCTACAAGATTTAAGCACTGAATACTATGATTATTATGGAACCAGAAGTAACAAAAGGTCAATATCTTGCTTTACTAGGAATATAAAAGGAATCACCTCTATTTCTATTAACGCATTTAATCATTCTGAGAGAATCACGAACGCAAAAAAAATGATTTTAGGTAAAACAGTTCCATTAAGAAGTGTTCTTAATGGAGAGAGTCTATTCTCCACAGGATCTTTTCCACGCATTGAAGTTAAAACTGGTTGTGGTATTAAATTGATTAACCAATCGGATATTTTTGATTCTATTATAAAAGGTAAGTGGATATCTAAAAGAAAAGTAAAAACAGACTCTTTAGTAAAATATGGAGAAGTTTTAGTTGCTGGTGTTGGCACATTAGGAGATAACGAAACATTCTGTCATGTAATATTTGCAAATGAAGATTTGGATGGGGAACTAGTTTCTGGTGAATTTATTCGAATGAAAACTAATGAAATGGTTCCTTCAGGGTACTTATTTGCTTGGTTAAATACAGATTATGGGTTTCGCTTTATTAGGAATACCCAATCAGGCACAAAATTATGCCGCCCTATTCCGCAGTTATTATTAAACATTCCAGTCCCTATTATTTCAAAAAATGAAATGATCCAAATTGATTCTATGATAAAAACTGCACATAGCAAAAGACATGAAGCTAATAAAAAAGAGATTGAAGCAATTTCAATGGTAGAAGCTGAGATTGAGAAATGGAATAAGCACTAAAGTATAATTATGAAGATAGCAATAATTAAACATAAGAACATAAGTTTGTCTTCTCACAGAATTGATCCATCTTTTCATCTAAGCGATGCCATTCGCTGTAGAGAGGATTTGCTGAATCTTCCATTTGAAAATATTTCAATTAAAGATGTTTCTGAAAGTGTTTTCATAGGAAATATCTTTAGTAGAACATTTGTCAAAGATAAAGATCATGGAATGGCTTATTTAGCTGCATCTGATACTGTTCTATCTAATATAAATACAGGAAAATTTCTTTCAAAAAAACAAGCTGAAAAATTAAAATATCTTCAACTACAAAAAGATTGGATACTAATTACATGTTCCGGGACTCTTGGAAATGTCACTTATACAAATTGTAATTTTGAGAATAAAATTGCCACGCATGATTTAATTCGTGTTATACCATCAGATAAAATCTTGCGCAAAGGAGTGCTTTACGCATTATTATCCTCTAAATTCGGCTATTATCAACTTACACAATCGAGTTTTGGAGGAGTTGTCAAACATATTAATGCATCCCAGGTACTTAACGTTCAATTTCCAATATTTCCAGAAAATTTCCAAAGAAATATTGATAATCTTGTTCAGCAATCCGCAATTCTACGTGAAAAAGCCTCTTGTGAATTAAGTAATGCTATTGAGGAAATCACACAATATATTGCAATATCTGGGATTGGCGATATTAAGAATACTTTTAGCAGTAAATCTGTAAATATATCCAAAATATATAACTCACTTAACACTAGATTGGACCCTACAGTTTATAACAATAATGCAATAGACCATCTTAATAATTCAAAACTTCCGTACAAAAAGCTCTCTGAATGTGATGTAAAAATATGGTATCCGGGTATATTCAAAAGAGCATATGTTAAAACAGGTATTCCTTATATAAAAGGTTCCTCTCTCTTTAACGTCAATCCGTTTAGAAGTTGTGACTATCTTTCTAGAACAAGGACACCAATGCTTGAACAATTATGGTTAAAAGAGGGGCAGATATTGATGACCTGTGCAGGATTATGTGGACAGGTGAAGCTGATTACGAAAGAATATGAAGAAAAGGAAGCAATTGGATCTCCTGATATTATCAGAATTCAATCTAATGATTCGTTGTTTACTTCTCAGTATTTGTTTGCTTATCTTCAAGTTCCATTTGTTGTGGATTTTATGCAATCATTAAAGTATGGCTCGGTCATTGAACGATTTGATGCAGAACATGCTGGCACAATACCTATTGTAGAGCCCACTCCAGAACTAAGTTCTAAAATAACTTCCATTATATCAAATTATATGGATTGCACATATAAGGCATTCAAGGCTGAAGAAGAAGCAATTTATATGGTAGAAGCTGAGATTGAAAAGTGGAACAAACATTAATATAATCTTCGGAGGCAATATGAGCTAGAATAATAATAACGAAATAACACCTTAAACAATATGTCTGAATTACGAAAAGAAAAGATAACCTGCCCTCACTGCAAACATGAGGGGCAGTTTGAGTTATGGAGTTCTATAAATGCAGACCTTAATCCTGAGTTGAAAGAAGGAATCTTCAACGAAAGGATTTGGGCGTGGACTTGTCCAAGCTGTGGTGAAACGACCTACATACCTTGGGGTACACTCTATCATGACATGACCAATAAATTTCTGATATTCTTTTCTTTCGACTCAGACGACGTAAATGACAACTATGAGTCTTTTGAACTTCCAACAACTTTTGGAGTTGAGAAGGACTACGCCATACGCAGTGTCTATGGGCTAATGAACTTTAAAGAGAAAATTGTTATTCTCCAAAATGGATTAAACGATTTAGCCATAGAGCACATGAAATATATGATTAGCCATATCATAAGACCTGAGATTTCAGAAAAAGGCTATCATCTATATTTTGAGAGATTAGACCCAGAAGAAACAGAGGTTTCAGAACATGGCTCTATCTATTTCTTCTACAATGATGAAGAAGCTCAGCAAACCATATCTGCTAGATTTGCTTTGGACAACTATTACGAACATTGCTTAGCCATCAAAATAGATCCACGAATGGATTTAAACGACAACAAATGTGTTGATGAAGGCTGGATTGACAAACAACTAAAATTGGCAAAGTGATGAGAACAATAGGAACAGCTGGTGAATACACCTTGATAGAAGACGGAATGTGGATGGGCACAATCGATAAAGAAGGAAAGATGCACATATCACCTGATATGCAGTATCGTTCGATATACGATTTTGTTGACGGCATAGCAGTAGCCTTTCAGAATGAGAAATGGGGACTAATCGACACCGAAGGTAATCATATTTCAGAATTTAAATACAACTTTGTGGAACCTGCCGGTGAAGGTTATTACAAAGCCGAAATTGGTGCTAAGAAGAATCTGCTCAGACGTGACGGAACAGAAGTTTTATCTGTCTGGCTTAACGACGTATATAAAGTTGAAAACGGATTCTTTCAAATAGGCATCACACAAAGAAAAACAAAAACGACACCAACTAAATACTTGCATGGCATTGCCCACGTGAGTGGTAATATAATATTCCCTGTCATATTTGACAATATACAATGGGCTGATAATGAGAAGCACGATTTATTCTATGCAGAACTTGAGGGTAAGCCATATATTCTTACTACTGATGGAAGTATCTATGCCCCAGATCAAAGTCATCTACCAAAGAAACTTTCTATTGATGCAGAAGGACTAATAGAAAAATTTATGAACTGGACACTTCCTGGACTGCAATTTTTCTATCGTGACACGGATGCCCCAGTTATTGTTGACACAACTTATCATGTAGGCGACATCATCAGAGCTGGATTCTTTATAGACGCTACTACAAAACTCCTAAGGCCAAATCGCAAAACTCGTTTTATTATAGCTTCGGCTCATGCTGCCATGCTATATGAAATTGACGATATGGTTCAGCATAATCCAGATGTAAAGAAGTGGAATCTTTGCGTGTTCCATTTCAACAGCTACTTCAAAGTAATGGATGTGTATAAAAGAGATGGTATCAGCCAGGTTCTATTGTTACATATTCCAAAGTCGGCTGCCATATTCCTTGGTAATAATAAAACTACACTCAACTTTGTTAATGAAGCTGTAGGTGAAGGACGTACACTGGTAGAAATGGCACGTAAGAGTCTTGATGAAAAGATGGAAATGGATATTCATAGCCGTTCCATTGATAAGACTTGGGAAGAAAGAACTTACCATCCAATCGGTTTGGACGATGAATTCTATCCACTGCCTCTATCCCCTGTTGAAGAACCTGTTGATGAAGAAACAGCCGCCATGAGTAGCTTTGTTCACAAGATGTCAAAGGATGTTGACATTGACGGATTTATCATGGAAGAAGACAGATTCCCATGGAGAGGTATAAAAGGTCATATCTGTGAGAAATGCATCTATGCCAAGAGTATTACAGATAAAGCCGAAGGATGTGGAAGACTATTCCAAAAATCATTCCGTGATAGATATTTGAGAGGGCATTGCGAATACTGGAAAGATAGTTTAGCTCGGGCATCTGACTTTGAAAATAAAAAGCAAAGAGAGCAAATTGAAGCTAAAGACAAGTTGGAGAAAGATTCGGATATATATGCTCTTAGACTTCTAAATGATTTCATTGCCGAAAAGCTTAGTGGTGATATAGAGAAACTTGCAAACTTTGATTTCAGCAAGCTAAAAGATGATGAGAAATTTGGCAATTGTGATGGATATGCATTCTCTACAGATCGCTGTAGAATTGTAAAAGCTATATTGGCTCTTTGCTTTAGTAAAGCATGGCCAGAGCTTACCTACGAGACTATTGACAAGCATAAATACAGTGGTGACATTATCAATATTGTTAGCACCGTATTTGGAATAACTTATGAGGATTATTTTAAAGCTCTTGAGCGATTCCCTGTTTCAGATGCAACTTTAGAACGTATTAAACGATTCAGAGATATGAGCAATACAATTGGAAACATAATGGTACTTCCATCTGGCTTGTGCCTTATGAGAAATACCAAGCCTTTGGGACGTGGTTACACGGATGTCTTCCTTGATGCTTTCTACAAAATGATGATTAACGCAAAGAAATGCAATATGAAGGAATTGGATGCGTTGAATTTTAAGAAGAAAGAGCTCATTGCTTATAGAACAGAAGCGAATTATCACAAAACTGTCAAAGAATTGATGCTTGAAGATTTCGTGGATGAAAATGGTACGCCTCGAAAGGTCTTTAAAGGCATTTTTAGTTGGGAGCCAACTGTCGATAAATATGCCTATTATGAGGCTGTTGAAGAATATCTAACTTTCTGTGAATCATTCATTCCAAGACGTGCTGAAAGAATGATTGACAAGTTGAAACTTATAATTAAGAACAATTAAAATATTAAATATAATGGCAGATTTTAGAAAACCCAAACATGATGATGGGCCAGTAAACGCCGGCGAGAAGCGATTGCTAGACTATCTGTGCGTGAAGTTGCCAAATAATTATATAGTCATACCTAATTGTAATTTTGCCATCACTGGACCTAACCACGTGATGAAATATTGGGAATATGACTGCATTGTGGTAGCACCTCATGCGATTTATCACATTGAGAACAAAGACTGGGGAGGGAACCTAGAAGGCGACGACTACGCTTGGTTCAGAAGTGGACAAGAAGTTGCTAATCCGCATAAAACAGCAGGATTAAAGAGCCGTATCCTTGCTTCAAAGCTCAAGAACCAACACCCAGACTGGAACTTTGGTCAAATCATAACACTCGTAACGCTTAGTAATCCACAACAATCAAAGTTTGGATTAGATCCACAATGCGAGTGCTACAAACAGACATTCACCCTAAACAATGACCTTATAGAGTTTTTGACCGATAATGAGCTTGTTGGTCGTAATCAACATGCAATCTCATCACTACAGAATGGGCTTGCAGACTTGATGACAGGTCAGTCTGTTGAAAGAATCAAAGCTGAAAGGACAGAAATATTCAACTATAAGATACTGGAGAAGCTTCAAGAAACGGAAGAGTTTACAGAGTATCACTGCGTTCCTAAGCTTATTGAAAGCGCACACTATAAAATCAGAGAATATCCTCTTGATATTGCAGACAAGAGTCCAATGGAACTGGAGAACCTTCAACTTCAAGTCCAGAATGCTGATATGGCCCAGAAAAAGATTGGTGATTCTCCATATATTGTAAAAACAGAATGTAGAATGAATGAGGAACAAACATTCTACTATGAAATCAGCAGATATCAGGACGAAAGTTCACTTCGTTCTAAACTACGTCAGAAGACATTTAAGCAAATAGACAAGATTAATATAGTTCTTGACATTGCCAATGCTTTAAAAGCTGCTCATAAAGAAGGTGTATATCACAGAGATGTCACTCCTGACAATATTTATGTGTATGACGGAGGCAAAGCAGCACTAGCAAACTTTGGTATGGCATGGTTTGTAGAGCATAGTGACTTAAAATTCACTGTCAATTCAGAAGCGAATATAAAGTCACCATACACTGCCCCAGAATTAATTGATGGTGATGCAGATAGTGGAAGCGATATATTCTCTCTCGGTGTAATATTTTACGAACTTATGACTGGTAAGTTACCATTCGATACAGTACTAACATTTAGTACTGCAATGGGTGGAGTACTTACAGACGATTTGCTACCTAGCAAAGTTTCAAAGGACCTTCCAGTTTGGATGGATGAGATAGCAAAACACACTATTGTTGGTAATCCTGATGAAAGATGGCAAACTGCCGAGGAATTGATTGACGTTATTCAAAAAGAGACAGAAAATCAAAGAACACAAGCCTCACAGTTAAAAACTCGTACAGAGCAGAAAAATGTTCTTTACCTAAAGGACATGAAATCTGGCATGAAGGTTTCTCCAAGTATGACCCTTCACGATGTGCTTGGTAAAGGTGGATTTGGCAAAGTTTTCAAAGTGTGGCATGATATGCAGAAACAATATCTTGCAATTAAAATATTTGAAAGAGATGCTTCTGTTGAAAATGCTATCAATGAATTTAATGCGTTGAAGGAACTTCACCACCCTAACATTGTAGAGTTTAAACATAACGACAGAACGGAACCCGGAGGATTGTTCTATACACTAATGGAGCTCCTCGATGGTGAAAACCTTCAAGATTATGTTAATGGTGATTTGCGATTGCCGGTTGATGAGATTTTTAAGATGGCTACTCAGATTTTGGATGCACTTATTTATATGCAAGACAAAATACCTCCAGTATTCCATCGTGATATCAAGCCAAGCAACATCATGTGGCATAAACGTGAAGTCTATAAATTGATAGATTTCAATATATCTACCACAACCGATGACAAATCCTTTGGTGGTACATTCCCTTATATGGCTCCTGATTTGATTCTTTCAGGAAACAAAATTGATTGGGACTGCTCTGCTGATACATTTGCTCTCGGTATTACTCTCTATCAACTATTCTCTCATGCCTATCCATGGCCGGGAAGTAGTATGAAACCAAATATTCACATGGAGCCAACAGATATCCGTAATTACAATGATAAATTGACGGATGGTATTGCTGCCTTCATTATGAAATCTATCATTACCGATAAAAACAAACGTTTCAGGAACGCAAAAGAAATGAAAGATGCGCTGGACGCTATCGGTCAAGATGGAATTTTGAAAGATACAAACAAAATTATCACAATACATAATGTCGATAATAAAACCATTGAAGCAGATGTAGACCCTGTTGATTATATCAACAGCCTTTATAGTCAGAGCCGTCACGGTAACAGTGGTACACGTGCTGGAGCCAAGACACATATTCTTGATGGATTGACATACTCTAAAACAAAGCTAGACCACATTTTAATTCCTGATATTGAGGCCTTGAAATACAAGTTGATTATTATCACAGGTAACGCTGGTGATGGTAAGACAGCCTTTATTCATCAGATAGAAAGAAAGGGAACCAATAAAGTAGATTTTGATTCAAATAATGGTTCACAATTCGATATATCTGGGGTGAAATTCCGTTCAAACTATGATGGTTCTCAAGATGAAGATGAAAAAGCGAATGACGATGTACTAGCCGATTTTTTCAGTCCATTCTTTAATTTATCTGATTATACTCAAGCAACAGAAGGCCGTGTGATTGCCATCAATGAAGGTCGATTGGTAGATTTCCTATCAACAAGAAAAGACCTACGCCCGCTACAAGATAATATTGAGGAATACTTCTATCGTGGCGGACATACAGACCTACTACCAGGACTCATGGTGATAAACTTGAATCTACGCTCTGTTACAGCACGAAGCGAAAAAATTCCAAGTTTGCTATCGCAACAGGTTAAATTGCTTACTCGTCCAGAGATATGGACAAAGTGTGCTGGATGCCCTATTGCCGACAGATGCTATATCAAATATAATGTTGATACATTCCAAGATAGTAGTGCTGGAGATGAAGTAATCAATCGTTTAGAATGGTTGGTTAGAACCATCGTATATAAACGTGAGCTACATATTACGATGAGAGACCTGCGATCTATGATTGCATGGATGCTTACAAGGGATTATTCTTGTGAAGAAGTAAAACAGCTCGTTGAATATGTAAAGAACGAAAAACTCCCAGAATATTATTGGCAATATTACTATTTCAACATCACGGCACCAGAGATATGGCCTAATAATGATTTTGCACTTCCATTGCTGGTTTCATCAGACAGACTAGTAAAGCTATTGCGTGAGACTGACTTGGCTGGTGTGGCACTACCTTCTTATGATCGTGATTTGTATTACACATCAAAGAAAGATAATAATTATCTGATATTTAGTGACAGAACACGTTCTCTATTAAAGGACTTTAATGATGCCAGTCTAATCATTCCTGCATACGAAGTTAAATCATCAGATGTAAGAATGCAGATGACAAGTCGTCATAAATCATTCATTCGTCATCAATACTTCGAAGGTGCATTCGATTTCAAACGACGTTTGCCATATCGCTATGCCAGTCAATTTGAAGAAGAACTTACTAAAGAAGACGAAGAGGCTCTAAATAACACAAAGCAGAGCTTAGCTTGTGCTATTTCTGCCAGTGAAGGTTGTGACAATGCCCAGCTTACAAATGGCTATTTACTCCTAGCAAGTTCTAACGCAGGTGATCCAATTTCAAAAAGTTACAGAAGATTCCCATTGGATGAATTTGAACTATATGTAAATAAGACTGAGCACCTTACTAATTATATTGAGTATGAGAGTGATAGTTTGACTTTCAGACACAAGACTGATACATTTATTCAGCTAACTGTTAGCCTTGACCTATATGAAATGCTGCAATATATTAGAGCAGGATTTAGCCCTTCTGTTAATGACTTACGAGGCCGATTTATTGAATTACAGATATTCAAGAATCTGCTTGAAGCAAAGACATATTCAGAAATTCTTGTGACAAAGAATAACAGAAAATTCACTGTTGTACGATTGGATGAGAATAAGCATATCGTTATTGAACCATTAAACGTATAAAGTTATGGTATTGAAATTAAAGAAAGGAACTGGAGTAAATGCGTTCCTAAATAAAGATATATTCTATGTTGACGTTAAACAAGTCAAACTAGACCGTGTCCTCACAAACTTATTTGTGAAGATGTACGCCGACGGAGCACCTGTTACACTGGCATACCGAAAGGAATACACGATGGACAAACTCAAAGAGAACTTAACCATTTTGGAAAACGATGGATGGATTAAAGGTGTCTCAGACAATCCAGAAGGTGTAGAAGACTGGTTGAGAAGTTCTCTATTAGAGCTGGTCAACAGAGGAAATGTTGTAAAAGAACATGTATCTACTCTGAAACCACTACACTTATTGAGCTTCCGTGTTCAGAATAGTAAGTATTGTCGTGACTATCGCGCTTCTGACCAATTATACTTGATGCTAAGAACCAATAAAGCTGTTATGGATGGATTGGTTAAATATCTTAGCAAGGGTTGGGATAAAAATTCTGGTGGCATAATCAGTAAAGAAGCACTTGACGTTGATACAACGGGAATTCTCTACATAACAAAAGACCTGCGTGAAAGAAAGAATATGAATAAAGAAGCGGATGCTATTCCACTTCCATTCCTTTCCAAGCAGGCAGATTTGTTTACCGATGATATTAGGCGACTTTTACTTTATAAGGACAAGCTTCCACGAGCAGTATTTATTGACTATCTAAGAATATTGTGTGGCTTGCACTTGGCGTTATATGCTATGAAAGTGGTATATCTGCTTCCTAAGATGGTAGAAGCTGGAACACGTGATGTAGAAGATGATTGGTCTATGATTGTTGATGCGACAGACAACCTTGATAGTGATGTTGCTCAATACGCTTGTAAAGACGTAGAGAAAATGGAGAATGGATTTGGCAAGTATATTCGTTCTACATATATGGTTGACATCATCCAACAGCGTAAAGGTTGCAATGTAGATGAAGCTCTGCGTTACCTGAAAGAAGATAATGACAAATCAGGCGAATTCTATGAATCCACTCTAAATAGCATCAAAAACTCACTTCCTGTAAATGAAGAAAAAGAGTTTGATCAAAATGATTTCAATGAGATGCTGGAGTATTTCCCTGAAAAGGATTATTTCGATATGTTTATTCAAGTACTGGAAAAATCTAATCTAGGTGGATATCAGTATCGCTATCTGAGAGAATTCATAGATTCAACCTCAATGAAAAATTCTCCATCAATGCTTTTAGCTGATAGCCGTTCCCGCCGTCACCCAAGACGCGGAGCATTAGGTTCGAAACTATTGGAAACATTGGTGCAGATACTTGTATTAAGGGAGACTCCTAGTGGATTCTATGAGAGTCGTTCTCTATCTATTGACGAATTAGCAGAAGGTATTAGACAACGATATGGATTGATAATCAATGGAGTTGGCGAGAAACGATTCGCCAACGCAGATGTTGAAATGAACTCTGCATTTAGAACCAATATGGATGCATTTAAAAATAAGCTACGCCAAATTGGATTCTACACAGATATGAGCGATGCTTGTATCCTTCAAAAAATTCATCCACGTTATAACTTGTAAAACTATGGACTCAATTAAATCATTATATTACGAAAGGTTCGTACAGCATGTTGTTGAATCTTATTCGTCAAAGCTTAAGCAGGCAAAAGCAGGACACTGTATGAAAATTACGGGACTTGCACTTAATGAGCTACGTGTATTGTTACCTATGCTTCGTTCAATAAACCCTGACCTTGCAGTTTATATTCTGTCGGAATCAGAGAAGGGTGAAGAATTTATTCATGCTACAAAACTAATCGAACTACGTAATGACCCAACAAAGGCTGTGCTGATACTAGTACCTTCAAACAGTCGTACATCTGCTGAGGACTCTTATGGTGATGCTACATTCCAAAATCTATCTGTTGCAGAGCTTCAAAATTCGTTCTTTTATCAACTTATTAATGATATTCCTGAGACAAAACAATATCTGTGGAATCAGTTGTATGAACTAACAAAGGAGATTGATGCACCTCGTAGTGTTGCCATTGACTATCTACTCTATTTGGAATTGCACCAATATAGTGAAGAAGCTTGGGGAAATGGTCTTTATTTATTTGGACTACTACCAGACAAGGACTTTATCAAAGATGAGAGTTCAGTCAGGAGAAGATTTATGATCAATCTGGATAAAGTATCATCATCTTTAGCTGATTTCTCACTAACAATAGCTGATAGAATAGCTGCATTACCTCTTCAAAGAAATTCGGTTCAAAAAGAATTGATGAAATTCTTAACCACAGAAACGGCTATTGAGGATAGAAATTCCTTGTTTCAAAACATTCATGACAACCATCCTGAATTCAATTATGCTGTGTTACCATGGATTATCGGAACTGGAAGTTCAGTTAAAGTATGCGTAGATTTAGCTCCAGGTAAGGATGCAAAGAAAGAACTTATTAGAGAAGATAACGGAAACTATATTCTCAGCATTCAGACTGAAAAGAAAGGTAAAATTTCTTTCTCAATAGTTACTGACCCATCCCCAAAAGATAATCCTGATATTTATTCTTTTGAAATTGCGCTTGTCGATATTAATGACTTTACAGAAGTAGGCATAATTAAAAAAGCGAAGGTTGGTACGAATAAACGTGCCTCAAGAAAAATGTCTGTCAATATCCCTAACGGAATGTTTGAGGATGGAGAGTATATGTTAAGAGTTCGTGCGCTTGACGAGAACAATATTGTTCTTGATACTCAAAAAGAGTTTAAGGAAGAAAGAGTACAGGCATCATGGCTAGATGCAAAGGAGAAAGATCCAAATTTACAGATGGAACAATACCGTCTGGAAAAGCATGTAGCCTATTGTAATGAATCGGATGTATTTACCATCGACAATACAGGAGATACTGTTGAAACCGACGGCACTGTTGACAAGCGTTCTAAGGTAAACAGTATCACTCAAGCAATTATACACTATCGCTCTGCTCATTTAGCTAAAGACGAACCTTTGGATATTGATGATACAGGAGCTGATAGGAACACATGGGTCCCAGGAAATTTAAACGACACATATCAATTTGACTTTGGCCCTGCTTATGCATATCAAATCCAGCTTCCAAAGAAACTTATTCAGTTAGAAAGGACCTTTCTTGAAAATGAAACAGAATTTGGTCATATTGAAGCATTCCTAAGCGGTAATCCAACAGACACAACCTTGTTGAACCCACATGACACTGCTGAGCAAAAGCCATTGTTTGTTGGAGCTAAGTCCCTCGAAATGCCGGACGAACTATCTTCTATGCGCGAAGATTTGTTTAATATCATAAAGGAATCAGCAGATGACGAACAAGGTCTTAGCTGTACACTTGATATCACAACAAACATCGGATTAATCAAAGCGTATCTGTCTGAATATGATCGATGGTTACGAGACCAATCTGAAAAAGAATTATGTGGAGATGACATCGTTTCAACACAAAATCTGGATACCGTTGTTCTCATTGTTGAAATGCCAGATGGTTCCAAACAAAGTATGAAGCTTATTTCCCCACTACATCCTTTAAGACTGGCTTGGCTTATTAATCTCTATGAGTTATACCAAGACTGGGAAGAGAATACGCTAGCTTGTCCTAAATATAAAAAAGCTTGGTATCGAAAATTAGATAAGCTTTTCCAAGGACAACTACCAATGGATATTGCTCCTTTAGTTTTAAGTGACAACTCACTAAATGAAGCATATCAATATATTGGTGAACTTGCTTATGGATGGGGGGCTTATGCAAAGCCAAATAGCGACCCACAGGAAACCTTTACATCTGGCTATCGCCAGTTGAAGTCATATACTGCAATGCTGCTGAATGTAACACGAGACAAACGTATCGATAGCGACGTAAGTCTTGAGTTAGTAGTTAGGCATCTGTATAACTATTCAACTTCGCATCCGTATACAGATAAATTAGTAATAAACTTGTTCAACGCTGGTGATGCCGCTGTATTTGCCCAAGCATTAGTCGGACTTGAAAAAATAGGAATTGGTAACGAATTGACATACGAAATCCGTTTATTCTCGGATGACAATATGTTGCAGTCTGGTGAATCCTTTAAGGATTTACTAGACCCTGAGTCTATGGTTGCAGCTGAAGCCGAGGTTTTTTCTCAAGCATCCGTTAATAGACTATTTCCAAAACTTCGTTTTTCTTTAAACAAGGTCAGTGATTTTATTAATAATCACGATAAATATCAAGCACATTTATCATTCTTAGTTAATCCATTTGCTGTACACACAGAATTGGTTAGACCAGATGAACTAAGTCGTTCATTCTACCTCAATGGTGTTATTTGCAGAAACGTAGTAAACGCTTGTGAAGAAGGGAACTCATTTGTTTGGAATAGATATTATTCAAATAAGATATTGCCAAATCCTGTTACTGAATATGCAAACACAGAGGTTAGTATTTTTGCTAGACTACAGGAGACTGTTGGAAATCTTTTGTCTTCAACATTGGAAGAGTCAGTTCCTGCAACAACGTTACGACTTAAAGAGAATGATATGATGTTATTATCTTTTGTTCACGATTGTAGCGATTGGGTTATTACATTTGATAAAAACATGGGACCAGAGTTCTATGATTTGCCATGCAGCGATAAAAATGATATCCCTTACCTTTTGGACTATGTTCCTGGAGAAGAAACGTCAGGTGTTTCGTCATTCCTAACGACAAAACCGACTAGTGAAATTGGAGCATTAATGATTCCGCTATTCAAGGAGTATGGTGTTGATATAGAAAACAAAGAGAACTTCAATAAAATACTTGAAGATGTTCGTTCTGTAAGCAGTTCTCTTGTTATGCAGATTAATTCAACATCAAGAAAAGCCTTTGAAGTGATGGGTACTACTCTCACTAAAAGATTCCTTGAAAAGAAAGGTATCACCAAAGAATCATTCCTTATACCAATTGATCTGCATAAAGAACTATTTGTTGATCTAGATAATGATAACAAAGAAAGAGCTGATAATCTTGTTGCAAAGATAGATTCTGAAAAGAAAGAAATCTTGTTCACAATTGTGGAGATAAAGTGTCGCAATGCTGGTTATCAAGCAGAAGAATTGCATAAAAAAATTGTAGAACAAATAGAGAACACAATCTTTGCCCTACGTGAACATTTTGAAATTGCGGTTGATGGACAAGATCGTCTCGATAGAGAACTCAAAGTACTCGAATTAAAGTCCTTCCTTGAATTCTACATTAAGCGCTCCGTTCGTTATGGCTGCCTTGACCCCGAGATAGCCCATAATTATATGGGTTTTCTCAGCAAATTAGCTGATGGATATACCATCCGATTCAAGCAGCTGGGTGTTATTTTTGATTTTCAACAAATAGAACGTCAAAAGAAGAATTATTATGGCGATGCAGTAATTTATACTATGGGCAAACCAGTAATCGATGATGTTCTTGATGAAGAAAGCTCTCTTAGCACGAAGAAATTGGAAGAATTAGATGACGCAGAATTGATTAATTTCTTTGAACCTACTCTCCTAATTAAAGAAAGCGTTAAAGAAGAAAGCCACAAAGAGTCTATTAAAGAAATTACAAAACAGGAAATAGAAATACATCACGATAGTAATCCAGATTATGAAATTATTATTCCCAAAAACAGTTATGGGAACAATGATGACAAAGTTGAGGATATTGCAGCTGAAAAAGAACCAGAAAAAATAGATTCATCTTCTCAAAATGAAGAAAATCTTAAATCAGTCTCGTTTGATGACATTCAAGAACAGAAAATTGAAAAGCCAAACAATGATATTGTAGCAGAAGATAAAAACGTAGATGTACTTGACAACAATGCATCTGTAGTTCGACAAGACCCTGCTGAATATGGCTATGAAGAACCTATTTGTGACGTTATTATTGGAAAGAACGATACATCTCCGCAATACGGTATATTAGGTAAAATGATTAGCAATGGCCGAAGGATTGGATTGGATTTAAATGAATGTAATACGATTAGTTTGTTTGGCGTTCAGGGTGCAGGCAAGAGTTATACCATAGGTTCTATTGCTGAAATGGTACTACGTCAATTTTCCAAAGTAAATAAGCTACCAGCTCCAATGGCCAGCGTAATATTCCATTATAGTGACAGCATGGATTATGCACCTGAGTTTACATCTATGGTTTATGCCAATGATGAAGCTGGGCAATTAGCAAAACTGAAGGCTGAATATGGTGCGGAACCAGGCTCAATAAAAGACGTTGTTCTTTTGGCTCCTGCCAGCCAACTAGAAATTCGTAAATCAGAATACCCTGATATTGAAGTGCATCCTATCGGTTTTGATTCAGCCGAATTAGCCGTAAAAGATTGGATGTTCCTACTTGGTGCCATGGGCAACGATTCTACATATATTAAAGAGTTGAAGCAAATTATGAAGAGTTGCAGATATGATATGTCGCTTAAAAACATTAGACAAGGTGTTTCGGATAGCGACAACATGTCTACGTCTCAACGATCTCTTGCTGAACAAAAACTTGATTTCGCTGAAGAATATATTACAGACGGCAATAAGCTACAACGATATCTAAAACCAGGACGATTAATTATTGTTGATCTTAGAGATGAATTCATTGAAAAAGATGAAGCTTTGGGTCTATTTGTAGTAATGCTTAATATATTTTCAAGTGTTACAATGGTAGATGGACACTCATTTAATAAGTTCATAGTCTTTGATGAAGCACATAAATACATGAACAATAAAGAACTTGTTGGCTCTATTACTACTGCAATACGAGAAATGCGTCACAAGGGAGTTTCTATTATGATAGCTAGTCAAGATCCAATGAGTTTGCCTACAGAAATAATAGAATTGAGCTCTATTGTTGTCATGCACAGATTTAGTTCTCCTGCATGGGTTAAACATGTTCAAAAGGCAATAACTCCGTTACAGACTCTGACAGCTACTGAAATGGCATCACTAGGCTCAGGAGAAGCTTATTTATGGGCTAACAAAGCAACAGACAAAGCAATAACTCAACGACCTATCAAAATAAGCATACGTCCAAGAGTGACTAAACATGGTGGTGATACAATTCAAGCAATAAAAGGATGAAAATTTACGAATATACAAATAAAGGGTCAAGAGAAATAAACCAAGACTTTGTTATTCATTCCGTTATTTCATCCAATACTGCCATTATGGTAGTTGCTGATGGTATGGGAGGATATTCTTTTGGAGAGATAGCCTCCCAAGTCATCGGTGAATCAATTGTTGAATTTGTGAGAATGAATATTTCCAATTTTTCTCCAACCGAGCTACTTAAAGAGTCAATAATCTATGCCAATGACTGTCTGATGCTAAAACGTTTATCACTTGGAGTCAAAAGTATCGGTGCTGTCGTTTCTGTTTTACTAACTATTGAAAATGAAGCATACTTTACTTGGTTGGGTGATAGTAGATTATATTTATATCGAGATGGCATTGAAGTCTACAGAACTAAGGACCATTCAGTAATTAATGAACTATCAAAAATTAAAACTTTAAAGAGTTCAGATATAGATAGATATTCTTCCGTTGTTACTAGGTCAATTATGGGTGATGATAGATTAGGAAAAGCTGAAGTTTCACATGTTTCTGTTCAACAAGGAGATATTTTCGTACTTTGCACAGATGGATTTCATAAAGAATTAGCAATGAGCAATGCGACAGAATACAATGATAGTTATAAAGACTTATTGGATTCAAAATCAGCTAACATATCTGACAACTATTCATTTATAAAATTTGAAGTATGATTCTTGATAAACATATAATAGACAAAATCAAAGAAAAGTCACATTTGGAATTTGACCAAGCCAAAGACTTTGATACGCTTTCTCGAATGATTATTGATACCACAGGCAGAACAATGGGTATAACAACTCTAAAACGGCTTATGGGTTACATCAATGATGAACGAAAGACTAACGAATATACTCTAAACACATTAGCTTTATTCTTAGGATTTTCAACATGGGCGAGCTTCAAGAATTCCAATAACATTGATAGTGAATGGAACTTTGTCGATGATGCAGTTTATATCAAATCATTAGATGAAGGTTCTCTTATTACAATCAAATATTTGGATAGAGTCGTTGATTTCACGGTTGTTCTAGTAAATAATGATAAGGTTCTGAAAGTAAAAAAAGCCCTGAATAGCAGTCTTGATGTTGATGATATACTATTTATAGAAAGTATTAATAAAGGCGAATCATTGGTTGCTTCAAAAATTATTAGAGGTGATAATATAGGTAAGCCCCCGAGGAACTACACGTTTTTAGATATACCAAAAATGGCTATAGTATTTCCGAGTACTATAGCCATTTTGCTATTGAGATATTATTAGAGTATTATTAGAGTTCTTTAGAGTGAGCCATTCCTGGTAGTAGCTTCACAAGCTCGTCCCTTGATTTAGCTTCTAAAGCATAAGGTAGTTTTGCTATTGTATCATTGAGCCATTCTCTTGGGTTTACTCCTCGAGCTTTACATGTAGATAGTAGTGAACAAATCACAGCTGTATTTTCAGCAGCCTCATGGTTTCCGCAAAACAAAAAGTTCTTTCTAGATAAGGCAATAGGCCTTATCGCGTTTTCAGCCAGATTATTATCTATTTTTAGTCTACCATCTTGCAGATAACTCCTCATTCTTGACCATAATTGATACGCATAGCCTATAGCTTGTCCCATACGACTCTTAGGTAGTACTTTGGGATAGGTAGTCTCCATCCAGCATTCCAGTGCATCCATGATTGGAGTCGCCAAACGCTGACGTAGTTCTGCACGTTGTTCAGGAGCGAACTCATCATTATCTGCCATCCGCTCTATATTGTAGAGGCTTTGTATTTGAGCCAATGCATACTCTGCTAAGGATTTATGTTCATCTAAAGCTTGTTCAAAATGTCGTCTAATGTGAGCCATGCAGCCTACAAGACACACGCCTTCCTTGTCACTAAAGACATTGTATGCCTGATATCCATCACTCTGCAGGTATCCTTGAAAGGTAGTGAGTAATTTCTCGACTACTTGGGTAGAACGTGATCCGTCTTGATAATGAAAGAAGGTTGCTCCATCAATGACCGATCGAACTACCCATAAATATTCTTTCTTAGCCCTATGGGCCTGATTATCTATTACAGGTAGCGTGGTCTCGTCCACTTGGATATAATCAGCTTTGAGTGTCTCTTCTTTTAAGACCTCATAGAGCGGAGCTAACAACTCGCAAGCTGGTTTAAACCAACCATTAAGACTGCTTTCACTAAGACGAACCCCTAAATGACGAAACGATTGTATTTGTCTGTAGAATGGAGCGTGGTATTCATATTTCTGAAGTAGTATCTCAGCCAATAAACTAGCTCCCGGGAGTCCTTTATAGATTGGTAGTAGTGGAAGTGGTGCAATCATCACCCCTGATTTACCGACTTCGGGTAAAGTTGTATTTGCTTTTAGGCCATACTTAGGGCGAACAATTTCTTTCACATACAATTTACCGGGTTCGAACTCCAATGTGCGTGTTCTCTCTTCACCGATACGTTTGTACAGGGTTAAATCAACACCTTCCGGCTCTATTACAACTTCAACCACAGGAAGACCTTCAAGCATCTTGCGTGTCTGACGTTCCTTTTTACGTTCTACTGTGGATTCTTTAATCTCTTTCTCGGCTGCTTCTTTAGCTGCTTCAATTTCTTGTAACTGCTCAGAGAGGGAGCTCTCAAACAAGTTGAGCTGACTGGGGTCCAGATGAGCCAACTTCTCACTCTTACGGCCAAAATATTGTCTCTTTAGCCAAGCCAACTGCTTTTCTAAATCCTCAACTTTGGACTTGAGTTCTTTGTTTTGGGTAACAAGATACTCCTCTTCTTCCTGACTCATCTTTGGTGTTTTATTTTGATCCAAAGATACTTAAAAAGAGGAGAGTAATCAATTATACACAGCCCTATTTTAGGAAGTTTACACATTTTGGCGAAGATCTTTCAATCGTTTAAGGCGCTTGAGAGGATTATCAGAAATACCCTCAATCATGATGACTAAATCACGCCACTCCATAGGATATGATTTGCTCTCTTTATCATACGAAGGAAGCCTAAATGTTCCTTCCTCTAGCTTTTTCATGTACAAGACCAAACCACCGTACTCTGCATGAAGAAGTTTTATAGTGGTTCGGTTGCGGTTGATGAAAATAAAGACATCGCCTTGCTTTACATCATACCCCATAAAGTTATGCACCACCCCGCAGAGTGAATGAATGCCCTTACGCATATCAGTCTTTCCCGGGCATAGAAAGTAACGCATGGTATCATTTAGGCAAAACATAGCTGGAGCATATTTGGGTAAGTAAACTTAAGGCAGCACCGGAACGTATCTCACCTTTAAACTTAATGTTGACCCCATTGGGTAACTCTATGCAAATTTCCTCAGACATCTCTGTTGTATGAACATTAGTTGCCGGCTGTGAATAAGCCACCTTATCAACAGTGGACTTAAAAGAAACAGGAGCAAATTGCTCAATAGAAGTGTCTGCTTGCTGAGTACGATAACTACGCGAATAGCCAAACTTTGACTTCCAATAGTAGAAACTTGACTCTGTGTAAACTTCATTGGCACAGAAGTCTTTAATAGAAAGACCACTAGAGCGCTGGCGCTCTAAGAGGATTGTAAACTCCTCTTTACTCATTTGAATCATAATAATCGTTTTGAGCAAAGGTCGGAATTAAGATTAGTGGCTAAAACGTGTAGTTCCTCGGGGGATTACTAATATAGGTAATTACAAAACAAATGGTTCTATAAGTGAAATTACAATAAATTAGAAATATGAAGCGCAAAGGTATTATATGTATAGAGTCTGAATTTCAGTTAACTACAGAAAATTTAAAATTGACTTTGAATACAAAGCCACTACTAGATTTTCTGGAACATACATACATGATATAGCGTTAATGCAGCAAATAATTGACAAAAGTCAACGAGCTACAATAATCAAGAATATTGAGAAGCTATACAGTGGCTTAGGGTAAAAGTTAGGATTTAAGTGCGTCTAACAGATATAATAATGGCCTATATCCATATACACAGATATAGGCCATTATTTTTTTTATTTTGAGTTCTTGATTAGCTCATCAATATTGAACACAAATGTATAGTCGTTCTGAACATTCTCAATCATGATAGGCATCATGATTGTCATCTTCTTTCCAACATACTTTGATGCTTCAGCTTCTCTTGTTGCAGCATCATTATAAACACATGGAATTAGATATTTTTCTCTCCATCCACCATATTGTCCTGAAACGAAATAAACATTATCTGTTGGAAGAAGTATATCTGATAGACTAGCTCCCTTTGGTACTGTAGATGATGGCTGGCTATTATTACGATCTGTGTACTTTACGCCACTATGCATAATACGTCCAGTTTTACCGTCACAATTTACGTAACTAATGTCATCCCAATTTATTTTTAAGGTATGACCTGATTTATTTTTCAAGTCAAAATTGAACTGTTTGCCGCTAACATACCAAACGATTTCGATGTAATTATCCTCGTAACGATACTTGTTTACTTCTCCATCTTTGAAATTAACAACTTTTGTCTCACCGAATTGTTGCTTTGCATCAGCAGGACTCTCTACAGAAGACAAGCCTACAGAGTATGTAGCAACGTAACTTTTAAAAGCACCGCAAGAGCTCAGCATAAGTGAACCAACTAGCGAAACCAAGCAAATAATTTTTTTCATATGCAAAATACGTTTATATAATAATTTTGAATTTTCCTCTGCAAAGTTAAATTGAAATCAGGTATAACGATAACATTCTGATTAACATGGACTAAGATGGATGAAATACCCCTTGCTTCTTAAAAGTTGAAGACCATTTCACAAGACAGAGGATTCTTGCTATTTTAAAAATTCAAAGTATAGCAAACAATCTAACACTCAAGTATTTAGACTTTGATATATGAGTTTTTTTTCGTATCTTTGTATGTGATAATCATTACATTAGAACGTATGGAAGGACTATTTACACTCTTCGTTTTTTACCTCATTGCTAAGGCTATTTTTGGTGGCAGCTCAAAGAAGTCAACCAGATGCAGAAAGAGAAGGAACTCTTGGGCCGGCTCTACCTACTCTGAATATGATACGTGGTCAAGGTCTCACGGAGACAAGAACACGCTGTTCTAAGCTGTGTCCTATGCTATACCAATTCTTTCAGCTTTTGCAAGCACTCCTGCTGTGTTTCTCTTACGAAGTCAAACAATATGGTAGGGTCAATATAGTGTGACTTGTACTTAACTGAGATATGAACATGTTCGCCTGTTGACCTCGTTCCTGTATTCCCACTAATACCAATTATCTCACCTGCATTAACAATATCCCCTCGCTTAACAACAGCTTTGGAAAGATGGCAGTATGAAACTGTATAATCTCCGTACTCCATCTTGACATATATCCCAGATTTCTTGTCAACCCCGGACTTGATGACCTTACCTTGCATGATGCTATAGACATCATCACTTCGGGCAAACAGGTCGATACCATTGTGCTGTGCATTCTTTCCGGTGAACGGATCCTTTCGCTTTCCGAATGGTGAATTTACATGTAGCTGCTTCAATGGAAAAGATACACTTGTGTAATGTATCATGAGTTGTCGTTTCATATCCTCGACATTGCAAACTTCCCTTTTATTACTCTCGTTTCTGGCAGAGGCAGAATTCTCATTTGAGGTATCTGCCTCTGCTGCTATTTTATATGCCCGTGAATTGGGACTAACCGTATTGAACTGAGCATTGCTTAAAGAGCTGCACATTGCCATCAGAAGAAAAATTAAAATTGTTTTCATTATCGCAAAATTACTATCACTCCGTGGAACGGTGAACTAAGCCACTCTCCTACAGTGGAAATGAAAACATCTTTAACGAATAAACCTTGATTGAACTCTGAAATTGAACTCTGTATGTTCTGTGAAATTCATGGCAACATGCCTCTTTGTGAGTTTAGTTTTAGAGTTCAGTTTGCTGAAATACTTTAATTATCCTGAAAAACAGAGCCTTATAAATAGCACTACTACATCTGTCTAATAACCCCATATTACTTTTGCAAAGAACTTAGAAATAACACAAAACAAAAAATACATGAACATACCGATGTTTTCAGAACAGGATATTCCATATAATATCCTTAACCAGTTTGGTCTAACCGAAGAAATGATTACGGATTTGCCCGAACATTCACTTCGCGCTATCTATGCCGGTCAGCGATCACCTGTACTTCCAATCACTGTAGAGGGAGAAAATGGAGAGTCCGTTTCATGTCGTACACGCTTCTGCCTTATTCGCAATGAAGAAGACGAAGTCGATATGGTATTCATTCCACAGCTAATTGAAAGCGACCTTTCCTCATTCAGTCCCGAAAAGCAGGAAATATTGAAGAAAGGACTTGCAGTAACCGATTTGATGGCAACATCAGAAGGACGTGAGGTTATGGCATTCCACCAGATTGACCGAGAAACATCCCAAGTGCTTTCTGTTCCAACACCTGTTATCGGCAGAAACATTCAGATTATTGCCGACAACCTTCATCTTACTCCAACAGAAATGTCATGCCTTAGCAATGGCCAGCCATTGACACTAAGCATGAATGACAATTCAATGACTATTGGTGTAGACCTAAATGAAACTACGGGACTTAGAGCCAATAATGGAGATGAAAAGCTTTGGTTACAGAACCCCAAACGAGATTGGGACAAGTACAACTTCGGCTTGTATGGCTGCTGGACAATGGATGACGAAGGCAACCTCGACTACGTAAACGAGGCAAACTATACCGATGAGATGTGGTCTGAATTAAAGAAGAACAGTCAGGCTCGCGCTCAATCACAAGCACACAAAATGTAAACAAGAAACAAATGGCAAAAGAAAAATTCTATCCTGAAGAAACCCTAATAGAGAAAGTACAGAGTGGCGAATATTCATGGCTTGATTATGTCAACCACCACTCACGAGAATGGAAAAAAGAATACGAAGACTACTGCAAAGGCCGTGGTTTGAGCATTGATTCCGACAGTGCAGAACAATTCTTAGACTTCAAAAACGCACAGTTGGAACAAGCTCTTGAAAACGGCGATGCGTAAACTAACAGCCGATGTCAATAAGGAAAAACACTAATCCACGTTCAATGGACTTGCAACCGGAGCTACAGGACATCCTGATGCGAAACGGTATGCAAGCCCATATCGTTGGTAGCAGTAACGGCTTCCAGTTGGTAGTACAAGGACATGATTCCCCTGTATTATCCTATAACATTTCCCAAAAACAGTTGGAGGCTTTGACCGATTGGGGAACAAACTTCTCCAACAAGAAAGCCTATAACACATTCACTTCACTCGTTGCTAGTGATTTCGATATGCCAAAGAACTTTGTTCATGCCCGTAATGCTAACGGTCGTGTAGCAATGGGACTACATGGATATAGAATCGGTGTTGGCGAGTATGGAAGACAAGCCATGAATATGCCATTCCACCACGGGCATGGTTGGTCGGGAATGTGTATGGGCAGACCAGTACCTTTTCTTGGTTGGACTCCACGTCAGCAAGATGGCTTTCACATGCGACGTATTGGTGGCGAACTCCATTATCCCGGTGCTCCAATGGTACCAAACAGACCTGATGGACGCATGAAACCAGGAGAGCTTCAAAATGGTTCATACGGGTTTTATTATAAAGGTGCTCAGGCAATTACCACACAACCAGCACAAGATGTGTTGAAAGATTTGCAGTCTGTTATTCAGCCTGTAGTAACTGTTCCTAGAGAACAGAAAACTGCTACACCTTATAATGAAGCAATCACCTCAAAAGTCTATTTCAGTAATGATAAGTGGCAGGATGTATTGGCTTCACATGGTATCATCATTGACGAAAAGGCAAAGATGGTGACCATACAGTCAGCAGCTTCACCAGCAGACTTGCAGTACACACTTACTGATGAAGAGCTGAAAGCACTGACAAACAATTCAATCAAGGAAGTTCCAATAGACAAACGTTTGAATGTATTGAATGGTGTTATCGGTGAAGATTTTAAGGATGCAGTTACCATGGAGATGCTTAATAGTAACAAATCCATTAACATCCAATTATCAGACAAAGCTCTATCTGAGATAAACAATCAGTTGGGTATAGGAAACCCACAGCAGGTAAATGCACAACAGCCAATCCTAGAGGTTGGAGAAAACCAAGAAATAATCCATTCTGAACTCGGACCTCTTGCACAAGGAGGTATTCGTATGGATGGAAATGATTTAGAATACATAGATGAGAACAAAGGATGGTTTAGAGAAGGTCGCCATGGCCGTGAGGTTTCGGTGGATGAAATTCGTGTCGAGCCTATTACCAATAACGCCGCCAATCCCTCCAAAGAAACTGAACAGGGAAAAGCAAAAGAACATACGCAAACAGAAGGCAAATACAAAATGACCGCCATTATTGACGGACAGGTCATAAGCCATGAGATAACCCAGAAACAGTTTGATAAGTTCATGGCTGTAGATGACTACCACCGCATGAAGCTATTCTCGAAAGTGTTTCCAGAAGTGGATATGAAAAGCCGTGGTAATGGAGTTGGGCTTGGAACAAAGATAGGCACTGCATTGTTGGCCGGTGTAACCGTTGCAGGAGAACTTGGTCATGCATTCCATCATCGTCCTTCTCCAGATATTTTCATGGAACATCATCATGGGCCTGAACCAAGAGCCTACTTCAAACCGGGTGTTGACACTCCGATGGATGTTGCTGCACGAAATTTTGAAGCAGCAGCCAATACTGAGATGATGCGCCATGATCTACAACATGGCAGATAACACAAAACACAAGAATTATGAAAACGAAAAGAGCCTATTGGTTTGAAGTCAGTCTGCGATTTGAGCGTATGATGGATGACGGCACAGAAAAGAAGGTCAATGAGATATATGTACTCGATGGTACCAGCTTTAGTGAAGCGGAACATCGTGCGCTTAAAGAAGTCAAGAGCTTTGTTCGAGGTGGTATTGAAATAAAGAAGATCAATCCTGCCCACTATAAGGAAGGATTCTTTAGTGAAGACGAAGAAGATGGCAAATGGTTCAAAGCCAAGATTTCTTTTATCACGATTGATGAAAGTACCAATAAAGAGAAACGGACAAATGTAACCTATCTTGTTCAAGCATCTGATATAGACAAAGCCCTGAAAAATGTAGAGAGTGTAATGGAGATTGGTATGAGCGAATATATCACTGCAAACATTGCCGAAACAAAAATCATGGACGTATTTGAATAAGACTATGGCAGAACTGAATTACGACGACTTCAAACGACGTGTCAACATACAGGATTTGTTGATAGATGCCGGTTATAGTTTGAACCGAAGAGATGGATTACGCTATCCCTCTTATGTTCGGATGGGCAGTGACGGCAAACGAGTACGTGGCGATAAGTTTATTGTCACGGCAAATGGTTTGTGCTGTTTTCAGCCACCTGAGCAAAAGAACTACAATGTTATCTCATTTATCAAGGAACATCCGAATTTGTTTGCCGACTACACACCGGGCATGAATACAGACAGACTGGTAAACCTTGTTTGCAACAGGCTGTTGAACAATCCCATAATGGACCGCTCATACGTGAACCTCGGACGGGAACATTTTCAAAAGCCTTTCAATATCAATGACTACGAAAGAGTTGATTTCCGATTAGGTTCATTTGACTCTCAGAAGCCTTTCTACCCTTACTTCAAGACAAGAGGTATTAATCTTGATACCCAGAAAGCCTTTCATAACAATTTCTTCATCGCTATGAAAGAAGCTAAGAACGGTAAGACTTATGCCAACTTATCATTTCCATTACGGAAGCCAAGTGATTTAGCAACTATCGTAGGATTGGAAGAACGCAGTCGTGCTACAAAGACCGGCAAGACGATTTATAAAGGGATGGCAGCCGGAAGCAACGCTACCGAAGGAATGTGGATAGCGACACCTGCCGGAACAGCACTTGACAAAGTAAAGGATGTGTATTGGTTCGAAAGTGCCTATGATGCCATGAGCTACTATCAGATTATGAAGGACAAGGCTTTGGCAACAAAAGAGACAAATTCGAATGAATCAAAGAGAACCATAGAGGCACTGGATAAATCATGCTTTGTAAGCACAGCAGGTAATCCAAGTGTTCATCAGTACAAAGGCATGAAGAATCAGACAGAGAATGCCAATCATCATCTGTGTTTTGACAGAGACCGTGCAGGCAGAATGTTTGCCTTCAACTTCCTTGTAGCAAAGGATAATGCGAATTATCGAACCTCGCAACCTGAACAAGGTGTGATGGTGATAGATGACAGAGGCGAAAAATACTACACGGATATTACAAGAGAGGATTTCAGTTTGGAGGAAACCATTGAGCATCTCAACCTTAACATGCTGATGAAGCCCAATGATCTGACAGATTATCTGAAAACCCTTCGTAAAGAAGATGATTTGATGTCAGGCGATATGGGCTATTTACACGGTAAAACGAGTAAAGCGTATAACCGCTATGAATCATTGGCCGAAGAGTATAGTTCTGTAAGTGGTCAGTTCAGTATTCCCATGTGCGAGGAAGACCTTACATCCATGAGAAAGGAGCTGAACAAAGCCTATAACGATTTCAAAGAATCCTTTGACAAGTCATATAAGGAATATCAGTCAAGTCCAAAAGTTATCTATGAGCCATGTGCTCTCGACTACAAGGACTGGAACGACCAACTACTTGGCAAGAAGCAATACTCATCAGAGAATATCATTGAGTCGGCAATTGATGGTATCGAGGGAGAATATACAGAACAGAAAGATGATCACGAAGAAGACAGGGAACAAGACAATGATGAGACTGAGCAAATAGAACAAAAGCACCATTTCCGCAGATAAGATGATGACAGAAACTACTATGCATAGAGACAGAACAATCATCCTACAGCCACACTGGTTGCAGTTTGTCATTAATGAGCTACCTAAGATTATCCTCACAACAGCATTGTCCTTCACGGCCGGATTGGAATCAATGCCCATGCCAAAACTTATTCTTTGTGCAGCAGGAGTATTGAGCGTATGTCTAATATATCGGTTCATCTACTTGCGTCGCATAGAATGTAGAATCAACGGTGAGCAGCTGATAATGGAACATGGCGTATTTACACGAAAGAGTGATTATCTGGAGCTGTATCGCATAGTGGACTTCAATGAACATCGAACAATCATGCAACAGATATTCGGATTAAAGACCGTGACTATATTTTCCGGGGACAGAAATACGCCAAAGCTGGATATCATTGGTGTAAAAAATGACTTAGACTTGGTGTCTGTGCTTCGTGAACGTGTCGCATTCTGTAAAAAATCATCAGGAGTATATGAAATCACAAATCGTTATTAGAAGTCTTTTGACACTCCTATTGGTGATAACCTTGTCTCATAATGCCAAAGCACAAGTCATTCTCAATCCAGGAGAATGGTTGGCATTAGCAGAAGGAAACGATCTGATTAACTCCCAAATCCAATCTGAAACGAAATCACAGTTGCAGACAGCAACCTTGCAAAACACAATGGCGGCAGAGTTCAATCAGATAAAGAAATGGGAAAGTAAATACAGCAGTTACTTACAGACAGCGAGTGGCTATGCTTCAACACTGAAAGCAGGAACGATGCTCTACCATGATGGAGTACACATTTTCATTACGCTAGGTCAGCTTCGCAAGGCTGTACAGGAGAATCCACAAGGTATAGCGGCTACACTATCTATGAATAATCTGTATGTAGAAACGGCTACCGAACTGATTTCTGTGTTTACCATTCTTAATGAAACAATAGCCAAAGGAGGTAATCAGAATATGCTCACGGGTGCTGAACGCTCACAGACATTATGGGAATTACAAGACCGATTGGGTGCTTTCAGCAAGAAGCTCCATTATTTGTATCTGAGCATTCGGTATTACAATCTGAATGACGTTTGGAATCGAGCCAGTGCAGGTATGATAGACCGAAACAATGCCGAGGTTGCAGGGCAAGCCTATGACCGATGGCGAAGAGCAGCTAATGTAATAAGATAAAGAGTTGAGTCTATGAAGAAAATACTGATACTGATTTTTGTATTGATTGGTTGTATTGAGCTACATGCTCAATCAGATCCGACTCTATCAAGTATGATATTGCTTTATACCAATAAAGCTAAATCGGAACTGAAATCTCAGGAAGCTGCTATGATGCTGGAAACTACCGGTCACATATGGTTGAAGGAAGAGGTTGATGAGACAACGAATATACAAAGGAAATTCAATGATTATCTCGACAGCTTTCATTCTATCATCTGTTATGCAGCTCAGATATATGGTTTCTACCATGAGATAAGCAACCTGACAACGAATCTCTCTGAGTTCACCGAAGAATTGGGTGATGCCCCAAGTAACGCTCTAGCCGTTGCCCTTTCATCAAGAAGAAATGCCATTTATCGTGAGCTGATAATGGGAAGCGTGGAGATAGTAAACGATATACGACAGGTCTGTCTGAGCGACATCAAGATGACCGAAAAGGAACGTATCGAGATTGTATTCTCGATACGCCCCAAGCTGAAACTGATGAATCGCAAACTCAAACGACTTACCAGAGCCATTAAATACACCTCGATGGCAGATGTTTGGGCGGAGATTGAAGGTGGAGCAAGAGAACCTGCCGACAAAAAGAGGATTGTAAAGGAAGCCATGGAACGATGGAAACGTAATGGTCGCAAGGGCTTCTAACAAGTAAAAAACAAAAGAAACAACAATATGAGTATATGGAGCAGTATAGCCCGACGTGCCGGGCGAATCGTTACATACCCTGTTACCCATGCAGGAACTGCGGTGCAAGTTGTGGGCAAAACGACTAAGACAGCCGTTGTTGGTGGTGGTCTGGGCTACATGGCTTGGGAAAGCGTGGTGAATGACAAACCCGTTATCCAAACAGCATCGGAGGTGCTTGTCGGCAAAAAAACAACAGAAAAGGTTTCTGATGTTGTATCAGGTACGGTTGATGGTGTTGGTAAGGTTGTTACAGGTGCTGGTAATCTAGTTGAAGATGCAGGAAACATGCTTTCTGAAACTAATAACTCAACGAGTGGAGTTGGCAAGTTTTTTCAAGGATTATTCACTGGAAATGGCCTAGGTATGATTGGTGATTTCTTCCAAAACATCGGCAAAGGCAAAATATCAGGATTAAGCCTTGCTGGATTGATTGGTGCAGCTATTCTTTCCTTCGGACGCTTTGGATGGCTTGGTAAGATAGCCGGTGCATTCTTAGGCATGATGATTATTGGCAACAACTGGAACATGAACAAAGTCATGGGTGGTGAAGGCCAACAAACTGGAGAGAACATTGACAAAAGCAGATCAACCAACGAACAGACTAAACCACAAATCAATCAACAACCAAGAATACAAGAAGAAACACCTGCACTTGTTATTCACAGAGGCAGATAAACTACAATAGAGAAAATGACATATACACAAGAAATGAATTTGACATCCTCCAGTGGCTATTGTATGCCATTTGAGGAACGAGATAGAGACGTACAGCTCACACTGGGCTATGGAAAACAGAATCATCCCAAAACGGGTGAAGAGTTCTTTCATCATGGTATTGATTTTAATACCAACAACTATTTCCTTGCAGCTGTTGCAGACGGCATCGTATCAGGTATTGGCATTGATCGAAAAAAGTACGGATTGTATGAAACCATTAAATATGGAAAGTATGAAGTGACTTATAGTCATCTTTCAAATGTGTTCGTTCAGTTCGGGCAAAAGGTGAAAGCAGGATTGGCTGTTGGTGTAAGTTCTGATATGCTTCACATGGAGGTAAAATATAATGGTGAAGAAATAGACCCATTGGAGTTTATCACCATGCTTTACAGCAATGTGAAAACATGGTCCGAAAAAGGAAAGGCTCAGCCTGAGTTTGTCGCCGTTGATATGGATATTCACAACGACTACGATAAAGACAAGGATGAGATTGAGAAATTGATGATGCGCTTCTTTGCCAGCTATATGACTGACCTAAGCGGAGGATTGTATGCTTCACCTGAGCGTACTGAGCAATCATTGAGAAACATCTTTACGACAGCTTCCATGAAGGAATACTTCTATGAATGTATGCCATCCATGACAAATCCATTAGGCTTAGGGCATAAATCTACGCCCTTAATATCAAAGGTTCAGAACCTGCTTATCGGCGACTTCCTGAATTATCTGGCACTACGCCATCAGATATTTCTCTCATCAATGACTTCGCTCGAAAAAAAAAAGCTGAAGCCGAAGCCATTGCCGAAGGAGTTATTGTAGATCCATTGGCAGAACTGGATATCGACATACAGAGTTTCGATATACCAAGAATGGTGAGTGTCTATCCCGACAGAGCCGGAATCCGTTGGTGGACCAAAAGTTGGTTCAATAACAAGGAAGAAGGTGAACCAGCCATAGAGATTGACCAAAAGCTGGCCATACTATTTCTTCATGACCAGATAGATAAAGACCAGTGGCTAGAAGAGTATTATCCCAAACAGATGGAGATGTATCACAACGCAATAGAACAAACAAAAGAACAATTGTTACAACAAAGTATCTAACGGCCTATGGCAATTAAAAATTCAAAACGCTTCTCGGAAGTAGAATACTGTCTGCAACATTACTTCAATGCACAACTTTCCCCAATCATGCGAAATGTTCAGAATGACCTGAACAAAAAGCAGATTAAGGAGTATGCTGAATATCAAACCAGTTTTGCCGGTATGCTACGTTCTGCATCGAATACCATGGCTGGACGAATGGACGACTCTTACGAGTTTGTAAAGCTGACAGGCAAATGGAACAGCAAGACTACGGAAGATTATGTGGAGATGTGCCGAAAGAACATAGCATCAAACAAAGACCTCCAGAAAGACTTTTCAAAGATGGCTACTGAGTGGCGTAATGCTGTGGTAGCAGAGATTGGACGAAACAGATATGATGCTCTTTCCAAGAAACTAGGTGGCGATTTAGCCTTTGCCTATGTGGACTATCGTGTTGAACAAATGATGGTTGACCACTTAGTGGCTCAGAAAGTTCCAAAATCTTCTATGGAATACATCGTGCGAAAAGCAGGTGAAGGAAGTCTGCTGGGACTGTCATCGGTACTTTCTCGAACACCTTTGGATAGAGAGATTGCAGACCGATGTGAGAAAGCCTACAACCCTAGTACAATGGAGAAAGGAGCTGCTAAAGTCGGCTCGTTTGCATCCGACACACTCATGACAGGAGGTTTCTGCTCATGGGCATCGCTAGGCAAACTGGCAGCTGTCGAAGTAGCTTTTGCAGGTGCAGAGTACTACTTGGATGGCAAGAACAAAGGTCAAAAAGTAATGACCGTAGAGGATTGCATCAGCCTTGGTGTGTTTGGTTCGCAGAAGAATGTATTCACAGGATTCCGCCAAAACAGCAAGAAGATAAACTCTTGGGAGAACGACTATATCAAGAATTTCGATAAATCACTGAATAAAAGAATGGGAATAGCAACAACCAAGCCTTTCTATCTCGATGCGCTAAAACCAACGAAAGCAACATTGTTTCCTTTCACGCCCTCGAAAGAACGTAAAGCAGAGTATGCTAATGTGCCCATGGTCATCGTTCCGGGGCATGAAGAAGAATATCTAGCTAACAAGAAAAAGCTGGATATGCAGGTCAAGGCGGAAGCTGAAGCAAAAGCCAAGGCTGAAACGGAAGCTAAGAAACAAAAAGAATTGGATACCAATTCAAGCACAAGCCAAACCGATACACAAGAAAAAACTAAGCAAGAAACAACCGAAACGGAATACTCTGAACAAGCATCTGAAAATAACATTAGCGGTTGGGATGGAATGTTGAAGTCCATAGGATTGGGAAATCTTGGCGGTATCGGTCATAACCTTGGATATGTACTCGCCATGCTACCAGACATTCTTATCGGACTATTCACAGGCAAGACCAAAAACATGGATTTTAAGAACGGAGTTATGCCACTGGCTTCAGTGATGGCAGGAATGTTCGTCAAGAATCCATTGCTAAAAATGACTTTGATGGGCTTTGGTGGTATGAAACTGCTCGATACAGCCGGTGGTGAAATATTGGGACGGAAGAACGAAAGTCCACAACGTCAGGTTCAATACAAGACCTATGCAGAAGAAGCATTGAATCCACGTATTCAGAACCCGACATTGCAAGGCAACTGCCTGGTAGCAAATATTGATAAAGTGCCATGCACCATACGTCTTACAGACAAGGTTGTGGATGCGTACAATGCTGGAGCACTACCATTGAATACGCTAGCCAACGCCATACTTGCCAAGAATGACCAGAGCCAGATGATAGCTCAGAACAATTACAGTCAGGAACAGTATCGCACTGAAAGTGAAAACCGAGAGCGTAGTGTCGGAATCAAATAACACCCAACGAAACAACATAGAAACAATAGACATGAGAGATAAATCAACAGCAGAACAAAATGCAGCTAACCGACAGGTGGAACTTATATCAAATGCTTTGGAAAGAGCAAAAGCCAACGAAGGCTATTGGCTGAACGTAGCGGGTCGCTTCTCTCCATCATTTTACCCCAAAGGAATTAGTGTCAGTCCCTTCAACTCCCTAACATTGGGCTTACATTGTGAAGAAAATGGATATAAGTCAGCGTTCTACACAACCTTCCGTGAAGCCAAGAATCAGGGAACTTCTGTATTGGCCAAGCAAAAGGGTGCGCCATTTATCTGGTATAACTGGAAAGATTATGTGAATCGTAATAATCCCGATGACAAGATTACAAGAGCCGATTATCTGAAACTTCCGATGGAAGACAGAAAGCAGTTTAAGGGTATTCACAATCGAGAGATTTTTACTCTGTTCAATCTGGATCAGACCACATTGCCACTTGTTGATAAGGAGCGATATCAGAAATTGTTGGAGCAATCAGGCAGTTCTATAGAACGATTGCATACGAAGAACGAAGAGACCAAACTTCGCATGAGTGTGAATGACTTCATTCTTAAAATGCGCGATAACCTTGTTCCTGTAAGAAGAGATACCAGTGGCGTTGCTCGATACGATTCCACGAAGGATGTGGTATATATGCCAGAACAAAAACACTTTGCACATTACCATGATTACGTTCAGGAAATGTTGCGCCAAGTGGTAACAGCCACCGGTCATCAGCAACGTCTTGCCCGTGAAGGCATGGTAATGGATGGTGCCAAGGCTCCATCGGAAGATGCTGAGAAATATGAGCGTTTGATAGCAGAACTCACTTCCGGTATCAAGATGCAGGAAATGGGTTTGCCATCAAAGATTTCAAGTGACAATATCCAGTTCATTGAGTATTGGCAAAGAGAGCTCCAGGAAAATCCTTGTCTGATTGATGCAATCGAGAGCGATGTAAACAATGCTCTGGATGCTATTCACCGTGCCGAAGATGGACAGCGAATTGAATATAAGACAGAGATTAACCAGCTGGAAATACAGAATGAAAGGGAGAAGCAACGCCCAAAGGTAGATTCTCATGAGTGTGCCATCATGCTCGATATTATCCGTCAAGGTGGTATGAGAGTGGATGACCGCAACTTTGCTTCACCAGAGGATAAGGAAGCTTTCTTGAAGAAATTCAGTCTGGTACATTATGAAAATGAGAAGAACTATGGCTTGTCGAAGACCGACAGCGACGATCCCGATGTTGTTGATTTGGCTTATACTAAAGCTGTAGAAGAAGGCTCTAATATCTCTAATGCAATATCTGAGTATATGCCGTCTGAGTGGAATGTGAGAAGTGGCAGATATGTTGTAGCCGATACATTGCATGATATCCCAAATAAGGAGAATCGGCAGATGGTCATTGTTAAAGATACGAAGACAGGACTTACAGATGTAGTTCTACCTGCCTGTGCAGCAACTGGTGGTTTTGTTGTATTGTCCGCTGATGACAAACGACCATTCCACTTGACTCCTGATGAAGTAATGTCAGAAGCAGAACGCAATGAGGCAAATGCCAAGATTGAAAAGAATGACCTGCCTGGATTCAATAAAGACCGCATTGAGTCTGCTCTCATGAAAAGTGGAAGCAGTTATGTTCGATTCTATAACAATGATGGTTCTCTTGGCTACAGACCCGATGACCATTATTTTGAGAACAAGGATGTGAGTGTAGCTAAACTTAAAGGATGGGAACTTAGGGAGATTTCCAAACTTGATATCAGCGAGGCTGTAAAGCAAGTCGTGGCTCCATCATTTGAGCAGATTCAGATGCTACGAGATGATAAAGGTCGCTGGGCTATGTATATGAAGCCCGAAAATGGAAATGGATTTAGTGTCTATCCCGACAAGACAGACCTTAACCAGTTCTTTTCAACCATCAAGCAGGGACAGATGGAAGAAAGCAATCTGCTAAGAAATGAGCTTGCACAGAAGTACTACGCCCTGGTACAAAACAAACCCGAACTGAAAGTTGACCTGTTCGACCTTGGTGCGAGTAAAGAAGACACCGACAGAATATCTCGTGTGAGTATCTATCGGACAAAGGACACACATAAGCTCTACTGCCTACCTAAGATTGAGGGTATTGACAACATCAAGGAACGTGAGATTACACAGGAACAATGGCAGAAGGCTTGGCTGGCAGGTAATATCACTGAATACAAAAAAGCATTGGCTGCAAAAATCTATGCCGATGTATTACATCCTGAACAGCATTTAGCTAATGACAATACAGTTAGTGCTAAGTTTTTGGAGCAGTATGAGAGCTTAAAAGCAAAGCATCCTGATGCCTTGTTGCTCTTCCGAGTAGATGATACCTATAGAAGTTACATTGCAGATGTTCCCATCATGCAGAAATCATTGGGGCTTGAAAAGGTTGAAATAACCAAAGATGGCACTGATGAAAAGGTAGATATGGTCTCATTTCCTCACTATGCTTTAGACAGCTATCTGCCAAAACTAATACGTGAAGGCAATCGTGTGGCTATCTGCGACCAGTTGGAAGAGCCTAAGCAGACGATGAAAGAAACTCCAAAAGAGGAAATACGAGAAGATAATACTGAACATGTACGAACAGGAATGAGAATGTAGCCTATGAGTAAAAACCAAGATTATATTGACCAATACAAAGAGCTCGCCAAAGACCAAATGCGTCGCTATGGCATTCCTGCCTCTGTTACACTTGCCCAAGGAATCCTTGAAAGCGCAAGTGGACAGAGCCAGTTGGCCAGAAATGAGAATAACCATTTTGGTATCAAGGCAACCGGGTCATGGATTAAGGCCGGGGGTAAATATGGACTTTACACGGATGACAAACCCAATGAGAAATTCTGTAGCTACACATCCGTTGCTGATTCCTATGAACATCATAGTAAGTTTCTAAAAAACAGCACTCGCTATGCTTCATGTTTCAATCTTCAACCTGACGACTATCGTGGCTGGGCTAACGGTCTTGACAAAGCCGGCTATGCTACTGCCGGTAAGTATGCTCCAAGCCTAATCAAAATTATTGAGCGTAATAATCTTGCCCAATACGACAAACAGGTTCTTGCCGAATTGAAAGCCGAAGGCAAAACTATAGGAATGGATAATGTTCCTCAAGCAGAGACAAAACAGGCGCAAGAGAGTAAAGACTATTCTTTCCCCTTACGTCGAGATGAATTTATGCTTATCACTTCACCGTTTGGTATGCGTCAGGATCCAATTAATGGCTCAAAGCAACAGATGCACAAAGGTATCGATATTCGCACCAAGCAAGATGATGTCTTGGTTACCGAAAGCAAAGGCAAGGTTGTTTCCGTGAATGCAAATGCCAACACCGCCGGAGGAAAATCTGTGGAAGTGGAATATGAACGTGAGAATGGAGACAAAGTCAAAGTAAGCTATCTGCATTTGTCATCTATCGACGTGAAGGTCGGTGATGAAGTGAATGCAGGACAGAAACTTGGAGTATCAGGCAATACCGGCAATCGAACAACTGGTGAACATCTTCATTTTGGTGTTAAACAAATCTCATCAGATGGAACGACCCGTGATTTGGATCCTGCATCTTACTTGGCTGAGATTGCACAGAAAGGCAATATCCAAATTCAAGCGATGTCAAACGGTCAGGATTTACTTGCGAAATACAAAAGTCAAGATGTGAATGCTGATGGCAATAAGGAAGACCAGTCCATACCTCAAACTCCGGAAGACTGGATGAAGAAACTATTATCCTCTGAGGATAGTGGCGTTAACATGGCACAAGGAGACCCGATAACAGAAATGGCCATCACCATGTTCACCTCACTCATGGCACTGGCTATTCAGATTGATGGAAAGAGTGAACAGGAAAAGATGCAAGCAGCTACTGATGCAGCACTTACAAAACGTATTGATTTGAGTTCCCTTATACCAAATATGAAATCAAGTGCCCTGACTATTGGAGAAAATGGTCGTGCCACATTGGTAATAAACAACGGAAAGGATGTGATGCGCCATGAGTTGAGCAATGCAGAACTCAGCAGACTTTCATCCGTATTGAATGCCACAGACCTCAGTGATGATGTCAAAAAGCAAAAGATAGCAGGAATGGTCGGCTCCATCTTTGCCACTCACCAAGTCTCACAGAACTACGAACAGCAGGTATCGCAAACAGAGAACCAAGTAGAAACAATCAGACGATAAACCAACAACTAAAATATGACAGACAAAAAACGAAAAGCTTGTAGTATCGCAGCTCTAGCCGTAGGAACGTTCCTTTGGGATTGGGGACTTTATGCGATGACCAACGAGTTTGTGGCCAAGCTCTTCCTTGTAATCATCCTCGTTTCAGGTGCATGGTGCTATTATGAACTGAGACATGCAGCTGTAGAACCGCCTAATATTGATGAAGACAACGAGAAAACCATTATGAGAAAGCCACGTAGAGGTCGTGGATTACCTAAGTCCAAAAAAGATTTGTATGACCAATTGTAGAAATCTCAAACACAAAAGCAAACAACCATGATAAAAGCAGAAGTAACAGTAAACGGCGTAATCAGCCGTGCTGCAACAGCGAGAACCAGTAAAGACGGAAAAAACTACACACAGTTATCGTTGACCGTGAATATAGGTGATGTGGATAAAGAAACGCTTCCGATAGAAATATCCGTAATCAAAGACGGATACAATGCTAATGAGGCTAGTCTATGTACAAACGGGACTAGAGCCGAGATTATCGGAATCCTTACTTTCAAGAAGCGAGGTGAAAACATGTATGTGAATCTATCCGCCAAAGAAATTCATTTGAATCCGGCATCTGTAACCGATGTCATCAATGGAGAAATGGAGTTTCGAGGCACTCTTGGAAAACAGATTGATGAGCGGACAGATAAGAATGGCAATCCTTATCAGCTATTCTCCGGATATAGTACAGAGAAAGTAAATGATGCTTTCGAGTTCACTTGGGTAAGATTTGCTCGTTTCTCTGGAGATATATGTAATGTACTCTACCCATCAGCCAAGGTTGAAGTCAAAGGCAAACTCGCTATTACAGTGTTCCGTAAAAGACTGAATCTTGATTGCAGAGTAAGTGAAATCAAGGAATGGGTTAAGCAGGCTTATCAAGAAACAAAAGAAGAATTACCATTTTAACTATGGCTTACTATAAGAAAAACTACAATAGCGACGGACAAAGCGCAGAGGATAAAGCACTTGACCGTTTTGCTGAGATGATGATTGAAAAAATCAATACTCTGCAAGGTGACTGGAAAAAACCGTGGTTTACTGAGTCAGCTCTCAAATGGCCAAAGAATCTTTCGGGCAGAGAGTACAATGGTATGAACGCACTTATGTTGACTTTTCAGGCTGAAAAGAAAGGTTATAAGCTACCTGTATGGTGTACTTTTGACCGAGTTGTTGGTTTGAACTTCAACAAAGACAAGGAAGGAAAACGCTCCCCTGTCACAGATAAGAATGGTGAGGAACTGCCTCATGTTGGTGTGAATAAGGGAGAACGTTCATTTCCAGTTTTCATAACGACCTTTACATGCATTGATAAAGAGACAAAAGAACGTATTAAATACGATGATTATAAACTACTTAGCAATGAGGAAAAGCAGAAAATCAATGTCTATCCCAAGCTGAATGTATATAATGTTTTCAATGTATCGCAGACCAATTTACAGGAGGCTCGCCCTGAACTATATGCCAAGCTAGAGGAGCAAAATAAGCTCACAAGACCTGAACTCCGTGGCGAGGAAAATTCCTTTGAACCATTGGATAAGATGATTAATAACCAAAGCTGGATTTGCCCAATCCAACTAAAACATCAGGATTCAGCTTACTACAGCATTTCCAAGAATGAGATAACTTTGCCCGAGAAGTCTCAGTTTGTTGATGCAGAATCATTCGCAGGCACTGCTTTTCATGAATGTATTCATTCGACAGGTTCTGAAAATCAGCTTAATAGGTTAAAACCGGAAGGAGGTTTTGGTAGTGCTGAATATGCTCGTGAAGAGTTGGTTGCCGAACTAGGCAGTGCCTTGGTTGCACAACGCTATGGACTGGTGAAACACGTCAAGGAAGATAGTGCTGCATACCTGAAATCATGGCTTGATAGTTTGAAAGAATCTCCTGACTTCATCAAGACAACTTTAGTTGATGTGAAGAAGGCTTCGTCTATTCTAACACTCAAACTTGATGCCATTGCCGAGGAATTGGCACAGCAAAAGAATGAGCAGCAGGATGAAAGTAACAAAAATGCTGTCACTCCTACCAAGGAGCCAGTCTATTATGCAAGCGTTCAATACTTGCAGTTAGCCAGCGACACGGAGCCATTTGACAAGCTTACTCCAGAACAGATGCTTCAGGAGGCTAGAAACTACGATGATGGTGATGCCATCAATCTTGATTTCACTCACAAATCTCCTGAATTACATCAAGGTGATACGATTGCAGCCGAAGATGAGCACTACGCTGTTGTCTATAATGGAACTGTTGGTGGTACTTATAATATTCTGAGAAAAGTATCCGAACAGGAAGTAAGAGATAATATCACTCGCTATGGAATCGACCGAGATACATCCGCTGACGTAAATGCGGTAGCCTGCAACATGGTGGCCGAGGAATTTGAAAAGATGACTCAAAACAGAATGCCAGTCATTGAAATGCCGAATGGCAATATACTCCATATCCAATACGACAAAGAAAAAGACACTCTTGATGTAGGTTACGTAACCAATACGGGGCTAAATGTGATGCATTCTTTTCCCTATGATCACGATTTCAGTTTAGACAGCAATCTTGAAGGTGTGAATGAAAAACTTACCGAAATGCTTGTTTATCAGGCAGAGATTGAAACCGAACCTGATTATTATGTTGCTGAACAACCCCAATCATTGAATAATGATAAATCTTCTAATAACAGAGAAGCCTTAGACAACTTCATGACAGATGTCTATTGGGCTGCTCGACGTGACAACGGGTTTAGAATGGACGGATTCGAGAATTATCAAGGTAAGGAATGCCTAAAACTTGACAACTCAGACATACAAGGTTCAAGCTACTATTTGGTATCTCGCCAACCAGCAGATGCGACCAAAGGTGAAATTCTTGATAAGTTCTTCATGCACCTCTATGACCCAGAGACTCAGCAAGAGGTATTCACCTCTCGTGAAATGCCACATGATAGAGATTCAGCTTACAGCTTCATGCGTGGTGGCTTCAAGGAATTGGAAGACTATGAGTCTGGCAAGCAACAGGACAACCAAGAAAATGTAGAAGAGGAACATCATTATCGAAGAGGTAGATGATAAAATCATAGATATAAGAAATTGGGGACACATTACAAATATAAAGAACCATATAGTGAAAATTATATGGTTCTTTATGTTTATCTTACCAGTTAAAATTTTTATTTTCTAATTCCAATAGTTCTCCCATTATAGTCATTGGACATACTTTGCCAGCCCACGGTTTTTCAAAGCATTCTTCTTTTTCAATATTTTCCTTCATACAAATAATTTTCAGTGGACAGCATTTATGAACGTTAGGGGAAACTAAATAGTTAAAAAGCGAAGAATGACCTATTAATGCTATCATATCATTAGAGGCCTCATTCTCATTTTCTACCGATTTAGGATAATGTGACTCGCCCATATCAGTATATATATAGGGCATTCCAAGAAAATCTACCAATGTCTTTATTTTATCGACTGTGAGAGTACCTGAATAAAGGATAGAAAGAATAGGAACAAATCCCTTTGAGGGCTTTATTCTATTTAGAATCTCGTTTATATAGTCTAACTTAACTTGAATTGCTTTAGATAATATAATCTTGAATTTCTCTATTAAGTCATCAAAAAAATCAGTGATAGGAATATTCTGCTTATCGTTGATTTTTATTGTAGATTCATTCATAAAAAGGTCAAACAAATCTTTTGCAGAATAGCAAGGGTGCTGATTTGCAAAGTCCAGTTGTTCTATTAATGTAACTGCAGGCGATAGGCTAAACAATGAAATATAACATATCGTAATTAATTTCACATCATCCTCTGCTATTTGGGGAAATTTTTGCTCTGCCATTATTTTGATTAGATTATATGGCAGATCACATTTACGATGTGAAGCAGAACTATCTATTTGCATTTGGTATAAAGCAGCCATGCTTTCCTTTATTATGTATGCTCCTAATCGGACCTCCCTAGTAGATCCATCAGCAGTGTGAATTGTCAATGAAACAGTTTCTAATTTTTTATCACCCACTGTTTCACGATGTCGCTTCCATATAATTGGCTTATTTCTATCAATCTCATTGCAGAAATTGTTCAATAATGGATTATCGCCATTTCCTAAAGATAAAATCTTTGCTTTATTTTCAAGAGGCTTACTATAAGAAATATTTAAAGGAAGATGAATAGTTTCTGTGGTTGATTGAATATATGAATATGTATCAACCATTCTGTTATACATTACCATACTGGAAAATAATCCCCAAGGAGTTGATACATTCTGAAGATAATGAATGTATTCATGTAGAAATGTACCTAATTCAGAAATGCTAAGTTCTTCTAAATTGCCATTATATGATTCTTTAAGTCGGATTTGCATGAATCCAGGTTGATATGAACCTTTTATATCATTAAGAAATTCATTTTGGTCTATTCCAAGACTAGTCAAGTGTTCTACTAATGTCATCTATAAAATGTTTATTAATAAATATCAAGTTCAAGGCATTTCTATGTACTTATTCCTTTTTTTGATTAAAATTTAACTATACACCTTTTAAATTTTCCCAGTATGGTTTTAGCCAGTTCTGTATCTGAACCATTACTTCAGCAAAAGACACTCTTGGCTCGTATTTGATTTTTTTCAGAAATGCATCCCAACGCTGATTAAGGTCTGGATCAGAAGCAAACTTATCGGAAAACAGAATGTGATTTTCTGAATAGATTGTCCCTCTATTTGCAAACGTTGCTCGAATAGCCTCCTGAAGCATTTCTGTATCAAGAGTCTGCGTTAGGCCTATTCTATATAGGTCATAGAAGTCTTTCATGCGACTGTTAAATGTCGTTCTCTCAATCATCGTCTGAAATTTCTCTGCAACTACTGTTTCAAGAGAATAGGCCAAAATATTAGTAGAAGGAAGATCAGCCAACAATACGGGATAATCCAGTTCCTCTGGTTTAGGAATTACAATATCTCCAAAACCTGTATCCATTGATATTGTTTGACGTATTGTATCAAGTGTCGCAACAAGTGATATACGGATTCCTGGATATTCTTTCTCAACGGTGATAGATTCAGCCTTTAGTGTGTCAGCTAGAAAATGTACTCCATCTTCTTCACATTGAATGTTGCAAATAGAAGAGAAAGCCTTCTTTATATTTTCTGCATCATTGTCAATTCTGTCGCCCATAAAATCAATGTCCAAGGTTGGACGAGCGGCAAAGTGGTCATACGCATACAACAAAGCTCCACCTTTAAGAACAAAATGTTCTCTATATTCACTTTGAGACAGACGAAACAACAGTCTCTCTTGAAAATAGCGTGTAAGCAACTGTTGATAAGGGATATTTTCTTTTTTTGCAAGATTGAGCAAGCGAGACTTTACTGATTGCCCATAATTAGAAGTATGTGTCATAATTGTATTTCTAGATAACGGCGCAATGAAGACAGAACACGTAGCTGGTCTGCGTAAGTGCGCAACAATTCAATATTTCTATTTGATGATTTCAGATAAGATGAAAGAATTTCTGCCATCACATCAATACCTATTTTATTACGGTATTTAATGGCATCGCATACGCATCTTTCTCGATTGTAAATTGAGACCTTATAGTTCTGTATCTCAATCTGAGTAGAACCCAGAGTAAGAATCTTGGGATTCTGATAAATGAGTTGTATCTCAGGAAAATCAGGTACAACAACTTTTCTATCTCTGTTAATTGCTATGAAGAATGCAGATGGAATCTGTGTTGTCATCTCATAATAGCTCCAGGCCGAATAAAGACATAGAATTCCTCCGGGAACAATCTTCTCGATATCAATCATGGTATCTGCCAAAGCATCATCAGTGGCGTAAACGCCACGTTTCAATCGTGTCACTTCACCTTCTTTTGTGGCATGAAGCAACCTGCGATATGACTTGCTATCAGTATCGCTAGATTTCAAGAAACCGTCTTTTATCATATCTTTATCTGTATCCATCGTTTATATCAGGCACAAAGATACCGCTTTTTTTTGGATATGCGGTAGTTTAATGCTAAGATATTAATATTCAGAATATAGAATTATCTAAAAATATACATATTAATGGTATTAGTAAGTTTCCTATACTATATAAAAAAAGCAAGAGCCTACCTTCACAGGCAAGCTCTCACTCAAAAAAAAATAAAAAAAACGTGTTAGTTGTCCGGCTCAAAGAATAGTTCCACTTTCGTAAATCTATTGCCCTCGATTGGCTTGAAATCATTGATTCCGCCAACGGATATTTGCGCAATGTAATCGGCATTCAGACCTTTTAAAACAAGCTGCTTGTAAATGTACTGAGCACGAATACCACTCAATTCATTGTTTCGGGTTTCGGTACCAGTTGCATCATCGGCTGCACCAGTGATACGAATACGCAAGTCGTATTTCTTGGCAACACGAGCAATCTCATCCAGATTTATTAGCTGACTGCGGTCTGTAAGTTCACTGGTATCTATCTTGAAAAAGAAGTAGATTGGTGAACCGATACATTCTCGATTGTTGCTCATCGCAAGCTGGTATTCATTCCATGACTCACCATCGGAAGGCTTGGTTGAACTGTCATCACCAAGGTTCTGTTTCTTGTGGTCAGTAGCACCATGAGACTTTGATAAAGTGTCCTTGCCCTTACCAATTCGTGCCATCAATGAATTAAGGCCATTGTAGTCGTTCTTTGGATAAGTGCGAGCCTGTTTATGTTTGCCATCATTACCACTGTAATAATCCAACAGACCTTCAATTTCCAAAATCTTTCGCATCTCTGCCAGTGACTTTGCATCCTGCTTGTGGCGAGCATCCATAGAATGCGAATAAGCCATCAACCAATCATTCTGCTTCATATAAGGCTTGGCATCCACAACCTTTTTCCAACCATTCTTACCAAGGGTCACTGATAGACCTGCTGTAATGCTCATCAAATTATCACCAAATTCTCGGGAAGCGCCGCGGCCGTCAAAATCTTTAAATGTGGTGGTGCCGCCAAGTTCCATGGATAGGTGTAATCTCTGAGTAAGACGATAACGTCCCATTAAGCCGTAAGAAAAGCAGAAAGGACTGTTCCCATTATCCTCGTTGTGGATAAGCCCTAAGCCAACGTAGGGAACAACTCCCCAGCGTGGTTCATCTCTTGCCTTATTGAAGTAACTGGCAACATCAAACATCAAGTCAGCGTGTGCCAACTTATAGCCTGTGTTCTGTAATTCTGAGTTCTTGAAATCGAATCCCTGAAAAGATACACGGGCACCGATGGCAGGTGTAAACCATTTGCCAACCTGTACATTCAAAGTTGGTTTGATGCGTCCAAATAAATCCTCACATCCGAGTGTACTGCCGGCAAAAGCCGACACACCACCACCGATTGTAACAAACCAATTGTCACGGAATCCGGATGCAAGAGTTACGTTTCTCAGATATGTTGGCTCCAATCTATGAAGCCATTGCTCACTTTTTGTTGTTCCAGAAATGGAAATTGTATCAACCATTTCACGGTCCAAATTAGCAGCCTGCGCTGTGAGCGAGAAGCAGACTGTAGATATCAATAGTAGTCGTTTTATCATGTGTCGTTTTGTGTTTGTTCTTAAAACTGATGCAAAGGAACAGCACATTTTGCCGGCAGAAGAATATATCAGCATATAAGCCCCTGCTTTTAACCGTAATTCAAATATTTCGGCAAACTGAACTCTGAAACTAAACTCTGCCTATCCTGTGGCGTTCCAGAACACTTACCGTCTCATACGTCGAGAGCCTGATGGTTTCATCATTCGGTGAGCCATGCGCATACAACGCATTGCCCACGCACGGTCATCTTCATCTTCCTTGCGACCCCAAGGCAAGTCGCTACCGCCACCTCCACCACCATGACCCTCGGCAAATGTGGTAGCATCGTCCATCATTCCACCATATAGATACATGGCACACGTAAGAATTTCTTCGCCACGAGTAGCCATGTCTGCCAGCAGTGAACCGTCGAAAACATCCAAGTCACGGAACGTCATTTGTGGCAAAGCATCTTGGAAGTGAGATACCACATCGCTCATGACAGCATCTTTCAAGCGATAACGTATCTGTTCCTCCATTTGGTCAGCAACATCATAAAGCTGCTTTTTAATCTCGTCACGCTGAGTACGCATCTCCTGAATATCTTCTGCTATCTTATCACGCTGCTGAACAGCAACATCAAGTTTAGCATTCTTATCTGCCAGTGAAGTGATGACTGATTGAAGCTGAATATCGAGTTTCTTAATCTGGTCACGAATAGCATCCGCATTACCTCTGCCATTAGCCAGTTCATCAGTAAGACGCTTCTGTTCCGCCTCGATGGTAGCTTTCTTTTCTTCGAGATTGGCAATCATAGTGGTAAGACCTTTCACCCTGCGTTCGGCCAGATGAATCTCCATGTAAAGTGCCCGAAGCTTAGCCTTATTACTCTCGATGTCCTTCTCCAGTGCCGAGCATTCATGAGTAAGCTGCCTTCTGTATTCTTCCGTACTACGATGCCGGGCACCTGTCTCAGCAATCCTGTCACCACGGTCAAGTCCCCACTTGGCATTTACCTTAGCCAATTCATCATGATGTTCTGATGTGATACGAGAATACTCAAACTTGTCACTCCCGGCAAACATTCGCTTGTAGGCGAACTTCTGGTTCTCATCCAGTGGCAAAAGCGTGCAGTGACAATGTGGATTGGTTTCATCCAAATGCACATAGAATCCGACGATGTTATCCTCACCATATTTGTCGGCAACGAACTTATACATGTCTTTAGCCCATTGCTCAATATCTTTTGTACGCACAACATCACTATTGTCCGCACCAATATTATAATCCACCTGCTGGTCACCGAAAGCAATCTCACGCATACGGTCACGACTTCCTCCCAAGATGATATTCACGATGGTTCTGTAGTAAGGCTTTTCCCTTCCTTCGTTTAGATCCTTTATGCCACGAGCGACCAAGTTCTCCTTCATTCTCTCAGGGATACTTTGAGATTTATCAATCGCCTGTATTTTGCTTCCTTTGCGAATCTCAAAATTCAGATGCTCTCGTGTTCTGTCATAGTTACCCTTACTGAGTGCAAAGCTCCAAGCTTTCTCAGTCCATCGCCGTTGGTGTTCATTGCTTTGTGCCGTTGTAAAGCCCTTTCCGGGGCGACAATCAAATACCTGTTTTGCCATTAATATCAGTGGTTTAAGTAAATTCCCAGCTTGCTGCCTACTGGTAAACCTCCTTTGTGGCTCTGCCATCAAAGGGGATTAGGCTACCCATCCCTAACTTTATCTGAGCAATCGGGCGAGCCCGTGCTCTATCGACGACCGTCTTTCCTCCATACCGATATAAGGGAATTAACCAGCATGGTATAAGGGTACGGATTGGAGACAGCGAAGCGTATAAGGGTGAAGCGTGGAAATCTACAATGGGTTACTCGTGGTCAGGCACGGTTTTATCAGATGGATTAACGCAAGTGCCGAAACGGATAAAAAAGGACTCCAGTCTATCGGCGGAAGAATGCATGGTTTCATTACTATATATGGTAAGCGACAGCGTATCATCATCGGGGATTCTGGAGATGTATTCCTGCCAGCGTTCACGATTGCCACCACAGACGTTATAGTAAGCTCTGTAAAGCGCATGTTCTACCTTTGGAGTGTATGTCCATTCTCTGATTAGCTCGCTCATATCGGCGAAAATTTCATCGAATAGCACACGGCAGTACTTACGTTGTGAGCTGTCCATTTCAGATTCTCTGGCATCAACCATGAGTGAGGTTTCCTTATGGACACCTGCCTTACCAACAGAATTGCCGGAAGTCTTTGCTGATGAACCGACAGCTGATTCTTGTGGTGACTCTGCCACATTCAAAGATGTGTCACCGCCATTCTCCTGAATAGAAGGGACTGATGTAACATCCACGGCCTGCTGCTTCCAATCAAATTTGAGTGCATCGAATGTGATGGTCATGTTCTTGTAGGAGTCTTCACGTTCAATCTGCCCAATTGCCGACAGTTCACTCAGGAAGTCACGGACAGTAGAACGCTGCCAACTCCATTTCTCGGCAAGGTCGGTAATGGTGGTATCGAACTCTGCAAGCAATTCGGCAGATGCTGTTTTGGGAAGTACCGAAAACGGCTTCTTCACCATGGCTCTACCCAGCAGGTCGAAGTAAGCATCTGAACGTGAATATCTGCCTTTAGGTCTTTGATTTAATAGTTTCATCAATCGTGGAGTCACCACGACATGACTGATTTCGTAGGAAAGATCATTATTCATCTTTTTTTGTTTTTGTTGTTGGTTTATGATATGAAAAGCCTATCCAATATGCCATGAGGTTGTGGCAATATCAGATAGGCTCGTCTGTTGTTTTTGTGTTGTCCTGGTCAATAGTAGTTCTGTGTTATCTCGGATTTGTCGAACATAAGCATTCGGAAAGCCTGTGGACTTGCCACCATATTCCGTATGTGTTTGGACGGATAAAAAATTGAAGCCGTCAGCAGAATGGCGAGTGTTACAGCCATCGGGTATAAATGTGGAGTGAATATAGCCGCCAGTGCCAAGGTATTAGTAGTAATCATCACCTTTCGCTTCTTCAAGAAGTAGAACAACAATTCTGCCAACTGGTGTCTGATCAGGACGGCTGAAAGTGTTAGTGGCAGAAATGTCTCAATGACATTGACTCTGCATCTTGTCTGGATGAACAGATATACCAGTAGCAACATCATCACTGCAAGCACGTAGAACCGGCGAGCTACATCATGATAAGCCATGCGTACATAAAAGGCTTTCATCAGCCTTCCGTCCTTCTTATAACAGCGCATGGCAACTGTAAGAATAAGGATAGGGTAAATTAAAGAGACGATACTCCAAATCATAATTACAACGTTTATTTGATGAATAATTTAAGATGACTATTAATCAGTAAACTTCAAGGTTGAGCTTTATATGACCCAATGAAGCCTTATGAATTATCAATTCAATATCCTGTGGTGTGGGCTTGCAATTGAGTATTCTTGTCGTGAAATGTTTGTTGTGCCTTTCATGACGAATGGCTTTGTCAAGTTCGTATTCGGGAATGATGAACACATGACCACGTGGATATTTTTTGAAAGGCCATTTTGTAACAAGTCGAAGAACTCTCTGGTGGCAAATCCGTATAGTACCACTGACCACGAAATAGAAGTCTTCGCCCTTGTCTGTATCGAGCACATCTATCCATGTTCGATACTTGCTGATGAGATTCTGAATCTCGTTCCAGTTCTCACTTTTCATACTTACAGGAAGTCGCTCATAACATCACACTCTTCCTTATGATAAAGGAAACAGCCTCGTTCACTCTTCAAGCGTAGTTCCTCCAGAACCTCTTGGCACATAAAGTCCAGCGAATCGTAGAGCGTCACATCAATACTATCACACATACCATAGGCATTGGTACAGGCATTGATCTTAATCATGTGGCCATACTTGGGGTTGGAATAAGCACAGCAGCTCTGACCGAATACGATTCCGTTTACAGCCTGATGATAGTAAAGCAGGATGAACTCCATCTGATCCTCCAACGCATTGAGAACTTCCTCAAAGTCTAAGGGTTTGGGTATAGAGTATGACAACAAAGCATCATCCTCACGTATTTCTACATCCTTGATGTTGTTTATGCTGAACATCTCCGGCACCAACATTGGAGCCACTATCTTAAAACTTTCAATAGCTTCTTCTATCATACTGCTGTATTTATTGGTTCACTTATTGCCTTTGTAAATATCGTAAATTACTGAACTCTGAATACTCGTTGCATATAGTCTGCTGACTAGTGTGCCTGGCATGTTCTAAATGGTCTGCCACCATGATTCCATCTGTCACGATTATCACATGGGGCAAAGTTACATACAAAACCACAAATGCGTATAGCTAACTATCTGTATTACAAAATATTTAACCATTGAACTCTGCGGTTCATAAATTGGTATTTTCAACATAAGTAACTGACATAAAAGCAGAAGAGAGACACCCATTTAATAGTTGTTATAAGTCGTACAACAACTACAATTACCGAAACATGACAGCTCGTGATAATTTTGAATAGACATTCCCTGATGAATGCCGTTCAAATTGCCGTCAGAGCGTGGTTATCTTGCTCAATTTATCAAGAAATAGCCTCATTAACAACAAGTTTAGAAATAAGATAAAACTGAACTCAGAAAAATATTGTACCTTTGCACTACTTAAACGAACTATCATGGCAAAAATAGGATATGTGTGGCTTGCTCCACAATTTGATACTCTGAATGAGGATAAGAAATGGATGACTGATTACGGATGCTTTCGTATAGCAGAAGAACAGGCAACCCATGAAAAACTACGTCCTGAATGGAAGCATATCATTGATAATATGTGTAGAGGTGATGAACTTGTTGTAAGCAAATTCAGCAATGCACTTCGTGGTCCTCGTGAACTGGCTATCTTCTTTGAGATATGCCGTATAAAGGGCGTGCGTATCATATCCATTCATGATAGGATTGATTCACTGAACGTTCTGTTCCCGGAAACAAGAACTTCTGATATTCTCAATATGCTCGGCGCATTATCAGCAGAGGTTGCAGCAGTAAGACGTTCAGCAAGCCATCTGAACAAACTCAAGCATAAGCCACTAGTACAATCTGCTATAGGCATTTCACGATTGGAACGTAACAAGACCATCATCAATATGTATAAGAGTGGTTGCTCTTTATCCAAGATTATTGCAGCCAGTGGACTCAGAAGTAAGACATCAATCTTCACCATTCTGAACAACGCCGGTGTAAATCTTGATAGAGGTCGTACCAGAGGACCAATTAAGAAAAGAACATCAGAAAACGAAAAAATATAGTAATTCGGGCATAGCGTACATTGTATTGGCTATATATTTCACTTAGAAATTAATGAAATATTTTTAACAAGAATACCCGAATTTTTAAATATAAGATTAACGTAAATAATTATCGCTCAAACAAAAAAATGGAATTAAATAATTTAGGAAACAAATATGATAAGAATAACTCAATTAAGCAAATTGCAATAAGTGAGTTGTTTGATGGTAGATATTTCTTTATACCATCATATCAGAGAGGCTATAGATGGGGGAAAAAACAAATTATAGACCTATGCAACGACCTCTTGGAATACGCACTGAAAAATAAGTCGACTGAAGACACCAAGCCTTTCTATAGTTTGCAACCACTTATTGTTCGAAAAGGCACCTTCACAATCAATGGTGAAAAGGAAATAGCTTATGAAGTAATTGATGGTCAGCAAAGATTAACGTCAATTATCATTCTATATCGTTATCTTATCAAGGAGAATAACATTAAAAGTAGCGAAGAATATACTAGGAAGATGGATGGCAATGAAATATATCATATCTATTACGAGACACGTCCTGGTGATTTTCAATCTATAGAAAAATTAGGGTTCAACGATCTTACAAATGACGATATCAAGGATATTGATATTGCTCATGTATACAATGCCTACAAATATATAGATAATTGGCTCTTTCCTTCTGATGGTGAAAAGATGACTGCAAAGGATACATTCCAGCTATTAAATGTTAAGGACAAATATACTGCAATTACTGTAACCACAAAACTTTTTCAACTTCTTAATAACACTAAGGAAACAGAGGATCCTGCTGGTAATGTTCAGTTTATATGGTATGAACTTAATGATTCGAAAGATGCAATAGCCGAATTCTTGAGTGAGAACAAAGGAAAAATCAAGTTAACAGAGACTGAAATGATCAGAGCTCTGTTTATGCAACGTAAAGAGAAAAATGAAAGCAGTAGTCAAAAACAGTTAAGTATAGCCAAAGACTGGGAGATGATTGAAAACACACTCCATCGTAATGATTTCTGGGGATTTATTGGTAATGATTTCTTTCAAGAAGATGGACGAATAAGAATTTTATTTGACTATCTATATGAAACAGACAATGGATCGACAGTATCAAATAGAGAACCTGAGAATGACGATTTATATCGTTACTATTACAACAAGTTAAATCGCACTTCTACAGATGAAGAAAGTGCTAAAGCAATCCATGACCTTTGGGAAAGAGTAATGGAATGTTTTAGAATGATCACTAACTGGTACAACAATCCAAGAATCTACAATCTAGTAGGTATTCTTACAAATTCCAAGACAACATCTCTATCTATTCGTCAGATTCAGAATATATTTAACAAGAAAGATGTTACAACAATTGATAACTTTATAGATGAGCTTAACAGAGAAATAAGGCGTAAAGTTGTTGATGGCTTTAGAATTGCCAAACCTGAACCCAATAAGGATGAAGACCTTGGCATGACATCAGAATATTTGCGATTGTTCTATGGTAGTGATAATGGTACAATCTATGACTTACTTCTATTTATCAATGTCCTTCAACTAAATAAAACCATAGACTCTGCATTGACAGAGATTGACCGTCCTGATGATGAAAAGAAAGCGTCTGACCAAAATCGTTCTGCACGTGACATTATGAGTAGCATATATCGTTTCCCATTCGATGCATTAGACATCTATGGGTGGGATATTGAACATATTGATTCTGCTACTACTAACTCGCTGAAAGATCCAGCACAAATGTATCGTTGGATTAAAGAAGCCTTAAGTATAGATAAAGTGAAGGAATTATTGCTGAAGGTAGATAGTTTCAAAAAACTATATAGTATCTACAATGTTATTGATCCGAAAAACAAAGATGACATCAATAATAAGCAGGATACTCTTCATGAAATCGTCAAGAGTGTATATAGGTTAGTGGAAGAAGATGACAGCGAACTTTGTAAAAACTGGATTGGAAATCTAACTCTTCTAGACTCTGGTACAAATAGAGGGTATAAGAATATGATCTTTGCTTGGAAAAATACATTTCTAACAAAGCGTATTAGGCATGGTGTATTCGTTCCTGTCTGTACTCAGAACGTATTCCGTAAGGAATTTGCCAACAATAGGGAAGCTAAATGGAAATGGAATCTGGAAGATAAGAAAGCCTACCATAATTTTCTTTTGCAAGAAATTAAGGATTTCAAAGAGAAATATAAAGATCTGGAATCAGAATCAGTAAATGACAATAAAGAGCAATAAAGATGAAAACATCAAAATTAAATACATTAGAAAGTTTGCTTAGCAAAGGCATATGCATAGAGGATGAAGGAAAGGAAGAATTCATTCCTATTTCAATGATCTTTATTCCAAAAATTCAGAGAGCTTATGCACAGGGTAGATTGTCAGAGAATGAAGTTAGAAGTGAATTCTTGGACGATATCTTTGATACTTTAACACACGAAGATAATGCTCCGCTAGAGCTAAGTTTTCTGTTTGGTTCAAAGCAAAGCACGGCAGACATCCATGATGGCTTTGAACTTTTGGATGGTCAGCAGCGTACAACAACACTATTCTTACTATATTGGTATATGTTTACTAGAGAGGAAAAAACAATACCTGATTTTCTCCATAAGTTTACATATGAAACTCGAGATACATCAAAAGCTTTTATTGAGCATATCACCGCAAACCTAATAAATATTGACCTTGAATCTCCTTCACGTGTCATAAAGGGATTAAAATGGTTTACAGATGATTACAACTGTGATCCTACTATTGTAGCCATGCTTAACATGATGGATTCCATCCATGACAAATACAATGCGGCGCAATGTACTAAATTATCTACTCGACTTAATAAACTTTGTTTTTATGTTCTTATGCTTGAACAATTTGATATGAATGACGAACTTTATATCAAAATGAATTCACGTGGACTTTCATTAACAGCATTCGAGAACTTCAAAGCTTCAATCGTAAAGTACATGAAAGACGAAAAACATGATAAAAAATATACAACCAACTATGGACAAACAAATCAGCCATTTTGGTTGTATTTTACAACAAAGATTGATGCACGTTGGGTTGATATGTTTTGGAGAAAAAAAATAGATGATACTGGCTTAATTAAAACCAATGATAACGCTATTGGATTCAGGTATTTCCGTTTTTTCAACAGATATTTATTTTCAAAAGCAGCACAACAATTTGCATATTCACAAAATAACAGGGACTCTACGGTTGATTTCTTTTATGCTATTACACCACAAAAGGATAATGGTCAGACAAAATTTGCAAGTTGGAAAAATTGCTATGTCAAATTGTTTGATTCTTACCAGGATGACAACTCTGACTGCTTTAAGGAGATTACAAGAATTTTTGAAATACTACATATCAATGACAATCAGAGTTCAATTGAAAACTTAGTGAATCAAGACCCATATGGCAATCTGAAAGATTTCAGTATAGACACGGACAATTATACTTTGCACAAAAGAGTTGCCCTTTCAACTGTCATGATGTTTCTTGCAGCAATTCCAGAAGAAAGGTCTTTTACAGATGTAAATGTGCAAACTTGTTTCAAGCAGATGCTTCGAGTCCTTTTTAATGTAATTGAAAACACACAGATTGAAGACATTCTACCGGCAATTGGTGTCATTAAAAATATGTCTAAACTGATTTCAAGTGATGGTGCTGTTACAGAAAACTTCTATAAGCCTATGATAACATTTGATTTCAAAACCGGACAATTGGCGGAAGAAGTGATGAAGGCTAAAGAAATGTTTATTTCTGGAACGTTTGATGAATCATGGGAAAAGGTTTTCATAACTGCAGAACAACATCCTTTTTTCAAAGGTAGTATTCGTTTCTTCTTTACATCAGGCATAGGTTCCAGTTCAGATTTTGAAAATCGTTTTAATGTTATAAAAACACTCTTCGATAAACAAGGTATTAGTCCTGAATATAGAAAAGACCATATTCTTATCCGTGCAATTTTAGCCCAAATCAATAATTGGAATGGATTAAGTGATATGTATATAACAGAAAATGCAGAAAAGAATAAGTTCCTAAAAAATACGATTCGCAGATTTGAGAGACTTCGAACTATGTTCTGCAATTACTTTGACCAGAATATAAACATGAAAGCCTATCTACAAGAACTTATAAATAATGCACAGCCTGAGCAAGGTCAAGACGAACGATTTGGAATGATGTATCATCGTTTGGTCAATGACAAAAGGTCTATTGCCTTATTTGATTGGATTGCTGAAAGAGAGGCCGCAAAAGATGTTTTCAGAATCTCTGCACGCTATCAATACGGTATCTGCATCCCTTATAAAAGGTGGGACAAAATGCTTTTGGACACAGAACGAAACATTATCATTAAGAACCTTTACGATCAAAAAGGAATGCTTTTTGAAGATGAAAACGAACGTAAGTTATTGGAAAGTTTGGTTTTTGATGTCTGGAATTGGGAAATTCCGATGTATAAGGAGTTAGTTGATAAGCAAGGCTCACCATATAAACTCAGAATTGTTTTCAGATTATGGGAATATGAATTTCCAACAAGATGTGTTGAATTCCAAATTATTGGTTCAAATATTGACTCGGTAATAAAAATGCTTCAATTGAATGAAAACGAGTATTCAATCATAGATGGAGGAATAAGTTTACACAGCATTCCCTATTTCAAGCAAGATACGTATGAACCTATATCCAAAAAAATAGATACCATCGAAAAGAGCCTTTCATATTAACCGCAAACATAAGAATTCAGATTATCATGAGTTTAACAGAAGAATTACAAGAGGAATGCAGCTGTACTTGCGGTGGCGAGTGTCAACACGATCACTGCCAGTGCGGACATTGTAACTGTGAGAAAGAGGACGATAATGTCCAAAATAAAAGAGATTATTACCCGGACCTTCCAAGGATGGTTTGGGATGCAGACGACTTTGCTGATTGGGATTAACGATTCCAATCAAACCACCGATATAAAAGGATTTCCGCAGGTAACTGCCATAGCATAAACATGGATAATCGCCACCAGAACAACTCTGATGGCGATTTCTCTTGATAGGCATTTGCCTTAGATACTTATTACTTGCTGACCACAGAACTTGTTGTATTCTTCAATATCCGTTCCTCTTTCTACGGCTTCATCTATGATGCTTACCATTTCATCGAAGCACGCTTCCTCGCAAATACATCTACTGCCATTTTCATCAAGAAGATAAATTTCATAGTAGTCACTGCCGTTGAGTGCTATAAGCACAATTCCACTGAATAGTCTGCCGTTTACCTTGAATTTCAGTGCTGGCATATCATTGTACTCGGTTGCAATGAACTTTTCAATGCCCCATGACATTAGTACATTTATTTCTGTTGTACCAAACAATTGGCTCTTGATAGTCTGAGCCACGTCCATAATATATTCTTTGTCCATGTTGTGAAATTATTTAGTGATATGATTATTATTTATTTGAGGGTGCTGTTCTGAAAAGAAATTCACAACGCAAATTCGCCTATTTACTGCCTTTTTACAAGTGTAGTATGTTCCACCTCTGTCAGTCCTCGATAGATAGGCAAACACACAACTGGCATGGTCTAGCATATAATCGTTGCGCTGAAGAAAACACTTCTGTGTGTAATTTTCACTGAGTACAATTACCTCGTCAGCCTTGCTTAAGGCGTTGTTATAACGTTGCTTATCACGCTGAGAAAATCTTTCGCTTTGGTTTCTGTACGGCACTACTGCAATCAACTTCAAGTTTGGAAAGCCTTGCTCTTTCATTGATATTATGACTTCTGCCGCTAGTAGGTCAAAGCCCATAGCCATACCACAATAATAGGTAAAATAGCCTTGCTTGTATATGTTGGCTATACTCTGTCTGAGCAAACTCTTTAACTTGGGTTGTCTCTCAAATGGAATAAAGCGATGTCCCGTAAAAGCAATTGTTTTTGAATGTAAATTGTTCATTGTCCTATTGTAATTTATAAGTTGTCTTTGATAAGAAGTAACCGGCTAATATCTCTGCGCCAAACTCTTCCAATTTGCTACCTAGTGCAGTCCATGACTTGCCCGATGTCAAGCAATCGTCCATTGTTACGACTGAGCGGTTACGAAACCATTCTCCGTCAATATCAATGTTCTGCATTATATCAGTCTGCTTTGAGCGTTTCTCTCGGCTTTCATGGATAGCCTTTTTATCAGCTGCTACTTTCAGATGTTCATAGCCATTGACTGCGTCACTGAGTTCGCAAACTCTCTCACTGAATTTCTTGTATCTCAGTTCGTTCTTCTCTGCCGATGATGCCGGGATGCAAGTGAACACTATCTCTGTGACCTTGTCGCCAAACTCTTCTTTGAGCTTGTGGGCAGTAAGCTGAGCCACTTCCTCGTATCGTTCACCCGATTTGAAGGAATAAACCAACTCCCTATATTGCTTGATGTCCTCGCTCACATTCTTGAAACGTGCGGGAACGTATGGATAGAAAGCAACGATGTGCTTGTTCCAAAATCTTTTGATTGTCTCATTAACTTGTGCCATAGCCTTGAAAATTTATTTTTCCCTTTCTTTCAAGTCTTTCTGACCTGACAAGGGCGATTTTTCTGCATCACAAAGGAGTGGCACCAATAAGGCAAATCTGGATATGGAAATACGCTCACATTCATGAGAGGAAGATTTCCAAAGGCACTGGTTTCAAGATTTGATGTTTGGGCAATGCCACTTAATACCTTTGTAGAAAAATCCGCTTTGTGAGGTGTGATATGATGATGAGATCAGACCTATAGAACTGGACTATAAGCAAAGCCATAAAAGTGGAGCATATAAAAAGAAATATGGGTGGGCGTAGCGAGATAGCGCGACTGACAGCTCAAACAAACAGCAATGTGGCGACAATGCATACACATTGGAAAAGAGTGATGAGCGAGCATTCGCCCAGAGCGTCCAACGTGCATAAATGAAAGCCTCTTTGCGTTTGAGCTTTGGATAGATTCTCCGACTGCAAGAAGGTGTATATAGCCAAACAGTTCCGCCATCTCGCCACGAGGTGGGACGTGTCTATAACGAAAGAATGGATAATGATTATAAAAGGGAATGGATCTGACTTCCATTCATAGAAGTCAATCCAACCAGAATTTCTATAGCTATATTAAAGGAAACGACCATACATGCCACCGGCAGTTATAAAAGAAATACTCAATGTGATAGTTGATAGTTGATTTATCACATCCAACTATCAACTCAAAAATTTGCTCATTTCAAAAACACCATAGAGCTCCTGCCTACTATTGGCAATTCGTATTAAGAAAACAACATCTAAAAAAGAAAATCCCGGCCACATTGAAGTAATCGGGATAAGCTCTCAAGAGAAAATGTTTTCTACCAATGAAAATCCAGCACGCCACCAATATAGAGTTTCGCTCCAGGGCTTAAACTGCAAATCATCTTCATAAAATCGCCTGATTGCTGGGCATCGGTTGAAGGGAAGGTGTCAGTAACAAATCGAGAACCCACATCCAAAGGATTAACCAGTTCTTTTTCCAGTGAGTAAGCCTCTCCAATCCAATCTGTAACATTCTGTGGTGTGATGGCAAGTGCTTTAAGTTGAATTTGCTTCACCCAATTTTCCTTCCATTCATCAGCACCACCATTATAAACAAGAGTGTCATTTTCGTTATCAACTAAGGAAAACATACCTGTGGGCAATAAATTCTTTACCAAAGAGTCAATCGCATGCTTCCTCTCTTCATCTGTAATCTCGGCGCAATAATCATAGAAGTCATAATGACCATCATCAAAAGTACGCTCGGTAATGAAATTATCATTTTCAATTCTCTCTTCTGTAATCTGATAAATCTTTGAGTGCATAATATTTAGCATTAATCATTAATAATCATTTTTAGAAATCCGATAGTGAAGTGTATTCAACTTCATGTGCAAAAATGTGCTCGTCAAGGTCATACTTACTAAGAATACCCTCTGCATCCTCAAATTTCTCAGGCCTTTCGCCACACAATTCTTCAATTGCTTCTGCCATTTGCTCAAAAGTTTCATAGTAGTTCATATCAACCTCTGTGTCATCGAGCAGATAACATTCAGGAAACCATCTATCACTTCCATCGGTTTTCTGCCAAATGCCACAACCAAATTCCTCTGTAATGAAATGTACTTCCACATCGAATTTTTCAGAAAGCAGATAGAACATCTTGCGTTGGTCGCACCAAGCTGTCTCAGTCTCCAAACGAAAATATGCTGAATTATCCCCATCAATGGTGATTTTATCATCGAGGTAACAAATACTACCACGACAACAAACATTGTCTTTGTCTGGCTCTAATAGCAAGATGTCCTTAACAACATAACCAAGCCATGAACTCTGAGGCAAATATGTACCTCGTCGGTCTGCGAACTCACTACGGTCAGTAGCAAGAACTTTTCTGAACTGATTGTGTAAAGCTTCGATTGAAGATTTACTTCCCTCTATTACATATGAGGTCATACACAAATTGGACATATCATATAATATTTAAAGATTTATACTATGAGGTTTGTTAAGTCTCCTTATTTACGATGCCCAATAAGGTTCGCTGAAAATTTCTCAAGCCAAGGGTTCTTGCGTGTTTTTGTCCGTAGGAAAAACAAAAACTCCCAAGGTTCATTGGTGGAAATGTAGCGTACATACCTTTGCAGCGGGAAATGAGAGGCACAAAGACTTAATAGTATGCTGATGAAATATGATATGCCAATATATATGCCTAGCCTTTATTCTATAATTGGAACGACAAAGTGTATAAATGGGTATTGACCGACCATAAGAAAAAGCGATCAAGTGACCGCTTTCTCTAGTCGAAGTATAGCAGGTGTTATCCTGCTTTAGCTGTATCTTCCTTTTTAGGAATTTCAACTACTTCGGTAGCAATCAGGACAACTCTGTTGTGTTTGACACCATTCTTATCAGTCCAAGTCTGAGGCTGAAAGTAACCAGATACCTGAAGGTGTACGCCCTTTACAAGAAGGTTGAAAGAATCTGATTCAGCATTCTTACGCCACATTTCGCATCCGATTAGTGCGCTGACACGTGATGTACTGTCACCGATCTTTTCTTCTCGTGATACAGCGATAGGAAACTTAGCAAGTGAACTGTTGGTAAACGTTCTTACTTCAGCTGTAGAAGCTACAAAACCATTGATTTCGAAAGAATTTTTCATCTCAACAAATATTTAAAAGTTATACAATTAATTTTTATGATGCCTCAGAGAGTGTAGAGATAGGGACAAACAAGAGAAACGGCCGAATACTCTTTATATCCATATAAAGGAAGATTCTGCAAAAGAGCCTATTGTGCAAGATTGCCAAATCGCCCCGTAGCCACAGTAACAGTGGCGCTGCACTCTAAATTTGCATCGAGAAAAAAGATTGTAACTTTGCCCGGAATATTTGGATGAAAGTCTTCGATGATGGTATAGCTCATTTAGCATAAGATAAGGCTACCAAACACTGGCATATCTATTGCTGCCGAAAAGAAAAAGGTGATGGCACATCGGTTCTAATGCCGGTATGCTGAAATGTAAGAATGGTATTTGTCGGATTAAGGTAAAAGGTATTGAACACCGATGAAAGGTTACGGAATCCGAAGGCTACTAGAGATGGATAAGAAAGTGCTGGCGATTGATTGTCGCCAATGAGAAATCCGATAAGGAAGATACGACAAGGATAATGCCCTGTTCGGTGGAAAGCGTCAGTTGGTTTAATTGGGAGGAACTAGTATAGATTGTAAAACTGGGTAAGAATGCAGACTTAAATGCAGTCTGCTACTACAAAAGGAATGTCCGTCAGAATAAAAGAATACAGCCACCATAGAGAGTTATGTATCTATGATGGCCGTGTTTCAGATAGTGGCTTTACTGGGTTACTTTCGTATAAGTCACATTGCAATATGTCTTATCGTAATCCGAGATAATGATAGCAAGAGATTTGTCCTTGTTGTAATAGTACGTTAGGCCCGTTTCTGGGTCATCAAGAAAAGAGTAATGCTCTTTCAGCGCTTTCACGATGACGCTCTTCTTAGAAATCAGTTCGGTATCTATAACGGAATATAGTTCACCTGTTACCGGCGAAAAGCAATAAAGGATTCCACACATATCACTAGACTTGGAATAGGTCAGCATATTTGCTTGTGTGCTCTTGAAAGAATAATCCTTCATGTTGCTTGCCATGTAGTTTTTCACTTGATTCATGGTAGAGCCCATAGTGCAATATGGCTCAACCCATGAGGAGTTATCCTGAACTATTTCTTCGATGGTATCATCACTGCTACAAGAAGTTAGTAATGCTGTTAATGCCATCATAAATGAAATCATGGCAATAAAAAATGTCTTATTCATATTATTTGGGTTTTAAAAATGTGCTTTGTATTGGATAACATGGTTACAAATCGTATGCCAAGGTATCCGGTTCTTAATATCATAGACGTCCACTGTCACTATAGGAGTAGTAATCTGAATCTGTGAAAATGACATGATCAATCAACTTTATATCAAAGGTTTCAGCAGCCTTCTTTATCTTTTCAGTAATTTTATCATCCACCATTGAAGGTTTAGTATTACCACTTGGATGACAATGTACAAGTGCCATAACTGTAGCATTGCAAAGGACTGCCGTTTTCAATATGAGCCTTACGTCTACTACTGTGGAACTAATACCACCTTTTGAAAACTGTTGCGCTTTGATAGGCTTTGCTGCCGTATTCATAAATATAACCCAAAACTCTTCGGCTTCCACTCCGGTCAAGTGAGGTCTCATTATTTGGTAAATCATGCTAGAGCTAGTAATAGACTTTGCTTCATCCTTATCCCTGAGACTGCGTTTATAGAGTTCTACTATACTATTGGCAAACTTTTTCTTAGCAGGACTTAGCTTATTGATGAAATCCATAAACGAAAGCCCATCTGCATAGTCATCTGCCATCTTTTCTGATACGCAAGATACAAGTTCTCTATCACTTTGCAGACGTAAATCTGCTGAATATAATACATCCATATCTCTATTTTATTCGTTCTTATTGAGGTTTATTTGCTGGCAAAAAGAAAAAGGTACCCATCTGATAGTCATTTGCTCCAAATGGGCTATCTTTTCACTATTTGAGAATTATTTCGTCCCGATATACCAATATCTCGGCACCACTTGAAATTTTAACTAATAACCGGCAACCATAATCCCCAATGATTTCTCCTTCGCTATATCCTCTGTAACTCTCTTTCAGCGTGCAGCGCATTCCTACTACATCGCTGGTTTCTTCTTCGTTATACATAGTTGAGTGCTTTTAGTAGTGAATATTCCATTTACCTTGACTAAAGGTGCGAAAGGATACGTACTCGCACTGAAGTTCATGACTAAGAATTCTGATATATAGCTTATTAGACTCCTGGATATTCTTCATCATTTCATCAATGCTTTCGCATGGAAAAGTCCATCGTGAAGTAAATTCGCCATCCAAGGTATCCTCGTACACTTCAAGATAGGTTTCAAAATGTTCATCGAGATATTTCTCGATCATATTCAAATCTTGCTCGTTTTCAGTACTAGCAAAGAATAGGTTTGTGCAATAATTAGCCATCACTTAACAGATTTATATAAGTTCTACAATTTTGTCCACCTTACCGAATAAGATTGTTTTCAGGGATGTCTTGTCCATAGCATAATACTCTGCTATTTGTCCTGCTTGTCTCACCCAATACAGATGTGCCACGTCAGAAAAGTCAAACATCCATCCCATAACACTTACACAACGTCTGCCATAAGTATTGCTATGCATGGCTTGTGTAAGCCAATTCTTTTCACTTCGGTTGAGTTTACCTCCGTCATTCAGTCGTTGGCGAAGTTGATAGGCTTTGCTATCCTTTAGTGTATCCAATTCCGGTACATCCCAGCTCACGAATTTCCTTGTATAGTCCATATCTAAAAAGTTTTTTATCCCTTTCATTGAATCATCTTCTTTCAGGGATTAATTAAAATTATGGTGCCATCAAAGGTGTTCTGTGCCGTCATGCAAGTTTTACTGTCAAAATACGACCCACAGGGTGGAGATTTCGACTAGTAACCGTTAGGCTTGAACTTTCGTGAACGAGAGCAGAACATGTACCTTTGCATCCAGAATTTCATCAAGCCCGGAAAACAGAAATGAAGCAATAGGATTGCGATGCCCTGCATAGGTCTAAAAGTGCCTATTACGATATTCTAAAAGTGTTATTGCTGGCGAAAAGAAAAATATAAAAGGTTGTTGCGAAGCGTTGCTAGAAGGGACTACTTATGCTTTATAAATGGGTGAACTCTCTCTCTTTTCGGCAGCAAAATTAAGATTGGTTTCCACTTTACTTTACATACCTTTCTCTATATACAGATACTAAACTAAAGAGATAAGTAGACATATTTATGTGTCTACCTATCTACCTTGAAAAAATATTCTACTTCCTTCTTCGTAGTTTATCCAATACTTTTTGCTTGCGTGCTTTTGCCAGTTCAAATAGCTTCAATCTGACTTCTCCTTCTATTTCATAATCCGATTTGATTTTACTCTTGTCCATCCAGGCATTAAGATCACGACGACTAATAAAACAATGCTTTCCACCAGGTTTATAATAGGATAATTCATGTTCCTCCAATAATTTATATACTCCGCCCTTACTAAAATGTAAGATATCAGCGACTTCTTGAACAGTATAATACTCACGCGTTTGGTAAATTTCAATAATCTTCTCAAACTTGGTAAGAAAAGATAATACGCCACCATACTCTTCAAGTGTATCAAACAAATCCATTAACCTGTTTACGCTCTCACAAAAAAATTCACTATCGTAACGCGCACGTGTCATTCGAATCTTAGGAGCTTTTTCTTGTCTCTTATAATTAGCCATAATACAAAATGTTTTTTATCCCTTTCGTTTGAATACTACTTGGGCCAGTTAAATATTTTGTTGCTACTAAAGGTGTTACTTGCATTCACCAAGATTTTCATCATAAATACAACTCTATTAGAGTGGAGATTTATGACGAAATAGGTATTACATGATCTTGAGTGAATCAGCAAGTCACTACTACCTTTGCAACCTAATAATTAATAGGCCAAAGCTGTAATCGATGATTTAAGACTATAAAAGGGAAAATCAATAGAGCTCAGGGTAAGATAAAAGCATATAGATTCAAGCTTATTACAAATGGTATAATTCAACTTTAGTCCACTTTATAATAGCAAATCTAATAAAGTAAAGAACTAAAGTTTGCATATTGCTATGATTTAGGTTAATTTTGTTGATAGTTGTTGCAAAATGACGAATAAGAGAAAACAAGATAATAATAACCGAGTATCAGAAGAGAAAACTCTTAACATCCATAGCGGGAATCCTTCTCTTTTTCAGTTTGCATAACATGCCTTCAATTTTCAACTTAAAACGAAAAAAAGAAAGAAAGATGATAGTTTTCAATGTTAACAAAAGTTAATGAAAAAACCCGTTTTCTCATGCTTGAATGTCTTCGAAAAACGGGTGACACTACATTGTCACCAACAATTTGAAAAATTCTTGTATATTGTTTTTATTCAGAGTGTTAGAGTGTTTTCTTCACATTCTGCATCGGGAAATAAACAACAATCATAATTGATTGTTGTTTAACATTAGATTATCACATATTATTTCAAACTGAGAGATCCTTTTTTCAAGGTTTCAGTCCATTAAATCTTTAATTAATTCAAGTAACAAGAATTATTTATCTGGTGATACGAAAAAATCACAGTAAGATGCCATATCCTATTTTTCTTTTCACTAAATTTGCGTCAAACGCAATAAAGAAATTATAAAATGGCCGATATTAATAGAATAAAAGTGGTACTTGTTGAAAAGAAAAAGACTAATAAGTGGTTAGCAGAGCAGCTTAGTAAAGATCCTGCCACTGTATCAAAATGGTGTACTAATACTTCGCAGCCAGATCTAAATACTTTAATAAAAATAGCAAGACTTCTCGAAATAGATATTCGGGAATTAATAAACAGTAGTAAAAATATAAATGAATAATAAATATAATAGTCCATATAGTGCATCTGTTACAGGTTGCGGATATATGTTGGATGAAATGAATAACATCCTACCATTATTAATGTCATCAGAACAAGATGCATTACTTAAAAAGGAAATTATAGAAAACAAATATCTAATGATAAATACAGAGAACACACGGAAACGTGCTGTTGCAGAATTCAGGCTTAGATACAATTCTGTTCCTCCCGCATTTTGGGTGCAATACCAGTCCTTCTCCCGGGAAGCCCAGAATGTGGGCATGTTCTATGTCATGCTCAAAAGTTATAAACTTTTCTTTGATTTTCAACTGAATGTCATTCTTTCCAAATGGAACTCTATCCAACGGGAAGTTAGTAAAAACGACATTATAATAGCAATCAATGAAATATCAGCCAATGATGATTTTGTTGACAGTTGGAGTGATCAGACGAAAAATAAAGTAGCTGTGACATTTTTATCAATGCTTAAGAAGATTGGTATGTTAGACGAAAAAACATCCGAACTTCACCCTCTGCAAATAAAAGATACTGACTGGAACTATTACTTGCTTCAAAAAGAACAATGGTTCCTTGAAGCCTGTCTGTTACAACCTTATGAAATTGAACGCATTAAACAATCCATACTATTATAAGCATGACAGTTGAGCAATTATTTCAGAAACTCTCCAGTAAAGAGTTCAAAGATACAGAAAATGGAGATTTATTCTATAACTTCTTCATCTTTCAATATCCTGCCAATAAGGAATATGAAATACGGCAGCAGATACAGGAATTCAAGGCCAAACTAATTCGCCCTTGTAATTACATAGATGTACTTACTCTCAATCTATTTGATGAGTTTTGTAAATTTCTTGATGGACAATCCTTCGGGAAAAAGCATCCTTCGTATTTGAAATACTTACTTGAAAAAGACGAAAGTACTCCAGATGCGGTAACATCTTCTCTTACCAATAAAGCTAATAGCGAAACTTTTTATCAATATATTCATCAACGCATCATTGACCATATCACAATTGATGATGATAAGATACGTCCTTATGTATTTCTATATGGGATAGGCAATATGTTCCCATATATGCGTACGAATGTATTTTTGGCCAATTACGAACAGTACAACCGAAGTAGCCGATACAAAATTATAGTATTCTATCCCGGGCACCGTGAAGATAATAACTTCAATTTATTTGACCGTCTTGACGATCAACACACATACCGCGCAACATTATTGATTAACGATTAAAAAGACACCGATATGAAATTAGAAGCAATATACGAAAAAGATATAAACCGTACGGTCAATCCGGCAGTATCCGCAAGCGACTTTTCTGATAAAACAGTCAAAACAGAAATTGAAGAATATGTATTTACAGACGAGATCATTAATGGCCTCTATAAAATACTATCGGCTATCAAAAACCGTAATGTCAGCCATGACGGAATTTGGATTAACGGCTACTTTGGTTCCGGTAAATCCCATTTCTTAAAATATTTGGATTATTGTCTATCTTCCCAATATCGAGAAATGGCTCTTGAACGCTTGTTAGAAGCAGTGAAACTTCGTGACCCGTTACAAATACCGGAAAGTAAGTCGGAAGTAGAAATTTCGGATATGCGTGATTTAACAATTTGGTTAAAGGACGCTACCGTAGACACTATTCTTTTCAATATTGGTACAGTCCATAATATTCATGGCGATCAGCAACGTGTCTTTTTAGATATATTTTGGAGTGAACTGAATCAATTTCGAGGGTTCAATAAATTCAATTTAGCCCTTGCCCAACATTTCGAGAAGGTTCTTCTGGAGAAAAATAAATTCGATGAGTTCAAAGAACGTATAAAAGAAGAAGGTTTCGACTGGGATTTACAGGCAAGTGATCTGGCTATCAATGAACTCGATTTCATTCTCGAAATCGGGAAAGAACTGATACCGACCCTATCAACAGACATTATTCGTGAACGAATCATTAGAGACGACACTGCTGTTAGCGTCGAAACGTTCATGAACGAGCTGAAATCATATCTTGCGGACAAAGGAGATAAATATCGTTTAATCTTCCTTGTAGACGAAGTCAGCCAGTTTATTGATGACCGAAAAGGCCTTTTATTACAGCTACAACAGATTGTCACAGAATTGCATAAAGCCTGTGAAGATAAAATTTGGGTAGCCTGTACAGCGCAGCAAGATTTATCGGAAATCGTAGAAAGTTGCCAGATATCTGCAACTTCCGAAGATTATGGAAAGATTATGGGACGCTTCGAAGTGAAAGTTTCTTTGAAAGGAACACAGCCCGAATACATCACTCAAAAACGTATTCTTGAGAAAAAGCCGACAGCAGAGTTAAGATTAGGAGAATTATATGATAAAAAGAAAAACGCTATTTCAGCACAATTCCAACTTCCTACATCATACAATGCTTATCAAACACGCGAAGAGTTTATCGGATACTACCCTTTTGTACCCTATCAATTTAAATTGATAATGCAGGTTTTCAATTCCTTCGTTAATTTAGGATATGTAGAGAAAGAGGTAAAAGGCAATGAACGAAGTATTATTAAAGTAACCCACAGTACGGCCAAGCAAACTAAAGATCAGGAAGTTGGCAATTTCATTGCTTTCGATCAATTCTTCAATGCCATGTTCCAAGGTAGTCTGATGGCTAAAGGGCAGCGTTCTATCCAGAAAGCAAACGATATGATACAAGAGTATAGCGATCGTGCTTTCGGTCAACGAGTGGTTAACATTTTATTCATGATATGTAATCTTTCGGAAACAGACCGGTTAATATTTCCGGCCACTGTCGACAACATTACCTGCCTATTGATGAGTGATGTCGATGCTCAAAAGTTATCACTCAAAAATGAAGTTCAAAAAGTACTGGATTTTCTATGTGACAAAAACATTATTCGTAACGAACCCGCCAAGCAGGGAGTTCCCGAAACATATTGTTTCTATTCCGAAGACGAAATAGAAGTAGCTCAATTAATAAAAACTCAAGTAATCGATAATAATACGATGGCCGAGGAGTTGAAAGAAATATTCTTCGCATATATTACTCCTGCTGCACGTGAAGTATTCTATTCCAGCCGTTTTACTGTAGGAGTAAATATTATGGGAAAGAACTTCTTGTCCAACAATGCAGATATCAATGTCGAATTTGTGATGGATTCTGACCAAGACAATCCGCATACTTACGCTTTTAGCAATACAAACAATAAGATGGTCTTTTTTATGTCGGAACTTTATAAAGAAAACCGGACGCTCAAGAATGATTTTTATTGGTATTGCCAAGTACAAAAATATATGCGAACTCCTGTCACAAGCGAACTTCGCCAGAAAACACGGGAAGAGTTCAGTAAACGGGCTAAAGACATCTACCAACGTAAGATAGAAAAGCCATTCCGCGAAATCTTCGATTCTTGTCCAGTTATATCCGGTTTGAACATTCTCGAAGATTTAGGTTCCGGTAAAGGTCCGGATCGCTACAAACAAGTCCTAAATCGCCATTTCGCAAACCTATATCCACAAGCACGCCTTGTTGATTCTACGGATATGCCACGCAATTCGGAAGAACTGAAGTCCAAGATTCAACGAAAAGTAGAAATTGGTGATTACAATGAACTGAATAATACGCTGACGGAAGCTGAACGACAAGTAGAAAACTATTTGAATCGGCAAGTCAACGATGTAAACCTCAAAGATATTGTGACTCGTTATGCCGCTGCTCCCTATGGATGGAATGAGATTTGTACCATTTACATTGTCAATGAGTTGGTACGCAGACATCTTCGCGATTTCTCTTACAACAACAATCCAAATGTAGAGCGATCCATCATAGCAAACAATATATTGAGAGATCAAGCTAAATTTGCGGTCCGTCCTGCCCAAAAAATATCGCAGGATTTAATCAACCGTTTTGTTGAAAGTTGGAAAGATATATTCGGAACAGTCAGCATTTCATCGGGTATAGATAGCAATGAACTTTTCAACCAATGCAAAACCAAGCTGGCCGAAAATATTCAAAATACAGAAAACGATTGCAAGAGAATAGCCCGCTATCCCTTTGTCACAGTTCTCAATGACACAATCAGCGAATTGAGCCGTTGGAATTCGGAACGTGAACCAAAGAAATTCTTCGAACAGATAATCAATGCGCGCCAATCTGCTAAAGCACTAATAGATAAGCGTAAAATGATAGGAGAATTTATCACAGATCAATTAGCTAAATATAAAATAATCTGTGATTTCGTTGATGATAACCGCGACAACTGGTTATTTCTTCCTGAATCATGCGCAGATACTGTCAAAAGTTTGAAGTCTATAATAAATGAACCTTGGCCTATTGATAAAATGGTTCCCTATAATAAAATGATGCGTGAACTGAATGCACACTTAGAAGAGGTCAAAAAGATTAAGATTCTTGAAATAGAACGTATCTATAACGATATATTCGATCGATTGGAGAAGTTTGCTACATCTAAAAATGTGGATCGTAATAGCTTTGCGAAAAGAGATATCAGTATTATGCAGAAAAAGAATTCTTCTAATATCTTGATGCTCGAAAATAATATCAATACTAGCAATGACTTTTATAACGAACAACTGGATATCATCATAAAACATATTCCAATTCCCCATATTCCAAAAGATAAACCAGAAAGCAAAGATACTAAAAATGAAATAGAAATAGTAAAGCAAACACGAAATGTCAAATTAAACATTCAGACTTTTGAACCGCTGAAGTCAGAAGCAGAGATTGATGAATATCTTCAAGGATTGAAAAAACAATTGATGAAGTTCATAGACAATAATTATGAAGTAATGGTTACCAAATAACATTTTTGCACCGTATAATATGGAAACAAATCAGATCAAGAAATTCGCCATTGAGGCACGCAATATACTCAAAACAGGAGTCCTTAACAAAATAACTTCTTTGGGGTTTGATACTCACGGTAAAGTAGAAGAAAAAAATAAACCTCTAAAAGTTCAACCCGGTGCTATATTTATGGGAACACATATTGCGGATGATACATTTTATGATAAATGGATATCGCTTTATGAACGTGTTCAGCAAAAAGGAGTTAAAGAAGTATGCGAAGAAGCTGCCTACACTTGGTTCAATCGTCTGATGGCTATCCGCATCATGCAAAAAAATGGTTTTATATCTCCTATACTTGCATACGAAAGTGAAATCGTACATATTCCTCACATTGTAGCAGAAGCACGTCGTGGCATATTGCCGACCATGACCGAAGATAATCGTCGTGCATTACTCGAATACATGGAAGATGACAACAAAGTGACAGAACAATTTACTTATCTTATTATCGCATTTTGTCAATTTAATCCTGTATTAAAGGCTTGCTTTGGCAGTGTCAATGATTATACAGAACTATTACTACCCAAAAATATTCTTGCTGAAGGTGGATTTATTGATCTTCTTAATCATACAAATTTTATCTCTGACGAAGATTACTGTTCACCGGAACTGATTGGTTGGCTCTATCAGTTCTATATTTCTGAAAAGAAAGACGAAGTGTTTGCATCGTTCAAAAAGTCAAAAAAAGCAGAAGCTGAAGATATTCCGGCAGCAACACAAATCTTTACTCCGAACTGGATTGTCAAGTATATGGTTCAAAACACTATAGGCCGCATATATCTTGATAATAATTCTAGCCTAGCAGAACAAATGAAATATCTGGTAGAGCCATCCGAACCAACTCCCCAAGAGGCAAAATTGGTTATATCTGATATAGAAACAATGAAAATGATTGATCCTGCTTGTGGTTCGGGACATATTCTGATTGAAGCATTTGATTTATTTTATCAGATGTATCAGGAAGAAGGATATTCTCGTCGACAAGCAATAGAAGCTATCTTAACCAAAAACTTATTAGGAATTGACCTTGATACACGCGCCAAACAGTTAGCGATGTTTGCACTACTAATGGCTGCATGCAAAAAAGACACTTATTTCCTCGAAGCCAACATTCTACCACAGGTACTTGATATGAGTGGTATTCCTGCGTTGTATGATAGAATGAAAAATGATCTTTCAGATATACTACTCACTAAAGACAACAAGGTCCTAAATGAATTGGTGGATGCAATGAAATTGTTACAGCAAGCGGACAATTTAGGTTCTATCATGAAGTTTGATATATCAGAAGTTACACGTGAAATTATTGTACGACGATTGGCAGAATATAAGACTATAGGAGAAATGCCGATCATGATTCGAAATTTTCTTTCCGCATTTAGGTTGATATTGGCTTTGACAGATAAATATGCGGTAGTGGTAGCAAATCCGCCATATATGGGAAGTGGAAATATGAATCCAGAACTAGCTAAATATGTAAAAGATAACTATGAAGATGGAAAAGCAGATCTATTTTCTGTCTTTATGTATGTATCTATGCAGTTACTTACCCCACAAGGTAAAATGGGAATGATTAATATGCAAAGCTGGATGTTTCTTTCATCTTTTGAAAAACTTCGCAAACACTTTATAAAGAACTATCAAATAGACAGTATGCTCCATCTGGGACCTCGTACATTTGATGAATTAAGTGGAGAAGTAGTACAGAATACAACATTTATTGTCAGTAACACATTACCATCAACTTTGGGTATCTATTACCGATTAATTGATGGAAAAAATTGTATTGATAAGAAACGTATGTTTCTCAACAAAGAGAATCAATTTACAGTTAATTCTCAAAAGGACCTTAGAAAGATTCCAGGTTCTCCTATCTCTTACTGGGCAAGCGATAGAATCAAAGAGGTATTTATCTCAAATCTCGCATTGTCTGCGGTTGCTAGTCCCTGTGTGGGACTGCAAACCGCAGACAATGCGAGATTTCTCCGCCTTTGGTTCGAGGTCAGCCAAAACCGAATTGGTTTTGGCTGCGAAAATGCTGCAGTAGCAGCTCGATCACAAAGAAAATGGTTCCCATACAATAAAGGGGGAGGTTTCAGAAGATGGTATGGCCTTAATGATTACATTGTCAACTGGTACAATGATGGAATGGAAATTAAAAGCTTTGAGCCAGCTGTCGTTAGAAATCCGTCTTTCTATTTCAAGGAAGGAATAACTTTTCCACGTATTGGTTCAAGCCTCTTTTATGCAAGATACTCAAGTCAAGGTTCTGTCTTTGATTGTAATGGTCCTTCATGTTTCCCAACTAATGGACAATATTATATTCTAGGTTATCTCAATTCTTCTATAATGATGGACATGCTTAAAATATTATGTCCGACTTTATCCTTCCAGATTGGAGATTCATTCAAAGTCCCGTTTGTCAATAACACTACAAAGAAAGATTATATAGAAAAGCTTGTTTATAGAAATATTGAAATAAGCAAGTCCGATTGGGATTTCCACGAAACGTCATGGGATTTCCAACTCAACCCTCTACTACAATCCCACCATAATTTCATTTACAACAAATCCATACAGTCTGCCACCATCATAAACAAAAATAGTGTAATAATAAATAAGGATAAAATCAAAACCATAGACTACGAATTAAAGTCTACCAATCAGCTAGAAGTAGCCTACATTATATGGCAATATACTTGGTGGGAAAATTTCATATATCTTCACCATAACGAAGAAGAACTCAACCGCCAATTCATCGAAATATATGGTTTACAAGACGAGCTAACTCCTGATGTGCCATTAGAGGAAATCACCATCCTCCAACAAGGTGAAATCACTATCAAAGACAACGAAATAACTTTCAATGCTGATGTCATAATGAAACAATTCATCAGCTATGCCGTAGGCTGTTGGATGGGACGCTATCGTCTCGATCGTCCAGGACTTCAAATAGCACATCCTAATCCAACAGAGGAAGAAACTGCTCCCTACCCCTACAATGGAGAAGAGTTCACAATTGACGATGATGCCATTATTCCCTTTATGTCTCGCGACTGTGCATTTGACGATAATGCAGTCAGCCGTTTTACAGACTTTGTCCGCATAACATTCGGTGCAGAGACCTTGACTGAAAACCTCAATTTCATAGAAGAAAGTCTAGGAAAAACGCTTGAGGACTATTTTGTAAAAGACTTCTGGAAAGATCATAAAAAGATGTATCAGAATCGTCCCATTTACTGGTTATTCTCTTCAAAAAAAGGAGCCTTTCAGTGTATTACCTATATGCATCGTATGGATGCTTACACTGTAGAAAAAATACGCAGCAAATATTTGCTTCCACATATTGAGTATCTGTCCAACCGCATTTTAGAAATGGAAAACCGGGCAGTTTCCCTCTCTACTCAAGAACGTAAAAAGTTGGATAAGCTACGCAAAGATTTAGACGAATGTCAAGAATACCACAATCGCTTACATATTATAGCTGATGAACAGATTGCATTTGATTTAGATGATGGAGTGCTAGTAAATCATGCTAAGTTCAGAGATGTAGTAGCAAAAATCAAATAATATCCGGATAATGAGTAAACTAATAAAAATAGATACGGAATACCAACAATGGATTAAAAATCTAAGTGAACGGTATAGGCAAAGTCAACTGAAAGCAGCTGTTAAAGTGAATACAGAAATGCTGCGATTCTATTGGTCTTTGGGAGCTGACATTGTAAATCTTAAAGCTGAAAGCAAATGGGGGGATGGTATCATTCAATCCATTAGTCAGGATTTACAAAAAAGCCTACCGGGTGTCAAAGGATTCTCTATCACTAATATTAATTATATTAAGCGGTTTTATCTTCTTTACTCACAGTCAGATAAATTATGCCCCCAACTTGAGGGCAATTTAAAAGGTACAGAAAACACAATCTGCCCCCAGCCTGGGGGTGAATTGTTTGCTATACCTTGGGGACATCACAAATGCATCATCGACAAATGCTTTGATGATCCAGTAAAAGCCTGCTTCTACATAAAAAAAACAGTTCAGAACAATTGGTCGCGATCCATTTTACTAAACTTCCTTACCACTGACTTATATCAAAGAGAAGGAAAATCAATTTCAAACTTTAGTCAGACACTGCCAATACCACAATGTGACCTGGCCCAAGAGATGACCAAAGACCCCTATAATTTTGACTTTCTGGCTATCACAGAACAATATAGGGAAAAAGAGCTAAAAGATGCTTTAATGCACAATATTACGAAGTTCTTATTAGAGCTAGGCACCGGATTTGCTTTTGTTGGAAGAGAATACAGACTTCAAATCGGTCATACGGAGAAGTTCATCGATATGCTTTTCTACAATTTAAATCTAAGATGTTATGTGGTAATTGAAGTTAAAATCAATGAGTTTGATTCAGAAAATGTAGGGCAATTAGGAACTTATATTTCTGCCGTCAATCATATATTAAAACGTCCTGAAGATAATCCGACCATTGGTCTGCTAATTTGTAAAACCAAAGATAACGTACTGGCACAATATGCTCTTGAAGCGAGCAACCAGCCTATAGGTATCTCCGAATATGAGTTAACCAAACTTTATCCGAAAGATTTCAAGGGCACTTTACCCTCTATTAAAGAATTAGAAAATGAACTTAAAGCAATAAAGAATTAGATATGATACAAAACAAGATATACAATTACTTTGAACGAAACGAAAAGCTTAAAGTACTTTTTATATTCGATCCGATGGATGCCATTGCTTCGGAACTTCATGCCGTATCCTGGCGTGACGGATTTCGTTTCATCGAATTCGACGGTGCTTGGTTCAAAACAAAACATGCTTTAGAAAATGAATGGAAAGAAGATAAAGTCATTCTTATTTTCAAACAGGCAAGCCCATTTACATCAACAATTTCCATGCTAAAGTTCCCACTACTTGATGTATTATGTGCTAATATGGAATACAAAAGCGATGACTATGCAGCCTTTATACAGCAAAATCACATTCCTCAAAGCTGTCACGACTTTATCCGTAAGCACATTGATGAACTGCAACTGGAAAAGTTTAATCGCATTTTAAGTCCTTACTATAATACTGAAAATTTTGATAAAAGCCTTGCATGCAGAGGATTAATATCCGGATATTTAGGTGAGAATCAGTTATTAGACTGGGATTCTATCATTATCAGGATGTTCCTCCTGTCATCACCGGGCGAAGAAAAGAAAAAGATAACTTTCTACCGTTCGATAGAGAGAAACGTAGATATCTACGCAACTTTACAAAATGTACTTGAATCCTATTTTGGGGGATCTTATAATCCAAACAGCGAAGAAAAGATAAAAGAAATAGCAGAATCTTTTAAATACAATGCTATCACACAGACATTAGCTGTCGATGCAAACGACAATTATAAACGGTATAAAATAAACAGTTCATTAGCTTTAGACCGGATAAATAAATTACTTGAGAAAGCCATCCATCAGTCTAAAGTAAAAAGTGATTTGTTTTTTGCAACCTTTCATGCATTAGCTGCCGGAATAAAAGTTGAAGAAATCATCAAAACCTATGGTATTGATGCTAATTATTTCTATATCCCCACCGAACTGTGTTGGGAAATCTTAAAGAAAATATTTGCAAAGCAACTCACAGAGACCCCGGAAGCCGCATGTGACAAATTACGTGATCTGTTCTTAAAACAAGAGAGCAATACAGCCATTCAAAAAACTATTAACTACGGAATAGAAGTAGCCAATTATTACAGCAAAGCCACTTCATTGGGTTCGTTAAAACTAAATACTCCCGACGAGTATGTACGTAAATACATATCGGAAGCCCACTTGCTTGATATGTTCTATCGTAAATCATTAGAGAACTATCATCAGTTATCTGACAGTACTCCTATAATTAGTGCCATCGAAAAAGTCAAAAAACAACTTGATATTGACTATGCCCAATTGTGTAATATCCTTAATCTGGAATGGCTTACCTGCCTACAGGAGAAAGGCAGCAGTTTTAACACAATCAGCCTGACAAAACAACAGGACTTTTACGAACAAGAGAAAAATAATCAAACCAAACAAGTGATTATCATCAGCGATGCATTACGTTACGAAGTAGCCGCAGAACTGATGCAATATCTCGGCAGAGAAAAACATATTGCGACACTGGATGCCGCGCTTGCCATGTTACCTACCGAAACTAAGTTTTGTAAGCCTACCCTACTCCCTCATCGTTCCATCTGGCTATATAAGAATGATACGGAAATGGATTTAGCTGTAGATGATAAGATTCTAAATACGCTGGAGAAACGCTCTGCACACGTAGCTCTTTATCGTGAAGGTGCAGTTTGTACAGATTATGTTACTGTAGTAAATGGAACCAAAGATGTAAATCGGGAACTATTCAAAAAGCCTCTTGTCTATATTTTCCATAATACGATTGATGAAATAGGTCATTCTAATAATCCAATGGAAGTAGTTTCTGCCTGTCGCCGAACGATAGAACAGTTGGCAAAGTTAATCCGAAGCCTTCATGCCAGCTACAATGTGACTAATGTAACGCTTACTTCAGATCATGGTTTCTTATATAACGACATGGCTTTTGAAGAAAAAGATAAAATAACGGTTTCCGAAGAAACGATGGAAAAGAAGTCGCGATATTACATTACCAAATCTGATACTCCCATACAAGGAGTTATCAAATTCCCCTTATCCGAAGTTTCCGGCATGAATGATAATGTATTTGTGGCCGTTCCTGAAGGGACAAACAGATTTGCCGCTCAAGGTGGAGGATACAACTTCGCTCATGGAGGGGCATCCTTGCAAGAACTTATCATACCTGTAATACATAGTAAAAACAAGAAAAACAATGTGAAGCAAAAAGTGAATGTTGCTTTGATAACCCGTAATCTCTCTATTGTATCGAGTCGGTTGAAATTTAAAATTATGCAATCGGAACCAGTTGATATGGATACCCTGGAGCGTAATATCGTATGCGCCGTTTATGCAAATGACACACTCGTCACTACAGAAAAAAGGCTTTGTCTGAATAGCAGTGATATAGATAATTACAACAATCGCATCTTCGATGTGGAGTTAACACTGAACCAATCGACAAGTACAAGTATCATGCAACTCCGTATCTTTGATGTAGAAGACATGCTTAACCCTCTTATAAAAGAAACCGTTACGAACAATACATTAATAGAACAAGATTTCTAACGCTTATGGAACTGCAACAAAAAATATTAGACGCCTTCATCGGGAAAGTAGTAAGAAAAGATCTGGCATTTCTTGTCAAAGGCAACCTACCTGTACCGACTTATGTGCTCGAATATCTGTTAGGACAATACTGTGCAAGTGATGATACGGTTATTATTGAAGAAGGGCTCGAAAAGGTAAAGGATGTCATTCGTAATAACTATGTTCATCGGGCTGATGCCGAAGAAGTAAAAGGCAAAATACGAGAAGCCGGAAAATATCGTATTATCGATAAGATATCAGTCATTCTCAATGACAGGGCAGACGAATATGATGCTACTTTTGCCAATCTCGGACTTGCCAATATCCCTATTCCTGCAGAATTTGTAAAGAAGAATCCCAAACTTCTTTCAGGCAATGGTGTGTGGTGTATCGTTACTATCGGATATATCAGCGGAGAAGACATTAAGATGCGATGGGATATTCAGAGTTTGAAACCCATCCAAATATCCAATATAGATATTAATGAATACATTACACAAAGAGAAAAATTCACTACTGATGAGTGGATTGATTTTCTTATTCATACTGTCGGGCTAAAACCGGAAAATTTGAACCGTCGGGAAAAATTTATAGTTCTTTCCCGATTACTTCCACACGTTGAAAATAACTTCAACTTTATGGAATTAGGCCCCAAAGGGACAGGTAAATCACACGTTTTTCAGGAATTATCCCCTTATGGCGTACTTGTCAGTGGCGGAGATGTTACTTCCGCCCGGTTGTTCGTGAAGATTAGTGGAAATAGGGAACTACTTGGACTTGTTGGATATTGGGATGTAGTTGCCTGGGATGAATACGAACAGCAAAAAGGAAAATCAGTAGATCCTGTTCTGATAGATACGATGCAGAACTACTTAGCAAACAAATCATTCAACCGTGGTAAAGGTTCTCATGAAGCTTCGGCATCAATGAGTTTTGTCGGCAACACGAAACATACCGTTTCATACATGCTAAAGAATTCACACCTCTTCGAGTCTATTCCTACAGCATTCATCAAAGGGGCTTTCCTTGACCGGATTCATCTTTACAATCCGGGATGGGAAATAAAGATGCTCAAAAAAGATAGTTTCAGTAATGGGTATGGATTAATCACCGATTATATTGCCGCAGTACTTCATGCTTTACGTAATAAAGACTTTTCAAGCGAGCTAAAGAATTATGTAAGATTCAGTGGAACACTTTCTGAACGCGACCATCTGGCTATTCGCAAAACATTCTCCGGCATGATTAAATTACTTTATCCGGACGGAAAATATACGGATGAAGAAGCACTCGAAATCATTGAATTTGCAGCAGAATGTCGTAAACGTGTCAAAGATCAACTCTATATCATTGATGAAACATTTAGAACAGAACCTGCCAAGTTTGAATATCTAATCCTCAAAACCGGTGAAACCAAACAAGTCGAGACACTTGAACGGATTGAAAATCCTGTAATGGAAGAAGAAATTCAGACAGAAGGACCTACCAAAGAAGATGTTTCCGAGCCATTGATATCATCTCCCCGCCTTACGCCACGTCCACGCATTGTTCAGCTTGCTTCTAAACAAATAGAAATCCGTCTCAATCAACGCGGTGTGTCATACAAATCCCTTTTCGGAGATTATATACGTACAGCTAAGAAAATAACAATAACCGATCCATTCATCCGAGTAGGTCATCAGATTGATAACCTAATAGAATTCATACAAATGGCTCGTGAAACATGTATGACACCCGAAGAGCTGGAAATCAAACTACACACTCAAAATGAAGAAGAAAAGATTCCTGAAATGATTGACATATTCAATGACCTACAAGAGGAACTATTATCTTATGGAATTACTTTCAATTTCATGTTTGATGCAGAACATGACCGGAAAATAGAATTGGATAATGGTTGGACTATTAATTTAGGACGTGGTCTGGATATATTCGAAAAGTTCTCCCGCTTTTCATTAAGCAATATTCGTCAAGAGAATCGTCGTTGCAAAGAATTCACAGTGATATATATGCATAAATAATACAAAGCAAAATGAATACACATGATATATGAACGTGTTTTTATCAATACCAGAATTAATATGTGAACTTATTTTAGGAATATCCCTAAATATATTACCCTCAACATTATCGAGCACGAAGTTGCCAGAAAGCTACGGCAGCCGCAGCGGCTACATTGAGCGAATCGACGCCGTGCGACATAGGAATACGGACTACGTAGTCAGCTTCGGCAATCGTTTCCGGCGAAAGTCCGTCCCCTTCGGTACCCATCACGATAGCCAATCTGGGTTCGGTTGCCAAGACAGGATCATCAATGGAAACAGAGTTATCCGTGAGTGCCATGGCAGCTGTACGGAAGCCCAACTTGCCCAAGTCGCTGAGAGAACCGTCCATCCAAGTCCATGGTACAAGGAAGACCGTTCCCATCGATACTCTGACTGCACGACGGTTCAACGGGTCACAAGAGTTACGCGTCAGTAGTACGGCATCAATTCCCAGGGCGGCTGCCGAACGGAAAATAGCACCGATGTTGGTTGTATCAACAACACCATCGATCACGACGATGCGCCGGGCTTCCCGACAGACTTCTGCCATACTGCGCACCGCAGGACGACGCATGGCACAAAGAACACCACGTGTCAGGACATAACCGGTCAATGTAGCAAGCAGTTCCCTGCTACCCGTATAGATAGGCACATTGCCACAACGTTCAATGATGTTGGAGGCATCGCCAGTGATATGTTTATGCTCACACAAAATGGCTAAAGGTTCATAACCGGCGTCCAGAGCTCTCTCTATGACCTTTGGACTTTCTACGATAAAAATACCCTTGCCAGGCTCGATACGATTGCGTAACTGAGCCTCGGTAAGAGTACAGAATATCTCAACTCCGGGATGAGACAAAGAGGATATTTCGACAACAGGCATATTCTTATTTATTACTTTCAGTTTGACATACAATCGCTACCTTGATGACGCCGTCCAGCTTGTTTTCAAAGATACGATATGCCTCCTCAATCTCGTTCAGCGAACAGCGATGGGTAATAAGAGGAGTGGTATCAATCTTTCCCTCTTCAATCAGACTGAGGATCTCAGCACAGTCACAGCCGTCTACACCTCCTGTTTTGAAAGTCAAATTCTTGCCATACATCTCAAGCAAAGGAAAAAGCAGAGGTTTGTCATAAAGAGCCACAATCGTGACTATCGCATTGGGACGGGCACAGTCCCACGTCATCCGGAAACTATCTTCGGTCCCCGCCACTTCCAGAACAACATCAGCTCCACCGTGATCACTGTTTTGGAGTACAAACTCCTTGCAGTTCTCTGGTGTCGTTATCAGTACATCGGGATAATGTTCACGGACAAACCGAATCCTTTCAGGGGACTTTTCACAGACAATGATACGCTTCGGATTCTTCAGCATCGAGCAGAGCAAAGTACAAATTCCGGTAGGTCCGGCACCAATGAGGAGGACAGTATCTTTCTCCGTAATCTCCGAGATACGAGTTGCCCAAAAGCCTGTGGCAAGGACATCACCGACAAAAAGAGCCTGTTCATCACTGACTGTATCGGGAATACGGTTCAGTCCTTGATCGGCATAAGGTACTCTGACATATTCCGCCTGCCCGCCGTCGATACGGCAGCCTAAAGCCCAGCCACCGTTGGGGTCGGTACAGTTATTGACATATCCGTGATGACAAAAGAAACACTCCCCACAGAAAGTCTCGACATTCACAGTCACTCTGTCGCCGGGTCTGACTGATGTAACTTCAGCTCCCACCTCTTCCACGACACCTACCATCTCGTGTCCAACCGTTATTCCGGGTACTGCACGCGGCACACTACCGTGTTTGATATGCAGGTCACTGGTACAGATACTGCCAAGAGTCACACGCACGATTGCATCCCGTGCATCCGTAATTTTCGGTTCCAGTTTTTCTCGCAATTCAAATTTTCCGTGTTCAATATATGTGTATGCAAGCATAATCTCTTCTTTATTTAATGAATAGATCCATTGCAAAGATAGTGATTTCAAAAAGAAATCGCATAGAACAATGGTATTAGCTTATCAATCATTTCTCATTCTTGAAAGAAAGCCTTACATTTGTAGAGAATACAAAACTTGTATCCCTTGCTATCATAAATAAAACAAAGTCAACAAATGAAAGAAGAACCCGACAGCCTGTCTGTCCCTTACAATTTTGCCCGTTGCTTCAACGACCAATGCCCACAAGCCTCCAAATGCTTACGCCACATAGCTGCACAATATAACGGAGCCGACTATCTTTATATCACCAGCGTTAATCCGGCACGCTATCCTGCGGACGGAAATCAATGCGAATGTTTTAAAACGGCTGTAAAAGTTCATGTAACATGGGGACTTAAACGGTTGCTTGACAGGATTCCTTATGAAGACGCAGTCAGTATCCGATCACAGTTGGTGGGACACTATGGGAAAACAGGATATTACCGACTCTATCGTGGAGAACGAGGCCTTATGCCCAAAGATCAAGCTTATATAAAACAATTGTTTCGTAACAAAGGAATAAAAGAAGAGCCTGCTTACCAACGCTACACAGAAGAATATATATGGTAAGTTGCTGTCATCTGTCACCAAACGGGACATAACAGACTCATTATGAACGAATCAGCCCGTGACAGCAGGAGGTGATTGCATTGTGACGGCATTTTTGCCGTCACAATGCAATCACACATTTATTATTTGTTCCCGCTACCCGGTCACTAACTTTACGACATGGTAAAGCGTACCGCTACGTACATGTTTGGAGGGGATTTCCTGCTTTTTCAGTATTCTTCCAAATGAATTGACCCTTTTCACGGACATCGGTATCGAACTATTTCTCTGAATATCTTCCATAATCTCCGCCGGAGACAACCACTCCCCTTCTTCAGGTTGTGCAGCACGAAAATACCGGAAAAACAGCTGTTCTTCCGGAGGAACTTGCTCAAATTCACGATTGTTTTCCATCATAATCTTTTCATCCTCCTGGTCGAACCAATAGCGTTCGCCATGTTCCAATTCATACATGGCTTGCGCGTAAAGCTGCTCATAATCTATCGGACGATTCGTGTCAATCACTCCCGTCACTTCGATACAGATAAAACGACGGCTACCGGAAGGATCGGTCAACAGGTCTTTTTGATTACTCGTAGCGATAAATGAAGCATACCGGCGCATTTCGAGCACGGCACTGGCATGAGGTTTCCGCATATTTACCACAGGCTTTTGCAGAATATGTTTCAAGAAGCCCTGTTGTGTCGAACTGACCTGATCAAATTCATCAATATTGATGAGCGCAAAACGATTGAGATAAAGTTCCGCATCTTTCTTTCGCGAGAAATCAATGCTGTCAGTATAATAGGAACGTTCCGAAGGTGGCATTATACTCCGGCAAAAGGTAGATTTTCGCGTCCCTTGCGCCCCGACCAGCAATGGCGAAACACTGTTCGCGTATTTTTTATCATACCCTCTCCAATGAGAAACCATATTGAGAAACCAGCGGTGAAACAAGTCTGTCCAATACGGATTCCGGCAAGGAACGGTAGCTGCCAATTCACGGATACGGTCTTTACCGTCCCATCCGGGAAGTCGATAGAGAAAATCCTCCAACGGATTGAATACAGGCACGCGATTTGAATAGATATACCGGCTGATATCTCTGTCCCACAGTGGAATACCCTCCATTTGTGCATCCAGGGCAATGCTATTCAGCGCCCGTTTGTCGAGAGGATTGAAACGAAAACGGAAAGACAGCCTTTCCCGATATTCCACCTCGGCGATTTGTGTGTTATAGCGAAATTCATAACGGCGTTTCATGAATTCTTCGGTCTGTAAGGCTAGCTGTTGCTCTTTGCTCAGACTGATATTTTTGCCGAAACCTTTACATTCGAGATATACGTTGCCAATCATCTCCCGGATCAACACTTCTTGTTTATACATATAGAAATGAAAAACGGTACGTTTCACGACTTCTTCCTGAGGCAATCCCGAAGCAAAACAATTTTTGGCCAATTGTACGACCAATGGTTGCCATTTATCTTCCCGTAATTGGAGGCCTGCTTCGCTAAGATCTGTATAAGCTTTCCGAAAAGCTGCTTCAAAAAGCATCAAAAAAGCATTTTCTGCATCATATCCCGGCACGGCACGAGTCAACGGAGACTTCTCTGCCTGCACTGCCTCCCGGAAAGTCGTCTCTTCGGGCATCGCTGTGGGCTGCGAGAGATAAAATTGCACGGAATTCGGACGATACATAATATCCGGATCATAAGACAATCGCGAATATTGCTCCAAAGTCGGCTCTTTGGGAAGTATATCGAACGGGATTTGGGGCTGATAACATTTCACGGCCAGCCGATAGGCGTGAGCGTGAAACAGTTCCGCCTCTTCCCGTGTTTTGGGCAGTGAGTTATCCGGACGAGTAAAAGTGGTCCATATCTTCACCGTTTTTCCACTCGAACCCATAAAAGCGCAACGGGTCTGCGGTTGTTCACTCGCTTTTTGTTTCACCAGAGCTATCTCCGATTTATTGGACAGGGGACCGACAGTCAGTTCAATAATACCATTGTACGCTTTCATCTGCTTCTGCCCGTTTACTTTTCTAAATTCTGCGGCAGGAATTATCTCGGGAAGCTTGTCGGCAAACATACACCGATCATCTGGAAGCATATATCTTAATTCTTCTCTGAAAGTGGAAACCGGACGGGATTTTATCTCTGTTTTTACTTTGTTTACCAGTTTTTCAAGATCCATTACGCTGAGCGCTGTTGTATCTCCATTTTTACGGAATTGGGTAATTTTCATTTATATAATAATAGGTTGTTTGTGTCAGCGTCTTCGTGTCGTTGAGACTGCTAAATTACTCATTATATCCGGGACCGACAAGAAAAAACGAAAGTTTAATATAGAAAAGGCTGACCCTAAAGAAGCAATCTAAGCTGGGTCATGATAAGGTTATAGCACTGAATTAGTTTCGTCGCCTTGAAACCATAGTTTCAGCGAAGAGAAACCATAGTTTCAAAGGCTTGAAACTTTAGTTCCAACAGCTTGGAATCATTAGTTTCAAGCGTTTGGAACTATGGTTTCAAGCATTGGGAACTTTAGTTTCAAACTGCAAAACAAACTGTTTCTTACAGTAGAAAAGATAGTTACATACCGTGATGAAATCAACGACTTCACAACATATCCCGAATCACAAATACAAGGGTGACAGCATAATTGCCATCACAGTGCTGTCACCCACTGCTGTCACATCATTAACTATTTATAATCTGATAGTTAGAATGAAATCGGTGACAGATGACAGATATATTCTTCTTTTTAATTTATAGGGAGTGACAGCCAGACGGATGCAAAGTTATAAGACTTTAAAATTTTTCGTGTGTTCAACCATTTTCCGCCATCGCATTATATTCTGCAATTTTCTCTTTGCAAAGACGTTCAGTCATTTCCTTTAGAATCTCTAAACGTGAAATTAAGTATTCCAGCTGTTCGCGTGTAATTTTGTAATCTTTGTTATAGCGGGCCTCGATATAGGCTCGGCATAACAGATCGAAACACTCTTTTTCATCATCCGTATTTTGAAGAAAAACCGTTACCAGTTCCATCGAAAAGCGCTTTACCATTCCACCAAGGTCTTGAAGTCTGTGACTTTTCGGACGGTAATTCGTAAAAACCATCAATATAGTATTATAAAGTTTCTCACAGGATTGATGAAGCATAAAGGCAGAAAGGTTGTATTTTTCTTTAAGTATAAAATAATCCTTTACACCAGTTAGGAAGTCACAAGCATAAGGGAAAAGTTTATCAAATTCATTTTGTGCAATATCCCGAATCTCCCTAAAACTCAACTTCCGTGGTTTAGCCAATTGATATTTGCCACTATCGTAAAGCAAAATTCCTTCTTTTACAATATCTGTAAAGAAATACTGGCTAACCTCCAGATTATTGTTAACCGTATTTATATGTTCGACAATGAATTGCGGAAAAGCGTGACGACGGTATTCAAACAAATCATGATATTTGTTAGTGATACGCTCCAGCTTTCTTTCTGCCCGCTTGACTGCTCCGTTGGTGATGACAAGAATATCATAATCACTCTGATACGAGGTACGAACACCGAACTCTATTTTAGTATCCCATAAAACATAATTACCCCTGGCATAACTCCCGAACAGGATAATCATCTGACAGTTATCGACGCTTTTGCAGACTAAGTCCAGCAGAGCTGTCAGTTCTTCCTGCGTTCGCTTGGGCAAATGTTTTATAGACTTCTTCATGAACACTTATTTTGATGACCTTACAAAGGTAAGAACTTTACCATACCAAGCCAACAAGGCTACTAAAAATCTTAAAAATAATTATGCTTAAATATCTCCACTATATCCATAAAACTGCGGCAAGTACAGCATCCGTAAACAGCTTCTTATTTTCGTGTAGGTTCATATATTTTCCAATTTTGTTTCGTGGGCAATACTGATGCAGATAGTGGCAATTTGTATTCAGTTATGCCGTTTAGAGACTTTCGGATAATATCCAATAGTTCTTTATCACAACCTGTATTTTCCAGAATAGCACCACACAACGCTCGTACATAGCTTGTATATTGCAAGGTACATTTTACGAGTATTTTTTTTTGTTCATCATCCAATTCCTTTATTATTTCTTTCAACCGCAAACAAGCTTCATCGGGTGATGTGCCGGGTATTTCGCGGATGAAACGAATTGCATCCAAAATGCGCAATACTTCTATGTTTTTCCGTGTAATCGGATTAGGCTGCAATATAAACGAAATGGTATATTTCTCTCGTTTCACAGCACGGCGGTATTTGTTTGTGCCTATCTGAATATAAGAGGAAATTTGAGTCGTCAGCCCAAGCGCATTGTAGGCAGAATACCCTGTAATATAACCTATCAGCTTTCCATCACGCTCAATATAATCTTTGGCTATTTGGTAGACGGAGGGCTTCAATATGCCGAACTGTGTCTTTCGTGGCTTGTAGAACTTTCCTTTGGACAGTTTCATCAACTCACCGGAATCCGCCATACGATTCAAAGCCTTGACCACAGCCGCTTTACTTTGTGGACCAAAATCAAAATCTGATGCAGTTAATACATAATCATCAGAAAAATTACGAACTAATTCCTTTATCTCTTTTGTTATATTCATGATCAAACCGCTAATAACGCTGCAAAGGTAATAAAAAGTCCCGTTTTTTACGTGAAAAACGGGACAATTCACAACCGTAAGGAAAAGGTTGCCTAATTCTCTTGCACAATATCCCGAATCTCCCTAAAGCTCATTTTCCTCTAATCTCCAACACAATCTTTCAAAGAACAGTCCGCCTATACCGACATAGCATCTCTACGAACAGTCCCTTTTCAGTTATCCCTGCCGCAACATTTCTTATATTTCTTTCCGCTCCCACAAGGGCAAGGATCATTCCGTCCGATTTTCGTTCCGGAGAATGTATCATAAAACATACCATCAACCATTGTTTGCATTTTAGGAGTGATATCCATGCCTGCTGCTTTCATCGTTGGTCCGGCAACGATACGAGGAGGAGTTTTCACCGATTCACCCCTACCAAGTAAAGCAGATGCTTCGGTGGACGAGTGACCTTTCAAGAACCAACGGGGACAATCATTACAATAGTTTACAGCTATTCCAACCACTTCCTGAAGTTCTTGCATAGAAAGAACCTTCGTGTCTATTGCCGAAACAATAGCAGACATCGGATTTTCGTCCATCTGTATTGCATACCACAGCCACTGTATCTTGGCCTCAGCCAGTTCTTCATTATAACCTAATTTCCTCATCATAAATCCTTTCAGTTGATCCGAATGCGGATTGGAAATATAGAACACAGGCATCGTTCCAGCCGACAAAACCTCTTCGACGGTAAACTTCTTCAAACTTTTTATAGCACGATGTGCATATAATCTTTCCTCCAAGTCCTCAACTTCCAATAATAAGGGAGATCGAACATACATAACAGAATTATATATATCTTCTATATCAAACGTCAGTTGTCTCATCAACATTGAATTTGATAAACCTTTAGCAATTTCGTCCTTTGTCATTGAACCCTTCAAGTATCCGGTCAGTTGCTTCAAGAATTCTGTATAAGGTAAGAGACCATAAAGATTTAAAATTCCTAAAGCATACTGCTCCAGCACAAAACGGCTGTTCTCTTCCGTTGATGTCAAAAACTTATCAATATGGGGAGCAACCGCTTCACGCAACTCATCACAAATCATATAACGAATCTTGTCTCCGTTCAAACCACGGTCGGTCGCAACAAAAGAAAGTAATTCTAATGTACTCGTCATTATCATATTAGGTTCTTCCACATAGGTATTGGCTCCTGCTTTCACCAATTTTTGAAGGAGCAACCATTCATAATGTGTCAACTGCGGAATCCATATATCCGGACAAGTCAGAACAGCTTCTGCAAGACAGGATACATACTCTTCTTTTCGCAATTTTGAAGGAATGGGAAGAAGAAGCAACTGTGCTACATCTTTCAATTCTTCTTTTGTACTCAATCTTAAACCATCCGCCAACTTCACCGACGATTTAAACAACTCTGAATGACATTTTAACATATAGAAGGCTTATTATTTTGTTTACCGACAAAAATAGATAATTCTTATGTAGGATTACTATTTCCAAGTAAATATTTGCTGATAAAATTAGTATTTATATCTTTGTGACTCTTAAGACCCAAATACAAACCAATTAATGAAAAAATTAGTATGCGCTCATTCATCCTGCTTCTCTGTCTGATCCCCACTATTATCTGTGCACAGAATCTTTCTCTGGAGGACCAACTCAAACAGGCTATCAAAGGCAAGAAAGCTAAAATAGGTATTGCCGTCATTATCGACGGAAAAGATACGGTAACTGTCAACAATGACATTCATTATCCATTGATGAGTGTATTCAAATTTCATCAGGCGTTGGCATTGGCTGATTATATGGGAAAGCAGCAACAGTCATTGAACTTTGAACTGACCATAAAGAAAGAGGATTTAAAACCCGATACTTATAGTCCGCTGCGGGATAGTTTTCCACAGGGAGGATTCAATATAGACATTGCGGATTTATTGAAATACACCCTGCAACAAAGTGACAACAATGCTTGTGATATTCTGTTTCAATATCAGGGAGGGGTAGATACGGTGAACCAGTACATCCATTCCCTGGGCGTTACGGATTGTGCCATTGTCTGTACGGAAAACGATATGCACCAAGACGAAAGTCTGTGTTATCAAAACTGGACTACTCCGCTGGCCGCCGCGAGACTCTTGGAGATATTCCGTAAAGAAGCACTGTTCCCACAGGAATACAAAGACTTCATCTATCAGACCATGACAGAATGCCAGACCGGACAAGATCGACTGGTTGCTCCATTGCTCGGCAAAGAAGTTACAATCGGCCACAAGACGGGGACGGGTGACCGCAATGCCAAAGGACAACAGGTAGCCTGCAATGATATCGGCTTCGTCCTCCTGCCCGACGGACACGCTTACAGTATAGCTGTCTTCGTCAAAGATTCCGAAGAGAATAATCAGGAGAACAGTAAAATCATTGCGGACATCTCACGTATCGTTTACGAATATGTGACGCATCAATAAAATAGAAGTATAACAACATTAACTACGATTCTTATGAAACTACATCATATCGCCATCTGGACTTTCCGTCTGGAAGAATTAAAAGATTTCTATGTCCGCTTTCTGGGCGGGACAAATAATGAGAAATATATCAATCCCAAGAAGGGGTTCGAATCATACTTTATCTCTTTTGATGAAGGTCCCACTCTGGAGTTGATGAGTCGGGCAGATGTGCAGAATACCCCGATAGAGGAAAACAGGCGGGGACTGACACATCTTGCTTTCACATTTCCCAGCAAGGAGGAGATTCTTCGCTTTACGGAAGAAATGCGCTCCGAGGGGTATACCATAGCAGGTGAACCACGCACTTCGGGCGACGGATACTTTGAGAGCGTTGTACTCGACCCCGACGGAAATCGTTTGGAATGTGTATACAAGAAAGAACCGGAAGCAGAAAGAACCGAAGCGGCTCTATGCCCGAATATCGAAACGAAACGTCTGCTACTGCGCCCTTTTCAGGAGAATGACGCAGAAGCATTCTTTGCCTGTTGCCAGAACCCCAATTTGGGGAATAATGCCGGATGGGCTCCCCACAAGACGTTGAATGAATCCCGTGAAATCCTTCACGGCGCATTTATAGGACAGGAAGGTATATGGGCTGTTACATTAAAAGATACACAGCAATTGATAGCTTCCATCGGCATCGTACCCGATCCGAAACGGGAAAATCCTCAGGTACGTATGCTGGGATATTGGCTGGACGAACCGTATTGGGGAAAAGGATACATGTCGGAAGCAGTGCAAGCCGTGCTCAACTATGGCTTCAACGAACTACAGCTCAGCCTCATCACTGCCAACTGTTATCCGCACAACAAACGTTCGCAACAAGTGCTGAAGCGAAACGGATTTATCTACGAAGGTACACTTCATCAGGCAGAACTTACCTATAACGGGAATATATATGATCATGAATGTTACTACATTCCCAATATAGCACGCCCCACCGAACAGGATTACGATGAACTGATACAGCTGTGGGAGAAGTCTGTACGTACCACGCACCACTTTCTGACAGAAGAGAGTATCCAGTTCTATAAGCCACTGATACGCAACCACTATTTGCCGGCAGTAGAGCTCTTTATCATCCGCAACTCTCACGGAAAGATTGCCGCATTCATGGGATTGAGTGATGAACTGATCGAGATGCTGTTTGTACACCCCGACGAACAGGGAAAGGGGTACGGAAAGCGATTGATAGAGTATGCCATCCGCCAGAAACAGATCGACAAGGTGGATGTAAACGAAGACAACGACCAGGCTCTCCGGTTCTATCAGCATCTGGGATTCGAGATCATCGGACGGGATGAAACAGACAGCATGGGCAAGCCGTATCCAATCCTGCACTTACAACTGGCCGACGATAAAAAATAAGATACTGAACCCAAAATAAAAATGGATTTACGCACACAACTGGCCACACGCTTCCATATAGAGAATATACGGGAACTACTTCATTATATAAAAGAAGACGAACGGCTCAGAGAGGAAATTTACCGGCTGATCTTTGATGAGGATGACGTTGTCTCTTATCAGGCATTGTGGGTTTGTACGCACTTCTCAAAGCCTGAAGTAGAATGGCTGACTCTGAAACAAGACGAACTGATAGACGCAGCACTTACCTGCCCGCATTCGGGAAAACGAAGGATGTTACTGAACCTGCTATGCCAACAACAGCTAGCCGACCCTCCACGAGTAGACTTACTGGATTTCTGTATGGAACGTATGGTATCGAGAAATGAGCCGGCAGGAGTGCAGTCTCTTTGCATCAAACTTGCCTATCAGCTGACCTGTTCCATCCCCGAGCTACAGCAAGAATTGCGCACTATGCTGGAGATAATGGAACCGGAATTGTTGGTTCCTGCCATACGTTCAGTAAGAAAAAATACATTGAAAGCTATCCAAGCAAAGAAAAAGAAAGAACATCCGAACTCATAATATATTCAGATGGAATATCTGGGAAATACCTGTGACGGAAATCTGTATACCGATGCAAAAGGTAAAAAAGGCAACGAGTTTATTAATAATCTGATTTCCTACAGGTCCCAGTTTCTGAATGATCCTCTGTCCCTGTGAAAGAAACACATAGAGTATCCCAGCCATACAAATAATGACCAGCGCAATGACCAGATAATTGATTCCGGTATGCAACAGTTTGCCTTTCACACTGGCAGATGCCATCAAAGTAAAGATCACGGATATACTGCCCGGACCGATACTGATAGGAAACGTGATGGGATAAAATATCTTCTGCTCGATGCTCTTCCACTTGAAGCTGTCCACATTCTGGCTGGTCCCTTCTTTATCGGAAGAATTGGAATCACCCAACAGCTCAATCGCTGTCTTACAAATAAGTATTCCACCACCCAGTTGAATCACAGGAATCGCCAGACCGAAAATCAATAAGAATAAATGACCTATCAGTAAAGTGCCTACACCGATCATTATAAAGTTAATGGTTAGTTTCTGAATAGCAGTTTTTCGTTGTGAAGGATCAAGGTTTGCAAAGAATCCATTGACGACAAAACCGTTTCCTAAAGGATTGATCACCGGAAACAATGCCATAAAAGAAGATGAAAATATGATTAAAAGACTACTTAAAGACATAACGCTCGCTTTTTAATTGCTTCATGATTATTTGAATACATATATGATATGTAAAACACTCAGCAGCGCTTATGGATGCCACAATCATGACAAACCTCTTATTATTTTGATATTTTAACCGATTTCCGTGTATTTACATATTTTACATCCAATAAATAAAACAAAAGGCCGCTTCCTTTGCAGGAAACAGCCTTATCTTATCTTTTCGTCGTTACTCAATTAAAATAATACAGGAACACAGCAATCCCTTCAAGGGCTTTCTTCGGTTGATCCTTAATCTCAATTGCAAACTTGATTTCAGCTTTTGCCACACCGCGCAGATTGGTCAGTGAGTGTAGAGTAGTTACCAGACGAATGCTCTGTCCGGACAAAACAGCCTGACCGAATTTCATCTTATCCATCCCGTAGTTGATCATCATTTTCAGATTGTTCACCTGAATAATCTGATTCCACAGGTAAGGAAGCATGGAAAGCGTCAGATAACCGTGAGCAATCGTACTGTGATACGGACTGTCTACTTTTGCACGTTCTGTGTCTACGTGAATCCACTGATGATCCAGTGTTGCGTCTGCAAAAAGGTTGATACGTTCCTGAGAGAGTTCCACATAATCGGAAACACCTATTTGTTGCCCTACCAGCTTTTCAAATTCTTCGTACGAGTTGATAATAACTTTTTCCATCGTCTCATCGTTTTATGGGGGGTTATACATATTGATTAATGGGGCAAAAATAGGAAAAATAAATGATATGCCACCTATTTACATGACAAAAGCGTTAACATAAAATTTCATAGATGCTCCTGTCCGTTGAATGCCTGCTTCAGCGCCGTACTTAATATCCGATACCCTTTTCCATTCAAATGCAGATCGTCAATAGTCAGCTCCGGATTTAATCTGCCGTTCATCAGTAATTGATCAAAAACATCCAGATAAATGACGCCTGTCCCTGTCAGTTTTGCAACTATCTTCTCATTCAGTATGCGGATGAACTTGTTCACAGCCGTACTGTAATCATCATAATCATTACGGGGAAAAATACAAAAGAGATACGTTTTTCGGGAAGGAACCGCAAGAACAGCTTTCACATACCGCTCTACATAATCATCTGTATTTTCTTCATTCAGCTGATAAATGTCATTGCTCCCGAACTGAATCACTACCTGGCAGTCGGATGTATCTTCATGAAATGACTCGACATACGCCAGCCCTTCTCCGGGAGCGCCGTAGTTCAGACATTCCCATTGAGGGAAATATACATTCAGTGCCCAGAATGCCATGTGGCTGTTACCTACAAAAGCGAATTTTGGTTTGTCTTCCATTTTATTCCTCTATTTTATTCCAACTACAAAACAAATATAGAATAAAATTCGCGGATTTGCCTTACTTTTGCAATCAATAACGATATTCAGATAAGAATCAATGATACATTTTTTCGACCAACCGGTTTCCCATATTGCACTACCGGAAAGGTTTACATACCCTTTCAACTATACTCCTCATCCGCTATGTGTATTAGCGGCCGAAGAAGTCAAAGCTTATATCTCGACAAAGAAAGAGTGGCAAGAGGAACTGACCCTCGGAAAAATGTTCGGAGTACTGATCGTACAAACCCAGGAAGAAGGATCTTCCTCTATCGGTTATCTTGCTGCTTTTTCCGGCAATCTGGCAGGAAAGAATCTGCATCCGTATTTCGTCCCACCTATTTACGATTTGCTGCAACCACAGGGATTCTTTAAAATAGAAGAACAACAAATTTCAGCTATCAATGTCCGTATCAGTGCATTGGAAGTTAATCCTCATTATCTGCACTTAAAAGAAAAACTGGACAGGGAAACGGAACAAACAAGGCTGGCTCTTATTCAAGCCAAAGAGGAACTAAAGACAGCAAAGAAAGAAAGGGAACTTCGCCGCAAGTCATCCCCTGCCCTGTCTAAAGAAGAACAGGACGCACTTGTTCGTGAAAGCCAATATCAGAAAGCGGAATTCAAGCGATTGGAACGGGGATGGAAAGAACGAATCAAAACGCTGGAAGAAGAGGTTATCACCTTTGAGACGGAAATAGAAAAACTAAAAAACGAACGGAAGCAACGTTCGGCAGCCTTGCAGCAAAAGTTATTCGAACAGTTCCGTATGCTGAATGCGAAAGGAGAAGTAAAAGACTTATGTACTATCTTTGAGCAAACCGTACACAAAATCCCCCCTGCCGGAGCAGGCGAATGTGCCTTGCCCAAATTGCTGCAATATGCCTACCTTCACCAACTGAAACCATTGGCTATGGCCGAGTTCTGGTGGGGAAACTCTCCGAAAACAGAGGTACGGCATCACGGTTATTATTACCCTTCGTGTAAAGGAAAATGCGAACCGATTCTGCAACACATGCTGCAAGGACTGGAAGTAGACGGGAATCCACTTTCGCCCCAAGCACACAGGAAGGAAGAATTAGAAATCGTTTTTGAGGACGAATGGCTGGTGGTAGTCAATAAGCCATCCGGTATGTTGTCTGTCCCCGGAAAGGAAGAGGAGACGGATTCCGTTTACCATCGTGTAAAAGCTAAATATCCGGAAGCTACCGGTCCCATGATTGTACACCGGCTGGATATGGCTACTTCGGGGTTGTTACTTGTCGCCAAAACTAAGGAAGTTCATCAACACTTGCAGGAACAGTTCATCAATCGCAGTATTAAGAAGCGTTATGTAGCCTTGCTGGATAGAAATGGATTGAACCAGCAACTCGAAGAAACAGGAACCATCAATCTTCCTCTTTGCCTCAATCCGCTCGACCGCCCCCGGCAAATGGTCAGTGAAGAATACGGCAAACCGGCAGTTACCGAATACCGGATTCTGAACTATTCCGATAAGTACATACGCATCGCTTTTTATCCATTGACAGGGCGTACCCACCAACTACGGGTACATGCCGCCCATCATCAAGGATTAAACTGCTCCATTCTGGGCGATGAACTCTATGGAAAAAAAGCGGACAGACTCTATCTCCATGCTGAATATATTGAGTTCTGCCATCCCGTTTACGGCGATATCATCTGCATACAGAAGGAAGCGGAGTTCTAAAAATAGTTTCTTCCGATATGAACTAAATTCTTTTTGAAATGTATATAGGGGTAATTACTAACTTTCAAAAAGAACCTGACTATGAATTTTAAGTTTCGAATTACAAAGTATCTGGCAGTATCCGCACTGGCGGTGCTGCTGTTAGGAGCCTGCTCCAAAAACAACATTTATATGGATGTTGCCTATCCGAACGGAGAAGAAAATAGTGGCGGAGAAGAGGGAAACAATGACAATCCTGACAAAAAAGATGCACTCATTACTTTCAGTGCTTCCGTAGAAGGAAGAAATATAACGCGTGCCATGTCTCCGATGGGAAAAGGATTGCAGAGCTGGTTATGTGCCTACCCTTCCAATACCACCAATACGATAGAGGGAGAGCCTGTCGGTGAAGGCAACTATATCACTTCTTCTCCCGGAGTTTTGACGGGAATACAAAGTTATAAAATGTATCTCAGTAATGATATCTATAGTTTTTATGCGGTTTCCTGTAATTCCAGCAACCCCGCTCCTACCTTTACCAACGGCAAGTCCGAAGCATTATCCAATGGGGTGGATTATCTGTGGTGGCATGCCCTGCATCAGGATGTGACCAGTTCACAAGTCAACATTCCCATCACTTACCAGCACGTAGCCACTCAGGTCGTGATAACCATAACGGGAGGTGAGAATATTACACTCAACAAAGTACTCTCCGCCACTATTACTCCCACGAAACCGGGAGCTTTCATGGATCTGTCAACAGGGATCATTTCTTCAGAAGTCAGTTACGATAAGCCTGCCGACATGGGAATCAATGATTTCACGGTTCAATATATCATGCTTCCGCTGAAAAGTTCCGACCCGATGGCTTTAACGATGGAATTGATGGTCAACGGAGAAAGTTTCTCACGTACTTACAATACGACCATTACCCCGCCAGACAATATTCTGGCTGCCGGAAATTCATATCTTTTCCGTGCAGTAATCAACGAAAACTCCGTATCATTCGGTAACGTGAGCGTAAAAGACTGGACGGATGTAGATGAAAGCGGTAACCCGCTGTATCCGATACAAGACTAAAATATGATAAAGTATGTGTCAAAAGTAACTAAACTCCCCTACGGGTATATTGACTTTTGACACACACTTCAATTATGCAACGACACTTGTCAGCACCTGACGTTTCAACCTGCGATAAACATAAATAAATGCAGGAATCAAAAACAAATCAGCCGCTATCCATGCCATCGGATCACCGTAACAAACAGCGATAAAGCCGAAAGCCGGCACGGCATAAATACTGACGAGAATGCGTGCAATCATCTCCGACACTCCCGAAAACATAGCGAGATTAGTATATCCCACCCCCTGAATGGTATAACGCAGGATACAAAGTAACCCAAGCATCGGGAAGAAAGAGACTGATATATGCAGGAAAAGTTCTGTTTTCTCCAAGATCTCAATTTCCGACGGATCAACAAAAATCAAGGCAAAAGATTTGGCTCCCAGCATCAGAATCAAGAAAGTGACGGCTGTATAGATAACCATCATCAGCGTGCTGGCTTTAATCCCCGACCAAATACGTTCAGGCTTTCCGGCACCGTAATTCTGACCGCTAAAGGTAGCCATAGCCATACCCAGACTCTCCAACGGACAAAGGAAAAACATTTTGATACGCATCGCAGAAGTAAAAGCTGCCACACACGCCGTACCCAACGCATTATTCGCACTCTGAAGCATGATACTGCCAATGGCCGTAATGGAGAACTGCAATCCCATAGGAACGCCAATGGAAAGCAACGTCTTCGCCAGCTTCGACTGATACTTCCGTTCTTTCGGCGTGCCCCGCAGAATGTCAAACTTCCGATACATATAAACGTAACAAAGAAAAGCGGAAACTCCCTGCGAAAAGACAGTAGCAATGGCAGCTCCCATCACTCCCCAGCCCAGTACCAGAATACAGAATAAATCGAGAATAATATTGAGCACCGTAGCCAGTACCAAGAAATAGAAAGGTGTCTTACTATCTCCCAAAGCACGGATAATGCTCGACAACAGATTATAAAAGAAAGTACAAGGTATCCCGATGAAAGTAACAAGCAGATAAGCATACGCTCCTTCAAAGATATTCTCCGGTGTACGCATCATCTTTAGGATATCCGCACAATAAATACTGGTAAAGATGGCTATGACCACAGACATCACAACAGCAAGTTGCAGACTGACGGAAACGTAACTGCGCATCGTACTATAATCCCTCGCCCCAAACTTCTGTGCCACGGGGATACCGAATCCTCCACAACATCCGTTGCAGAAACCCAGAATAAGAAACACAACGGATGTACTAGCCCCGACAGAGGCTAACGCATTAATACCCAAAAACTTTCCTACGATTGCAGCATCAACAAGCGAATACGTTTGCTGCAACAGATTGCCGAACAAAAGCGGCAGAGTGAAATTAAAAATCAGAGGTAATGCCGGCCCTGCCGTCATCTCTTTAGAAGTTGCCATACGTCTATGTCCTAAAAATTGGCTGCAAAGATACAGAAAAATCTGGTTGAAAGATTCTAATCCCGCACCCTCTTTTTATTGACATAAATCAAAAAAAGACGAAGTGCCGGCAACTGTCTATCTCTTCACCAGTCTTTTCAGCGAACCATGCCAGGAACAACCCAGACAATAAACTTCCGTCAAATCAAATCCATCGGTGGAAGCTGCCGGATCTTTAGGCACAACTTCTCCATTTTCGAGTACATAGACCAAAAGACGCTCTTTACGGTCATTCACCACATATAGGGCAGCAATCTTGCATTGCGGACATAATAACTTTCTCATGCCGCAAAGATACGCATAGTTTCCAGCAACGGCAATCATTCCAGTGGAAGTTCTTTGCAGAATATGCGATCAGTTTATTATCTTTGCCGAAGTGAAGCCAGCCTCCAAAGCCAAAAGAAAACAAATGGAAACAGATAAAAAACCGCGTATCACTCAGGAAAAGAGAACAGTAGAGATCATGATCCGTCTCTATTGCCGGAAAAAAGAGAAGAATGCAACCCTTTGTCCGAAGTGCGAAGAGTTGCTCCGCTACGCACATGCCCGTCTTGACCATTGTCCGTTCGGAGAGAAAAAAAGCTCGTGCAAGAAGTGTCCCGTACATTGTTATAAGCCTGCCATGCGCAAACGGATGCGAGAGGTTATGCGGTTCTCCGGTCCCAGAATGTTATTCTATGCCCCTTTAGAGGCGATACGCCATTTATTCTCCTGAGCGGCAAAGCTATACCGGCAAAATAGTCTTAACGGTTTTTCCAGAATCCCGGATAGAAGAGTAACAGAACACTGAAAAGTTCCAGTCTACCTATCAACATCAGAAAAGAAAGAACCCATTTTGCCAAGTCCGGCAAAGAATTCCACGAGTATGCGGGACCGCAACTACCCAATCCCGGTCCCACGTTACCGATACTGGAGATTACCGTACTGACCGATTCGGAGAAACCGACTCCTAAAAATAAAAGAATCGTCCAGCCGATCAGAATAATCACCAGATAAAAAGCAAAGAACAGTAATACAGTCGTTACGATGGAAGAAGATACGGTTTGTTTGTTAACCCGTACCGGAAGCACCGCATTCGGATGAAGCAGATGTTTGAATTCATTCCGGATGGTCCGCGCCACAATCAGTAACCGCATATTCTTGATACCTCCGCTGGTAGATCCCGTACAACCTCCCGAAAGCATCGCTATAAACAGCAACAGCCACGTGAAAGGAGGCCACAAATTATAGTCATCCGTCGCAAAGCCGCAGGATGTATGCACCGTAGCTACCTGAAACAATGATTTACGAAAAGCCAGCTCCCATCCATAGTTGTTCTGAAATACGAGTGCCAAAGTGATAAGCAATGTCAATATCCCGACAGAGCCCAGAAACCAATGCGTTTCTTCATCTTTAAACAAGCGGCCGACTTTTCCTTTCAGACACATCAGGAATAAGGAAAAGTTAATACTGGAGATAATCATAAAGATAGCGACAACATACTCGATATACGGAGAATTCCAGTAAGAAATACTGTTTTGTTTGGTAGAATATCCTCCTGTCGCCGTAGTAGCAAATGATTGACAAATGGCATCAAATAAATCCATTCCGCCAAACATCAGCAGGATCGTCTCCGAAACGGTCAATATCAGATAAACAGTCCACAGCCATTTCGCCATTACATTGATTTTGGGATGCGTGCGGTCATGAGTCACTCCGGTAGTCTCGGCAGAAAAGAGCTGTACGCCGCCTGTGGTAAAGATCGGGAGAATAGCAATCGTAAAAAAGACAATCCCCAGTCCACCAATCCACTGCGTCAGGCTTCGCCAAAACAGCATCCCATGTGAAAGGGACCCGATATCATCGAGTATCGTAGCTCCTGTGGTAGTGAATCCGGACATCGTTTCGAAGAAAGCATTGGCGATGGTATCAATGCTCCCGCTGAAATAAAAAGGAAGCATCCCGAAAACGGTAAAGAATATCCATGAAAGAGTGACGACACAATATCCGTCCCGGCGGCTCATCTTATTCTCCGCTCCCCGTCCGTAAAGCAATAATAATCCTCCTGCTACGGCATTAATCACACACGTATAAAGAAAATACTTATAATCATCCTCTCCGTACCCCAACGAAATACCGGCACACAAAAGGAACATTCCCAACTCAATAAAAAGCAACGTCCCAAGCACCCGTCCTATCATTTTCGGATTGATCATGCTGTTGCTTTTAGCACGCGCATACACACTATTGTCTGATATATACTCTTCCATAACTCATGAATTACTCTGCACGAATCCCATAGCTAATAGTATGCCAAAACAGCCGTATTCTTTTTAAGCTACTATTTATCAGCAACATACTATTTCTGCTTTGAAAAACGAGAAGACTCCTACCCTACCAAAATGAAAAGGTTTCCTGTCAAAACGAAAAGGATGGCTTTCAAAATGGAAAGTTCCCCTTTCAAAATAGAAAGATTTGACTATCTTTGTTCCAAAAAGATGAAACGAGCCATTATCATAGGCGCCACCTCCGGTATCGGAAAGGAAGTTGCCCAACGCCTCCTGTCCGAAGGATGGCAGATCGGCATAGCGGGCAGACGCCAGTCAGCTCTCGAAGATTTCCGGCAAATCGCACCGGAACAGATAAAAATTCAATCACTGGACGTCACTCAGGAAGACAGTGCCGGAAAGCTGGATGCGCTTATCCATCAATTGGGCGGTATGGATTTATTTCTGCTCAGTTCCGGCATCGGTTTCCAAAATATGGATTTGAAGATGGAAATCGAGCTGAATACCGCACGTACCAATGTCGAAGGTTTCACACGAATGGTGGATACCGCTTTTTCCTATTTTAAGAACAATGAGGCGGACACCTGGCTGTCATCAGTTCGATTGCCGGAACTAAAGGTCTGGGAGTTGCCCCTGCCTATTCTGCAACGAAGCGCTTTCAGAATACATACATCGATGCTCTTGAACAACTCGCCCACCTGCAAAAGTTAAACATTCACTTTACCGATATTCGTCCGGGATTTGTAGCCACTGACTTGCTGAATGACGGAAAGCATTATCCTATGCTGATGAAAACCGACCAGGTAGGCCGCGACATTGTACGCGCACTTCATCGGAAACAGCGGGTAGCTATCATTGACGGACGTTATCGTATTCTCGTATTCTTCTGGCGAATGATTCCCCGATGGATATGGAAACGTTTGCCGGTGAAAACAAAATAGCAAGATCGGATAACTGAGAACTTATTGAAAGTAACTATATTTGTAAACAGATAAAAGAGAATTATTTATCATGCTTTTACTCACTTAAAATCAATAAAAAATGGAACAGAAAATTTGTCAGTGTTGTGCTATGCCGATTGATGAAACGACATTCGGAACAGAAGCAGACGGCAGCAAGAATGAAGAGTATTGCCAGTATTGCTATGCAGACGGGCATTTTACCAAAGAATGCACAATGGATGAAATGATTGAGCTCAACCTGAACTACCTTGAGGAGTTTAATAAGGATTCGGAAGTAAAGTACACTATAGAAGAGGCGCGGGCAACGATGAAAGAGTTCTTCCCTCAACTAAAGAGATGGAAACAATAGGCTAAAAAGGGACTGACCCGAAAGTTCTTCTTCCAAACGTATCTTTGTCACAATTATCCATTACAGCAAAGAGAAAATGACTTTTCGTGCTTTTAGGTCAACCCCTATTTATTCAACTATCCGCATTCATTTCCGGATGGCGTTCAAGCCACCTCACTGCATAGGAGCAGGTAGCTTTCGGTTTCATCCCGTTGGCGAGTGCAAAGTCGTAAGCAGCTTTCACCAGTGCGGCAGCAATTCCGCGTCCTTCTATCGGTTTAGGGACAATCGTGTGAATAATATCAAGATAATCACCTAACAGGCGATATTCTACAAATGCGGTACGACCGTCGACTTCCGTCTTGAACAGTTTCTGTTCGGGCTGATGAGTAATTTTGTAATCCATAATGTTTATTTTAAAGTTGTTCAATCCATTGTAGCCGATTCGTATCATAGCCACGACGTTCGGCGGCAGTTACTAATTTCTTTTTTATATCTTCCGGCAGTTGGGGCGTCCGACTCAATATCCAGAGATATTTATCGGTACTGCTGCCTATAAGAGCATAATTGTAATTCTCCTGATCCAATTCCATCACATAATAATCGGAATAGAAATTCAAGAAAAAAGAGACTTTCAGTTTACCGGGCTGTGCAGGGTCGGGAATCTTGGCGTGTCCAGTGGCTGTTTTACAAATATCGTAAGGGGAATTGCGTTTATATCCCCGATTCTCAACACGAATTGTTCCATCGGAACGGAGGGTATAAGTAGCGGTCACTTCCATAAGCCCACGTTCGAAACGATGATCATAACGGGCTATCTCGTACCAAAGCCCCATATAGCGTTTCAGATCAAGCCGATCTACCGTACTGTGATCTGTCTCCTCAAACAACTTCTCTATGGTAGGAACGGAAAAATGGAATCCGGCTTCCAGCAAACGTGTAGGACGCACACTCTGTCCGGCTGTCAGAAAAGAGGCGGCTTCACCGTAGAGCAAACGAAAGACCGTTTGCGGAACAATCAAAGTTGTCCACGCATGATACGCCTTTCCCATCGCACGTGTAAATGTGGACTGTGAAACTGCTTGAGGAGCAACCAAATTGAAAACACCTCTCAACTCTTCATTTTCAATAAAAAAGGCCATGGCACGACAAAGGTCACGAATATCTATCCACGGAAAAGGTTGCGTACCCGGCCCTATGACGGCGGCAACCTTTGTTGCGCGTAGCGGGCGAAGCATCTGTTGCATCGCTCCCCCATCGGGAGAAAGCACTACACCGAAACGGGTAATGACAAGCCTGGTCGGTTGCGGACAACGCTTCGCTTCCTTCTCCCACGCATAACAAAGATCGGACAGAAAACCATCGCCACGAGTCTGTGTATACTCGTCCGATTCCACCAAAGAGGGGTAATATCCTACAGCAGAGGCCGAAATCATGAGTTTCGGTTTGGTTTTGACTGCATTCAAGGCACGGATAATGCGGTGTGTTACCGTTATCCGGCTATTGAAAAGCTCTTGTTTATGTTCCGGCGTCCAGCGCTGATTGATAGGAGCGCCTGCCAGATTTATAATGACATCGCAATGCGTCAGCGTCTGAACCAAAAGTCCGGACATACCTTCCCGAAACATCGCTCTTCCCAAAGGAATGATCCGATGTCCACCCTTTTCGGTCAGATAGTTAGAAAGATGTTTGCCTATATATCCGGTGGCTCCGGTCATTGCTATATTCATCTTGATTCTTCGTTTTTTTAACTATACTAGAGAAACGTATCAAAAGCAGAAAAGGTTCTTTGAAAAAAGTAAAATAAACTATTTCATTGCAGTTGTTATATATATTGATAAACTCTGCCCCCTACGGAGGTATGCTTGTGCCAACACTGTGGCACAGCCGTGCCAAGCCTTTGGCACAAGTGTGACAAGCTGTTGGCACAAGTGTGTAAAAGCAAGGCGCAGTATTAGCATGCCGGATAACGTCTCTCAACATCTCAGAAGAAAGTGACACTCCGGTAAACGGATGTATTTTGTTCTGCCGAATTAGGGCTATTCTGATTAATAAGCATTATCTTTGCAAGAGAACATTTATAGAACCATAAAAAAGAAAGAACATGATTGAGGCACCCGAAGCGCTCTATCTATGCGAGCAACTGAACAAGACTGTCAAGGGAAAACGAATCACAAATGTATTCACCCTGTTCACTCCTCACAAATTCGCTTGGTTTTCCGGAAGTCCCGACGAGTATGCCGAATGGCTGACCGGAAAGTCAATAGACCACGCACGTTCACAAGGAGGCATGGTAGAGATGACAATAGGCGACAAAATGCTGATACTTACGGACGGAGTAAATCTCCGGTATTACGCACCGGGAACGAAACTGCCTGCCAAACATCAACTCCTGATCGGCTTTGAAGACGAAAGCTGCCTTATCGCTTCCGTGCGCATGTATGGAGGAATCATGTGTTACAGCAAGGACGCCGCCAACGGCGTACTTTCCGAATATTACCGGACAGCGAAAAGCAAGCCGCAGGTCATGTCGGACGCTTTCAGCAAAAAATATTTCCTCGGACTGATTAATGATGAAAGTGCGCAGAAGAAATCCGCCAAAGCCTTTCTGGCTACTGAACAGACTGTTCCGGGACTGGGAAACGGTGTATTACAGGACATTCTGTATCATGCCCACATCCATCCAAAGAAAAAAATAGCAGCATTAACGGACAAAGAGAAAGAAAATTTGTTCTATCAAGTAAAGGAGACCATGAACGATATCTACCGGCAGGGTGGACGAAACACAGAATCGGACCTGTTTGGAGAAAATGGCAAGTATACAGCTTGCCTCTCTAAAGACACGGCAGGCAAAGCCTGTCCCCGTTGCGGAGAAACCATTGTCAAGGAGAATTTTCTTGGCGGTAGCATCTATTACTGCCGTGGTTGCCAGATATTGGAATAAGAACCAATCAAATGACTAAAAGAAAACAGAAAATGAAGAAATTTACCAAGATCAACTATATTCTAACCTTTATATTAGTGCTCTGCATCGGAGCTACCCTGCCTATTCTGATCGGTAGCAGTCATGTAGACGAACAGCATTCCGCCAAATCGGAAGTGCCTTATTGCGTCACCTCACCTACCGTCCCCGAGCAGGTGACTTTTGACGGAGAGACGATCGACCTCCGCCGTTACGACCGCCGAGAACGGATGGATCGGGAGATGATGGCGTTCACCTATATGCACTCCACCACCATGCTGCTTATCAAGCGTGCCAACCGTTACTTCCCGATTATAGAACCGATTCTGAAAGCGAACGGTATCCCCGACGATTTCAAATATCTGATGGTCATCGAAAGTAATCTCAACAACATAGCCCGCTCTCCGGCCGGTGCAGCCGGATTATGGCAATTCATGCCTGCTACCGGACGGGAATTCGGACTCGAAGTAAATGAGAACGTAGACGAACGTTATCACATCGAAAAGGCAACGGTAGCCGCCTGCAAATATTTCAAGCAGGCTTATGCCAAATACGGTGACTGGATGGCTGTATCTGCCGCCTATAATGCCGGACAAGGACGAATTTCCTCTCAACTAGACCAGCAACTTGCCAGCCACGCAATGGACTTATGGCTGGTAGAAGAGACTTCCCGCTATATGTTCCGCCTGCTGGCAGTCAAAGAAATATTCAAGAATCCTCAGCGATATGAATTCCTGCTGAAAAAGGAACACTTGTACCCGCCTATCCCCTACAAAGAGATAACGGTCACTACCCCCATTGCCAACTTAAGCGATTTTGCCAAACAGCAGGGAATCACATACGCCCAACTTCGGGACGCGAATCCTTGGCTACGCGAACAAAGCCTAAAAAACAGGACCGGAAAAACATACGTTCTCCAGATACCTACACAAGAGGGAATGTACTATGATCCAAAGAAGACGGTTGCATATAACAAGCATTGGGTAATAGATTAATGTAATAGGTAATAAGTAGTAGGTAATAAGTAATAGGTAAAATACAGGTTATTGGGATATTGGCCTGTTAACTGATTATTCTCATGAAACTAAAAGAAAGAATCCATTATTTTATGAATGACCAAAAGCTGAAACATAAGCTGTACGTCATCATCTTCGAGTCAGACACTCCTTCGGGAAAACTGTTTGATGTGGTTCTTATCGGCTGTATCCTTGCCAGTGTATTATTAGTCATTATAGAAAGCCTGAAAGGGCTCCCCTCCTATCTGACTACCCCATTTGTCGTAATGGAGTACCTTTTCACTGCTTTCTTTACTTTTGAATATCTGACACGAATATATTGCTCTCCACGCCCGAAGAAATACATATTCAGTTTCTTTGGCATTGTTGACCTGTTGGCTACCTTGCCGCTTTACATCGGTTTGATCTTTCCGGGAGCGCGCTATCTGCTTATCATCCGTGCATTTCGATTGATACGGGTATTCCGTGTCTTTAAGCTATTCAATTTCTTGAATGAAGGCGAACGACTGCTCACCGCACTTCGGGAAAGTAGTAAAAAGATTGCGGTCTTCTTTCTTTTTGTTGTGATTTTGGTTACTTCCATCGGGACGTTAATGTATATGATCGAAGGAACTTTGCCCAATTCTCAGTTCAACAACATTCCGAACAGTATCTACTGGGCTATTGTCACAATGACCACCGTAGGATACGGAGATATAACTCCTGTCACCGGACTGGGAAAGTTTCTTTCGGCTTGCGTCATGCTGATCGGTTATACCATCATTGCGGTACCTACCGGCATTGTGTCCGCCTCCATGATGAAGGACTACAAACGGAGAAGAGACAAAGAATGTCCGAACTGCCATCGGTCAGGGCATGAAGACAATGCGCAGTTCTGCAAGTATTGCGGACACGATCTGAATCCGACTTCAGAAAACGAAGATAAAGAGAATGTACAATAAGCAATCGCCAAACAAGAGAATCAGTTATTCCAATTAACGTCGTCTGAATATTTGCTCAAACAGAAAGATAAAGATACATCCTGCTCCATAGCAGACAATATCTTTCCAATCGAAAGTGGAACCCAGAATGATTCTTAATGCACGGTTGGTGATTCCCAAAGTTTCCACTAACTGAAAATATTGCAGTACTTCGACAAAACAAGCGAACAGGAAAACGTAAAACGGCAGACGGGGAACCCCTGTCGGGATAAATATACGTACGAAACTATATACCAGCACCACGACCAAAGCATCTCCCATATAAGGACGTATGAAACTATCACGTATATACAACGCTATGAATACCTCTATACAAAATATTACCAAAAAACTAATGATGTAAAATATCCTTTTCTTCATTTCTTATTCAATCTTTGGCGCAATGCATGGTTTTGTCTGCGAATATACGATAAAATGCAGATGCTACATTCAAATATTACTAAATTAATAGCACAAAAAGAGAAAAGAATTGTATATTTATAGAACTAACCGTTTTTAAAGAAAAAAACAGAAGAAACAAACAAAGAAAAGAAAGGAGACCGAACCTATGATGTTGAACGTTGATTTTATGTTAAGATTACTGGTGGCAGGAATACTGGGAGCCATCATCGGACTGGACCGTGAATATCGCGCCAAAGAAGCCGGATACCGCACTCACTTCCTCGTATCATTGGGAAGTGCCCTGATCATGATCGTTTCGCAATACGGATTTCAAGAGATCATCAAAGAAAACAGTGTGACGCTCGACCCCAGCCGTGTAGCGGCACAAGTAGTCAGCGGCATCGGATTCATCGGTGCAGGAACCATTATCCTACAGAAACAAATCGTCCGCGGACTAACTACAGCCGCCGGTATATGGGCTACAGCCGGCATCGGTCTGGCAGTCGGCGCGGGAATGTACACCATCGGCATAGCTACTACCGTACTGACTCTGATCGGGCTGGAATTACTCAGTTACATCTTCAAGAGTGTAGGCATGAAAAGTTCGATGATCTCCTTCTCTACTAACAACAAAGATACTTTGAAACAGATAGCGGACAGATTTAATTCAAAAGATTATATGATTGTCTCTTACGAAATGGAAACACAGCATTCGGGTGAAATGGAAGCTTATCAAGTCACAATGGTCATCAAATCGAAACGGAACAATGATGAGGGACATTTACTTTCGTTGATGCAGAAATTTCCGGATGTGACGGTGCAGCGGATAGAATAAGCTTACTTCTGCTTCTCCGTCAGATACTTCCAGTAGCGGACAGGCATATCCTTTCTATGCTTCCTCGGATTCATGCGTTCTTTAATGCAGATAGCCTTGAAATACGTTTTCCAGAGCTTCTGAAAGATCTTCTCATTTTCATCCATCAAGCTCTCGTCCAGCATACCCGTAATCAGATGAGCTTCCCGGCTGTCGTCATCAAAAGAGATCGTAGTCACTTCCTGCAAATCATAGTAAAAGCCATAACGCCGCTTCATATCATAGATAATCCACTTCTGATCGGCAAAACGATCTTTGAAATGTTGGACAGTAAGTGGTAAGGCATTATACTGCGGTTCGAAGGCAGCAAAGAAAGTACCGTCCGCCGCTTTCTGAAAACGCACGAACTGCATCAGATGCATCCGTTCGCCATCCACCTTCTTCCATATCTGGGCAAGCAGAAGCACATCCGGATCGCCGAAGTTAGTCTCGATAGAACGGGGAGCGTCGATCGCCTTACGAATATAACGGAAGATAACTATCCCTATATCGGGCAATTCCGACAACCAACACTGGGTGAGGCAGCCAAGCGCGGAAGAAGAGACTTTCTTCTGCAAGCCACGCCACACACGGGCGGCTTTCTCTTCATCGGTGACCACCGTATGCAATTCATCATAAAACAAAGGCAAAGCATCCCCTTCCGACAACAGGAAATCGGGAAAGGTCTTACGAAAATAAGCGTCGAAGACAGCAGTCAGCAGACCATCAAAAGTTTTATCGTAGATATAGACGTTCATTATCTTGCGGTTTACAACATCTGAAACTCCATTTATTCCCCAAAATCCAGTACCAACTGGCGGTCGTCCACCTTCTTCTTAGGCTTCGGAAGCAGCAGACTGCGTACCCGCTGCGGAGAAAGCTCATTCACCGTCTGCATCTGCAAAGGCAATTCCCTGCATGTAATGAAGTACTGCGCTTTTTTCATCACTACGCCTATCTTCTTCAATTCATAAAAACCCAGACGGGAAAAACGACGGGATGCCACAATCAACTTAGCCGACTTCACCCCGATGCCCGGCACACGAAGCAACATCTCATAATCCGCCTTATTGATATCGACAGGAAACTGTTCCGGATGACGCAAAGCCCATGAGAGCTTCGGGTCTATCTCCAGATCTAGATCAGGATATGCGTCATCTACGATTTCATCCACTTTAAACTGATAGAAACGTAGCAGCCAGTCCGCCTGATAAAGACGGTTCTCACGTACCAGAGGCGGTTGTTTCAGTGCAGGCAGGCGTGTATCGTACGTATTCACGGAGACGTATCCGGAGTAATAAACACGCTTCATCGTCGGTCGCCCATAAAGTGCCGACGAAAGGTAAAGAATATCTTTATCCGACTCGGAGGTAGCCCCTACAATCATCTGCGTGCTCTGTCCCGCAGGCGCAAAACGGGGAGCATGACGGAACTTCTGCCGTTCTTCCTTGCTTTCCAGCACGCCTTGCTGGATATACTTCATCGGAGCAAAAACGCTCTTATGATCCTTTTCGGGAGCCAGCAGTTTGAGGTTCTCTTCTTTCGGGATTTCTACGTTGACACTAAGGCGGTCGGCATACAGCCCGGCTTCATTCACCAGTTCCCGGCTTGCTCCGGGAATGCTTTTCAGATGAATATATCCGTTAAAGCGATGCACCTGACGCAAGTCTTTCGCCACACGTACAAGCCGTTCCATTGTATAATCCGGACTACGGACCACACCGGAACTAAGAAACAAGCCTTCGATATAATTGCGCCGGTAGAATTCAATCGTCAGTTCCACTAATTCGGAGACGGATAACGTGGCGCGAGGCAGATCATTACTGCACCGGTTGATACAGTAGGCACAGTCGTAAATACAATAATTGGTCAGCATGACTTTGAGCAAGGAGATGCACCGTCCGTCTTCGGCAAAGCTGTGACAGATTCCCCAGCCACCTACGGTATTGCCCAGCATGCCCGGTTTGTTGGAGCGCACTGTACCGCTGGATGCACAGGATACATCGTACTTGGCCGATTCTGCAAGTATCTTTAGTTTAGTGAGGACATTTTCGTTCATGGACCCAATCTGATTACAGACGCAAATATACGATTTTAATCGGAATGCCGGTTGATAACGAACCAAATCACTCGTATTTTGTTCTCTATAAACAAAACAATCAGACTTTATAATAAAATCAGTCTATATATATAAAAACAGAGGATGCCCGTGGGAAAAATGTGAGGGGCATCCTCTGTAAGGAACAGATATCGGGAAAGAAGACTTTCACAAGCATTGCTTTCCATCTATTCCCTGTGGGGTTATCTTCACTAACAAGTGAAGAAAGGGTTCATTGCAGAAGTCCGGGCTTTCACAAGCACGGGCTTCCTCTTTTACCTCCCATGCAGGTCCCTCATACTTTTATTAATAGAATAGAGGAATGGGGTATATACCCGCATGAGAAGTGGGAAAATATTATTCTGCAATACAAACACTTACCCGGTTTTCTTCAGGCACCCGGAAAGGCTGTACTGTATCTCCTTTAAAATCCGTAACGATTCTGTCCGGCGCTATTCCTTTGTCTTTCAAGGCATCGGCAACAATCTTCGCACGTTTTTCTGATAAAGTCATATTGATTCTCGGATTACCGGTTTCTTTGTCGGCATATCCGGTTATGGCAACTTTGCTTGCCGGATACTTTTCCATGTATGCCACCATTGCATCGATCTTCGATTGCTGGTCTTTCTGGAGAAGTGCGGAGTTCAGAGCAAAGAATATATTCTGTTTCATAGGTTCCACTACCACTGCCACAGGTTCCGGTTCGGGCTGTTTCACGACAGGTTGTGGTTTAGGTTGTTCTACTATTGGTTCCGGTTCATAATATACCGGAGCTGTTTTCTTATAGCTTTTTCCTAATTTGATGTTCAGGCCCACTAATACGTTAAATTGCCAGTCACAGTTGCCTGCCTTTTTCGAGTTGAATTTGTCGGACAGTGCATTTGCGTTTCCTTCAATATTAATAGCCAGCCGGTCATTGAGGCGCAGATCACATCCCAATCCCATACGTCCGGCTACAAGGTTTTGTTTGTCTTGCCACAGATACTCCAGTTCGTGAGATCTTGTGTCCAGTGCGTTTGCTTCGTCGTTGTCGAAAGCATGATTCAATCCTACGCCGCCAAAAATATATCCATTGAATACACGTTTCGGATTAAAACCACAAAATAAAGTACTGAGGTCTGCCATAAGGTCCAGATTGCCTTGCAGATATTTGTACTGATAGGTTTGAGAAGGAGTGACCCATCCTGCCTTTGCCTGCCAACCGCTTACGCCTAAACGGGCTCCAAATGCGGGTGCAAACTTATACCCTACATTGACAGCTGCTGCCGGAGAGATCAGATCTGTAAAATCGGCTTCGCCTACTGTGTGAGCAGCTCCTGCCTGTACTTGCATAAACCAATGAGGTTTGAACACAGTCTTGCCTTCTTCCTTGATTTGTCGCTGTTCCTGAGCGAATGCTACTGTGCTGCTGACAGTAAGTATGGCTATTAATAAATTTCTTATTCTCATAATTTTATATATTTTATGTCTTATCACAGAGTATGCAGAATGTACTTGTTATGGTGAAAAGGGTGCCCTTTTCTGATTAGAGCACCCTTTTGTTGTTGAATGTCTAAGAATTCATTGACATTTGCGATTCTTAGTTATTCGGATTAACTGTAATAGTCAATGTAGAAGAAGTAGTTCCCCAGCCGTAATTTACTGTAGCAGGAATGAATATCTGATAAGTATATCCAACCGGTGAGCTAACATTCACATACTTCACAGTGTTACCAGTCTGAACCAAAGTAGCGCCATCAGGCAACTTGTTACCGTTGTATTCCAAGCTTGTAGTTACTTTGTTCAAATCCAGTGTTACATCGCCGAACGGACCATAGAAGAACCAGTATTGTCCAGGATTCCAATCCGGTCTGCCCCACTCTTTCTTCGTCCATTCCCAACATCCTGAGATCTGTCCGTAAGATGTTCCTTCGAATGCAGGCTTTTCAGTGTGTTTGTGAGGAACCATTGTCCAGTTACCTTCAACCCACTTGTAAACTGCCGGTACGTAGTTGATACTCTTCACATAGTCGTACTCAATAGTAGTGCTTGCAGGTTTAGAAACTTCCGTATATATAATATCGCCATCTAATTCAACATGTGGATATATCAACGGCCATCCAGCTAATTTCTGTGCTTCAAGAGAAGCGTCAACTTCTGCCTGAGTCAAGAACTCTTCAGTTGTGTAAGTCTTCTTAGTAGATCCACCCAATCTGCTATAGTATCTATAAGTAGCCTTACCTGTATACATAGTAGTCACAGTAGTGGTAGTAAACTTAATCGTACCATATTCTACATCCAACTGAGCCGGTGTAACCATTTCTTCGTGACCTTGAACATATTCGAATTCAGGAGTACAAACTCTCTTCCAGTAAGAATGAACATTTTCAACCCATGACCAGCTATCTTTTACAATTGCTTCGTTTCTCCAGTCAGTCAACAGACCATTCCATTGGAAGTCAGCAACATCACCGCCAGTCTTAGCGTCTATTACTGCAATACCGCTCGGCATGTTCAAGTTAACAGGACGGATAAAGTCAACCATAAATTCGTTAACAGTCACTTCGTCGCCATTGCTCATCGTGTAGATGTGTGCAACGACAGCTTGCAGACCGTTTGCGCTGTTCAACGCAGCCTTCACAGCAGCATTGCTCTTATCCAGGGTGATATAGTTACCGTCGATCTGAACACCAGACATTACAGGAGAAGTCAAGTTACCGTTAGAGTAAGTCTTGATTACTTTGTAACGAGCAGATTCGCAACCCGGAAGTCCTTTCACAGTGTAAGCAGAGTAAGCTTCTGTCAATGCTCTTCTGAACTGACAATCACTTGCAGGAGAAGCAACTGAGTTAGGTACACTCACATTTACATTGAAGTACTTGTACTCATCACCATCTTTCGTCCAGTAAATATCATTTTCAGTAGCATCCAAAGTAAGTTCAGGCAACTTCACGTTTACAGTGAACTTGAATGTGATGCTTGCAGGATATTCAGAAGAAGTCAGCTTGTTCTTCACTGTTACAGTTGCAACAAATTGAGAACCACCGGCACCGATCTTACCCAGTTCACCATGATTAAATGACCATACGATCTTCTTCGTAGCAGTACCTACTGAAGTATCACCGTCAACGATTCTCGGCAGAGTCATAGTGTGTGACAGGTTGTTCTTCTTCACTACAGCAACAGCACCGGAAGCATCATACAAGTTCCAGAATTCTTCGTGGCTCATGCTTGTTTCCTTACCGTTAGTAATAACGCGGTAAACATTTTCACGAATGAATTGCTCTGTGATAGTGTATTCAGCAGCTGTTTCAGTACATTTAGCTACCAAGTCATAAGCCTTGTCACCTACTACGAGGTCATCTTGCTTCGTCACACCAAATTCGATCTTCACGAATCCGCGACGTACTACATTGCCTGCTTCGTCTACCAATTCCACTTTTAGGATAGGAGTACGACCGATCGCTTCTTTATTGAAGCCTTCTGCCTGGTACAAACCTGCCGCAGCGTCGTTACATACCACCCATTTCTGCTGGTTGGTTGAAGTTTCACCTTCAGTGATGTTGTAATCAGAAGAAGCTACAGAGAACTTATATGACAACTTATAGTCTTCGATCGGGAATTCTTTGTGATTACCGTTACCGAAGCAAGTAGCCACCAGGTCTTTCAGGTTGAATACTTGATCGTAAGGAGTTGTATAGCGAACAGCTTCTGACTTACAAGCAGTGAAAGTAGTTGCATAATGAGCACCGTCAGCACCTGAAACTAAAGTAGCTTTGTCAGAGATGCGAACGTCCGGTGCAGCCAGTACGTCATCATAGATAGATACATACGGAGAAGTAACCACTACGTTAGTCTCGTCTTTGTCTACAGCATCACCCTTCAGAGTAGCCTGCAAAGCAACCATGTTTACTTTATCTTCTGCCGGCTGAGTAGAATGGACGTTAAGACGAAGCAGTTTGAAGTCCACTGTTCCCGTTGCAGCGTTAGCAACCGGAGTACCGCTGATCTGAACCCACTGGCTGGCAGCCGCACGAGTGTTGATCACTGTAGCGCTACGATCCAAGTAGCTATAGTCAGCATTGCCCAACTTGAAGCTAGCCGGGTTGAAGTGGTAGCTTGCAGTTGCCAAAGCAGCTGTAGAAATACTATAATTCGTAGGAATAGCAGCATTTTCACCGCTTCCCATCGGAGCATATTTCAATGAGTTGAACTTGATCGCTTCCACACCGTCTACGATATAGTCGGGAGCAAACGTGATGCTTGTCAGACGGCAAGTCATCAAAGTGTGCAGGCTCACCAAGTCAGCGTTGATAGTAATAATCTGGCTGTTGATGGTTCTGATGTCACCCTGAATACCTGAGATATCCGATTTGATAGCATCCAGCTCATCGTTGATCTTATCTTCGAGGTCAGCAATATCCTGAGCTGTAGAGTTCTTCAGCGCTTCAATGGCAGATTTATTCTCACCGATCAAAGCTTTCAGACCGCCTTCACCGTTGATTTCATCCCAAAGTTTCTTAATCTCATCCTGTGCAGCTTCGATAGCTTCCTGCGCTGCCGTGATATCTTCCTTGTTAGCGTCAGCTATATCCTTTACACCTTCTGCATAAAGTTTCAAAGCGTCGAGTTGAGTCTGCAAGTCTTTATCTGCTGTAATCAACGTTTCGATAGCATCCTGAGCATTTTTGATCGCTTCGGTATTTTCTTTCACTGCTCCGTTGGCAAGATTGCTCAAACCTGTTTCGATACCTTCAATCTGAGCACCGAGTGCTTTTACAGCAGCTTCGTGTACTGTCACATCCAGTTTGTTGTCAATAGCAGCCTGCATTGAATTTCTCAATGCTTCAACCTGTGTTGCGGCTTCCGCTATCGCATCTGCTTTTGCTTGCGCAGCGGCAGCTTTCGCTTCTTCTGCCAGCGCTTTCGCTGTAGCAGCATCGGCAGCAGCCTGGTCGCCGGCAGTCTTTGCAGCTTCTGCGGCAGTCTTAGCTTCTGCAGCAGCTGTCTTTGCAGCATCAGCAGCAGCCTGTGCAGCTTCTGCAGCACTCTTCAGCGTTGTCAGCTGAGTCTGAAGATCGCCAACGGTGCTTCCGCTTTTGTCAATTTGTTCCTGCAGACTCTTGATGTCGTCATCGTAGTCTTTACAAGAAGTAAATGTACCTGCCGAGGACGCTATCAGCGCTCCAAACAGGACAGCATTTAAAAACTTTTTGTTCATAATAAAAAACTTTTAATTTA